>Ga0210401_10000699_pt1 | contig 40647 bp, 31 predicted proteins | sample IncBWH32MmetaG_FD_150866 | JGI IMG/M metagenome (GOLD analysis project Ga0210401, IMG submission 150866) | Forest soil microbial communities from Barre Woods Harvard Forest LTER site, Petersham, Massachusetts, United States - Inc-BW-H-32-M | ecosystem: Environmental > Terrestrial > Soil >... | reverse complement strand
TCCAGGATCGACTTCCGCGATACGACCCGCCCATTGCTGCGAATCAGGTGCCGCAACAACTCCGCCTCCATCAGCGTCAGGTGAGTTATTCCGGACGCGGTGCTCAGTTCCAGCGTCGTGAAGTCGATCGTCTTGCCGCGAAAGCTGAAAACGTCGCCCACCTCGATCATCTTGTCGCCGTTCCCGCTCTGGATCGTATCCGCGTCGACGCGCCGCCCCTCGCGAAACCATTCCCTGCGCCGCAACAGCCCTTTCAACCGCGCCAGCAAGATCGCAAGCTCAAATGGCTTGGGCAGGTAGTCATCCGCGCCCGAGGCGAAACCCTTCAGCACGTCCTCAGGACGCCCACGCGCGGTAAGCATCAGTACTGGGACGTAATTCTTCGCTTCGCGCAACTCCGACGCGACCTCGAAGCCATCTTTCCCGGGCAGCATTACATCCAGCACAACGGCGTCGAAGTTTTCTTTCTTCGCGAGCAGACGATCGAGGGCCGCCTCGCCGTCGCCCACCACTTCCACCGAATGCCCTTCGGCCACCAGGTTGAACGACAGCCCGTTCGCGAGATGCGCTTCGTCCTCCACCACCAGCACCCGGCTCATGCAAAGCCTCGAATCATGGTAAGTCCTTACAACCCGGCCCATCACATCCAGAAGCCACGTCTTCTATGGGGCGCCCCTTCAGGTTGTATCAGGGCGAGCCTTCAGGCGCGCCGAAACGGCATGGAGAGCCATCGGCTTCAGCCGCTGGATGGTCCGCTCTTCCAAACAAACACCTCGCGAATGAAGCGTTACGCCACGCTCCGCGGCAGTTCCATCGTCACCGTCGTTCCCTGACCTTCGCCCGCGCTCTCGGCAAAGACCTTGCCCCCGTGTTTGCGCGCAATCGCCCGCACAATAAAAAGCCCCAGCCCGGTTCCCTTCACTTGCGCAAGCGACCGGTGCGACACGCGGTAGAACCGCTTGAAGATGCGCTTCAGTTCACCCTGCGGGATTCCCACTCCCATATCGTGAACCTGCAAGACAACATTCTTGTCATTTGTGTCGATGCGCACGGCAACATCCACGTGACGGCCGGAATACTTGATCGCGTTGTCGAGCAGATTCGAGACCGCCGTGCGTAACTCCTCCGCGTCTCCCAACACGACCGTACCCGCGCCATTACTTCCCCCTTCGTAGTGCATGGCTTCCGGCTGCAGGTGATGCCGTGTGCGAACCAGGTCCATACACTCGCGCACCAGATCACTGAATTCGACCTTCGCCCGCTGGTGCTTTGCGCTCTTTTGCGCCGCTTGTCCGGCTTTCAGGACCTGCTCGACCGTCCCCAGCAGACGGTCCGTATCGCTCAGCATGAGCTTGTAGAACTCCTGCCGCCGCGGCTCGTCCACGGCGCGACTCTGCAGCGTCTCGAGATAGAGACGGATCGACGCGATCGGCGTTTTCAGTTCATGCGTGACTGCGTTAATGAAGCTGTCGTGCTGCTCGTTCCGCCGAATCTCCCGCACCAGGAAGCTGGTGTTCACGATCATGCCCGCGATCAGCACAGCGAAGAAAATCACCCCCAGGAATAGCATGACGCCTTCGCGCCAGTTCAGGATGATCCAACCAACGTTGAGCGCAACTGCCAGTCCCACCAGGCACACGCCTAGCGTGACGAAGAAAGCGATCGTCTTGCGGCGTGAGGTGATGCGCATGGCTTATGCAGGTCTCAGGTTCCGTGGGCGTCAAGTCCGCTGCCGCTCTGATTCTAACGCCCACCATGCGGCGCCGACACTTCTCCACCACCCATCTCCTATCTCACTTGGTAATCTCGTCGACCGCCTCGTGGCGCAGGTCAACGCTCAACGTCGGCGGTAAAGCTGATCACCGCCGGCGCGGTCCGAGAGGTGGGTTGAAGAGAGGCCCGATCGCCGCCGCCCTGATTAAGGCGACCGAAGTGATGATTCTGTGGGTGTGAGAATTCTCGGATCCCGGTTGGGGCAATTGCAGGTCTCTGGTATCCGAATTGAGGCAAAGGCCGTGTGAATGACGCAAATACACGTGGGGACAGCCCCCGGCTGTCCGGCCGCAGCGTTTTTTTGCTGGGACTCCAAGTCGCGTAGCGACGCCAGAAACTAGCCCCGCACGTCAGTGCGGGGTGAACATGCGGAAAAGCCCGAGTCCGCTTCAGCGGACGGCACTTCTGAAAGCGCGTCGTTGAACTGTCAATAGAGACGCGACTCGCAGCATGTTCGTAGACTCCCGCTAAAACAATTCCCCAAGAACAAAAGCGGCCTCCGCAGAGGCCGCTTGAATTTGTAGCGCCGGCATCTTGCCGGCTGTCGCGAGGGCGTCTCGCCCTCGCATCTCAACCTTAATCCGTAAACTGCGTCACCAGCTGTCCGTTCGGCGCCGCCACTAATCCCTGCTTAATCTCGGTCAGGTTCACCCTCCGGATGTCCCACGCCAGCCCGAGCGTCTTGAGCGCCCAAATCCCGTACCAGTTCAAATCGACTTCGTACCAGGTCAACCCGTGCCGGGCAGAGGTCGGATGCGCGTGGTGATTGTTGTGCCATCCCTCGCCGAAGGTGAAGATCGCCACCAGCCAGTTATTGGTCGAAAGGTCGCGCGTCGAGAAGCGACGCGAGCCCCACATGTGCGTGATCGAATTCACCGCCCAGGTCGCGTGCAGTCCGACCACCGTGCGCATGAAAATCCCCCACATCAGGAAGGGCAGCCCGCCGATGGCGAGCAGGATCAAACCAAGCACGATCATCGGAACGTAGTGATATTTCGTGAGCCAAACGTGGAACTTGTCTTTTGCAAGGTCCGGAACGTAACGGGCCAGCGTGGTCGTGTCATGGTGCATCGACTTGCCCGTGAGAATCCAGCCCATATGCGCCCACCAGGTGCCATCGATCGGGGAATGCGGGTCGCCTTCCTGGTCCGAATACTGGTGATGAATGCGGTGCGTGGCCACCCAGAAAATAGGGCCGCCTTCCAGCGCGAGCGTGGCGCACACAGTGAGGAAGTATTCCATCCACTTTGGCGTCCTGTAACCGCGATGGGTGAGCAACCGGTGATAGCTCATGCCGATGCCGAGCGAACCCGACACCCACCACAGAAAGCACGCCACGAAAAATGCTTTCCAGGTGAAGAAAAACAGCGCCGCCACGGCGCCCATGTGAAACAGCATCATGAAGATTGCAGTGACCCAATTAATCTGATCGTCGCCGGCGTGGTCGCGCCCGATCGCTTCCAGTTCCATGGTGTATGGTCCCCGTTTGTTTGGACAGTGGCAGGGCTAAGGTATCAGGGGAATCGTGTGGCGCACTGTAATACTTGTGTAATAGCAACTACTTAGGGCGTTACGGCCGTAATGGCTCGAGGGCGCGAGTGCTATTGCGGATTCACAGGGTGCTAATTTCGCCGTTCGCCTGATGAAGACATCGTGCGATCCGGTTCGTTATCAGGGCGTGCCTTCAGGCACGCCGCACACGGGGTTGGAGGAACGCGCCTTCAGGCGCTGGACAACTCAGGGTGCACGCCGGCTTTGTGCCCTCCCCATCTCAATTCAGCGCATACACATTTCCGTCGGTGCTTCCAAAGTAAACCACGTCATCGACGATCACGGGTGACGACAGGATCGCGCCTACCGACATCAGCGTCTGGACGCCGCTCACCATGTCGTCATAGAAGTCGCCCGGGAAAGCCGCCTCGTAGTTCGGAGTTCCGTCCGCCTTGGTGTACGCCGCGCCGTTCTTCTGCGAGCCCTCGGTCGCAAACGTCCAGGCCAGCTCTTGGGTCTTCAGGTCGATCGCGAACAGTTTGCCTTCGTTCGACCCGATGTAGAGGGTGCTGCCCGCGATCGCGGGAGAGGAAAACATCGGCCATGTCTTGGACGACATCAGTTCAACCGACGTGCCGGACTGAGCGTCAAAGGCATACACGCGTCCGGAATCCGACGTTCCCGCATAGACCTTCCCGCCCAGGGCGGCTGCCGATCCCACCACCCACGAACCCTTGTTGTTGAACACCCACTTCTTCTGTCCGGTTTTCGCGTCGATCGCGTAGAAGTTTGAATCGCGACAGCCCACGTAGACCACTCCGTCATGCACCATGGGTGACGCCTGAAATCCTTCCTGGTTGTGCATGTCGTGGTCCTCGCCGGTTTTGAAGCGCCATTTCTCCTTCCCGCTGGCCGCGTCGATTGCATAGAGATTCGTGTCCCAGCTGCCAATGAAAAGCGTGCCATCGGCCAGCGCAGGCGAAGCGTGCACCACGTTGCCGGTGGGAAATGTCCACTTCAGCGTTCCCGAAGTTGCGTCGAGCGCATAGACGTTCCCGTCGCCGCTTCCAAAATAGACAAGGCCGTTCGCAACCAGTGGCGAGGAAAGATATACGTCGAACGGATCCGGCATGGTTTCGGCGACCGGCAGCACGCCGTGCAGGTGCTTTCCCGCAAAGCGGTGCTCGCCGTCGGTCTGAAATTTCCATTTCAGCTTGCCGCTGGCAGTATCGACCGCGTAGAAGTTGCCATCGTAGCTGCCGAAGTAGGCCGTGCCGCTTGCGACCGCCGCGCTCGAAGACACTCGCGAGTCCGTTTTGAATTTCCATTTTTCAGTTCCGCTGCTGCGATCGAGCGCATATAGCATGTGATCGGTACTGCCCACGTAAACCTTACCGCCCGCGATGGTGGGAGACGAGATCACCATGCCCTTGGTGTGAAATTTCCACTTCACGCTGTGCAGTTGGGGCACGCCCGCTCCGATGTACAGACCGCTGTGCTGCGCATCACCACGGAACATGCCGGTATCTTCGCCAAACAACGGCAGGCAGAAAGCAATAAGCACCAGAAATCGCAGATATTTCATTCGATTTGAAAATGCTGAATGTAGTGGGAACTGAATGAAGCTTCGCACCCGAGCCCGTCGCGTTAGACGCGCACTCCTGCCGAAGGTCACAAGACGTTCGCGAAACTCCGGATGCGCTGTTCGAACACGGACATGCGCCCGCTCTCGTCCATCGAGACGGGCCGATGGAGTGTCACGGCACCCCGCCCGTCATCGCAGTAATCACAATTTCGCTCATCCCTGATACAGAAAGCGCGCGCCAATCAGGACGAGCACGCCGCCCAGAAACCTGCGCAGAACCGGCAAGGGCAGATGCTGAGCCCAGTCCGCCCCGAAATAGCTGCCCGCGCAGATGCCGAGCGCGATCAGTACGCCCGAAATAGCTGCCCGCGCAGATGCCGAGCGCGATCAGTACGCCGAGCTTCAAATCGAACTGGTGCGAGCGTGCGTAAGGAATGAACGCAATGACCCAGATCGGAACCGACGAGATCATCAACGCAGTGCCTTGCGCGCGTAGCTGGTCCATGCGGAACAGATACATCAGCGCGGGAATTACGAACGCCCCGCCCGTCCCCGTGATGCCGACCAGAATGCCGATGACTGCGCCGACCAGAATCTGAAAAAGCATGCTCATGTGTTCGAACCCGCGCAAAGGAGTGCCGAGGATTGCGGCGTGCGGCATTGTAGCGGGTCGCCCCAGCGCAGCGGAGTTTGGTGATTATCTTGCAGATATAGATAGACGACAGAACCGGAATGGGCAGCACGGCCGGAAGGCCACCGTGAACGCCTCACAGAATGCCCGTTGCGAGCGATACGGAGCCCTCAGGCGCACGATCAGGGCCCAGGGTAACCCAAGGGGCCGTCCGGATCAAAACGCGAGCCTATACGTGATCCTAGCGCAATCTTGTTAGCCCAAGGCTATGGCCAAGAAAAACGCGCCCCAACGTGCCCAAATGTCGGCGAGACTGCCGACATCTCGTCAAGCTGCGCCTTTCACTTCAACGCCGGCCCACTTCTCGAGCAAAGTGAGGGTTGCCGCGTAATCAAGGTCCTGATGTCCCTCCTCGGCGGCCATCTCATAGACTTCCTCCACCGTTTCGAGACCGGGCAACTTGACGCGCGCTTCCTTCGCAGCGTCGCGCGCGAGCCGGATGTCCTTCAGCATAAGCTTCAAAGGAAAGTTCGGCGTAAAATCGCGCTTCAGGATGAACGGCGCCTTGTAGTCCACTACACCCGATCGCACCATCGAGGCTTGAATCAAAGGCAACAACGATTCGAGACTCACTCCCAGCTTCGCCGCCAGCGTCAACGCTTCGGCGAAACCCTCGAAGATGAGCGCGATCTGCAAATTCATCACGATCTTCGCCGCCTGGCCCTTGCTGGTTTCACCCATACGGAAGACTTGCTTGCCCATCGCTTTGAAGAGCGGATCGATCCTGGCGAGTACCGCCTCGTCGCCGCCAACCATAAAAATCAGTGAACCGGCTTCGGCCGCAACCTTCGAACCGGTAACCGGCGCATCTACGTAATCAACGCCTTTGGCCTTCAGTCGATCGGCAAACTGGCGCTCCGCAGTCGGAGAAATTGTGCTGGAATCGACAACGACTGCACCCGAACCGACCGTGGTTTCGACGCCTCCGGCTCCGAACAGAACGCCTTCCACGGCTTTGGTGTCCGAGACGCACATCCATACGACCTCAGCGCCGCTGGCCGCATCGCCCGGAGTGGTGGCAACCCGCGCACCGTCTACCTGTTTTCCCGGAGTGCGATTCCAGACTGCAACTTCATGTCCCGCTTTCACCAGGTTGGCGGCCATCGGCCTGCCCATGATTCCTAAGCCCAAGAATGCGATGCGCATTGCGTCCTCTCCAAAGTTTGGTTGCGTTCCGAGTCGCGGCTTGTTTGCGCCTCAGGTAATAAAAAGGCGAGACGAGGAAGGCCGCGCCTCAATCTGTGTTTAGGTAGCCGAATTAGATATGACGATCGTAATGATGGTCAAGCAATCTGCGATGCGTTTGCCGTAAAATAAGAGTTACCGTTTCTTTTGTTACTGGGCGTGGGGCGGCGGAACATTCGTAAGGTTCCGCTGTCCGGAAAAACAAGCATAGTAAGGGATCTGGGGCGGATTCTGGCATTATCTAGGGCGTAATGATTAAAGCAACTCTTCGCAATCCAGCATTGCGGAAACGGGCCACGCAATTCGGACGACTGGTCCGCCACTCCGCGGTCACCCCGCGCGCGGGGAGCACACACACACCCAGACTGGTCACTAACGGTGAACTAGGCGTTACGTTCATCGGGCACGCTGCGTTTTTTGTGCAGATGGGCGGGCAGAATGTCACCATCGATCCCAACTTCGCGAGATGGCTCTTTCTTTTGAAGCGCGTACGCAAGCCCGGCCTGCGCATCAGCGACCTTCCACCGATCGATCTTGTAATGGTGACGCATGCGCACTTCGATCACCTGCATCGTCCATCGCTGCGGGCGATCGTGAATCACACACGGCGCTGGACGGGACGCGGGCCGACGCTCGTCATTCCGCATCATGTGTTTGATCTCGTTTCCGATCTTGGCTTTGAAGAGATCATCGAACTCGACTGGTGGAATCACTATCGGCACGGCGGGCTGACGGTGACGCATGTGCCCTCGCGCCATTGGGGCGCGCGCATTCTGAAGGATTCGCATCGAGGGTACGGCGGGTACGTGCTGCAATCGGAAAAACACTCGCTCTATCACGCGGGCGACACCGCCTACTTCAACGGCTTCAAGGAGATCGGCGAGCGCCTTTCACCCGAAGTCGCACTGTTGCCGATCGGCGCCTACAATCCAGAGACCTTCCGCACCGTACATACCAATCCGGAAGATGCCACGCGCGCGTTTCTCGATCTGCACGCCCGCTGGATGGTCCCCATGCACTACGGCAGCTTCCGTCTGTCGCATGAACCCGTGGACGAACCGCTGCAGCTCCTGGAACAAGAAGCGAAGCACGCGGGAATCCAGGACCGCGTCGTGGTCCTCGAAGAAGGCGTGACGAAGTTCTTCTAGGGGCCGGGATTCGGTCGTCGGTCTTCGGCGTTCGTCATACTCGTCTTACCGATTTGTCTCTACAGATAACAACCGAGTGTGAAAATTGCGTCTGTAGAAATGTACCTCCAGCATGGACGCGTGGTTGCGGCGGAGAGTACACTTTTTTGGTCGGTTCCCGCCTCGAACCATTCTGAATTCTTCGACGAAGGAGGTTCCAATGCCCGCACACGTAAAACCCATTCCTGATGGCTTTCACACAATTACTCCGCATATCACGGTGCGCGACGCCAAGGGCGCGATTGAGTTCTACAAGAAAGCACTCGGAGCGAAGGTAGAGAACGTTTCGCACACTCCGGACGGCAAAGTGATGCACGCCACGCTGAAAATCGGCGATTCCGTCATCATGTTGAACGACGAATTCCCCGAGATGGGGGGATCGCCGGCACCGCGCGGCGAGGCGTCGGGTATCACGCTGCATGTTTACGTCGATAACGTTGACAATCTTTTCAAGCAGGCTACGGCGGCAGGCGCGAGCGTGAAGATGCCGCTGATGGATCAATTCTGGGGCGACCGCTACGGCATCGTGCAGGATCCGTACGGGTTCAAGTGGTCGATCGCCACGCACATCAAGGACATGTCGCCGGAGGAGATGAAGAAGGCCCAGGACGACATGATGAAGCACATGCAGCAGAAGAAGACAGCGTAAAAGGACCATCCGCAATGAGAGACGGAGGCACCGACGTGATCGGTGCCTTTTTCGTTTCTGCGGCATCGGTGATGGCAAATCGATTCGAGGAATATTAGCGGAGCTTCGCTCCGCCGGACAGCCGAGGGCGGCGGTCCCCACGCAGACTAATACGCGAGCAGGATGCGGAGATCCCGCACATTGTTGCCGGTCGGTCCGGTCATGATGGTGTCGCCAAGCGCGTCGAATAACGGATAAGCGTTGAAGGTCGCCAAGGCCGTCGCGGCATCTAATCCGGCGGCTTTTGCTCTCTCCGCGGTGCTTCCGTCAGCCACGGCTCCGGCCGCCGTGCTGCTGCCGTCGATCCCGTCGGTGCCTGCACTGAGGACGGTGATGTTTTCGCCGGCAATCTTCTGCGCACAATACAAGGCAAATTGCTGGTTGCGCCCGCCGATCCCGCCGTTGGTGACCTTTACCGTCACTTCCCCGCCCGAAATAAGGCACACGCGCGAAACGCTTTTGCGCAAGGCGCGCAGACGGCCGAGAAGATAGTCGGCTGCGCGAGCGTAGTCCCAGTCGTCGCAGCTGTTGTCGACTTCGACGGCAAAGCCCTGGCTGGTTGCGATGACGCCCGCTTCGTCAATCGCTGTCTTATTCGAAAGCACGGGCCACCAGCGCGCGCGAACGAAAGCCGGATCATCGGACTTGGGCGTTTCCTCGAGCGCGTGGCGCTGGAAAAGTTCGCGGACGGACAGCGGGAATTGTTCGAGCAGCTTGTACTTCTCGAGCAGAGCGTAACAGTCTGCGACGGTGGTCGAGTCCGGCATGGTCGGGCCGGAGGCGAGCGCGTCGAGCGCGGTGTCGGGCACATCGGAGATGAGCAGCGAAACCTGTTGCGCAGGATAAGCCGCCCGCGCCAGGCGTCCACCCTTGACCGCGGAAAGATGCTTGCGGATCGCATTGATTTCGGCGATCGGGGCGCCGGAGAGCACGAGCGCGCGATAGGTGGCGATGAGGTCGGCGAGCGAAATCTCGTCGTCGATGGGCCTCTCGGCGATGGAAGATCCGCCGCCGCTCAACATGAAGATCACCAGCGACGAAGCTGTCTGCGCGTTAAGCGACTTGAGAATCGCTTCGGCAGCACGCACTGATTCGGTGTTCGGCGTAGGATGCGCGCCCTGGAAGTAGCGGAAGCCGTGGATCTGCGATCCGGGATTGAAGGAGCTGGCAACAATGCCCTCGAAGCGGCTGCCGACCTGGGCTTCGAGCGCCTCGACGAGGGTGTGCCCAGCCTTGCCGATGGAGACGACGAAGACGCGGGAATAGGCGTTGAGGTCATAGAGATCCTCGCAGATGCGCAGAATGCCGCGCTCGCAGCTCACGTGTCGCGCAAAAGCCTTCGAGATGGAAGACTCGCGCAGAGCATGATCGAAGATGGCGCGGGTGGCGTCGCGGAAGGAGCGGTGGGGATCGGATGACATGCAGGAGTCAGGGTAACAAAAGGGGATCACGTTCGGGGCGAAGGCAGAAGCAAGATCAATTGGCCGCACCCACAGCGGCTAAAGCCAGCTTTTCTCACATGCGCTTTACCGGCGCGCCTGAAGGCGCGCCCTGATACAAACCTGCTCGCCATGTCAGATACGCCAGATCGCCGGGTGGTAGTATCGGGACCCTCGATCCGGTTTCCGTGTGGAACGGAGGGGCGATGGCTAGCGCAACGATTCCAAGAGACAGAGCAGCGGCACGAGTCGCGATCGTGGAGGAACACGTGCGCCTCGAAAACGCGCATGACCTCGAGGGCGTGCTCGGTACGTTCGGCGACACGGCCCGTTACGACGACGAGCCGTGGAACGAACACTTCGAGGGACGCGACGGGGTGCGGACGTTTTATACCGAACTGATGAAGGCGCTGCCCGATCTCGGAATCGAAATCAAGAAGCGGCACGTGACCGATGACGCCATCGTGCTTGAGGTGATCATTCACGGCACGCAGTTAGGAGCGTGGCGCGGCCTGCTGCCGACCGGGCGCCGCATCGAGCTTCCGTTGTGCGGCGTGTATACGTTCGATGAGAACGATCGTCTGGCGGGAGAGAAGATCTACTACGATCGGGGAACCGTGTTGCGGCAACTGGGCGTTTTCCACGAACCGCGCAGCTTGCTGGGACAGCTCACGATCGCGGCGACACATCCGGTGACGCTGGCGAAAGCGGTGGTGAGGAAGATTGTGGGAGCGTGACCCTCTTAAAGGGTTAGGAATGATCCGAAGTTAGATACGCAATCCATGATTGAGCGATCCAAATCACTGTTTAAGATGCCCGTAGCGAAATTCGCTTGTTACTGCTTTTGGGGTATCTGCGTCGCCTTACTCTGCACCGCAGCGATTGCTCAAAATAGCTCTACACCACAGCCAACAACACCCGACGCACAAGTGCGGCTCGGCAATGATTATTTGGACAAAAAAGACTATTCGTCAGCCATGACGTGGTTTCGCAAGGCCGCGGAACGAGACAATCCCGTGGCCGAACACAACATCGGCTGGCTCTACCAGAATGGATTTGGAGTAAAGCAAGATTATGGCGAAGCTATGAACTGGTTTCACAAGGCCGCAAGCCAAGACTATGCCGAGTCTGAAAATAGCATCGGATGGCTCTATCAAAATGGGTGGGCGGGTCAACAGGATTATGCCGAAGCTATCGCCTGGTATCGATAAGCATCGGAAAAGGGAAACGCACGGGCCAGCGCGAACTTGGGACTGCTCTTCAGCAACGGGCTCGGAGTCAAGCAGGATCCGGCTGAAGGAGCGAATTGGTACCGGACGTCAGCGCAACAGGGCAACGTCAAGGCGGAAGTCCATCTCGGTCTCCTTTATCAAATTGGACACGGAGTTGAGCAAAACTATCTGGAAGCGATGGCTTGGTATCTCAGGGCTGCTGATAAAGGAGACAGTGAAGCACAGAATGCGATCGGCCGCCTTTATCAGGAAGGACATGGGGTGAACCAGGACTACGCGAAGGCGAGGGAGTGGTATCGCAAGGCGGCGGATCAAGGTAACGCCACCGCAGAAAACGACATCGGATCACTCTACGCGAACGGTCTTGGAGTTCCACAAGATCATTCCAAAGCGGAAGAGTGGTTCAAAAAGGCCAACGACCACGTGCTGTTGCCAGGCGGCATTCGCCCTCCGCGGGCGATTTTTTCGCCAGCGCCGGATTATTCAAAAGAGGCGCGCGAAGCCAAATTCCAAGGCACATGCGTACTTTCCCTGATCGTTGGCGCCGACGGCAATCCACGCGACATCAAGGTGTTGAAGTCCCTCGGAAAAGGGCTCGATGAAAAGGCAATAGATGCGGTTAAGACCTGGAAGTTCGAGCCCGCAACCAAGGACGGCGTGCCTGTGGCAGTTCAGATCGCGATTGAGGTGGATTTCCGTCTGAAGTAAGACTGGGCGAGGAATCGCGGTCACGCTCGGTGTCTGGCAGACCGGGCCCTGCTCCACATCGAGCGGGATATCAAATCTTCCCGGTCTGCTCCATCACGTTGAAAAACCTGATAGAACTCACTCTCGTTCGCGCTGCACTACACCCCTAACCCATCCCTCAATCGCTTCCCGCATCTCGCGCAGGCGGCCTTCGAAAAAGTGATCCGCGGCTTCGATGATCAAGAGTTTTTTCGGCTCTGGTAGCGGCGCGACCAGGGCTTCCAGCCGCGCTCTCGTGGCGAACTGGTCGCGCGAGCCGCTGATGAAGAGCTTCGGCTTGGTGCAGGTTTCGAGGAACGAGTAGTGGTAGGAGCGGTCGTCGACCGGGGAGATCGGCGTGCCGAGGGAGATGACCGCTCGGACGCGCGGATCAGGGCACGCGGCCCGCAGGCCGACGGCGGCACCGAAGGAGAAGCCGGCGGAGATCAGCGGAAGATGGAACTCGTGGTCGAGCCAGTCGAGCGCCGTGCGGACGTCGTCGACCTCGCCTTCGCCCAGAGCATGCTCACCGTGGCTGAGGCCGGCCCCGCGAAAGTTGAAGCGCAGCACCGGGAAGCCGAAGCTGTTGAGGGCTTTCATGGCGTGGAAGACGACCTTGTTGTGCAGCGTCCCGCCGTGCATGGGGTGAGGATGGCAGACGAGCGCGGCGTGCGTGGCGTCGGGGGAACCGGGGTTCAGGAGAGCTTCGAGTTGCCCGGCAGGGCCGTTCAGGAAAAAGGATCGGATGGCGGTCGAGGTATCGGGCACGTGGGTAGAGTACAACGAGGGGGCGGGAGAGGAGCGATTGATGGGGGACGTGGCGATCAGCACATTGGCCACGCTCCATTGGAGGTGCTGCATGGAATACGGATGCCGGGCTGCGCCCGGCCGGACAGCCGAGGGCGGCTGTCCCCACGTGGGCTGTGGCGCTGCTTGCGGGCGGGAACGACGGCGGCTTCATGACATAGGCGTCGTCATTGGGCGGGCGGGGACGCCCGCTGCTCCACGACGAATACGCTATCCTCTTCTGCATGGACTACGTCGCGCTGACGCGCAAGTTAGTCGACATCGAATCGATCACCGGGAACGAAGCCAAGGTCGGGCACGTTCTCGCCGAGGAACTTTCGCGGCTGGGATACGACGTGCAGAAAATGCCGGTCGAGGGCGACCGCTTCAATGTGGTTGCGACTGTGCCGGGGCAGCCACGTCCGCCGATCATCTTCTCCACTCACATGGATACGGTGCCGCCGTTCATTTCCTCGTCTGAAGATGAAACTCGTGTTTACGGTCGCGGTTCCTGCGACGCGAAGGGGATCATCGCGATCCAGATCACGGCTGCCGAAAAGCTGCGGCGGGAAGGCGTGCATGTCGGACTGCTGTTTGTCGTCGGCGAGGAGCGGGACAGCACTGGCGCGAAGGTTGCGAACGAGCAGCCGATGGGCGCGAGGTTTCTCGTGAACGGCGAGCCGACCGAGAATCATCTGGCGCTAGCGTCGAAGGGGACGCTGCGCGTGGAACTGGTGGCATCGGGGCGCATGGCGCATTCGGCGTATCCGGAACTGGGCGAGTCGGCGATCGACAAGATGCTTGTCGCACTCACCCACCTGCGGGCGATGCCGTTGCCTTCGACCGAGGGAATCGGGCCGTGCACGTTCAATATCGGCTTGATTGAAGGGGGACGCGCGCCCAACGTCATTCCCGATCGCGCCGAGGCGCATCTGCTGTACCGGCTGGTGGGCCCGACGGAAGAACTGCGGCGGCAGATCGTCGAGACCGTCGGCGATCTGGCGAAGGTGGACTTCTACCTAGAAATTCCGTTCATGCGTTTCCGTGCCGTCGACGGTTTGCCCACGATGGTGGCGGCGTTCACAACCGACATTCCCGCGCTTACAAATTGGGGCGAGCCTCTCTTGGTCGGGCCGGGCTCGATTCACGTCGCGCATACCGACGGTGAGTACGTCGAGAAAAATCAACTTGCCCAGGCGGTGGAATTGTATTGCCGGATCGCGAGGCAGTTGACCGAATCCATTGACGCAGCGGGGAAATAGCACGTAAGATTGTGCTGCACGTGTTTATGTGCCACCATGAAAACGAACATCACCCTCAAGTTGGACGCGAACCTGCTGCGAGAAATTCGAGTTCTTGCCGCAGAACAAGGTACATCGATCAGCGCCATGTTGTCCGAGCGCTTGGAGCAAATCGTGCGAGAACGGAAAGCCTACGATCGGGCCCGCCACAGAGCTCTGGCACGCCTGCGTGAGGGACTTGATCTCCGTTGGAAGAGGCCTCACTCCCGCGACGACGTGCACGAACGATGAGCGACAAGTACTTCGTTGACACAAACATTCTGCTTTATGCACACGACCGCTCAGCGGGCGTGAAGCACGAACGGGCACGCAAGCTCATCGAGCACCTGTGGGCGACAGGTGAGGGCGTTGTCAGCACTCAGGTTCTGCAGGAGCTATGCGTAAACCTGCGCAAGAAGGTTTCGCGGCCGTTGCCGTCAGAAGAAATCCGTCGCCTCGTCGAGGACTATCTCGCGTGGGAAGTCGTCACGAACGACGCGACATCCGTGGTGGAAGCCTTGGAAATCGAGAAGCGCTTCAAGATCTCTTATTGGGATGCATTAGTAATACATGCTGCCTGGCGCGCAGGTGCGGCTGTCCTGTATTCAGAGGACCTTGCCCAGGGGCAGCGCTACGATTCATTACAGGTTGTAAACCCATTGCTCGCCTAAACGGATTGTTACCCAACTCCACTGCCATTTCTGTCATCCTATTCCGGGGCGCTGCTAGAACTGGAGATGAGGATGAAAAGAAGTCTGGCTTTTCTCGCAGTCCCCTTTGTGTTCTGTTTCCTCGCATTCGCCCAACATGGCGAACACAATGAGGGCCACGGCGGTGGTCAGATGCATGCGCCGCCAGCCCACGGACCGCAGCCGGAACGCAGTCCCCACCCCGTCGAAGAGAACCGACACTTCGCCGATCAGCCGGGTCATCCCGAGGCACCGCACGTACATGAGGATGGGCACTGGGTCGGACACGATACTGGACGGAACGACGCCCGTTTTCACCTCGACCATCCCTGGGAGCATGGACATTTCGGCGGCGGCTTCGGGCCTCACCATGTGTGGCGGCTGGCCGGAGGCGGACCGGGACGCTTCTGGTTTGGCGGGTTCTATTTCAACGTCGCACCCGTGGATGTCGGCTATTGCGGCGATTGGCTCTGGGACTCGGACCAGATCGTGGTCTATGAGGATCCGGATCACGTGGGCTGGTACCTGGCGTACAACATGCGCCTCGGCACGTATGTGCATGTGATGTATCTGGGAAGGTAGCGACGCGTTCGTCGACGGATGGCCGCATTTGGATCACTCATCCCGGTGCGGCTTTTTCTTTTGCCGCCAGCAGGAAAGGACAAGTGGCAGTGCTCTGCGGCGTCGAGGCACTCGCCTTACAATGGCCGTACAACATGCGCCTCGGCACGTATGTGCATGTGATGTATCTGGGAAGGTAGCGACGCGTTCGTCGACGGATGGCCGCATTTGGATCACTCATCCCGGTGCGGCTTTTTCTTTTGCCGCCAGCAGAAAAGGACAAGTGGCAGTGCTCTGCGGCGTCGAGGCACTCGCCTTACAATGGCACGGTTCGCGAACTCAAAACGTCGCGCCAGGCAATCGGGAGGATTTCATGAACGCCATTCCAATCTCGCACCCGGATTTGTGGCCCGAACTTCCGCTGGCCGCATGGCAGGATACCTACGCGACGCTGCACATGTGGACGCAGATTGTCGGCAAAGTGCGGTTAGCATTGAGTCCGCGAATGAACCACTGGTGGGAGGTGCCGCTCTATGTCAACACGAGAGGGCTCACAACGTCGCCAATCCCCTACGGGCACACCATATTCGAAATCCAGTTTGACTTCATCGATCACAGGCTGACAATTCAGACCGATCATCAGGCGAGCCGTGAGCTGGCGCTGAAGCCCCGCTCGGTGGCCGAGTTCTATCGAGAGTTTATGTCGGCTCTGGACGCGCTCGGAATTGGCGTGAAGATCTGGAAGATGCCGTGCGAGATCCCGAACCCGATTCCGTTCGATCAGGACACGCAGCATGCGTCGTACGATCCCGAGTATGCGAATCGTTTCTGGCGGATCCTGGTGGCGAGCGACGCGGTGCTGAAAGAATTTCGCGCGGAGTTTATCGGGAAAAGCAGTCCGGTGCATTTCTTCTGGGGCAGCTTCGACCTGGCGGTGACGCGCTTTTCGGGTCGGCGCGCCCCGGAGCGGGTGGGGGCCGACTCGATCACGCGGGAAGCATACTCACACGAGGTGATCAGCTGCGGATTCTGGCCGGGTGGTGGCGATGTGAAAGAAGCGACGTACTACGCCTACGCGGCGCCGGAACCGGAAGGCTTTGCGAAACGCGAGGTAAAACCACCCGAGGTTTACTATGACACGCAGATGAAGGAATTTCTGTTGCCATACGAGGCAGTGCGCATTGCGACGTCGCCGCACGACGCCCTGATCGCTTTCGCACGAACCACCTACGAGGCGGGCGCGGATCTTGGGAAATGGCCGCGGAGAGACCTGGAAAGAACGGTGTGATCTTGGTCAAGAGCAAGAGGCTGGCGCTCCAAAACGCGAGGTCTCTCGACTACGTTCGGCTTCGCCTCACTCCGCTCGAGATGACAGGACTTGGCAACAGCAGGTGAGCCGAAGAAGTCGACGTCGCCGGCGGGCGAGAAGGCCGTCACTTCCTCGTGAGAATTTCAGGTGTTGCGCTCTAGTTCTCACTTCCGCCACCATGCTTCTGTTTGCAAAGCTTGCAGTCCGTGGGCGGCTCTGAGTTGTCGACGCGGTGCTTCACCGGCTTCACTGTTCGCAGGAACGCGAACATAGCCTTCAGGTCGTCGTCGGGAAGATTTCCGTAGACCATAACAGGCATGATCGGGCTGAGCTTGCGGGCCTTGACGTGGCCGGTATGCATAACCTCGAGAAAAAGTGCTTCGTCGTAGTACGAGATGCCGCTGGCCTCGGGCGTAATGTTGCCACTAGCGACGTAGCCCCACGGTCCGGCAAAGGAAAATCCTCCCGCGAAATCCATACCCGCGACATTTTCTCCGCGGACCTGCGCCGTGTGGCAATCGATGCAGCCCGCCTGGTCTACAAGGTGGGCGCCGTATTTCACGCGGTCGGATTTGTCAGTCTCCGGAACCGGGGACGTCAACGGTTCAGGCACGCTTCGGATCAGGTACTTCACCGGGAAGATGATTTCCGTTGGCGGAAGTGAGTTGCTCACGGCTGGCAGCGAACGAAGATAGACCACGACCGAGGCGACGTCCTCGTCCGACATATTGCGATAGTGGGGATACGGCATGATGGGAAACAGCGCACGGCCGTCGTGGCCGATGCCCTCGCGAATCGAGCGACCGAGTTCGTCGTCGCTCCATCGACCAGCGCCGGTTTCGGGATCAGGCGTGAGGTTCGGAGCGACTATGCGACCCGGAAGACCGGCGTAGGGGAGCACCTCACCAGAACCGACCGTACCGTCGACGATGGGTGTTCCCGAAGCGGCCCAGTCATGTCGCGAGTGGCAGTACAAGCAACCACTCAGGGCGGTCGCGATGTAACGTCCGCGTTCGAGACGTTGGGGTGTGGCCTCGAATTTCTTCGCAGTGACCGGACGAGTTTTGGGACCGATGAAGGGACGCCAGCCGATCGTCATAGAGATGGCGATTGCGATGATGATTGCGAGCCCCAAAAGAACAAGAGCCAACCACTTGGCAAACCGCCCCATGAACTCCTCCTGGGTGTGCGGCGCAGAATAGCAAGTTCCCAGCGGCGGTGCTACGTCTGAATCCCGGGAACGAATTACACTGGATAACACTATGTCCTCTGACTCGACGAACTCGCTCGCTCAAGCTTCCTCGGCCTACCTCCGTTCGGCCATGCACCAGCCGATTCGCTGGCATGAGTGGGGAGAGGACGCTTTCGCCACCGCCAAACGCGAGAACAAACCGATGCTTCTGGACATCGGCGCCGTGTGGTGCCACTGGTGTCACGTGATGGACCGCGAGTCGTATGACGATCCAGAGGTCGCGCAGATTGTGAATGAGCAGTTCGTCGCGGTGAAGGTGGATCGCGACGAGCGGCCCGATATCGACAGCCGTTATCAGGCGGCGGTGAGCGCGATCAGCGGACAAGGTGGCTGGCCATTGACGGCGTTTCTCACGCCCGACGGCGTGCCGTTCTACGGCGGTACCTATTTCCCTCCGAACGAACAGTGGGGACGGCCGAGTTTCAAGCGCGTGCTGGCTTCGATTGCCAAGGCGTTTCACGAAAAGCAGGCGGATGTCGCGGAGCAAGCCCGCATGGTGGAGCAGGCCATTTCGCACGCCGAGTCGTTTGCGGGACGGAGCGGCCGAGTGTCTCCGCGGGTCATCGAGGCGATTGCGAAATCGGCTCTTGGAATGTTTGACGCGCGCAATGGCGGTTTCGGAAACGCGCCGAAGTTTCCGCATCCCGGCACGCTCGATCTGCTGATCGAACAACACGCGCGAAACGGCGACGAACAACTCAAGAACGTCGTGGTAACGACTCTCGAGCACATGGCGAATGGCGGGGTGTATGACCAGTTGGCCGGTGGATTCCACCGCTACTCGGTGGACGAACGCTGGGTGGTGCCGCACTTCGAAAAGATGTCGTACGACAACTCCGAACTCCTGAAGAACTACGTGCACGGATACCAGGTAACAGGAAACGGGTTCTTTGCGGAGGTGGCGCGCGACATCATTCGCTGGATGGATGAATGGCTGAGCGATCGCGAACGCGGCGGATTCTACGCTTCGCAGGACGCCGACTATTCGATGGATGACGACGGCGATTACTTTACCTGGACCGTCGCCGAGACGAAAAGCGTCCTCAGCGAAGAAGAAGCAGCGGTCGCCTGCCTGCGTTATGACATCAACGAAATCGGCGAGATGCACCACAACACGGCGAAAAACGTGCTGTACGTGCGCGCATCGATCGAAGAGATTGCGAGCCGTCTGGAGATTCCAGCGGAGCGGGTTGAGGAACTTCTGGCGTCGGCGAAGAAGAAAATGTACGCGGCGCGTCTCGAGCGGCCAACGCCTTACGTTGACAAGACGGTGTACGTCGGGTGGAACAGTTTGTGCATCTCGGCCTACCTGGAAGCGGCGAAAGTCCTCGGCCTAGACGACGCGCGCCGCTTCGCGCTGCGCACGCTCGACCGCATCCTCGGAGAAGGTTGGCATCCGGAACGGGGCCTGATGCACGTCATTGCGTATTCCGACCCCAAAGCGAAGCGCCGCGATGTGGCGGGATATCTTGACGATTATGCGTTCACAGCTGTGGCCTGCCTGGATGCTTACGAAGCGACCGCGGATCTCAGCTACTTCAAGTTTGCGAAAAGCATTACAGACGCGATGATCCAAAAATTTTACGACCCGGTTTCGGGCGGCTTCTTCGACACGGATATCCGCGATGGCGAAGCCAAGGGGCTGGGAGTTCTCTCGGCGCGCAGAAAACCGTTTCAGGATGCTCCCACGCCTGCAGGCAACTCGATGGCGGCGATCGCGTTATTGCGGATGCACGGGTACACCGGCGATGCTAGCTATCGCGAAAAAGCCGAAGAGACGATGGAAGTATTCGCCGGCTCGGCCGAGCAGTTTGGAATTTTCGGGGCGACGTACGGGATCGCCGTTGTGCATATCTTGCAGCCGCATACGCAGATCGTTGTGATCGGTAGTGGCGCTGAGGCGGACGCCCTGTGGTCGGCGGCGAACGCAGGATTTGCCTTCAACAAAACAGTCCTGCGGCTCGCCGCCAATGAAGTGGTCGCACAGAATCTGCCGCCATCCCTTGCGGAAACGATTCCGAATGTTCCTGGAGTTCAGACAGGAAATGCCGGGGCTGTTGTCTGTTCCAACTTCACTTGCCAACCACCGGTGTCCGAGCCGGAAAAACTCACGCAGCTTTTGCGCGAGCGCACGAGCCAGCCCGCAGCCTAAATCGCAATCCAAGGAATGGGAACGTTTACATGCGAAAAGAGAGACCGACGGGAGTGGTAGGCTCACGTCGGTCCACAGATCTCAGAATTTAGAAGTACAGCGGGGTTACCCGCAGGTTACTTTGGTGATCTTGCCGTTTTCGACTATTTGCCGCAATTTGGACCTTTGCTGGGTGGGCACATGGGTAGCGGTCCACCGTCCGGAGCGGGAACTCTAGGGGCGGCGGCTGCTACATATGTGCTCACAAGGGCTACCAACAGGAACATCGCCCTGATCGCACGTTTCATTGGGTTCTCTCCTTGCGTGTAGACCGCAAAGGGTTTGCGGCCCAGCACGCGCCCGCATTATACAGTCGTTCGTCAAGTCGTCTACAGATTAATCTGTAGTCGCCTGTCCGGATTGTGCCCAAACTGACCCCGCAGGGTCTCCCGTCAAAATGTCTAAAATCCTTCTTTCCAGTCCCATCGGAAAGCTTCTTCCAGTTTTTCTGCAACTGCGTCCCGATCTAAAAAAATTGCTAAGACTCGTTTACAACTGGGGTGGAATTTTAAACAAAGCGAGACATCCGTATCCAAAATCGATCAAGATCGGGCTGATCCGGAGGTTTGAACAGTCGTAGTTGTCAGAATGTATGGTTTTGTTGTATCGGGAATTCCCTGAGAAAAATCTCAGGTAATTTACGGAGAGGCGATCAGGACTTCGAGCCGACTCTTTGCGGCAGCGGTGGGTAGACTACTTGTGATCGGCGAGAGCGACTCTCCTCGAAGGCTGTGTCGGCCTTCGGCAGGGGGGACGGGTCATTGGTGCGGGAGAGTGCGCGATCCACCATGCTTTCGAACATGGGGATCAGCGAGTCTGCCGCAACTGGATTCTGCAAATCGTTGAGGGATTGCTCCCAGCGCTGTGGGCGCAGCATCGACGCTGCATCTTCGCGGGCGGGGCTCTTCAGCAGCATATATCCCGTCCAGGTCAGAATCGCCAGGTTGTACGCGGTCATGTTCACGAAGGCGCTGATAGCAGGGCTCATCGAGTCAGTGCCGATCGCCACCAACGACAATTCCACGATAGCAAATCCGCCGAAACCCAGCGCGACACCGAAGCTCTTTTGTTCCCGGTTCACGCCCAGATAACGCGCGAACACCAACAGGAAAAGTACCAAGCCACATTGCACTACACGCACACTGCGTTGCGCAGTGAGGATCGCATTCACCATGAGATCGCCAGCGTTGGCTCGCGTCGAAGCCGCCACCACACCCGCCACCATCAGCATCACCAGGCCCGCCCATTTGAAGAGCACAGAGCCGAGATCGCGCAGCGTATGGTATGGACGAAATACGTCGAGGAAGATTTCGCGAATCACGAAGAAGCCGAGGACCACACTGACTGCCGTGGTGAGCCAATAAAAATTAAAGAAAAGCCGATAGAAGCGGTCCTCGCGAAGTGGAAAAGTGACCGCAAAGGAAACAATTTGAAATGCAATGTAGGCGAAGAAAAACGGGAATGTCCGGTAGAGCTTGCGCCACAACATGATCGCGACGAGCGTCCCCTGCAGGAGCGGATGCGCGAGCCAAAGCGCCATGTTCGCGAAATGTAAGTTCAGGCTCATCACATGTCCCGCGTCACGGGGGATAGACGTGGTCAAAAGGGGTGATCAGACACCCCGACAGCGACTCCACTTCCATTCCACCTTAGCAGGTCTGCTCGATGGATCAATGTACCAAAGTAACTCAGGGTAACCGTTACCGTCGCTCCAAGCAATGTCTTTCTGCAGAGCAACTTGCGGATGACGCGGTTACCTTCCGGTTAATGGATTCCCTGCTGAGTAACCAACCATGCGATAAGGTTAGGGCGTCGAGTGAATGTACGCACGCATCATGCGCATTTCGTAATCTTTCTCGGAAAGGTCATGCTGGATGACGTCCCGCAAAGAAACCATGCCTCTGAGTTGCTTACCCTCGCAGATGGGTAGGTGGCGGAACCCGTGACGGTGCATCAGGAAACGGCAGGTATCCATATCCTCTTGGGGCGAAACGGTGAGGGGGTCTTCGGTCATGACTTCAGCGATTTTGGTTTTGCCGGGATCTCGCCCTTCGACTACGACGCGCCGCATCAGGTCGCGCTCGGAAAACACCCCGACCAGCAGACCATCACGGAGCACCGGAACAGCGCCGATATTTCTTTCAACCATGGCGCGCGCTACGTCAAAAACTGTCTGATCGACATCGGCGCGGTATGTGTCCTGATTCCGGACAAGATCGTAGATGCACGACAAGGGGCACCTCCAGAGAGTCGAATTTGTAGGCAGCTACTCGTCCCAACAGTTCAGATACCCGGAACAGGGCGGAGTATACGACGAAAATCCCGGGCACCTCGAAGGAAATAACACGGCAGGTGTTGTCGGCATATACAGGAATTGCTGGAGATACCGAGTCGAAGGTTGCTGACAGTAATTTTGCTGAGAAGCGCCTTCGTCAGGTGGCGCAAGTGATCGGAAGCCTAGCGAATTCGGGCGAGCTTTTCTGGAATACGGGCGCGCTCGTCCTGGGTCGCGGGAGCGGCGTCGGCGAGAAAGATCATATACGAAGTGTTCCAGAGGCCGGAGGGGATCGTTCCGCGGCGGCGCGTGGTCAGCACGATGTTGTAATGGCCCGAGACGGGCAGTTTTTCGATCACTGACTCCTCAGTTTTTGGCTCGACCAGGGCGAGGAACGAAAGGAATTGGTAGATGTCGGGATCTCCCTTGTAGCCTTGGGCGACGAAGTTGACGTCCGCGTCCTCGTTGGTGAAGTGCCAGCCGAGCGATGCAGCAAGGCCCACGGCGCGCTCATAGGCATCCGAAGAGAGCACGCCCGGCGCGGGGTTGTCGAACACGAGCCGTAACTTCCTCTCGTCTTCCCTGCTGAACTCGCGCACTTTCAAAGAACCGGATTTCGCGGTGGCCTTCCAGTCCACGTGACGTGCGGAGTCTTCCGGCATGTATTCGCGGATGCGGTAGAGGTCGTAACCGCGCCCGCGCACGAAGGTTTCAAACTCTCCGGTAATCATGGGCAGGATGTCGAGAAACTCGTCGGTCGGCTCTACACCAGGGTAGACCAGCACCGTGCGAGGCAGCGGCATGCGGCGCGTTTTGGTAAGGAATGCGAACGGAAAGCGAGTGGCAAGACCGAAGCCTTCTTCCACGTAACGTCCGCGCCGCTGGAAGCGCAACTCAAGATCGGCGGAGAGCTCGGCGTCAGCGGGAATGTAAGGGAAATAGGCGTAGCCTTCGAAGAGGCCGGGCATGCTGCCGTCATTTACGATGCGGCGCACGCGGCGATCGGGCAGGCGGACCCATTGCTGCTCCGGAGGACGTTTTGGCGGAAAGCCGAAAACAGCGGGCTCCCACGACCATTTCTTTCCGGGCTTGCGTTTTTTCGACGGGACGACGTGAATTGAGAACGAAGGCAGCCAGCGGCGCGGATTATGCAGCAGGATGCGGCCCAGGACCGGCTTGCCAGCGAAAACATGATCGGGCAGGCGCACGTCGAGTTCGAGATCTCGCAGCACAATTGCCGATGCGACGCCGGAAACGACCATGGCCGCGAGCATTGTGGCCACAATGATGTACAGGAGATTGTTGCCGGTGTTGAGCGCCGCGATTCCGATGAGAAGCGTGCTGATGGCGTAGATCATTCCGACGCGCGTGACTTCGTAGTCGATGGCGTCGCGCAGGCGAGCCACCACGACCCGGCGAGCGAGATGAGGAACGGTGGTGAGTCCAACGAGCGTGGCCAGGATGAGCGCAGCCGAGGCGAGAATCAAAGTCGCCCAGACATTTCCGGACTCCCGAGAGACGGTGGAAAAAATCGCGGCGGCAAAGGCCAGCGCCAGTCCGACGAGGGCGAGCAGAAACTTGAACCAGATGTCAACCGCCTCGAGACGGAAAATCTCATGCACGCGCGCGAAGCGCGCTCCCAGCGAGGAGGTCTTTGACTGTTCCGATTCGCTCATGGTGGGACTGAACCTTGAGCGTAGCACCCGGCCAAAGGGTGGGCAATCCGGGGGAGGGCCGCTGGGACGCTTTCGTAACTTGGTCAGGCGGGGCTATTGGAAGCCCGCTCTATTGGGACGGTTCGTCGGTAGCGGCAATCACTTTGACGGAAACGCTCTTTCGAGCGGCGTCGTCGAGTTGAACCTTTTCGCCACGATCCTGCCACGTATTAAGGAATTCGGGATCGCGAACGTTGTTGTCCGGGTCCTCCCAGGCGAGCACGGTGTACTCGCCGGAGATCAACCCGCGCAGCTTGAAGTGCCCCTGTGCGTCACTTTTGTCTTCGCCGAATACATCGAAACGCTTGCGGCGTTCGCCGTTGGGTGCGGCTACGACCGTGGCATCGGCAACGGGCTTATCTTTTGCGTCGACCACCGTGCCATCGATCGTCGCCCCGTCCGCGCTTACCAAAACGTCGAGCGAGTATGTTCCACCATTTACCGCGAAGCCGGAGTCGGCGACATCTTTGCCTTCCAGATTGACAGATTTCGTGTAGTAGTCCGCAAGCGAATTGGAATTCGAAGTGACGGCCACGCGATACTCGCCCGCAGCAACCTTCGGCAAGTCGAAGGATCCATCGTTCTGCACACGAGCCAGCGTCATACCGCGAGGGAGATTCCCAGCCATGAGCTCCGACGAATCCTCTGCCGTGAGCATGACGCTCAGCTGGGACCAGTCCATCTTGCGTTCTTTGTCCATGCGAAAGCGTCCGCGGACATGCCCCGGGGTTTCCGGAACGAGGTGGAGTCCCTCGACGTTTGCATTCGTGATGACGATCGGCTGACCGAGACGCATGATCTCCATCTGCGGTTGGCGATTCTGCTGCCCTTCTGCCATGAGCGACGCCAGATCGACCACCATCAGATAGGGGGTATAGGAGCCGGGAAGAAGATCACGAAACTCGAACGACCCATCTTGGCGGGTGGGGTCGGCATCGTTCTGCATCGGACCGTTGTCGGCCGAGCGGAGCATCAATTGCGTGAATTTGGCTCCTGCGGGCTTCACGACGGTGCCGCTTATAGAAAACGTCGGGCTGGCCAACGGGGTGATCGTGACAGGCGTTTCCTCGCCGGCATGGACCTCGACCGGAACAGCCTGGCTCTTATCGAGGGTTCCTGGATAGTAAGTCGGAACGTAGCCGAGAGTCGTCTTTCCGGGGTCGTTGTCGCTTGTCTTGGGTGGCCGATGACCCAAAGCATTTGCGGAAACAAGATACTTCCCTGCCCGCAGGTTTCCGATCCTGTACTCGCCAAGGTCGTTCGTATTCGCATATCCCTGGTCATGAGCAAATCTCGCGCCGCTCGACCCCGCACGCACGGCCTGGACGCTCACGTTCGCCATGGGATCGCCGTCGCCGTCGACGATCTTTCCGGAAACTGTCGCTCCAGCTTGCATGTGAAACACAAGATCGTGGGCATCTTCGGCAGAGGTCACCGTCAGCGACGTGCCACGGCGACCGCCGGCTTGTAGAAATCCAGCGTGGTCGAGAACAACTCGATAGGAGCCCGGTTTTACGTTGGGAATCTGGAACTTTCCTTCGACGTCGCTGGTCGCCGAGTACTGGTTACTTTGCTGACCGTCACGCGGCGTGAGCGCAACGTCCACCTTTCGAATCGGCTGCGCACTGGGGTCTTGGACGACTCGCCCCTGAACGACGAAGGTAGATTTTTCTGTGACGGGATTTTGCGCGGAACCGCAGGCGCCCAGAACTGCCCACAAGAGCAACGAGAGGCGCCAATGCATAAGATGCCTCGAACGAAGGGACAGAGATTATTGCATCCGGCGGGCGCACTGCCAAGGACTAAGCAGCTCAGTGCGAGTTTCGGCGGCGATGCCACAACCACACCAGCAAGATTACGACTGCCGCTGCGATCGCGATACCGATGTTCAAATTCTTGATGTAATCGACCAACTGGTCCCAATGCTTGCCGAACTTGTAGCCGACGCCCGCAATCACACTCACCCACAACACCGCGCCGAGGAAGTTGAACAGAGCAAAACGCTTCCATTGCATGCGCAGCACGCCGGCGAGCGGACCGGCAATCACGCGCAATCCGAAGATGAAACGTGCAAAGAAGATGGTGACCGCGCCGTATTCATCGAAGAGGCGCTCGCCGCGGGCGATGGTCGCGGGCGAGATGCGGAAAAAATCGCGGTAGCGGTCTAGCAGCGGGCGCCCTCCGCGAAATCCGATGGCGAAGCCGAGATTGTCTCCGAGCGTCGCTGCGCACACGCCTACGAGGATGATGTAGACGAGTTGGAGTTCGTGCCGCGAATACGCCAGAAAGCTGGCCAGAAGCAGGATCGTCTCGCCGGGAACCGGAATGCCGGCGTTCTCAAGCAACAGGGAAATCGCGATCGCCCAGTAGCCATAGTGAGCGACATAGTGCTGGAGTGTCTGGAGAATGGACTCGTCCTCAAAGTGGACTCAGGTGTGATCTTATCGTGTTCGTCTCAAGCGTTTCGCTTTACCGCGAGCCCGTCAGGAACTCCACCAGCGTTTGGTTGAACTCGTTCGGTACTTCCTCGTACGTAAGATGGCCGACACCCGGGAAGACCACGAGTTGGCAGTTCTTGAAGTACGAGCGCAATTTCTCGGCAGACTGCACGTAGACGGCGCGGTCGGCTTCTCCCCAGATCAAGAGCGTCGGAATCTCGGCAAGCGTGGGGGTGACGGATTTCAAGTCCTCAAGATCGGCCGTCCAGTGACTCGCAATCGACAGCGCGTATTCGAAACTGCGCGGGAGGCGGACTGGAGCGGTATAGCCCTCGAGTGTTCCGGGCGGGATCCGTTTCGGGTCGCCGTAGAGGCGAGCGAGGAGATGCGGATAAGCCCATTGCATGCTGCCGATCATCCGCAAAAAGAGCGCCGAACCGAGCGGAGTTCCCAGCGTGGGAGCATACGTCTGCCCGTGCGGGGACCACGGGTTCACCGGTGCGACCAGAATCAGCTTCCGTAAATGAAGATCCGCGCGCTGCAAACATAGAGACGCTGCCATCATGGCGACTTCCCCGCCGTGGGAGGTCCCAAGCAGATCGAAAGACGACACACCGACTGCTTTGAGGAAGCGCAGGAATCTCTCCGCAATCGAGCGCAAGCGACAATCAAGGTTCTCAGGGCGATCCGAAAATCCCGTGCCGAGCTGGTCGATGGCGTAGACGGTCGCGTAACGGGAGAGCGCAGGAATCGTGTAGCGCCAAGAAAACGAGTAGCCCATCAATCCGTGGACGAGGATCAACGCGGGCCCAGAACCCGCGCGCAGATAGCGCATGCGCGAGCCCTCGACTTCGGCAAAAAGCTCTTCGATTTTGGGCGTGGGAGAGGAAAAATCTTCCGACAACTTCGAGTTCACGATGGTTTCCCGGGGCGCGCGGACAACTATTCTTCGCGCGCCGGACTCTATCTTAGTGATATCGCCTCTGTCGCTTCTGTGATTGGGGAGCTTCGGCTCCCCGATTTTTTAGGCGGCCTTCCGGCGCTTTCTGCCCAGGAATTTGCGGAGAACGCGAATCCCCTTGTCGACGTGTTGCTCCTGCAGCAAGAACGGCGGGAGGAAGCGAACGACCGTGTCGTGGGTGCTGTTGAAGAGGACGCCTTGGGCGAGTCCCTGCTCCACAATGGGGCGGCTGGGGATCTCGAGATCAATGCCCTGGATGAATCCGCGCCCGCGAACTTCCTTGGCAGCGGCGTAATCATCTACCAACTGCTGAAGTTGCTGGTGTAAATATCCGCCCACATTGGACACGTTGCTGAGGAGATTTTCTTCCTCGAGGATCGCGAGATACTCGAGTGCTACGCGGCAGGCGAGCGGTCCTCCGCCGAAGGTCGTGCCATGCTGTCCCGGAGAGATGGCGGTGGCGAATTCTTCCTTCGAGATGAACGCACCGAGAGGAAGTCCGGCCGCAATCGGTTTCGCGATGGCGACAATGTCGGGAGTCACGCCGAATGCCTGGAAAGCAAACAAGGTTCCAGTCCGTCCCAGGCCGCATTGAATTTCGTCAAAGATGAGCGCGGCTTTGTAGCGGTCGGCGAGCGCGCGGCATTCCGTCAAGAATTCGACCGAGCACTCGAAGATGCCGCCTTCGCCGAAGATGGGCTCGAGCACAATGGCGCAGGTGTTGTCATTCACCGCTGCGCGGAGCGCCTCGATGTTGTTGCGCGGGACAAACGTGACGTCTTCGAGGAGAGGCTCGAATCCCTTGCGATGTTTTTCTTGCCCAGTGAGGGAAAGAGCGCCGAACGTACGTCCGTGATATGAGCCTTCCAGACCGATGAAGCGACTCTTTTCTGCTCCGCCCACTCGATGGGCTGCCAGACGAGCCAGTTTGATCGAGCCTTCGATGGCCTCTGTGCCGCTATTGGAGAAAAAGACGCGCTGCAGACCGGAGAACTGGGCGAGTTTCTCGGCCAACAGTCCCTGATACTCGTGGTAGTAGAGGTTCGAGATGTGGATCAGCTTGGCGGCCTGGTCGCGGATCGTCTTCACGATTCGCGGGTGGGCATACCCCAGCGCATTCACACCGATGCCCGAGACGAAGTCGAGATACTTTTTGCCCTCCAGGTCGTACAAGAAGACACCCTTGCCTCGCTCGAAGGTGACCGGATAGCGGTTGTAGGTTGGCAAAAGATAGCGGCGTTCGAGGTCGGCGATCTGTTCGTTTGTCATGGAAATCGGAATTTTACCCGAGCCGCCTGTGGAGCGGCTCAAAACCTGACGCTGATTAGGGTATTCCTCGTAAATACAAGATCTCAAAGGCTCATACGGATTCGCAGAGAAACCTTCCAAAAACCATATCCCTTGGTCGACGCAACGCCTATAATCGTAAAAGTCGCTGGCAGAGAATAGGTTAGCGGCTTGTGGAAGGCTTTTCATCATGGCAGCGAAGTTGCTCATGCGAAGCTGGGGAAGCTCGGAGTCGACCGGTGCGGTCGCCTTCGTGTCGCCTCTCGGCTCAATGGACAAGGACTTCCAGGTACGGTTTACTGCCGGGTTGCTGTTCCTCGTAACGGTGGCCGCGTGCACGTTTGCATGGATTAACTTTCAGAAAGAGCAAGAATTCCAGATTCCCTACGACGGGATCTGGTGGCTCGAGAGTCACGGGCGCCTCACCGCAGACAAAGTCGAGCCGAATGGACCGGGCGACAAAGCGGGAATCCGCGAAGGTGACGTTCTTTCCACCGTAAACGGGCGCGAGGTGAAGACGACGCCTGCCTTCCAGCGCCAGCTTTACGGCGTTGGTGTCTGGTCGAAGGCGGCGTACCAAGTCGAGCGCCAATCGGTACAGATTGAGTCCGACGTCATTCTGGTTCCGGCGGACCGTTCACTCAACAATTGGCTGCGGTTGATCGCCCTGATTTACCTGGGCATCGGAATTTACGTTCTGCTGCGGCGTTGGACGGCGCCGAGTTCGACGCACTTCTATATTTTCTGCCTGGTCTCGTTCATTTTCTATTCGTTCCACTACACCGGAAAGCTGAACACGTTCGATTGGATTGTGCTGCTGACGAATGTCTTCGCCGAGATGCTTCAGCCGGCGTTGTTCCTGCATTTCGTCCTGACTTTCCCCGAACGGCGTTCGATCGTGCGCAAGCATCGCTGGGTTGTCCCCCTGGTGTACGTGCCGGGAGCAATGCTGGTCGGCATCCACCTGCTGGCGTTGCGTTACCTAGGCGCTACCGAACGTCTGCGCTGGAACCTCGACCGGCTCGAGATGTTGTACCTGGCGACGTTCTTTGTGGTTTCGGCGGGTGTTCTGTGGAGCAGCTACCGGCGGGCGAGTTCTCCGATTCTGCGCCAGCAACTCAAGTGGGTTACGCGGGGAACGATTCTGGCGATCGCTCCGTTCACGCTTCTGTACGTGATTCCGTACCTGAGTGGATCGCTGCCGAATGCGGCCATGAAGGTCTCGGTGCTGTCGCTGGGCCTGCTCCCGCTGACCTTCGGCTACGCCATCTTCCGCTATCGGCTGATGGACGTAGACCTGATCTTCAAGCGCGGCATGGTGTACACGCTGGCTGCGGCCGCGGTAGTCGGGCTGTATTTCGCACTGGTGGCGGGAATCGTCGAGTTGGTCCATGCGCGGATTCCCAGCAGCGGTCCAGCGGGCCTGATCCTCGCGATGGTTGTGACCGCTCTGCTGTTCGATCCGGTGCGCAAGTGGATTCAGGAGCGAGTCGATCAGTACTTCTATCGCACGCGCTATGACTACCGGAAGACGCTGATCGAGTTCGGGCGCGAACTGAGTTCCGAGACCGATCTCGACGAGATGCTGACGTCGGTGGTCGATCGGTTGTCTCGGACGTTGCTGGTCGACCGAATGGCGATCTTCCTCGTGACCGGCGAGGAAGTCGATCATTTCGTGCTGGCCAAGTCGTTCGGCATGACGCAGACGGCGAACATGGATCTGACCTTCCTCAGTGCCCAGCGCCCCGAGATGGAAGCAGGGCATCTGTTCTTCGATAACACACACCAGGTGCCGCGCGAGACCGCGTCGGCGCAGAACACCATCGCCCGGCTTGACCTGAACTACTACATTCCTTGTCGTGCGCAACGGAAGCCGATCGCCGTGCTCGGGCTCGGCAAGACGATGGAAGGCGACTTCCTGACCAGCGAAGACGTCGAACTGCTCGAGACACTGGCTGGTTATATCGGCATCGCCATCCAGAACGCCCGCCTCTACGCCTCGCTCGAACAAAAAGTCGCCGAGTATGAACGGCTGAAGGACTTCAACGAGAACATTGTCGAGTCGATTAACGTCGGCGTGCTGGCCGTCGATCTGGCGGACCGTATCGAGTCCTGGAACTCGCAGATGGAAGTCATGTACGCGCTGCCGAGGTGGCAGGCGCTGACACGGCCGTTGAGCGAGGTGTTTCCGCCTGAGTTCGTTGAGGAGTTCTATCGGGTTCGACAGAACCCGGGGATTCACAACCTGTACAAGTTCCGCTTGAGCACGCCTGCGGGAGAAGTCCGCACGATCAATGCGGCAATTGCTCCGCTCGTGACGAAGAAGTTCCACGTGATCGGCCGGCTGATCATCATGGACGACATCACCGAGCGCGTCGCACTCGAAGCGCAACTTTCCCAGGCGGACAAGCTTTCGTCGATCGGATTGCTGGCGGCAGGCGTAGCGCACGAAGTGAATACACCGCTCGCAGTTATCTCGTCCTACACCCAGATGCTTTCCAAGCAGTTGCAGAGCGATCCGCAGAAGTCGGGCCTGCTTGAGAAAATCACGCGGCAGACGTTCCGTGCCTCGGAGATTGTCAACAACCTGCTGAATTTTTCACGAACCAGTGGAGCCGAGTTCAGCGACGTCGACGTCAACAAGATCATCACCGACACGCTGGCGCTGCTGGAGCACCAGTTCAAGACGTCGCGAATCACGGTCGAGGATGAGTTGGCCGACCATCTCCCGCTGATTCAGGGGAACACCGGACGACTGCAGCAAGTGTTTCTGAATCTATTCCTCAATGCGAAAGACGCGATGGCGGGAGGCGGAACGTTGCACGTGATTACCTCGAATGGGACCGGGGTGAGTGTTGCAGTGTCGGACACGGGCAGCGGCATCGCACCCGAGCACATCGCCCGCATCTACGATCCGTTTTTTACCACCAAGAACATTCCTCGGGAGGGCCAAAACCGCGGTACTGGTCTCGGCCTCTCGGTGACCTACGGCATCATCCAGGAGCACGCGGGCCAAATCCGCGTGGAAAGCCGTCCCGGTGAGGGGACGACGTTTTACCTGGATTTCCCTCTGACCAGGAAGGCCGTCAATGTCTGAAGCCGCCGTTATTACACGCACCCGCTCGCACGAAACCGAACCCACGACATTGGCTGGCTCGATTCTTATCGTCGATGATGAGGCGGAAATCCGCGAGTCGCTGCAGACCCTTCTCGAGATGGAAGGCTACGATGTGGAGACTGCGGCAACTGGCCATCAAGGACTGCACCGCGCCGGCGAGCGTTCGTTCGATCTGATCCTGCTCGATCTGGCCCTGCCGGATCGCAATGGCATGGACATCCTGATGGATCTGCATACGCAGGATCCGGGACAGCCGGTCATCATGATCACCGCGTACGGGACAGTTGAGAATGCCGTACGGGCGATGCAGTCGGGCGCTGCGAATTTTATCCAGAAGCCGTGGGATAACGAAAAGCTGCTGGCCGATGTGCGCGCAACCGTGGCCCGGCGCCGTGCTGAGGAAGAGAACATCCAGCTCAAGCGGGCCCTGAAACAGCGATACAACTTCGAGCACATCATCGGCAAGAGCGAGGCGATGCTGAAGATCTTCGACCTCGTGGCACAGGTCGCACCCAGCCGCTCGACTGTGCTGTTACAGGGAGAGAGTGGCACAGGCAAGGAACTCATCGCCAAGGCGATTCACCTGAACTCGCAGCGGCGCGAGCGCCCGTTTGTTCCGGTGAACACCGGGTCGATGCCGCCCGATCTGCTGGAGTCAACGCTGTTCGGCCACGTGAAAGGCGCGTTCACAAGCGCGATCGCCTCGAAGAAAGGCCTGTTCGAGGTCGCCGATAAGGGCACGCTCTTCCTCGACGAAATCGGGACGATGAGCCTCGACACGCAAAGCAAAATCCTGCGTGTCCTGCAGGATCGCAAGTTCATGCACCTGGGCGGTGTTCACGAATTGCAGGTGGACGTCCGCATCATTGCAGCCACGAACGTGGATCTGCGCCAACTCGTGCGTGACGGGAAGTTCCGCGAAGACCTCTTCTATCGGCTGAATGTCATCAGCATTGACCTGCCGCCGCTGCGGCAGCGGAAAGAAGACATTCCGCTTCTGGTCGAGCACTTCTTGCACAAGTACTCGCAGGAGAACGAGCGCCAGTACCGGCGCATCACGCCCGAGGCGCTGCGTCCCCTGATCAGCTACTCCTGGCCGGGGAATGTTCGTGAACTCGAGAACGTGATCGAGCGCGCGGTGGTTCTTTCGTCAGGTACGGAGATCGGCGTGGACTTGCTGCCGGACCAGATTGCCGGGCGTGGTACTCCGTTCCCGGTTCTCGAGCATCGGCCCGATGCGTCGCTGTTCGACATCCTGGAAGACTGCGAGCGACGGATCATTACCGACATGCTGGAGAAGTGCAACTGGAATCAGACCGAAGCCGCGGAGCGCTTCCGCGTGCCTCTCTCGACACTCAATCAGAAGATCAAGCGATTGAATATCGAGATTAAGAAAAAGGGGCGGGAGTAGGAACAGGCTCTGGGCTTTAGGCTTTGGGCTTTTTCAGTTTAGGCGTCGGTTCTTGTGGACTCTTAAAAGCTTCCCAGGCCGAATGCCGGCGCCTGACAGCCGCCAACCTGCACGTAGCTCAAAGCACATAGCTCGCCGCTCGCGGCTCCTGTTATAGTCGGCTAATATCCGACGGAGCGAAGCATGGCAGCGGGAGACTTCCTCAGCAGCATCGACCTCATCTCACCCACAGAATTCGCCAAGCGTAAAATCCAGTCCGTTCAGGACTACTCGATCCTCGCTTTTCATTCAGTCGCCAACCTTTTTCGCACTCCCCGCTACGTGGCTGACATGGTCCAGCAAATGGACCTGATTGGGTTCGGTTCGCTGCCCATCGTGCTAGCCTCCGTCTTTTTCACCGGTGCGGCCCTCGCCCTCAACAGCGCCACCACGCTGAGCCGCTTCGGCGCCACGACCGTGATCGGCCAGCTCGTTTCCATTGGCATCGTGCGTGAACTCGGCCCAGTGCTCGCCGGACTCGTCGTCGCCGGACGCAACTCCTCGGGAATGGCCAGCGAACTCGGCTCCATGATCGTTACGGAGCAGATCGATGCCATGCGGGCTTTGGGCACCGATCCGATGAAGAAACTGATCACGCCGCGCGTGCTTGCGACCGTCGTGATGATGTTTTTCCTAACCATTCTCGGGGACTTCATGGGACTGCTTGGTGGAGGCGTGGTCGCGAGTGTTCTGCTCGGCATGGATTCTCACGAATATTGGAGCAACGCCTGGCAGACCCTGGTGTTCTCCGACGTATTCATGGGCCTCATGAAGCCGCTCGTGTTCGGCTTTATCGTAGCGACCATCGGCTGCTACTACGGACTCTCGACCAAGGGCGGAACGCAAGGAGTCGGCCGCTCGACCACGGAAGCAGTGGTAGCCGCAATGATCCTGATCATCATGGTGGACGTCTTCGTCACGCGCTTCCTCATGGTGGTGCTGGGATCCTGACGATGGCGACCCCTTCCCTTCCAACCGCAGCACCGACGGCGACGATGGAACCGCCGTTAAAGCCGGTCATCGTGTTCGACAACGTGTCGATCGCGTTTGAAGAGAACGTAGTGCTCGATGGTATCTCGTTCACGCTGCCGCATGGAGAGACGAAAGCGATCTTCGGTGTCGCAGGCTCTGGAAAAAGCACCATTCTCAAGATGGCGCTTGGGCTGGTGAAACCGGATAGCGGGCATATCTACACCCTCGGCGAAGACGTGACTGAGATGACGGAGGATCAGCTCTTCGAACTCCGCAGGAATGTGGGAATCGTATTTCAGGAAAGTGCCCTGTTCGATTCGCTGACCGTTCGCGAGAATGTGGCATACCGACTGATGGAAGAAGCGAAAACGCCGGCGGAAGAAATCGAGCGCCGCGTGCGCGAGGCGCTCCGTTTCGTGGAACTCGAAAACACCGTCGACATGTTTCCTGCGGAGCTTTCAGGCGGGATGCGGCGCCGTGTTGCGATTGCGCGGGCGATTATTACGCAGCCGGAGACACTGCTCTACGATTCGCCCACGGGCGGACTCGATCCTATTACATCGACCACGATCGTCGAACTGATTGTGAAACAGCGCGACGTCTCAAAAGCCAGTTCGCTTCTCGTCACCCATCGCCTGCAGGACGCCTTCATCATGGCGAATCATTACTTCGATGCGAAGGCCAACCAAATGAGGGTGGTACCGCCTGGAGGAAAGATCGAAGCGCCCTTGGCATTTCTGATGCTGCGCGAGGGGAAGGTTATCTTTGACGGGAACATCGAAGAACTCGCGCACACTAAAAACGAGTACATCCGCGAATATATCTCATAGATGCCTCGTATTCGTGGCACGGTGTTCATTCTGCCTTTTGTTCCACTCTTCTCATGGCTCACGGCACGTTACATTGCCCGCCATCGCGAGCAGCTTCTCCCGGCTTCGCAGCCGATTTCCGCTCGTGACCAGGAAGATCTCTCGGGCTTTTTTTCATCTTCCCTTCTCGCAGAAACACGGATAGTGTGCGCCTCGGTACCGAACCCAAAGTTCTATAGGCTGGTAAAAATGCTGGGAATCGAAGGCGTGCTGGAGATGTCGTCAATCGGGGCAATCACTCTGGTCGATCTGGTTGCATATCCCGATCCCATGCATCGGAAAACGTTATTCCACGAACTCGTCCACGCTGTGCAGTATCAGGTATTGGGACTACGGCGCTTTGCGGACCTATACGTTCGAGGTTTTCTGAATCACGGAGGCTACGACGGCATTCCGTTGGAACGTCAGGCCTACGAACTTGAAGAACGATTTAGTCGAAAACCGAAGAAGATCTTCTCCGTGGAAGAAGACGTGGTTCAGAGACTGCACTCCGGCCTTCTCTGAAGACCGCCCGTGCGCTCAGGAATAAGCCGTGCAGGAGAAGACTCTAGCTCGCCTTGGCCCTCTCGGCTCTCGCTTTGCGCATATTCGCGATGTTGCGCGAGACGACTGCGTAGCGCTCCTTGGCGGCCTCGGAACGAACCAGCTTTTCCAGGTTACTCAGGAGTGTCGGGTTGTTCGTTTTCTCCCGGACCTCAGCCAGAAATGGCTCGAGCTTGATGAAGATCACAAACATCTCACCGCAAAAACTGGCTTCGAAGAACAGTTCTTCACTCAGCACGCCGTGTGAGACGAAGGACCCCGCCATCCCCCAATATCCCAGCACCTGACGGAACCAGGCGTTCTCCTGCGTGCCGGACGCGCGCATGACCTTCACGACGTCGTCGGCATTCTCGGGCCAAAAGGTGGTGGTCCACCATTGGCGCGCCTTGCGGATTTCGGTCTCGCGGCGGGCTTCGTACAGCTTCAGAATCAGTTCGGCGTCGGCGTGTGTCGGCTTACCCATGAGAGGTCCCCCAAGGAAGATGCAGGTTGAACGGAACGGTCATTTTAGATGATCGGTGCTCGCCCGCAATGCAAAAGAGCGTCGTTCATGACAACAGGCGATGGAGGGACGGACTTCTCGTCCGTCCCGGCGGGCGGTGAGCCTGCCTCTGCACCCTTAATGGCCAGCCGTTCCCGCTGCGCCCTCAGCGGCAGTGTCCTCCGTGGGTGGAGGCGCGGGCCGTTCATAATCACATTCTTTGTTGGGGCAGGCGATCACCGGACCAGCTTTCAAATTTTTCTCGACCAGGAACTCGTGCCCACAGCTCGGGCATTTCTCCGCGATCGGCTTGTTGGCCGAGGTGAACTTGCACTTCGGATAATTCGAACACCCGTAGAAGGTGTTGCCCTTGCGCGCCTTCTTCTCAACCAGTTCTCCGTCCTTGCACAGCGGGCACTTCATGCCGATGAAGTTCTGCTTCACGAACTTGCAGTCCGGATATCCGGAGCACGCGGTGAACTCGCCATAACGCCCGTGCCGGATCATCAGATTGCGGCCGCACTTCGGGCAGGGCTCATCGAGCGGAATATCGGGCACGCGTTTCCCCTGATCGAGGCGGCGTGTCGTTTTGCAATCGGGATATCCCGTGCAGGCCATGAACTGGCCGAAGCGCCCGCGCTTCAGGACCATCACGCGCCCGCAGTTCTCGCAGTATTCCTCCTGCGCCGTCTCCTGCACGTCGGCGGAGTCGAGATCGGGCAGGTTGATCGGGTTTTCTTTCGTGAAGGTGCAGCTTTCTGGATTCTCTTTGTCGTAGGAGCTGCAAGCGTAGAAGGACCCGTGCTTGCCCCACTTGATGACGAGGGGCGAACCGCAGCGCTCGCACTTTTCGTCGGTGGGCTTCTCCATACGCTTGATGTTTTCCATGTGCTTCTCAGCGTATTTGAGGTCCTTGGCGAAGCGCTTGTAGAACTCCGACATCGCGTCGGTCCACTTCTCTTTGCCTTCTTCGATTTCGTCGAGTTCTTCTTCGAGGCGGGCCGTGTACGCCACGTCGAAAATGTCTCGAAAATTTTCGACGAGCAGATCCGTGACGACGAGGCCGATTTCAGTAGGCGCAAATTTGCCGCCTGTCTTGGTGACGTACTGCCGCTCCTGGATTGTTCCTAGAATCGTGGCGTACGTGGACGGCCGGCCAATGCCGCGTTCTTCGAGTTCCTTCACAAGTGACGCTTCGTTGTAGCGAGGCGGCGGCTCGGTGAAGTGCTGCTCGGGCTTGAGGCTCTTGAGCGTGAGGTTCTGTCCCGGCTCAAGCGGCGGCAGCTTATGCTTCAGTTCCTCGTCTTCTTCGTCCTTCGTGTCTTTCGACTCTTCGTAGACTTTCAGGAAGCCGTCGAACTTCAGGACCGATCCGGTGACGCGGAACCAGTAGCTGTCACTGGCTTGCTTTGCGTCGATGTCGACCGTGGTCTGATCGAAGACTGCCGGCATGATCTGCGAAGCGATGAAGCGCTGCCAGATCAGCTTGTAAACCTTGAATTCATCTTCTTTTAAATACCGCTTAACGGAGTCCGGATGACGGACCGCCGACGTCGGACGGATCGCTTCGTGCGCTTCCTGCGCGCCCTTCTTCGACTTGAAGGTATTCGGCTGCTCGGGCAGGTATTGCGGCCCGTAATCCTTGCCGATCATCTCGCGCACTTCGGCCAGCGCTTCGGGCGCAACCCGAGTTGAATCCGTACGCATATAAGTAATGAGGCCGACCAGACCCTCTTCGCCCAGTTCCACGCCTTCATACAGGCGTTGGGCGATCATCATGGTGCGCTTCACGCTGAAGCGCAGCTTGCGGGCGGAGTCCTGCTGAAGCTTGCTCGTGGTAAAGGGCGGGGTCGCGTTCCGGCGGCGTTCTTTCTTATCAACGGAGCGGACCAGCCAATCTGCATTTTCGAGGAAGGCGCGAATCTTTTCCGCCTCTTCCCCGTTCGGAACTTCGATCTTTTCTTCGCCCTTGCCAACGAAACGGGCGTCGAAGCTGGGGGGCTTGGCGGCGGAAAGATGCGCGTCAATCGTCCAATATTCTTTCTTTTCGAATGCCTTGATTTCGCGTTCGCGCTCCACGATCAGACGAAGCGCAACCGTCTGCACGCGGCCTGCGGAGAGGCCGCGACGCACCTTATCCCAAAGCAGCGGCGAAACCTGGTAGCCGACGAGGCGATCCAGAACCCGGCGGGCCTGTTGCGCGTCGACCAGGTTCTGATCGATCTCGCGCGGATGTTCGAATGCCTCGCGCACGGCGCGCTGCGTGATTTCGTTGAAGGTAACGCGCTGGATGCGCAGGCCGTCGCCGTTCTTCTCTTTTGTCTTTTTAGCTGCCTTCTTCTTTTTCTTGGCGCCGTTGGTATCGAGTTCGTCGGCGAGATGCGCAGCGATGGCTTCGCCTTCGCGGTCCGGGTCAGGCGCGAGATAGATGTGGTCGGCTGACTCCGCCAGCTTCTTCAGCTTGATGAGAACTTTTTCTTTTCCCGGAATGACGATGTATTCGGTATCGAATTCGTTGTCGATGTCGACGCCAAGCGTGCTCTTGGGCAGGTCCTTCACGTGGCCTAGCGAGGCCTCGACGGTGAATCCCTTGCCCAGGTATTTCTGAATGGTTTTCGCCTTGGCGGGCGACTCAACGATGACTAAACCTTTTGCCAATGTTTCCTCTTTGACGTTTTTACTGGTTTTGAAGCTAGCACGAATACGGTCGCGGCAACAAGTTACGACCCAAGCTGCGAGCTACGAGCCATGAGCTTCCGAGCTTGTTACCCGCTCCTTTAGCTTTCAGTGCCAACGCTCCGACGCACCGGTTTTACGCGTTGTATCAACGTGGTCAGCATCCTTTGGATCTCGTCCAACTGGCGGTCCAGCGTCGAAAAGGTCCCGACCGGTGGTAGTTTGAGATCACGTGCTAACAACAAGTGATACTCCAGTTCGACGGCGGAGCCGCGAGCAACATTTAAAAATCTAACGCATTCCCCATCGGATCTGCGTCCGCAGCCTTCTGCTATGTTTGCACCGATCGAGGATGCCGCTCTCCGAATCTGGGATGTCAGACCAAAAAGCTCTTCTTTGGGAAACGGTTGCGTCAATCGATACAGCGAGAGTGTTGCCTCACGCGCCTTTCTCCACACGTTCAATTCTTTGAAGTCCTTCAACCGCCACTTCCTTCCCCCCACATCTCCGTCCATTGAGCGTGCTCGTAGCGCGCAGCTCGTAGCTCAAAAGCTCTTTACAAAATTCTTCCCCGGCAACTGCCGCACCTTTCCATTGAGTTCGAGTTCGAACAATGCAGCGAATATCTCGGACGACGACAGTTCCGGCTCCAGCCGTTCCACAATTTTATCGATGTGCGTGGCTTCGTCTGCCTTAAGCAGCGCAAAGATCTTGCGTTCGTGAGGGGACAGCTGATCGTCGCTCGGGAATAGAGATGCCGTTCCGCCCCCCGGAGATTCATCGGGCCTGGCGGGAATCAACGCAAGCCGAATGTTTTCAGGAAGTTCCTCCCACACGTCTTCCCACGTGGCCACCAATTTCGCTCCTTGTTTGATGAGCGTGTTCGGGCCCCAGGAATTCTTGTTGGTCACGTTGCCCGGTACTGCAAAGACCTCGCGATTTTGCTCGAGGGCACAACGCGCCGTGATGCGGGTGCCGCTATACTCCGCGGCTTCGACGACCAGAACACCCATCGACATGCCGCTAATGATGCGGTTGCGGATCGGAAAGTTCTGTGGCGCGGCGAACGTGCCCAGAGGGAATTCCGAAATCAGTGCTCCACCAAAGGCAAGTATCTGCTCGGCAATCCGCGTGTTCTCCTTCGGATACAGGACGTCCACTCCCGTGCCGAAGACCGCGACCGTCTTGCCCTTGGCGGCAATCGCTCCGCGATGGGCGGCGGTGTCCACGCCGCGCGCCATCCCGCTTAGAATCACCAGCCCGCGCGCCGACAAATCGATCGCCAAACGCTCCGCCATTCCAGAACCGTACGGCGTTGGATGCCGCGTGCCAACAACGGCGATCCCCGTCTGCGAAAGCACGTTCGCGTCACCCCGTGCATAAAGGACGAGGGGCGGGTCGTAGATCTGCTTCAACCGTGTCGGGTACACCGGATCATCGAACGTTACGATCTTGGCTCCAGCGGCCCGCGCCTTTTCCAGTTCTTCCTGCGCGAGTTCCAGCGACTTGCCTGTGCCGAGCGCCTGCGCCGAGACCGCAAGCAATCCGGTGGCCTCCAGTTCCGTGAGCGACGCGCGAAAAATCGCCGTTACGTTCCCGAAATGTTCGACCAGGCGCCGAGCCCGCGTGGGTCCAAGGCCGGGCGTCAGACCGAGAGCCAGCCATTGCAAGATTTGCTCCGCAGCGTTGTTCGCTATCGGAGCGTTGTTCGCTACCGGAATGGTTGTAGACACGAGGGCCTCCAAATTCCGGTCTACATGCCTCAGAAAAAGAGTGTCAAGGTAGGTGCGCACAGTG
>Ga0210401_10000697_pt1 | contig 40708 bp, 43 predicted proteins | sample IncBWH32MmetaG_FD_150866 | JGI IMG/M metagenome (GOLD analysis project Ga0210401, IMG submission 150866) | Forest soil microbial communities from Barre Woods Harvard Forest LTER site, Petersham, Massachusetts, United States - Inc-BW-H-32-M | ecosystem: Environmental > Terrestrial > Soil >... | reverse complement strand
GGCAATATCGGCGGCAGCGGCCGGCTCGATTTCACCTGCATCGGTCCCGCGGTCAATCTCGCCGCAAGGCTGGAGAAGATCGCGGGCCGGCTCGGCCGCACCGTCGTCGCATCATCCGCCTTTGCCGACCGCTGCGCCTGCGACTGGAGCGATCTCGGCGAGTTTCCGATAGCGGGCCTGTCGTCCGCGCAGCGCGTTTACGGTCTGCGCGATGAGGCGACGGCCGCGAGCGGACGCTGACCGATCTTCGGCGGCGGACGGCCGCGCGATGGTCGCCGGTACGGCGCTCAATTCGGCTTGACGGCGCGAAAACTTGATCGCAAATGCGGCCATGGACCTCGCCAAACTTCAGGACCTGATCGACTGGCTGATCGACGGCGCGCGATCGGCGACGCGGCCGAATGGGCCGTTCCGGGAGATGTGCGAGCGGCTGCTCGCGGCGGGCGTGCCGCTCGCGCGGGTCGCGCTGTTCATAAGAATCCTGCACCCTGACATCTATGGCCGTGCCTTCTTCTGGCGTCCCGGCACCGAGGTCGTCGTCAGCACCGCGGACATCGATATCGAGACGACTCCGGGATTCCTCAGCAGTCCGGTGGTCGCCGTCTATCAGAGCGGCAGCTAACTTCGCTGCCGGCTCGATGATCCGGCAAGCCGGCGCTTTCCGTTTCTCGACGAGATGCGCGACGAGGGCGTGACCGACTATGTTGCGCTGCCGCTGCACTTCACCGACGGTTCGATCCAGGTCGTGAGCTTCACCACGAAACATCCGGGCGGGTTCGCCGACGAGCAGCTCGAAGCCTTGCGGCGCATCACGGCGCCGATGGCGCGGCTTGCCGAAGTCATCACGCTCCGCCGCACCGCGGCCGGGCTGCTCGATACCTATGTCGGCAACAGCGCGGGCGAACGCATTCTGGCCGGCGACATTCGCCGCGGCCATGCCGAAGCGATGCAGGCCGTGATCTGGCCGTCGGACCTGCGCGGCTTCACCGGATTGTCGGACCGGCTGTCACCGCGTGACGTGGTCGAGATTCTCAACCGCTATTTCGATTGCCAGGTGCCGCCGATCCGCAAGCATGGCGGCGAGATCCTGAAGTTCATGGGTGATGGGCTGCTTGCGGTGTTTCCGATCTCGGGCGGCGGCGAGACCGTCGCTGACGTCTGCGCCCGCGTGCTCGATGCGGCGCGGGAAGCGCGCGCCAATGTCGTTGCCATGCGCTATGAGCGCGACGAATTGGTCGAGCGTTTTCGCTTCGGTGTCGCGCTGCACATCGGCGACATCCTGTTCGGCAATATCGGCGGCAGCGGCCGGCTCGATTTCACCTGCATCGGTCCCGCGGTCAATCTCGCCGCAAGGCTGGAGAAGATCGCGGGCCGGCTCGGCCGCACCGTCGTCGCATCATCCGCCTTTGCCGGCTCGTGCGCGGGCGAATGGACCGGCCTCGGCGAGTTTCCGATCGCGGGGCTGTCATTTGCGCAACAGGTCTATGGTTTGCGCGACGAGATATCGGCTGAGACCCGAAGCTGAACCAGGCTTCGCGGGCTGGCGGCTCACGAAGGTCAGAACGACTGACCTGTTTCGGCAAAGTCGGCCAATTGATGGCGGACTGCTGGCGACATCCGGCGCGTTCTGTTAAGGTTCGATGGAACTTGATTTATTCGCACGCGTCGATTTTCGCATTCCGCGAGATTTTTACGGCTCGGTGTGAACTGAGCCACTGTCATTTGAACCGGCCAGGGTAGGTTGGTTCACGCGGCGCAGGTGGAGTAACGCCATGCGCGAGAAGGTTCGCGATATCAATTCCGCCAGGACTGGCAACGCGTCGCCACGCGGGCAGCCGCCGCGTCGTCTCGCCGCGATCGTCGCCGGGGATATCGCGGGCTACAGCCGCCTGATGGAGCTCGATGAAGAAGGCACGCATGATCGCGTGAAGCGAATCCAGCGCGATCTCATCGACCCCAGCATTGCAGAACACCATGGCAGACTCGTCAAAACGACCGGAGACGGTTTTTTCGCAATTTTCGACAGTCCCGTCGAAGCGGTGCGATGCGGTATCGTCATCCAGCAAAACATGTGCGGACGCAATGCGTCGCTGGCCAGGGAGCAGCGGATCGAGTTTCGGATCGGCGTCAATCTCGGCGATGTGATCATCGAGGCAGATGACATCTATGGTGATGGCGTGAATGTCGCCTCGCGTCTTGAAGGTATCGCTGAGCCCGGCGAGGTTTACATCTCGGGTGGCATTTACGAGCAGATCAAGCACAAGCTGGTTTGCGGATATGAGTCGCTCGGAGATCGCAAGGTCAAGAACATCACCGATCCGGTGCGCGTTTACCGGGTGCTTCCGGACCCGGCCGCCCTGAACAAGACCCGGCGGCGCGAGACTGTTTTGATTTTCGCTCTAAGTGTCATCTTGCTTCTGATCGCCGGCGGTGCGCTCTGGTATTTGTTGCTGCAGCCGTACGAAAAAGCGCGAAAGCAGGTGTCAATTCCGCCTTCGCAGCAAGTTCCGGTGGCGTCGGCGCAGTCCCCTGTCGAGAAACAGGCGGCACAGCCGCCCCAGCCACAGCCATCCCAAGCACTGTCGCCTGCGACGACGGTCGGTCAGGCCGCCGGGACAACGGCATTTCACCCCGCAGCGAGCATCACGGCACAGCCGCCGCAGGGTCAGCCGGCTCCTGGGGCGGCTCCCGCCACGAAACAGGCGGCCTTGCAAGACGCGCCCTCACCACAGCCCACCCCAGCGCTCCGAGAACCTGACATGACCCTGCTCCGAGCCGGCTCGTTCACGATGGGCAGCAATGAGGATATTACGGAGAAGCCCGTTCACCAGGTGACCATCAAGCCGTTTGCGATCAGTCGGTATCCGGTTTCCGTTCGCCAATGGAACGAGTGCGCGGCGGCGAAGGCATGTGGATTCGTGGCGACCGGCAAGGATGACGCGCCCATCACCAACGTCAGCTGGACCGATGCCAAGCAGTATGTTGCCTGGCTTTCGAGCGCAACGCACAAGACCTACCGGCTGCCGAGCGAAGCCGAATGGGAATATGCCGCGCGTGGTGGAACGCAGTCGAGGTTCTGGTGGGGCGACGAGTTTCAACCCGGCACGGCCAATTGCAAGAACTGCACCGATGTCGCAGCCGCAGAGCAACCGGTGAAGGTCGGTAGTTTCAAGCCGAATCCGTTCGGGCTGTATGACATGGGTGGCAGCGTCGACCAGTGGGTCGAGGATTGTTGGCACAAGAGCTATCACGGCGCGCCGTCGGACGGCTCGGCCTGGGTCGACGCGGACTGCGGGTCTCATGTCATCCGGTCCGGGTCCTGGAGGAATGACCAGCGTTATGTTCGGTCGGCGAACCGCGACAGCTACGACACGAACGTTCGATATCCAACGCACGGATTCCGGGTCGCTCTCTCTCCTTGAACGTTTCAGAGGAGCACGCGATATGAGGATCGTCCGGCTCATTCTGCTGGCTGCGGCGCTCGCATCGGCGTCGTGTGCTGTTCATGCTCAGGGGAAGTCTGCGCCAAAGGACGCGCTTCTGTACTTCATTTGGCCGCAGAACGGGGCGACCATCAAAGGCGGGTTCTGGTGTCGTTTCGGCCTGCGCAACATGGGCATCACCCACGCGGGCGATGATTTCCCGAACAGCGGTCATCATCATTTGCTGGTCGATGCGACCGACCCGCTTGATCCCCACGAGCCGATCCCGCAGGACAAGAACCATCTTCATTTCGGTGCGGGGCAGACCGAGGCCCGTCTCGAACTGCCGCCCGGCAAGCACACGCTCCAACTGGTGTTGGGCGATGCCAAGCATTATCTATTTGATCCGCCGATCATGTCGGAAAAAATCACCGTCAACATCAGGTAGACCGGCGGCGCAGGCGCGAACGTCACGCCCTGCGACCAGCTCGAGAGATCATTTCCTGGCACATGTCGCGTCGCCGGGCTTCGACTGGGTGCATTTCTTGGCCTGCGGCGCGTTTTGCGAGACGTTGTACACGGTGACCTGAACCGTCTTCTCGCCATGGTGGCCCGCATGGAGGTGTCCCGATCTCGCGATCACCGCGCCCGGCTTGACCACCGTCGCTGCCGGTCTCACGGCGCTCACGCCCGGTCTGACCATCGGCGCAGCGTGAAAGCCCGGATTGATGTGGATGACGGGTGCGACATGGACCGGCGTGTAGACGAAAGTGCCGGCCATGACCGGCGTGGACAACAGCGACAGCAACGCAGCGGCGGTGTTCCGCATGAGGTTCAACTCCAGAGGCTGGGCGGAACGGAGATCGCGAGCCGCACCCGCCCCGAGCCCGGCACGCGTTTCACGTGTCGAACCTGGTCGTCAAGGCGACGTCGCTTGCGAAAAGACCGCTGACACGCGTCCCCCCAGCGCGGTGTGGGGGTGTCCCCGGTCGGGCGAAGTCCTGCAAAATCATACCGCCGACTGCGACGAACGTAAAGTCGCCTGTCGGATCGGTGCAACCTCGGCGGGCGTATGGGCCGTGCCTCATCTCGGACTCGGAGCGGCCTCGGATCGGACCAGGGGCCAACGAACGCGCGGCGATGAATCTCCTCGTCTCGCCTATTCCTCAGGCTCGGTCGTGAACAACAGCGGATAGCCCTTGGCGCGGCCGGCATCGGTGGCGCGCGTCGCCTTGGTTTCCGCGACGTCCTTGGTGAAGACCGCGACGACGCAGACCCCGCGCCGGTGCGCCGTGATCATCACCTTGTAGGCCTGATCCTCGGTCATGCGGAATTCGCCCTTCAGGATGGCGACCACGAATTCGCGCGGCGTGTAGTCGTCATTGACCAGGATGACCTTGTGCAGGCGCGGCCGCTCGGTCTTGGTGCGGGTCTTGGTTTTGGGTTTGGTGACCGCGTCGATCATCTGGAGCGAACCAGGAGCTTGTCGTGCATGAAATTTCAAATCGGAGCGGCACGAGCAGGATGCCGTTACCATACAGTTTCCCGGCTGGCGTGAAAACCGGTCACGCATGATGGCTTCCATGCGGGGACCGAAGTCCTTGTTCAATCGCGGCGGAAATTGGTTCCTGGCGCGACGCGAGACTAACTCGAATGTGAACGCAGTTTGACGTTCTCACTTTTCGTGGGCGGAATTGCATGCCACCATCGCCCGGTACTACGGGAGGACCGCGATGCGCTGGTGTGTCTCGATCGGAGCTCTGCTTGTCGCTGGTCTCATGGCCGGAGGCGATGTTGCCGGCATCGCCGCGCCGGCTCCGCGAGATGAGGCCGGTCACGTCGCGGCCGACAAGGGCGCAGCACCTCAGGTCGATGTCGAACTGATCCTCGCCGTCGACGTCTCCTATTCGATGGACATGGACGAGCTGGCGGTGCAGCGCGAGGGTTACGCGCAGGCGATCGTCTCGAAGGAATTCCTGCAAGCGCTGAAGGCCGGTCCGACCGGCAAGATCGCCATCACCTATTTCGAGTGGGCAGCCTCGAGCGACCAGAAGATCATCATTCCCTGGCGCGTGATCGACGGGCCGGAGAGTGCCGGCGCCGTCTCCGACGAGATCCTGAAAACGCCGATCCGCCGCGCCTCGCGCACCTCGATCTCGGGCGCGATCTATTTCGCGATGCCGCTGTTCGAAGAGAATCAGTACAAGGGCCTGCGCCGCGTGATCGACATTTCCGGCGATGGTCCGAACAACAATGGCGAGCCGATCGTGCCAGCGCGCGACGAGGCGCTGTCCAAGGGCATCGTCATCAACGGCCTGCCGATCATGGTGAAGGAGCCGTCCTATTCGACCATGGATATCGACAACCTCGATTGGTATTACGAGGATTGCGTCATCGGCGGTCCCGGCTCCTTCGTGGTGCCGATCAAGGATCGCGAGAAGTTCAAGGAGGCGATCCGCACCAAGCTCTTGCAGGAAGTGGCGGACAAGACACCGGCACCGCGCGTCGTGCCGGTTGCGGAAAAGGAGCCGCGGGTCTCCTGCACGATCGGCGAGCAAATCTGGAAGGAACGGTGGGGAAAGTAGCGCTCACGAATCGCGGAACCAAAGGAGGCTGCATTTGATCCGTTATCTGCTTGCGGCGTGTGTCGCAGCAACCTTCATCGCTTGTCATGACAAAGCGCGCGCTGATGATGCGGTGACTGCGGGCGGCACCGTTGCCGACCAATGCCGCCAGCAGTCCATCGCATTGAAGCAGGATTGGGAAGCGAAGGCCCAGCCGATCAGGGAAGCCAGCCAGAGCAAGGCATCGCCGGAAACCGCATGCAAGCTGATCACCAGCTTTGAGGAAGCGGAAATCAAGCTGATCAATTTCATGCAAGCCAATTCAGCGAAATGCCAAATCCCCGGTGACGTTATCGAAAAAGCCAAGATTGCCCACCTCACCACCGAAGGACTGAAGCAGAGAACGTGCGGCAAGACGCTTTAGATTCGCATCCCGTTCGGGGAGGGCACTCTTGCGAATGTTAGAAGCAAAGGACCACCAGCAAGCCCTTGTTGCGGGTGGAGCTTTGGATTTGACGTTCGCATGAAGGGCTCGCGGCTGACGGGGAGCGAACGTCAGATCCGCTCCACTAGCGTCTCAGCAGTTCGTTGAGCTCCCGCTCCATCGCGCGCAGCATCGCGAATGCCCGCCGGAAGTCTCCGGGGCCGATGAGCCGCCAGACCTGCGTCGTCAGTCCCATCAGGTTCGGGATCGTCAGCGGAAACGTCGCCGCCTCGGCAAGCGCGCCCTTCTCATTGATCAGATAGCGGCCGTTGAGTGCGAACAGCACCTGCGCAGCACAGGCAAGCGCCCGGTAGGCGCAGCCCGCCACATGGGTTTGTTCGTCCCGCGCCGCCGCCAGTTCACCGTTCTCGATGCCGAACAGGATCTCCCACGCAAAGCGGCGGATCAGCGCGTCGCCGAGCGGAGCAGGGTAGGGCACGGTCTTCGCTTTCAGCGCGGTGATGATCCCGCCGGGGTCATGCAGCGCCTTGCAGAGCGCGATCTCGCCCATCCAGATCGCCGAGCAGAATCCGTGCGGATGCCCCGGCTGGTAGTGCATGCTGATCTCTCCGGATCGGCACTGCGCGATGACCTCTGCGACCGCATCGACATTGCGGTAGAGCAGGTCAACCTTTCGTCGCTCGATCGACAGCCAGGCGCCACCGACGACCCACGGCCCCCATTCACCGACCGCCGTTACTTTCGCTGCATTGGGGTCATCGACGAGATCGTTCACCACCTGCAGCAGCTGATCGGTGTCGAGCGCGTGGTCTGCCGAGAAATAGAGACCGAGGTCATGGTCGGAGGCCTCATGCGCAGTGCCGCGCGCCCGTGATCCGCCGAGCACGATGGCCGCGACGCCACGGACATCGGCAAGTCGCGGAACGATCCCTTGCAAAAACAGGTCAGGCTGCATGCCGTTTTTCTCGATCATCGTGGCCCCTGGGACACGGCAAAGTTGTGACACTGCGGCAACACCGCGACGGGAATCACGCAATCATGGCGAGAGTCGCGGCGCGTCGCCACCTTTCCGCCGCGATTGGCTGTCCCGTTTCGAGACGGCGGGGGACGGAGGGCTGGTCATGTTTGCCATCGACCGTACCAAGGCTGCGTTGATCGGGACCAGGGCCCATATCATTTTTCTGGGTGTCACTGTTGCCTGGGCCGACGCGACTCGCAATCTCTGGCGTTGCCTGGGTTTGCTCATCGCGGCAGCGTCGCTTGCAGCCTGCGCGCAGTCCTCCGTCGTCGGCAGGAGAGCGGCCTTGTCCGCACCCACCAGGCAGGCTGCCCTCGAGCCGCACCGATCGATCATGTACGCGCCGCATGATCATCCGGCCGTTGCGGCGCGAGCTCCGTTCGTAACCCCCCACAAGGAGGCGCATCCCGCGTCGAGCGGCGTCGCCAGCTTCTACAGCGAGGGTCAACAAACTGCGAATGGTGAAACGTTCGATCCGAATGAACTGACCGCGGCGCATCCCTCTCTGCCGTTCGGCACGCGGCTTCGCGTGACCAATATGTCCACCGGACGCTCGGTGACAGTCCGGGTCAATGACCGCGGTCCTTATGTGCACGGACGCGTGGTCGACGTGTCGTACTCCGCGGCGCGCGCGCTCGGAATGGTGCATGCCGGCGTCGCCAGCGTCAAACTCGACGTGGTGCAGTAGCGCGCAAGGCATGAGTCCGAGCAGCAGCGATGCGTCTTGAGGGATGGGCCCGGAGCTCGCTTTCAAAATCCAGATTCCTCTGTCGTGCAAGATCAGCGTCTGCTCCGGCACGACGCAAAACGTAACGTCGTGCATGTCGAGCCGTCTGTTGTGGTGTCGCATACTTGCGATTTCAGGTTGCGCATGCGTGCGCATCCCGCGCTGATCCGGCCATCGTTCAGTCGCCATTACGCCCGCATTGCACTGTCGAATTTTTTCCGGGCTGAGGCGGAGTTAAAATATGCCGCCCAACAGCATTGGATTCGATTCATCCGGCGATCTCGGGGCCGACGAGGCGCGCTCGGGCGTTTCGTCCGTGTTGCCGGAGCAAGCGCGTCGCAATTTTTCCCGATGGTTGATCGTCGCCGTGTCGACCGCCTCGCTTGCCGCCTGCGCGCAGGCCCCCATCGCCAGGAAAACCGCGTTCTTCGCGCCCGATCGGCAGATGACGGCCGAACACAATCGATCGCCCTTGTTCTTGCCGGTTAGCCGCGCGCCGGGCCTCGGTCCCTTGCAATCGGGCAGCACGGCGGCCGGGACGCAGGTTCGATCCAACGGCATCGCCAGCTTCTATACGGAGGGGCAGCAGACCGCGAATGGCGAGAGGTTCGATCCGTACGCGATGACCGCCGCGCATCGCACCCTGCCGTTCGGCACCCGGTTGCGCGTGACGAATATTGCCACCGGACGCTCGGTGACGGTCCGGGTCAATGACCGCGGTCCATACATCAAGGGACGCGTGGTCGATGTTTCATACTCGGCCGCGATGGCGCTGGGAATGGTGCGATCGGGCATCGCCAGCGTCAAGCTCGACGTCGTGCGCCTGGCCTCACCGCGAAAACCGCGCCACCAGCTCGACGTGCGGCGTGTGTCGGAACTGGTCGAGCGGCGTGACTTCATCGCACTTATAACCGCCGTCGACCAATAGCCGCGCATCGCGGGCGAAGGTCGCCGCGTTGCAGGACACCGCGATGACGACCGGCACCGCGCTTGTCGCCAACTGCCTGGCTTGCGCCAGCGCGCCCTGGCGCGGCGGATCGAACACGACGGCGTCGTAGTCGCGCAATTCCTGGGGAACGAGCGGGCGACGGAACAGGTCGCGCGTCTCGGCCTTCACCGGCTTCAGCCCCGCTGTGGTCGACGCAGCCCTTTGCAGCGAGGCGACCGCATTGGCCTCGCTGTCGAAGGCGGATACGCGCGCGTGCTGAGCCAGGCGCAACGCAAAGGGGCCGACGCCGCAGAACAGGTCGGCGATGTTTTTTGCGCGCCCGCAATGCGCCGCCACGAGCTTTGCCAATGTCTCTTCGCCGGCGGTCGTGGCTTGCAGGAACGAGCCGGGCGGCAGCGTGACGCGCGCCGGGCCGACGGTCATGACCGGCGTATTGCGCAGCAGCACCAGTTCGCCGTGCCGCGTCAGCCGCGCCAGGCGATGTTTTTCGGCGACCCGCGACAGCGCGGCCACCAGCTCTGCCTTCAGCGGCCCGGAGCCGCGGACGTCGACATCGAGGCCGCCTTCGGTTGCGGTGATCTGGATATCGAGCGGCTTGCCGGCAGGTTTCAGCGGCTCGGCCAGCGCCCAGGCGGCCTCCACCGCGCCATCGAGGCCGGGATCGAGGATCGGGCAGCGATCGACCGGGATGATGTCGTGCGAGCCTGCCGCCGCAAAGCCGACCTTGAGCACCTCATGCCCACCGAGTCGCGCATGCAACGTGATGCGCCGGCGGCCTGCGCCATGGGCATCGATCAGGGGCGCGACCTCGCAATCGAGTTTTGCCAGCCGCAAGGTCTCGACCACAAGGCTTCGTTTCCAGGCGCGATAGGGCTCGGCGTCCCAATGCTGGATGGCGCAGCCGCCGCACACGCCAAAATGCGGACAGAACGGGGTGATCCGCGCCTCGCTTGCGCGCGCGACCTTGAGCAAGCGACGCCGGTCCGGGTGGCCGGGGTTCGCCGCCACCTCGACGATCTCGCCGGGCAGCGTGTAAGGCACATAGAGATTGTTACCATCGTCCAACGCGACGCCGTCGCCGAAATGGCCGACATGGTCGATGACCAGGGTATCAGCCACGGCGCGCGCCGAGAAAAAATTCGGCGTTGCCATCGCCACCCTTGATCGACGAGGCAAACACCTCGATCCCGCTGCATCCGAGCGAGGCCGCGAACGCCGCGATGTCCGCGCAGACCTTTTGGTGCACCGCCTCGTCGCGGATCACGCCGCGCTTGTCGTGCTGGCCCATCGCCTCGAACTGCGGCTTGATCAGCGCGAGCAGATGCATCGGCGCCGCCGCGAGCGACAGGGCGACCGGCAGCACGGCCTTCAGCGAGATGAAGCTGACATCGATGACCACGACGTCCGGCCGCGCGGGCAGCCGCTTGCCCTCGAAACTGCGAATGTCGGTCGCCTCGATCGAGACGATTTTTGCATGGTCCCGCAGCGACGGATGCAGCTGATTGCGCCCGACATCGAGCGCGAACACCATGGCCGCGCCATTGGCGAGCAGCACTTCGGTGAAGCCGCCCGTGGAGGCGCCGACATCGAGGCAGACATGGTCCTCGATCTCGATGGCGTAGTGCTCGAGCGCGCCGGCCAGCTTGACGCCGCCGCGCGAAACGTAGGGATGCGCGGGTTCGGCCGCGAGCTCGGCATCGGCCGGAATCACCTCGGACGGTTTTGTGACCTGCCTGCCATTGGCCCTGACGAGGCCGGCCTCGATCGCCGCGCGGGCCCGCGCCCGGCTCTCGAACAGCCCGCGCTCGACCAGAACGATATCCGCGCGTTTCTTTGGGGACTTGTTGGGGGAGGCGGACATGGGCCTTTACCGTCGCCGTGCGGCGCGCATCGTCGGACGCGCGGTCGGTTTTGGGGGTGGAGCGAGCCGCTCGGCGGCAAGACGCACGCAGGCCTCGAACGCGGCGAGGTCATGCCAGGGATCGAGCGGCGGCAGGCGCGGGGCGATCAGCGGGCAGCCGTGGACGTCGAGCCCATGGACGATCATCAGATTGTCGGCGAGGCCGAAATCCTCGATCCATAGACCGTCCGCATCGGTCAGGCGGCGGTCGCCAGCCGCCGACACAGGCTCGCGCCGGCGCACGCGTTCGGTGTAGCTCCAGATATCGTTGGAATAGCCGAGACAGAGTTTTCCGCGCCCGGCCATGAAGCCGAGTTCGAACACCGTCCCGGCATCGGCGCTGGCCCCGCGGAACGGTGTCAGGTTGGCAACGATGGCATCGGATGCCATCATCATCGCCTCGTTGCTCCGGTAGATTGCAAGCGAAGCCCCGTCGGCCGACAGCTCGACCGCGTTGTCGAGCGGATAAAGCCCGGCCAGGCCGTGCCGCGCGCAGATCGCGGCCTTGCGCTGCCCGACCTCCACGGCGTCCGGCAGGAAGACGTCAGGGCCTGCCAGATAGATTTTCATGACCGAGGCCGAGCGGCCGGGACCGCGGCTCAAGCCATCTTGACGGCTTCGACCTTGAAATCCTTGCCCAAGGCCTCGAACACCTTGGCGACGATGCCCTTGGCGTCGAGTCCGGCGCGGCCATACATCGCGGCCGGTGTATCGTGATCAAGGAACACGTCGGGCAGCACCATGGTGCGGACCTTGACCAGCCCATTGTCGAGCGCGCCGTTGTCGGTAAGCGTCTGCATCACGTGCGAGCCGAAGCCGCCGATCGAGCCTTCCTCGATCGTGATCAGGATCTCGTGGTCGCGCGCGAGCTGCAGCACCAGATCGACGTCGAGCGGCTTCATGAAGCGCGCGTCCGCGATCGTGGTGGACAGGCCGTGGGCTGCGAGCTCGTCGGCCGCCTTCTCGCATTCGGCGAGCCTTGTGCCGAACGACAGCAGCGCGATCTTGGTACCCTGGCGGACGATGCGGCCCTTGCCGATCTCCAGCGGAATGCCGACTTCCGGCATCTCGACGCCGCGGCCTTCGCCACGCGGATAGCGCAGCGCGCTCGGGCGGTCGTCGATCGCAACCTGGGTCGCAACCATGTGCACCAGTTCGGCCTCGTCGGAGGCCGCCATGATGACGAAATTCGGCAGGCAGCCGAGATAGGCGTTGTCGAACGAGCCGGCGTGCGTGGCGCCGTCGGAGCCGACCAGGCCGGCACGGTCGATGGCAAAGCGGACCGGCAGGCTCTGGATCGCGACGTCGTGGACGACCTGGTCATAGCCGCGCTGCAGGAAGGTCGAGTAGATCGCACAGAACGGCTTGTAGCCCTCGCTGGCAAGCCCGGCCGCAAAGGTCACGGCGTGCTGCTCGGCAATGCCGACGTCGAAGGTCCGGTTGGGGAAGGACTTGGCGAAGATGTCAATGCCGGTGCCCGACGGCATCGCCGCGGTGATGCCGACAATCGTCTTGTCCTTCTCGGCTTCCTTGACCAGGCTTTGGCCGAACACGTTCTGATAGGCCGGAGCATTCGGCTTGGCTTTCGCCTGCGCGCCGGTCGCGACGTCGAACTTGACGACGGCGTGGTACTTGTCGGCGGATGCTTCCGCCGGACCGTAGCCTTTGCCCTTCTGGGTCACGACATGGAGCAGGATTGGCCCGGTTTCCATGTCGCGCACGTTCTTGAGAACCGGCAGCAGATGGTCGAGATTGTGGCCGTCGATCGGGCCGACATAATAGAAGCCGAGCTCTTCGAACAGCGTGCCGCCGTCCATCATGAAGCCGCGGGAAAATTCCTCGACCCGGTTGGCGCGGTTGGCCAGCACCTTGGGCAGGCGCTTGTTGATCTGCCTAGCCGCCTCGCGCAGCGTGCGGTAGGTCTTGCCGGAATAGAGCCGGGACAGATAGGCCGACATCGCGCCGACCGGCGGGGCGATCGACATGTCGTTGTCGTTCAGGATCACGATCAGGCGGGAGTTCATCGCGCCGGCATTGTTCATGGCCTCATAGGCCATGCCGGCCGACATCGCGCCGTCGCCGATCACCGCTATGACGTTGTTCTTGCCACCGGAGAGGTCGCGCGCGACCGCCATGCCGAGGCCGGCGGAGATCGAGGTCGAGGAATGCGCGGCGCCGAACGGGTCGTAGTCGCTCTCGGCGCGCTTGGTGAAGCCGGACAAGCCGCCGCCGGTGCGCAAGGTGCGAATGCGGTCGCGGCGGCCGGTCAGGATCTTGTGCGGATAGGCCTGGTGGCCGACGTCCCAGATCAGGCGGTCACGCGGGGTGTCGAAGGTGTAATGGATGGCGGTGGTCAGCTCGACCACACCCAGGCCGGCGCCAAAATGCCCCCCCGTCACCGAGACGGCGTCAATGGTTTCCTGGCGCAGCTCATCGGCCACCTGCCGGAGCTGGTCCACCTTGAGCCGTCGCAGATCATCGGGCGTACGGATGGTATCGAGAAGCGGCGTTTTACTGAATGTGGTCACAGCGATATTCCAATTTTGCATGTCGGAGCATTGGTCCGACGCCAGACGGGTTGCGTTCAATCAGCCCAGCAAAGGACGGGCCGTCGGTGTCACCTGCACGGGCAGAAAGCCGGTTTCAGAGCCTAGTTTTTTCCCCAATCGGTAAACGTGATGTACGTCACTTTGCGCGGCTTAGCCCCGTCCCGGCCGCATTCCACAGCATTTGCAAGCCCTTAGCTCCATGATCGCCGAAGCCGCGCCAACCCGCAAAAGCCCCTATTTCCCGAAAGCTTTACACTAAAGCCGGGGCCAAAGCCAACCCGCTGGACGCCACAGCGGCGCCCAACGGGCCTAAGAAGACGGCAAAAGGTTTAACCGCTGACCCGGGCCGGTGGTTCCTTGCCGGTCAAATCAACGGCATTTCCGTCGCCGGAAGCAGCAGATTCGAGCGCGAGCCAAGCCTTTTCCCTTGAATCCGGCCCCTTGGCCGTCGCGATCGCCAGCGCAGCCTCTGGGCAAGCCATGCGCTCGCGTACTGGAACTGGTCCGCAGACGATCATGAAGAAGTCGTAGGCATGTGGCCGTTCGTTGGCCATCACGAACTGGAAATGGACGCGGAAGAACTGCCAGCGGAACAGGTTGTAGTGGCCGGGATCGATCACCTCGCGGAACCGGACCGGCACGATTTTGGGGTTGCACCTCGCGTTGCCAACCTCGATGCCGTGGCTCGCCAACGGATCGAGCTGGAAGAAATTCATCACGTCCTTGCGGGCCTGGCAGTCGATCCAGTCGACCGACGGCTCGATGGCGAGCTCGCGCAGATGGTCGCGGAAGTGCTGTGCGGCCGCGTGAAAACCGACGATCGGATAGTTGCCGCCGAGCGTCAGCAGCACGACGCGCGGACCGAGCTTGCCGAGCGCGGGATCGAGCTTGAGCGCGCGCGCCAGCATCTCGGTGCCGAGGAAGGATCCCGAACTATGGCCGACGATGACGATCTCGTCGGCGTCGCTGGTGCGCGCGACCTTGCAGAGATAATCGGCGAAACGATCGAGCCGCTCATCCCATTCGGGGCGCTCCTGGCGCGCGAACTGCCAGGTCCAGATCCAGTCGCACAGGAGATAAAGCACGTAGGTCTGGTTCTCGGTGTATTTGAGCATGCTGCCGAGCACGGCAATGAACAGCGCGAACGCCAGCGGCACACTGAGCAGGAGCGGCAGGCCCAGCGCCTGCAGGCCCTTTTCGAAGACGAACGCGAATGCCGCAACGCAGAGCGCCTCGAGCAGCAGGATGAAATGCGGATAGGTGATGAAGGTCGCAAAGCGCCAGTTTGCCCGGGTGAAGCGGGCCATGGTGCCGTCGAACACCAGCCGCCAGTAGAAGAAGACCGCGCGCAAGACCGTGCGCCAGATCGGCGAGGCGAGGTCACGCTGGATGAAGTCCTCGAATCGCAGGAAATCGTAGGTGGTGCGGGTTTTCCATCCCTCCGCCTCGGTCTCGATGGTCCAGGAGGTGATCTCGTCGCCGGAGCGGCTCTGCGGGCGGCCGAGCGTGGTTTCGAGCTGATAGAGCCGGCCAAACTTGCGCAGTTCCGTGCGGAACATCCGGTAATATTGCGCAAGTCCGCGGGGATCGTATCCCTGCACATAAATGATATGGCGTTGCTGGACGCGCAACCTGGCTTCCCCCCGGCAGGCCGCCTGACTTGGACGGCCCGGTAGCAAGTCCGACTATAGCAGGCCGGACAAGGCGCCAAGAGCTTATTTTAACCGGCCATTCCGATCGGCGACGTCGACCGGCATTTTTGCGCGCTGTTCGCAATGCCCGGGAGGCGCGGGTGCGCGCTCCCTATTGGACGTCCAGAGGTTCGACCCCGGAAACCTCGCCGGTCGAGTCCGCCGTGATCTTTTCGACCCGCGCCTCGGCCTGCCGCAGCAGATCCTCGCAGCGGCGCTTCAACGCCTCGCCGCGTTCATAGATGGCGACGGATTCCTCCAACGGCACCTTGCCGTCCTCCAGGCGCTTCACGATCGATTCGAGTTCTTCGATCGCGCGCTCGAAGGAAAGCTTCTTGACGTCGATGAGGGTGTTTTCTGCCATGCTGCTTTCCTGACTTGACGCATTCACGGGAGTGCCTGGCCGGCCTGAAGTTCCAACGCCCACGAGCTCATGCAGGAACTTGCGCCCGGCCGCAACGGCTCTCGGACTTAAAGGGGATCAGTGCGGGTAGATTGTGACAATCAAGCCCTGCACGCTATCGGTTCATCAATCCGGCAATCATCCGTTCATCAAAGCGGCAACATGGGCCGCGGCCGATTCCTTCAATCCCTGAAGATCATAGCCGCCTTCGAGCACCGACACAATTCGTCCTCCGGCACACGAATCGGCCACATCCATGAGCTTCTTCGTGACCCAGCCGAAATCGTCGGCCCTGAGGTTGAGCGAGGCCAGGGGATCGCGGAAATGCGCGTCGAAGCCAGCCGAAATGATGATCAGCTCGGGGGCAAATTTGACGAGCTGCGGCAGGATCACGTTCTCGAAGGCGGCGCGGAACTGCGCGCTGCCGTCCTCGGAGGCAAGCGGTGCGTTGACGACGGTATCATGTTCGCCGCGCTCGTCGCGCGATCCTGTACCCGGGAACAGCGGCATCTGGTGGGTCGAGCAGTACATCACGCTTGCGTCGGACCAGAAGATGTCCTGCGTGCCGTTGCCGTGATGGACGTCGAAATCGACGATCGCGGCATGGCCGATGCCGAACTTGCGCTGGGCGTGACGTGCCGCGATCGCGACATTGTCGAAGAAGCAGAAGCCCATCGGCTTGCTGATCTCGGCGTGATGGCCAGGCGGGCGAACCGCAACGAAGGCGTTGCGATGTGTTCCAGACATGACGGCTTCGGTCGCCGCGACCGCGCCGCCGACGCCGCGCATGACAGCTTCCCAGGTTCCCGGCGACATCGAGGTGTCGCCGTCGATATAGATCATGCCTTCGGTCGGCGCGATGTGGCGCAACTCGGTGACATAGTGCTCGTTGTGGCAGAGCGTGACCAGGTCGAGATTGCCTTCCGGCGCTTGGCCGCGCACCAGGGCTGCGAAACGGTCTTCCGCCAGCACCTGGTTGACCACGCGCAAGCGATCGGCGCGCTCGGGATGGCCTTCGGGCGTCACATGATCGAGGCAGGCCGGGTGGGTCAGATACAAGGTGGACATTTAAAACCCTGGAGCGTCTTCAAGTGCTGGGGGCGGTTGCGGCCGAGCGCCCCAATGTAGGAGCTTGCCGCCTGATCGGAAAGGGCGGAAGTCCGGAAGGTAGCGGAATTGCGCACCGTCATTGCGAGCGCAGCGAAGCAATCCAGGAATCTTGCCGCGAGAATCGTCTGCATTGCTTCGACGCGTCGCGCCTCGCAATGACGGTGCTAATTCACGCGCGCGATGCGATCGGGAACGCCGGGTGAAATCGGTGTATTGGCCTGCACATAGGCGAACAGCGCGTCGGCATCGTAGCTGCCGAACCGCGCGGCGAGGCCATCCTTCAGCACAGCAAAGCCGTCGCCGCCCTGCGCGAGGTAGTTGTTGACGGTGACGCGATAATTTTGCGCGGGCGCGATGCGCGCGCCGTTCAGCATCATGCGGTCTTCGATCACGCGCGCGCCGAACGGCTTGTCATTGTCGAAGGCATAGCTGAATCCGTGTGACACCTGCAGGACGCGCGGGCGCTTGGGATCGAGCCATTGCTGTTCCAGCATGGTCTTGATGTCAGCGCCGGTCAGCGTCAGCGTCACCAGCTGGTTGCGGAACGGCTGGCTCGCGAACAGGTCGGCATAGCTTACCGCGCCGTCGCCTGACTTCACGACGTCGGTGCGGATGCCGCCGGGATTGGTGAAGGCGACCACCGCGCCGCCGTCCTTCTCCGCGCGTGTCGCGGCGAGCTGCGCGTCCGCGATGATGTCGCCCAGCACGCTCTCGCCGGCTTCGTTGGGCGCGCGCGACAGCGTCTCGGCGATGATGCCGGCGCGGCGGTTGGCAAGGGGCGCAGCCAACTTGTCATACGCCGCGATCAGCGCGGTCTGCGCGGCATCCCTGGCAAGCGTGTTGCGGACGATGACATTGTCCGCCTTGGCACTGATCACATCGCGCGTGGTCGGATCGAGCTTGAGGTCGATCGCGGTGACCAGCGTGCCGAACTTGTCGCCGCTCGTCACCAGCCGGTGATCGATCTCGCAGATATAGGCCTGGTGGGTGTGGCCCGAGATCACGACGTCCACGGCCGGATCGAGCTTTTTCACGATGTCGACGATCGGGCCGGAAATTCCCGGGCATTCGTTGTAGTCGCCGACAGGCCAGCCGCCTTCATGGATCAGCACCACGATCGCTTCCACGCCGCGCGCCTTCAATTCGGGAACGAGCGCATTCACGGTCTCCGCCTCGTCGCGGAACTCCAAGCCCGATGCAGCCGATGGCGAGATGATTCCGGCGGTGCCTTTGAGCGTCAGGCCGATGAAGGCAACGGGGATGCCGTCGAAGGAATGGATCTCGTAGGGCGGAAACACCGTCTTGCCGGTCGCGGTGTCGACCGTGGAGGCTGCGAGGTAGTGGAATTTCGCGCCATCGAACGGGTGCGGGCCCTGGCATTTGTCCACCGGATGGCAGCCGCCATTCTGCATCCGCAACAGCTCGTCCTTGCCCTCGTCGAATTCATGGTTGCCGACGGAGGCGACCGCAAGCCCCATCATCGACAGCGACTCGATGGTCGGCTCGTCGTGGAACAGGGCGGACAGCAGCGGACTCGCGCCGATCAGGTCGCCGGCCGCGACGAAGATGGTGTTGGCATGGCCCTCGCGCAGCGCTCTGACCAGGGTCGCCATGTATTCGGCGCCGCCGGCCGGAACTGCGATCTTTTTCGTGTTGTCGTCGGGATCGGTGATCCTGATGCCGCCGGCGGGCGGCCGAAGATTGCCGTGAAAATCGTTGATGGCGAGAACGCGCACATCGACGGGGTTGGAACCCGCGGCGCGGACGGGCGAGGTGACCGACGCGCCCACGAGGGCAAGCGCTGCGAGCGCGAGGCGAAGCATGTGTTTCATGTCACGATCATACCCGGCGGCCGCGACGATTTCACGAAACATCAGCGCCGATGACGCAGCGCCTCGACCAGCACGGCAAAGGCCGGCGTCATCTGCCGGCGGCTGGGGTAATAGAGGTGGTAGCCGGAAAACGGCGGGCACCAGTCCTCGAGCAGGCGGATCAGCCGCCCGTTCGCGAGCGCCTCGCGCACCTGGTCTTCGGGCAGATAGGCAAGTCCCAGTCCCGCGCGCACCGCGTTCAACCGTAGCGCAGAGGTGTTGAACACCAGTTGCCCGTCGACGCGGACCTTCAGCTCGCGTCCGCGCTTCTCGAACTCCCAGGCATAGAGCCCGCCATAGGTCGGCAGGCGGATGTTGATGCAATGATGCGCGGTGAGGTCCTGCGGCGTCTTCGGCTTGGCGCGGCCTTCGAAATAGGACGGTGCGCCGACCACCGCCATGCGGAGATCCGGCCCGATCCGCACCGCGATCATGTCCTTCGCCACCTGCTCGCCGATGCGGACGCCGGCGTCGTAGCGTTCGGCGACGATGTCGGTCAGGCCATACTCGACGATCAGCTCAACCTTGATGTCGGGATAGCGCGGCAGCAGCTTTGCGAGCGCCGGCCACAGGATGGTTTCCGCGGCATGTTCGCCGGTCGTGATGCGGATGGTGCCGGCCGGCTTCTCGCGCAGTTCGCTGAGCGCGGCGAGCGAGTTCTCGATCTCGACGAAGTGCGGCCCGACCGCGCGCAACAGCCGCTCGCCGGCTTCCGTCGGCGAAACACTGCGCGTGGTGCGCGACAGCAGCCGCAGGCCCAGCCGCGCCTCGAGGCCGCGGATGGTGTGGCTCAGCGCCGATTGCGACACGCCGAGCTTTGCCGCGGCCTTGGTGAAGCTCCTTTCCTGCGCCACTGCCAGAAAGGCCTGCACGTCGTTCAGATCGGCCCGCGGCATTCATGAATCCGGATCATAAGTCCATGCACATTTTAGCACCTAATCGCATGACCGCGCACGAATTAAGTCACGGTCGTCAGCAATATCGGAGAAGGCGAAGGCGCATGCGGAAGCGGAAGCTTGGAAGCAGCAATCTGGAAGTCTCGAGCCTCGGCCTCGGCTGCATGGGCCTGAGTTTCGGCTACGGGCCGGCCGTCGACAAGCAGCACGGCATCGCGGTGATCCGCGCGGCCTATGAGCGCGGCGTCACGTTCTTCGACACCGCCGAGGTCTATGGCCCGTTCGTCAATGAGGAACTGGTGGGGGAGGCGCTGGCGCCGTTCCGCGACAAGGTCGTGATCGCGACCAAGTTCGGCTTCGACATCGATCCCGCAGACGGCCGGCAGCGCGGCCTCAACAGCAAGCCGACGCATATCAAGGAGGTTGCTGAAGCCTCGCTGAAGCGGCTCAAGACCGACCGCATCGATCTATTCTACCAGCATCGCGTCGATCCGAACGTACCGATCGAGGAGGTCGCGGGCGCGGTGAAGGCGCTCATCCAACAAGGCAAGGTCAAGCATTTCGGCCTGTCGGAGGCCGCCGCGCAGACCATCCGCCGTGCCCATGCCGTACAGAAGGTCACCGCGCTGCAGAGCGAATACTCGCTGTGGTGGCGCGAGCCGGAGAAGGAGATCATGCCGACGCTTGCAGAACTCGGCATCGGCTTCGTGCCCTTCAGTCCGCTCGGCAAGGGCTTTCTGACCGGCGCGATCGACGCCAGCACCACCTTCGACAAGAACGATTTCCGCAACATCGTGCCGCGTTTTTCGGAAGCTGCGCGCAAGGTCAACCGGGCGCTGGTCGACCGGCTCTGTGAAATCGCAAGGCAGAAAGGCGCAACGCCGGCGCAGATCGCGTTGGCCTGGCTGTTGGCGCAAAAGCCGTGGATCGTGCCGATCCCCGGCACCACCAAGCTCAACCGGCTGGAGGAGAACATCGGGGCTGCTGAGATCGTGCTCACACCGGATGATCTGCGCCAAATCCAGGATGCTGTCGCCGGGGTCGCGGTACAGGGCGCGCGCTATCCCGAGCACCTGCAGGCGCTGGTCGGACGCTGATGCAACGAGTTCTGGATCAGAGGCAACTGCGCCTCCATGCGCCCAACTGTCATCACCCGCGAAAGTGGGTGATCCAGTACGCCGCGGCCTATCGGCTCAAGCACCGCCGTCTCTGGAATACTGGATCGCCGTCCCGCCTACGCCGAAGTCTTCGGCGAGGCCACGAGTTCTGGGGCGCGCCGGAGCTTTAGCGATGGCGGCAAGCCGGGCGATGACAGCTGGATATAGGGCCACCCCGAGCACTCAAAAAAGCGCCCGACGGGGGCCGGGCGCTTTTTTCGGTGATGAGACGATCAGCTCGAATATTTGAATTCGGGCAATTGCTTCAGCTCATCCTTCGTCGCGTCGAACATGGCGTGATCAGGGTACCATTCGTTGGACTTCATCGTCGCGCTGCTGCTGGTTGCAGCACCGGTCGTCGTGGTCGAGGCCGGCCGGGTCGGCGCGTTCGAAGGCGGAGGCGGAGCCGTCGTTGAAGCCGTCTTGGCCGGCTCCTCGACGAATTTGATCTTGTCGAACGGGATCGCCACGAGATGCTCGCCCATGCCGAGGAATCCGCCGACGCCGATCACGGCGGCTTTGATGTTGCCGCTCTTGTCCATCAACAGATCGCTGATCGAGCCGATGTTCTCATCCTTGCTGTTGTAGACGCTGAGGCCCACGACCTTGGACGTTCGCCAGTCGCCGTGGTACGCCTCGGCGGTGGTCGAAGCGCCGACCTTGTTCGTCGTGGCCGTATCTTCCGCGAAAACAGGTGAAACGAGCAGCGCGGAGCCGATCAAGCCCGCCGCCAGATATTTCGTTAACATGTGTTGTCTCCCTCATCAGGAACTGATGAAGCAGAGAACGCGTCATTGCGCCTGCCGTTCCCCGTTTCGCCAATTTGACGCAGCGCAGGATCTTGCGTTTTGCCGCAACGCAAGATTGACGCGGGCAGGGAACAATGCGCTCCGACGCAAAATGCGAATGGCAAGCGGCGGTGATTCGAATCCCGCGCGCGGCAGGCGAGGAAGGGACATTGCGGCCCATCGCCCGTCTACGGCGCGTTAACCATGCTGCGCCTCCGTTCGCCCGGTGGCTCAGGGTTAGTGTCGGCTTAACACTTTCGCTCAAAAGTGAAGTGACCAGCGCATGACGATCGACGCGGCAAGAATTGCAGCGGAACCTAATTAGCTTCCACGGAGCGATGGCTTGAGAAAGCTTCTCATCGGCGCGCTGGGCCTCGGCTTGACCGGCTGCAGTCATGCACCCCCATTGCAGACAGCCGCGGCATCATCCGCCGACGCCAACGGCTTCAGCTGCTCCGGCAGTAACGCTGCGGCTCTGCCCGCGAAACCCGCATCGTTCAGGACCCGAGCCAAATCATTCCATGGCGCGAACACTGCGATGCCCGATCACGCCGACGCAGCGACGACGCCGGCACCGAGCGCGTCGAAGCCGGGCAGCGCGTCATCCCGCATTCCGTTGCCCCGGCCCTCGCCGAGGATAGCCGAGCCGGCCACGACAGCTGCTGCTCCCACCGTTTCCGATCCGGCGGATGGCCACGGTGCGACGGTGTCTCCCGCCGAATGGCAAGGCATGCCGCCGGTCCCCCGACCGGTCCAGGAGCAGGCGGCGGTCGCAACCGCGGGCGCGGACAAAAGCAACCCGCCAGTGTCGACGGACGATGGTTTCGTGGCCGTTCTGATGGCGCGTCTGAACATCGCGTCGGTCTCCGACTTGACCGGCAAGAGCATCGCGATCGATGACACATATTCTGCATCCAGCGGCACGATCAGGACTGCCATCGTGGCAGCGGGCGCGACCGCGGTGCAATTGAGCGAGCAATCGACGTTTGCGATCGACCGCTTGACGAACGGGGAGGTGCCGGCAGCGGTCGTGGCGCTGATGTCGGCCGAGGCGGCGGCGGGGTTTCCCGACATCGCCGGATTCCGGATCTTCCGTGTCCCGCTGTCGCCGCGTTCCTTGCAGGAGCGTCGCTGAGTGCCGTTGTGGACCGGCGGTGCCGCCGCGTGTGTCTTTGCGGTTGCGGGATCGGCAAAACTGACGCACAGTTTGCCCTTGAACGCCGGACATCAACCGGCAAGCAACACGGGAGGAAGCACGCCATGATCAAAGTCAGCGTCATGTATCCGAACAATCCAGGCGCCCGCTTTGACCACGACTATTATCGTGACAAGCACATGCCGCTGGTGAAGGCGCGGCTCGGCGACACTTGCAAATACTACACGATCGACAAGGGGCTGGCCGGCGGCGCGCCCGGCGCGCCCGCGACCTATGTCGGCATGTGCCATATCTTCTGCGACTCGGTCGAGGACTTCCAGAAGGGCTTTGGACCGCACATGCAGGAGATCATGGGTGACATTCCGAACTACACGGATCTTGCTCCGGTGATCCAGATAAGCGAGGTCGTGGTCGGCAAGTAGTTGTGGGCGTGCAGGAAGCGCCTTAAATCGTCGGATTGATGGGCTTTCATCTTTCGGAACAAGACGCCGGGATTTTCGCCGAGCGAGGGGCGCTGCGGGTTCGTGCGGCGCTTGACGCGCGATCCCTGGCCGAACTCCGGGGATGGTGATGCCGGAGGCGGGGGAGACCTTTCCAGCCATCGCCGGCTACAGGATCTTTAGCGTACCGCTGTCGCCGCGCTCCGTGAAAATCAGCGCGCTGCCAGGGCAGCCGGCTCGTCCGACAGGCAAGATCAAATCGATTGCAGCCTTTCAGGGAGCCGCGTGACCCCGGCGACGGAACGGATTGAGCAGCCGGACGATTTCGCATGCGGCGACAAGCCCGATCAGCCAGACCGCGCTCAACAGTCCGAGCCGCGCGACGATGGGGGAGGTGAAGGCGCCGACCCCTCCGAGATACGGCGTGGCCGCAAGCAGCACGAGTTCGTAGGCGCAATATGCGCAAATCAGGCCGAGAGCGAGCATCAGCGGCGCAGGCTTCAGTGGCAAGGCGCGGAGAGCGGCGGCGGACGCTGCGGTTGCAGCGAGCGCGGCGACGCCGATCACAAAACCCCAGGCGATCGTGCTGAAGTTAATCGGATAGTGAAGCGCACCGAATCCGATGGTCTGATTGACCAGCCAGGCGCCGGCGACGACGAGAAGGGCCGGACGTTGTGGCAGCGCTGCCGCGGCGATGACGGCAAACGCCGCAAAGGGGGTTGCACAGGCGAGCGCGAAACTGGCCAGCGCACAGGACAGCGTCAGCAGCGCGAAACAGAAAATCGCCGCGTGACGTGGTTCGACAGGATGGAGGCGGAAGCGGTCGGCCGAAGGCGGCCGGACGTCAAGAGCCATAAGCGATCTCCGTTTTTTAGATTCTAATACATTTACCCGGGCGATGACAGCGCGCTTGGAACTCAATGCAGTGTCTCCATCGGATCCTCGACACTGGCGGAATCGAGCCGGTCGTAGACCGAGCGCCACGCGGTGAGCGCCCGGCGAAAGGCATTCCACTGCCGACAATGCCGAAGCGCAACGCGTAGGGTGGCGCGGGCGGCCGGAGACATCACAGCGGCGAGCCGTTTGGCACACCACGGCTTGTCTCCTCGGCGGCCTGCGCGAGCCAGCTGACCAGAACTTGGGTGTTGCGGTCTCCAATGAGGTCCGGGCTCCAGCGGGCAATGTGGACCTTGGTCGAGAGCACATCGGGAGCGGTTGCAAGCGCAGGGACAAGCCGTCCGTCGCTGATCGCATCGGCGACGAGCAGGGAGCGCCCGATGGCGACGCCGGCACCCTCCACGGCCGCCGTCAGGCAAAGGCCCATGTCTCCCAGGACAAGACCGCGCGGCTCGGCGCGCTTGAGCCCAAGTTTCTGGAACCAAGAGGCCCAGCTCCATTCACCCGATGGGGTATGACGTTTCTGGATCAACGGGAGCTCGAGCAGCGCCGCCGGGTCCGACAGCGGCTGACCACGCGGAAGTATCGACGGAGCGCAGACTGGAAAGACACGCTCGCGAAACAGCGACGCTTGCAACGACGTGGCGCGGGACTCTGCCAGCGTAGTCCACAAAATCCGCACGTCCAGCGGCGGCTCGCCAGCAGCCTCGGACTCGACGGGCACGAAATCGATTTCGATTTCCGAATGGAGCGCGCGAAAGGTTCTCAGCCGGCGAACCAGCCACCATGCGGCCAACGAAGAGCCAGCACCCAAGCGCAGCGTCTGTTGGCCCGCTCGACGACGCAAGCTCGGCTCGAGGCTCGCCATCCCGTCCAGGAGGGTTGCCAGTTCGCCTTGTAATCTTGCGCCGTCGTCGCTCAGTTCGACCCCGGGATTAAGTCGTTTCAAAAGTTGCACGCCGAGGAAGTCTTCAAGACGGCGCACCCGATGACTGACTGCACTCTGTGTCACACCCAGTTCGTCGGCCGCGCGCGTAAACGAGCGGTGGCGGACGACCGCATCGAACGCAATGAGCGGGCCGAAGGGTGGCAGGCGTCGGGTCATCGGGCTGGTCCTCCAGGGGCATGATATAGATTCATGCCCTTTTGAGGAACGATCATTCGCGTTTGCCGGAGGTTGCGAGGCATGACAGCGGCATGCCAAACGCGTCTTCGATAAACCGGACATCCGCCTCTCCGCCCCCAGTGCACAGGACCGCGGAACAGACGACCGCGGCTTCGCAGCCCGATGGTGGCGCCCTATCACCGCTGATCGCCGCGTCTGTGAGCGGTTTCTTGTTTCAATTCGACCTCACCGCGCTATCGGCGGCGTTGCCGGATATTGCATCCAGTCTGTCCGCGCGGGTTGCGGACCAGGCCTGGGTGATTGACGTCTACAGTCTGGCGCTGATTTTCGCGCTCCCGCTGGCGGGCCCGGTCGCCGATCGGTACGGACGACGGCGGGCGTCCATGACCGGCGCCATTCTCTTCGCCTTGGCGTCGGCACTGTGTGCGACCGCGACCACTCTCTTCAGTCTATTGGCTTGGCGCGTGTTGCAGGCGATTTCTGGCGCCGTGCTGACGGTCTCTGCGTCGGCGCTTCTCGCGGCCGCTTACTCCGGTCCTCGCCGGGTCTGGGCGTTCGGCATATGGGGGACGGTCATCGGCGCGTCGATGGTGGCCGGGCCGCCGCTTGGCGCGCTCATTGCAGCGGTGTTGGGATGGTCGTGGGTGTTTTGGATCAACGTCCCAATTTGCGTCGCGTTGGTGCTGCTGACTGCTCGAATCGCCAGCGACCAGGCCGTTCTGGGGACATATGCTCCACTGGACTGGGCCGGCCCAGCGACACTTGCGCTGTGCGTCGGGTCGCTCGCGTTCCTCATGCTGGCTGGTCGCGGAGCTGCAGGATCGGGCGTCATCCCCGTCGTGCTTGGCGGGTGTATCACCGCCCTGGCGCTCTTCATCCGCGTCGAGCGGCGGCACGATGCGCCCGCGTTTGACTTTGCGCTGTTTGGCTCGTCACGATTTGTCGCGATGTGCCTTGTCCCCATCGCGGGCTCGATCGGTTTCTGGGCCCTTCTCGTCCACTTGCCGCAAATGGCGAGAGGGCCCATGGCGCTAGGCCCCGCTGCTGCGGGCTTGCTGCTGACCGCCTTGACGGTGCCCATGTTCCTGCTGCCATCCGTCGGGGCGAAGCTGGCCGCGAAGCTGCCGGCGCGCTGGTACTTCGCTGGTGGGCTTGGGATCGTGGGCGGGGCGGATCTCCTGCTCGCGCTCGCGGCCCGCGACCTCGGCGCGCCACTGGCCATTTGGGCCGTGGTCGGCGCGCTGCTGATCGGCGGTAGCGGTTGCGCGCTGTTCAACGCGCAGATAACGGCTGCGGCGGTCTCGGCTGTGCCGCCTGATCGCGCGGCGACAGCATCGGCCATCTGCGTGACGATGCGACAGATCGGCTTCGCATTCGGGATCGCGTTGATCGGCGCCCTGCTGCAGCGCCACGATCCGTACGCCTACACAATGGCGTTCGCCGTGGTCGCTGCGTGTACGCTTGGTCTCGCCGCTTTCGCATTCGCTCTGCTTGGTCGCTCAGGGAGATGAATACGGCTCGGCGTATGAACCAGGATCATGAGGGAGCGCCTGCGGTGCCGCGCGTGTTTCCAGGACAGGCTTTCAAAACGAGTGGACTGATTTGCCCGTCGTGCCAAGATGTCGCAGCAGGCGACTGCCGATGTTCAGAAATAGACTTGGCTCCGACCCCAAATCAGCGGCATGATCCGCGCTGTCCCGCGCTCACCAAGGAGGGGCGCTTCGCGATCGTCACGAACGTTGAGCGCGGGATGCGATGGACGCGATGACGTCAGCGCGCAAACTTTGCGCGGACGAGTGATGTGATCGCGGACGGCGAAGTCGCGTGGTCCTGGCATCCCCACGCTGATGCCAAGCGAGCAGAACGATCTGCTCGCGACAGGGGCAATCAAGCCCGGTCCCTGGGGAGAGCGCGAAAGGAAACCGTAAAACCATTGCGCAGGGAAGGCCGGTCGTTCGGCCAAACCTGGGTGACTGCCGCCAGCTTTTTTTGTTGCTGGCGGGCCATGGGTGCGGCCTGCACCCGGCCTTCCCTGCGCCCTCTGTTCTCATGAGGGACGAGACCGACGCACAACCCGGGCGCGATCGTGCCGCGGGAATGTGAATGTGTGTCTCAGGGGAGCGTCATTGCGAGCGCAGCGAAGCAATCCAGAATCTCGCCGCGGCGAAAGTCTGGATTGCTTCGGCGCGAAGCGCCTCGCAATGACGTCCTTTCCACTACTTGTTTCGCAAGAGCGATGGACTCGACGTTACCCCAGCAGCACCGCGTCGGCGCCAGTCACGGCGTCCGCGCTTTCGGTGACGGTCTTTTCCAGCGCACCGGCCTGCACCGACAAGTTTTCCGCAAAGAAGCGCGCAAGCGTCGCATAGCGCTCGGGCGCGGCGATGCCGTCGCCGCGCGCGGCGAGCGCCTCGGAGGCCAGCATGCAGCCGCCGAGGGTGACGCCGAACAGCCGCAAATAGGGTGTGGCGCCGGCAAGCGCATCGTTCGGCCCCGAGGCAAGCTTTTCGAGGAGCCAGCGGCTGCTGCGGTCGAGCGAGGCCAGCGCATCGCGCAGTTTTGTACCCGTGGTGCCGAAGGCGGGATCGTTCGACGCCTCGACGCGGCCGACGATCGCCTCGAGCTCGTCGAGCAGGGCGAACACCGAGGCGCCGCCATTGGCGCCGAGCTTGCGCGTGACGAGGTCGATCGCCTGGATGCCGTTGGTGCCCTCGTAGATCGGCGTGATGCGCGCGTCGCGATAATGCTGCGCCGCTCCGGTCTCCTCGATGAACCCCATGCCGCCATGCACCTGCACGCCGAGATAGGCGACCTCGTTGCCGATATCGGTGGAGAACGCCTTTGCGATCGGCGTCAGCAAAGCACCGCGCGCGGCCGCCTCGCCCTTGACTTTGGCATCCTTGGCGCGCACCGCGACGTCGAGCGCGACCGCGGTCGCATAGCAGATCGAGCGCGCGGCCGCGGTGAGTGCGCGCATCTGCATCAACATCCGCTTGATGTCAGGATGCACGATGATCGGATCGGAGCCGTCGGCCGGCTTGCCCAGCGCGCGGCCCTGCCGCCGCTCCTGCGCAAATCCAAGCGCCTGCTGGTAGGCGCGGTCGGCGATCCCGACGCCTTCAAGTCCGACGCCGAGGCGGGCCTGGTTCATCATCGTGAACATGCAGCGCATGCCCTGGTTCTCTTCGCCGATCAGATAGCCGATGGCGCCGCCCTGATCGCCCATGGTCATGGTGCAGGTGGGGGAGGCGTGCATGCCGAGCTTGTGCTCGACGCCGCTTGCATAGATGTCGTTGCGCGCCCCCAGCGAGCCGTCAGCGTTGACGAGGAATTTGGGGATCAGGAACAGGGAAATTCCCTTGGTGCCGGCGGGCGCGTCCGGCAGGCGCGCAAGCACGAAATGCACGATGTTGTCGGTCATGTCGTGGTCGCCATAGGTGATGAAGATCTTTGTGCCCTTGATGCGGTAGCTACCGTCGGGAGCCGGCTCGGCGCGGCTGCGCAGCGCGCCGACATCGGAACCGGCCTGCGGCTCGGTCAGCTGCATCGTGCCGGTCCATTCGCCGGAGATCAGCTTCTCGAGATAGATCCGCTTCAGTTCGTCGCTGCCATGGGCATCGAGCGCCTCGATGGCGGACAGCGTCAGCAGCGGGCAGAGCCCGAAGGCGATGTTCGAGGCGCTCCAGATCTCGGTGCAGACGGCATTGATCGCGAGCGGCAGGGCCTGGCCGCCAAAGGCTTCCGATCCCGACACCGCGTTCCAGCCGGCGTCGGTCCAGCGCCGATAGGCGTCCGGCCAGCCCGGCGCGGTGGTCACGGCCCCGGCGTCGAGCTTGATGCCGTGCTCGTCGCCGACCCGGTTCAGCGGCGCCAGCACGTCGCCGGCGAATTTGCCGGCCTCCTCGAGCACGGCCGCGGTGATCTCGGCGTCGAAATCGCCGTAATGACCGGCTTTCACGGCGGCCAACAGGCCGGCGCCGTGATTGAGCGCAAGCAGCATGTCGTTGATCGGGGCGCGGTAGGTCATGGCGGCCTCTCGTTCGCAAAAGAAAGCACTTGTGCAGCCGTCTTTCCCACGAAAAGCGCGGTCCCTCAACTGCCGGGCGTGCCATCCCGACGGACCGCAGCGCCGGATTTCCGGTGCATGGCGGCGGCAAGGTGGGCCGCACGGTCTGTCGGCCCAGGGGGCGGGGCATTTGCGCCGGGAAACCCCTTCTGCGAGGCGTCCGGGTTCGGACCGGACATGGCAGGTCAGATTTTCGGCCGGATTATCACGGATTTTACGGCTACCGCCTGTTGAAATGCCGCATCCGCCTCTGTAGACCGGCGGGGCCTGAGGGAATCTGGTCGGCCGGGTCCTTCTGGGGCCCGATGGGCCTGTTGGGGCGTAGCCAAGCGGTAAGGCAGCGGATTTTGATTCCGCCATTCGGAGGTTCGATCCCTCCCGCCCCAGCCATTTGATATTATTCAGCAATCGCGCTTTGTTCCCGCTCTTCGTTCTGAACGGTTTTCTGCTGCTCATTCTGAACGTCTGTCGCCATTTCGTTCGCCAGCCTGTGTGCGTGTCGCTTGCGGGTTGCTGCCAGGACGCGCTTCTCGGTGCGCTTGGCGTAGCCGATATAGCTCTGCTGCGTCCGATGCGCCGACAGCGCGCGACCCTGCCCGTCGGTCAGCTCTGCCTCCTCCAGCTCGGTCATGCCGCCGTGCCGGCAGGCGTCGAAGGTGAAGTGCGACGGCAATCCTAGCTTCATACGCATGCGTTGCACCTTGTGTTGCATCGTGCTGAAACCGAACGGCTTGGCTTTACCTTCCTCGACCTCGTACAGGATCATCGGGCTGCCGAGACGCTTCAAGTGCGACAGGACCTCCTCAGCTTCCTCATAGAACTTGAGGGCTTCATCTTCGAGCGGATGGTCGACGATCTCGCCGGTCTTGTGATGCTCGATGCGGATCGTCGGCTTGGGACCAGTGCGATAGCCGCTCCACTTGATGTGTCCAGCGATGACGTTTTCGGGGCGCTGCAACCACTCGAAGCAGATCACCGCGACCGCCGCCGCTTCGACCTCACCGTGCTCGATGCAGCCGTGCGCAAAGGTGTAGACCTCGTCACGTGTCACGGCCGACTTTTTCTTTTTCACGCGAGTCTTCATAGTGACGCCGACCCAGGGGTTTGGAACGTCCTTCGGAAAATCGTCTGGGAAGAGGCGGCGGACCACGCGCCAGGCCTTGCGGCAAAGCACGACCAGTTTTTCGCCGGTTCGCAGGCGCTCACCATGCTCGCGCTCGATGAACTTGTCGTAGAGCTTGTCGGCGGCGCGCGGCGTGATGGTCTTCACAAGGCGGTCGCCGATGCGATCCCCCTTCTTGGTGAGCGTGTTGCAGATCTGATCCATCGCCCATTCATAGTCGTCACGCGAACGCACTGAGACCTTGTCGAGATAGGCCCTGCTGATCTTGTATTCCCGGAACAGCCAATCAACCGTGCCGTACTTCGGCATGTTGGGCGCGCTGATCGGAAGCCCCTTGCGCTGCGTGTCCCATTCATTGAATTGGCCGTTCAACACGCTTGCGCGCTTGGTCATCACGGCGAAGTCGGTGCCGAGCGGCTCGTTCTCGACCGGGCACTTCAGCTTCCGGTACTTTGTCGGCACATTGTAATAGTAGGCCGTCTCACCGCGCGCGAGCTGTTTGGGAATGACGTGCCGGGGCAATTGCACGGTCACAAATCCTCGGCGAGATCGTTTTGCACCATGTTTGGCGCTATCGCTGCGTCCAGATCGTCGATCAACCATAGCCGTCTACGCCCTTCTGCCACACGAGGCAGAGGATAATCCTTCCCAACCCGTTTGAGGAAGTCGTCTACGGTCGTCTCCTCGCAATATCCTGCGGCCATTGCGGCGGACATGCGTCGGGGCCAGCAGCCCACGGGAATGATCGATGGACGGCTTGGGCGCGTCAAAATCAGACTCGCTTGCGTCCGATTACAGCGAAAAAGTTGGCCTGCGCACGCCTATGGTAGCTGTTGGGTCCCTCAACCAATTCCCGCTCCGGGACGCTTTCGAGCAACGTGTTCACCTTCCTCGCAAAGGGTGCGCGCCGCATTGGCTTGCCGTTCCTAAGAAAATCTGTGCTTGGATCCGGCTATCTAACAGGCGGAAATAGCAGAGGCTGAAAATCTGCCATTGGGAAGTTACCCGAGACGGCATTCGGCGCCCGTGGCGCAGAAAAAGGATTGCTGAGCCAGAAGAGTGTTGCTGAGCCGGAGGAATATCGCGGGCCTCCGACCTACATCCTTAACCGACTGCTACGGCGCCGGTGACGGCTGGGATAATCGTCGGTCGATAGAGCAGAATGCGGTCAGTACTTGCTCAGAGTCTCGATTGCGGCGCGAAACACAAGCGGATCTACCAGTGTGGAGATGGTGCTTCGCCAAATTCATTTCGGGAATTGGATTGCTTGAACCTGCAACCAGACCGTTATGAGCGGTAGGGAAAAGATCAGGATCGTTTAACTTCTCGAGCTTTCGTTGGAGATTGATCGCGTTCGTCGCCACCTCGTCAACGTCGTTTCTGGTGCGAAACTGGTGCGGTGAAAGGCGCGTTCATTGTGGAACGACGGGCCAGGGCAGGTCCCGGCCCTTTGTTCGCAAGGGAATGCGGGCGGCAACCCCGATACATCGATCTCGGCGCGGCGGCTGGTTGGGAGCTGACTGTAAATCAGCCGCCTCATGGCTTCGCAGGTTCGAGTCCTGCCTCCCCCACCAGCCTGAGAACATTGCACAATTGCGGGCTTGGATCGTTTCCCAGTCAGCAATCTGTTAGCAATCCCAATTTCCCGGTTTGTTCGGGGCTAATTTTCGTTTGTGTCGCCTCTGACAGTCTCGACGACAAACCCGTCCGGCGGCTCGGGCGCCGTCTCGTCATCCCCCTGATTGCAGACCGGGCAGGGCGCTCCCGCCGCGCCGCAGCCGCAGGCCCTCGGACCGTCCCAAGGGCGCTCAGGATGGGTCTCGCAGACCCAGCGGCAATTGTCGCATCGAGGATAGTATTGCATCTCGCCGCCCATATATGGCCCCTAGGCCCTAAGAGCCCAAAACTGGGCGTCCATGCGGTTATTGAACCGGACGGCTATCGAACCTATTCCAAACTGGATTTAAGCGCTCCACGGGCCGTTTCCGGCCGTTTCCGCCCGAGTTCGGCAGTGGTGGCGGCCGGCCTTTCCCGAACCCCAAATTGTAGCGGCTTGCGGCAACAGCCGCCTCCGGCCCATCATGGGCGCATGGGCACCAAGTCACGTGATCGGATGTACGGCGCTGAGGTCAGGATCTCCGCCCAGCGCGCGACCGCGGCGCGGAAGGAAGCCGACAAGCTCGCCTGTGAGGCTTGGAACAAGCGCATGTTGGGCTTCCGCGGCCCGGCGCAGCCATCGCCGACGCTCGGCGATGTGCTGAACCCCGGCTACGGCTTTCTGGAGGTCCGCTGTTTGGGCTGCGAGACCCATCAGACCGTCGCACTCGACATCGTGCGACGGCCGAAGACGACGCCGATCCACGAGCTCGAGCGCTACATGCGCTGCAAGGACTGCTCGCGGCTCCGCGGCTTCCCCTATAAGCGCAGCCACCTGGTCGCGTTGCGCACCACAAAGATTTCAGTGAGCGATCCGCCGTCGACATGGTGGCCAGGAGAGCGATAGGGGAGAAGCGAATGACGTTGGTAGCGGTTTGGCGAGCGGAAGATCAGCTGATGGCAATAGCTGATACGAGAATCGTCCGTTCAGCAGGCAACGTACTCACGGAGCATGGGCCAAAATTGCTACCTATCACAGTTGTTTGCAAACAGCCGGGCGCTAGCTAGTGGCTTCTTCAACAAAGAAGTATATCGAAGCGACATTGGTTTTGCCTATAGCGGTTCAACTCTAAGCGCCTTGGCCACGCACGCTTTATCTGGCGCTTTGCTCTCCAAGCTAATCGGAAATCCCGGCGCTCCACCGCTGAACGAGGTTGCATTTTTTGTTGCAGGAGCGTCTGCCGAATACATGCGAGATGTTTGCCAACTAGCTCAAAAGGACGGACTGTTTTCGGCGATAGTGTTTGGCTGGTGTCCGCAACAGCATGCGCTGCGCGTATTTGAGCTACGGCCTGTGTTTGCGGCTTTCCCGCTTCGCGTCGAAATTCAAGAGCACACCTTACGACCGATCAGGATCGGAGGTACTGCCGCGGAATCGGCAGTTGTTATTGGAAGCTCACCCGCCCTCCTTACGCAAGCAATCGACAAAGAGCTCAGCGAGGCCAAAGCAAGGGGCGAAGCTCTTGAAATAGCCGTCTTTGACGCCCCCAGGCGTGCGCTTCGCAAGTTGATCGACGAAAACGCGCACGAAATGGTTGGCGGATCAGTTCAGCAAGCACAGGCAACATCGTCAGGTTTTCAGATCATATCGAACATGGAGCCGATAACTCCGCGGCCGCCTTCGACGCGCAACGCTGGCTTGTTCATCCTTGGGTTCGACACGGAAGATATCCAAATGGTTGGGAATTATAGAATTGCGTCGGAAGGTCGCTAGTTACGTCGCCTGGCTCGCGGACTCCTATGCCGCGATCAAGGCCAAACGGCCGCATGCGACCGTCCTCATCGGCGGCCTGTTATCCTGGCAGGCGCAATGCTGGACCCTGAAGCTCGGCCAGCACGGCGCCTATCGCTATGCGGACGCGATCGCCTAACACCCTTATGGTGCGACCCCGAGCGAAGCGGTCGCCACGCTCGATGTTTTCCGACCGATCGTGAAGTCCTGGCCCAAGCACCTGGACATCTGGATCACCGAGTTCGGCATCACTACCGGCAGCGGGTCGAGCCGTGTCGCGACCGATAGCTCAAGGCCAGCAACTTGGCTGAGACCTATCGCATGCTCTCGAGCCGGGTGAATAGCCCGATCCTCTACTACACCGCCAGGGAATGGCCGCTCACGACGGCGCAATGGAAGCATCAGTGCGGCGACGCGCCCTGCGTTCTCGATAAGCCAGGCTCGAACCCCGGATACATCCCTGGGACCGAACGCGACGTCAGCGGCTCCGGCCTGTTCGAGCAGCTCGACGGGCATTTGATCCAGGAACCCGCCGAGAAGGCCTTCGCCGCGGCCGCAGGGGCGCATTGAGAACGCAGCGGCTCGCGTCGCGCCGACAAGAGGCTCAACTACGTGGGAGGTCTGCCCGAAGACCAGACGACCCGCATGCTTTCGACGGGAGCCGGGTTTCTGGGGACGAGCTTCGACTACCTGCTCCGGACGCACGAAGGCCTGGCGGCTCACGGGATCCCGGATCGACGGCTGAAGCGTCTTGTGCGCCTTTGCCAAAAGACTAAATGAAACGAAACCGTGTCGGCAGAGCCCCACTGCAAAACAGGAGGAAACACCTTGTCACTTTCGATCTATGACGTATCGGTCCCAGTCCTCACGCGCGGCCTAAACATCCTGTCCACCTACCTCGACAAGGCCGAGGCGCACACGAAGGAAAAGGGCATCGATCCCAGCGTCATCATCCACGCGCGCCTCTTTCCGGATATGTTGCCCCTCTCGGGGCAGATCCAGCGCGCCAGCGACACGTCGAAGGCCGCGATGGGACGCTTAACGGGCGTCGAGATGCCGAGCTTTCCGGACACGGAGCAGACCTTCGGCGAACTGAAGGAGAGGTTGGCGAAGACAGTGACCTTCCTGCAGTCCGTGGATCGCAAGGCCTTCGAAGGCAGCGAAGAGCGCAAGGTCGAGATGAAATTCGGCTCCGGTCCCGTGGTGCTGAGCGGAGCTGCGTTTGCGCTGTCGTTCATGATCCCGAACTTTTTCTTCCACGTGACGACGGCGCACGACATCCTGCGTCACAACGGCGTGCCTATCGGAAAGAGGGACTATCTCGGTCCGTTCGACAAGGCGTGATGCTCTGAGTCCGGAGTATTTAAGAAAAGACGATCGCCGCGACCATTAATCCGTGTACACGGCCGTGATCGCGGTCGCGTCCACGATCAGATGCCAGGTCCGCCGCATAACGAACGGGAGGTGTCTGCTTTGCAAGTCCCAAAACTGACCTTCAAATCCATCCGTGCGCGGGCTGTTATTCTTAAACTACGGCGGCCGGTGGTCGCGCGCATCGCCACCATCACGGATTGGCCGCTGATCCTGATCGACCTGTTCACGGAAGAGGGCATCGTCGGGCGGAGCTACCTCGAACCCTACTCCATCAAGACGATGCGCTATCTGGTCCCCGCGCTGCACGACTTCGGCGAAATGCTCAAAGGCCGCCAAGTCGCTCCTCTCGAGCTTTACGATCTCGCGAGGAAGTCGTTGCATTTCGTCGGTTATCACGGCCTGTCGACCATCGCGGTGTCTGGACTCGACATGGCGGCTTGGGACGCCTTGGCAAAGGCGAGCGGAGTACCGCTTTGCGTGCTGCTTGGCGGCTCTGTCGGTCCGGTGAGGGCCTACAACAGTAACGGGCTGTGGCTTCAGGCACCCGACATTGTCGCCGCGGAAGCCGTAGCGCTCCGTGAAGAGGGAGGTTTCACCGCACTCAAACTGCGTCTTGGCCGGGAACGGGTGAGCGAAGACCTGGCGGCCATTAGCGCCATCCGGGCTGCCGTTGGCCCAGATATTGAACTAATGGCCGATTTTAATCAGGGATTGAATTTGGCGGAAGCGTTGCAGCGCTGTCATATGATCGACGATGCAGGCCTGGCGTGGATAGAAGAACCGATCGTCTACGATAATTTCCGCGGCTACGCGCAGCTTGCCGCCGAGTTGAAGACGCCGCTACAAATCGGCGAAAATTTCTACAGCCCCCGCGAGCTCTACACCGCGATCGAGGGCAACGCCTGTGACCTCGTCATGCCGGATTTCATGCGCATCGGAGGTGTGACTGGTTGGATTCGTGCTGCCGCCATCGCCGGAGCGGCCGGCATTCCGATGTCGAATCATCTTTACCCGGAAGTGGCCGCGCATGTGATGCGCGTTACGGAAACCGCGCACTGGTTGGAGTGGCAGGATTGGGTCGATCTTATCCTAGAGAAGCCATATGAGATTCGCGGCGGACTTCTCCATATTCCGGATGTTCCTGGTGTAGGCCTCGAATGGAACGAAAAAGCGGTCGAGGCCAACAAGGCCAACGTTTAGAGTGCGGCAAGAAGCTGCAGAAACGTTTGACGGCCATCCACGTGTCTGATCTTACCGGTTGGGCTATTTCGGTGGAGGCGCGAGATTTCTGAAATCCACGTCGGATGCCGCGGCAAGATAGGTGAAGACCGACCACACAGCGACCGCCTGATCGAGTTGCTTCGGATCGATCTTGTCGAGCGTGTCGTCCGCGGTATGGTGGGTGTCGAAATAATCTAATCCGTCCTGGCGCAATGCGGCGACCGGCACGCCGGCTTTCTGCAATCCACGAACGTCGTCGCCACCGAAGAGCGCCGGCCGGCTGTCGAAGATTGCGCCGAGCGGTGCAATGGTCTGCTGCAGCGCGCGCGCGAAATCACTGCCAGCGGCACCAGGCGGAAGCTGCACCGAAAGGACATTTCTTGCCCCGAAATCCGCCTCCGCGGCGACCACGATATTGCCGGCTTCCCCTTCGTGCGTCTGCGCATAGGCAGCGCCGCTAAAGTCCATCTCCTCGGCGCCGAACAAGACGACACGGATCGTGCGGCCGGGACGCTGCGGCAGGGCAGCAATCAGCCGTGCCGCTCCAAAGGCAATCGCAACGCCGGCGCCGTCGTCCGTGGCGCCGGTCCCGAGATCCCAGGAATCTAGATGTCCGCCGATCAGGACGGTCTCATCCGGACGCTCCGCGCCCTTGATCTCACCGACGACATTCCAGGACGCCGCGTTCTCCTTCACCGTCGGCGTCAGCAGCAGCCGGATCCTGACCGGCCCGCGTGCGGCCAACCGTTCGAGTTGCTCTGCGTCGGGAACGGAAAGCGCCGCTGCCGGAATTTGCGGTGCCCCCTCCTGGTAATCGAGAGCACCGGTATGTGGCAGACGGTGATTGTCCGTACCGAGCGAACGTAGCAGATAGGCGACCGCGCCCCGCTTTGCGGCCTCGGAAGGACCGGAGCGCCGGATACGGCTGGCCGCGCCATAGCCGCTGCCGTCCTGCACCCGCACCATGCGCTGGGTCACGACGGCGATCTTGCCGTTGAGTGATCCCGGAGCCGCCGCAAGCAACTCATCATAGGTGCGGAATACGGCGATCTCGGCCTCGACGCCGTTGGCATCCGTCGCGACCGAGCCGCCCAATGTGGTAACGGCCAGATGCTGCGGCACTGAACCGACGATTTCGGCGCTTTCGGCGCCGCGAATCCAGGCGCGTAGGTTAAACGGCTCGGAGTGCACGTTCTCGAAGCCTGCCGCTTTAAGCTTGGCCTCGGCCCACGCGACAGCCCTCTTATGAGCTTCCGTGCCGGCCAGACGCTGCCCGATCTCGGTGGTGAGCGATTCCACGAAATCGAAGGCGGCGGGATCGTTCAGCGCCTTCTGACCAAGGCTTGATGCGGTAGCGACCCTTGTTTCCAGAGGCTGCGCATTGGTAGCGCTTATTGTTGCTCCGGCGCTTGTCGCGAGGACGACCCCCACGACAAGAAAGTACAAATTGTTTCTCATCCAAACTGCCCTTTCGCCGGTCCATCTTAAGCGTTGGTTCCGTCAATTGAAAAGCCGCAAACGCTCTCAGATCAGGTGTTCCCGGTTGGTCCGGACAATGAGGATGCGTCCAAGAACAACAACTACAGCCCGCTCTGGGACGCACATGTAAGCATGTGGACGGCAGAGGCCGTGAAGGCCGGCAACGTGCATCGCATTCGTTCGATGGAAGAACAAAAGACCCTGATCAAGCAGAACCTGCTGACCAGCGCCGACATCAACCCACCCGGTCCCGGCAATCCATATGTCGGCGGCCGCGGCCGACCCAGGCGATCATAAATTGTCCTGTTGTCGCGCAGCCAGATATTCCGACCCAATGACCCCGTACGAAGGGAAGGTGGTGACCGAGTTCGGGGCGAGCCGCGCGTACCACCAGGCCAATACATTCGTCTTTGGCCCAATCGAATAGGAGAGGGATAGCACCCTCCAACTTCCGAAGAGTCACTCAGAAGCTAGTCGCCGCAGACAGCAGGTCGGAGACCCCTGATCCCAACCGTCGATATTCAAATCGCGGTCTGAAGCGAATGTCGGTATCGGTGGTTGCGAGTCTCACATCACCGCTCGTGGGCTGTTCACGATCTTTGCTGCGCCGGCTACGTTGCCTCATCTATTAGCTTCGAAACTGGGGAGCAGGAATTCGAGTCTCTTCGAGCGCGCCCCGAGAATGAGCGGGTTTTGATTCCACCATTTCGGAGGTTCGATCCCTTCCGCCTCAACCAGAATAGTCTCAGAAAATCAGCAAGGTAGCGCGCGAATTGCGACGCATTCTCACGGATTCCGTGTCGCGTCGTGTCCCAAAAATTTCCCTTTGTTTTCAAGGCTTCCCAAACTTTGCCGGCGACTCCGCGCGACATGGACGCGACATGATCGCGTTGGGCCAATGCGCTCTGCTCCTGCTCACACTGGGCATTGATTGAGCGACAGCAGATTGTCGGTCCAGACGCCGTCGGCATATGTGCGCAGGTAGGGCGCATGCCCCGCGGCGCGCGTACGACCCCGATGTTCGCCCGCTTGCCGGTGCGGGGATCAACCACGAAGAAGGTGTTGGTGTTGGTCTCGATGCTTTCGATGACCTGCTCGCGCGGCCAAGTCCAACCTGCCCCCGGATTTCCGAGATGGGTGATGTGTTCGTGGGGGCTTTCAGGATGCGGTTTGGTGATGCAAGTTACCTGGACGTCAGCCATGATGTTTCCTGTCGAAATGCGGGCGCAAAGCGCGCCTTGAAAACCCATGCGGCCGACAACCTGCGCGGCGGACATCTCCGGCACGAAGATCTTGCGCCATGTGTCCGAGGGATGGAGATCGACCCGCATAGCTCATTGAAGGGGGCGGCAGACGCGATTGAAGGCAGACGTATCCGTTCGCTCGCGGGACGAGATCGAGACCGCAATCCGGTCGCTCACGGATGCGCAATGGTTTCGGCTGCGCAAGGCGGCAGAATATTTCGCCTGGATTTATGACCTCGAGGCGAACGACTTGCTTCAGGAAGCCTTCTGCCGAGCCTTGGCAGGCGACCGGAAATGCCCGAAGCATGTCGACGTCGTAAAATTCCTTGTCGAAGCCGTGCGCAGCATCGCTAACGGTGAAGGCGAAAAGGTCGAGAAAATGGTGGAGACGGCCAGCATAGACGAGCCTGGCCTGGTCGATGTGCTGCAGGACTCGACCCAGCCGGCCGACGAGACCATCATAGAAGCCGAAAGGGAAGAGGCGCTGATCGACACGATGTGCATTCGCGTTGCTCATTCTCGATGCGCGTTGCGAAGAAGCTTGACGTTCGTGGCGTGACTATTCGCCGTCTCTCAAGTTGCATCGTCGCGTCGGTGATTGCGTATGATTCCCTCCCTGGGCACCACGCTTCGCCCTAGGCTACGCGTGGCGCAGCCACGCAAAATAAGAGCTGAAGCGTGTCCGGCGTAGCTTGAGCGGAGCGAAAGCGAGACGGACTGTCTCAGCCGCCTGACACCTCGCAGCAACGCGGAAAGTCCTGGCCAATGCGGTGGTGTTTGCCACTTCAACGCACACGGGGCGCGCTCGAACCATCGCCGGGCTTGCCTCACCTGACCGGCGGTCTCGAAGCCAGGCGCTGGGCCGCAGCAAGCGACCGGCGGCAGTGTCAATCGTCGGTGGTCTCTGGTTCCCCGATTTGAACCCCCATCCGCGCGAGCTCGGGTGCAATTCAGGCGACGGCCTCAGAGTTCGGACTGATCCGGTCGTCATCGTCGGCTGTGTCCGATGACGCGGGTGTCTGCGACGATGCGCGAAATGTGGTGTGGCGATTCGGAGCGACCACGGCGAATCTGGCGTCGCATGAGCCCGACGGAAGCGGGTCCAATATCGACCAGTGGCATTACGCGTCTTGCTCCTGCCTTGCTGAGAAATTTCTCGGTTTGATTTCACTGTCTTGAAACAGTCACGGTATAACGTGATGCAATTCACAGACGTGCTGCCTCATATTCTTTTAGAGTGCGCGAAAACCAAGCGCGCGAGAAAGGGGAACAGCCATGCGATACACGGTTCCTTTGCTGCTGGATGAGAAAGGCGAACCTGCTGGAGTCCTCAGCGTCAATACGTCCGCTGGAATGGTGGTAATTATTTTCTCCAGTTCCATCCGCTGGGAAGCGTTCGCGAATCCCGTCGCGCGTGCGCTGGCAAAGAAAGGCCAGAGGCTCGGTTCCGCAGAGGTGGACGCTCCCTCGATTGAGGCAGTGGTAAGCAGACTTGCGAAAATGGACCCCACCATAACCAACGATGCCACGTTCGTGCTCGACACGATGCCGATGTTTTCGGACGTGGTTCGGTTCTTGCAATCTGAGGCTTGAGTCGCACAACCTCGAGGTCTGTCGTGTTCAAAGGATATGACGAGGGCGCCTTGCCTGGCCTGTCCGACCTAGTGCCGCCAACGGGCAGGAAGCCAACGCCGGCCAAAGTTG
>Ga0210401_10000696_pt1 | contig 40720 bp, 39 predicted proteins | sample IncBWH32MmetaG_FD_150866 | JGI IMG/M metagenome (GOLD analysis project Ga0210401, IMG submission 150866) | Forest soil microbial communities from Barre Woods Harvard Forest LTER site, Petersham, Massachusetts, United States - Inc-BW-H-32-M | ecosystem: Environmental > Terrestrial > Soil >... | reverse complement strand
TCTTCCGATCTCGCACCGGTGCCCGCCGGCTTAGCCGTTGTGGGCCTCGTAGGCGCGGCAACACCCGACTGTGCGTTGTAGGCATCGACGATCGCTTTAGTGATGTCGACGGAAGGTCCAGCCCAGAGCACGGGTCCTTGAGGCCATGGATTGGAAGTATCCATGATCAAGCCGAATCCCTTGTCGCCCGCATATTTCACGATGATTGGAGCCATCTTTTGCAGGATGCGTTGCGCGATCTCGTTTTGTTGAGCCTGGGCGTCGTCCCGCGCATCCTGAACCGAGCGTTCAAGCTTCTTCTGTTTATCCTCGACCTGCTTGACTAACGTGCCGCGGGAATCGTCGTTGAGCTTGTCGCCTTGAGCGCTCAGCTGCTTTTTCAGGCTCTCGACTTCGTCGTTCATGCTTTTCAGCTCGGTCTGCTTCGGCTCAAGCTTCTTGCTGAGCACCTCGAAGTCGCGCTGGCCTTCATTACTGGCGAAGATTGCCTGTTCGATGTTGATCGTACCTATCTTGCTTCCTGTGCCACCGACAGTGGTATCGGGTGTCGACCCTGCGGCACTGGGTGCTGCGGGCAACGCGGGGCCCGCGCTGGCAGTTTGAGCCAGGGCGGTAACCGAAATGACAAACACGGTGGCCAGAAGAAATCGCGGGAACTTTCTTGTCATGGATTGCTTGAACTCCTTAGAGATTGGGAATCTCGCTTCAGATCCTTGTCACAGATCATGCTGCGTCTTGCCTCGAAGCCAACCAGGCCGCGCGCTCACAGGGGAAGGCAGACCCTAACACTCAGCGTCTCACGCAAATCTGCGAGCGTGATGACCACCCCGTACTATTCGATTTTCAGGGTGCTGTAGGTTTCATTATAGGAACACTGCTACCCCAGCGTCAAACTGTCGGGCCAGCCTAACCTTTTGCATCTTCGAAAGCCTGACGCCCAAGGTCTTCTTTAGAACGTGGTCGCTACGGTGAAGCGAAACGTCTTGCGCGGCTCCCTCAATTGATAGGGGGGAGAAAAAGAATTCCGAGCCAGCTGAAAGGTGTAATCTCCGGCGGCGCCGGGCGGGAACATGGCACGGGTGATCGGAACCGGCGCGTTCACTGTGGTATCCAGGCGCAAAGGGTTATAAGCCCAGTAAATGCGGAAGGGCGCGTTGACCACTGGCAGGAACACTTGCAACTCGAGACCCGTGGACATTCTGGGAGTCCAGTTTGTGCCGGCCACCGGACTAAGGAACTGCGAGAATTTCTGCGTTGTTCCACCTACGCAGTTGAAGCCAACGTCCAGTGCAGGGCAGCCGTAAACCGTGCTGTTGATCAACTCGAACTGTCCGTTGTTGATTTTCAGCTGCGAATCTCTCAGGATCGGCTCAACCCCAAAGTCCATGAATGGCGCGATAGCCACTGGCCCCGCGATGGTGATTCGATATTCCACGTTGGTGATCGCGCTGAAGTCGCCGCCGGGGAAAACAATCTGGTCCAGTGGAACTGGGATGGTATAGGCCCCTTGCAGAGGATTGGCGGGATTCTTGGGAACAATCGAGCCATCCGGGTTGCGCAATTGGATCGACGTCGTACTCGGCAGAAACGAGACGGGCGAGATGGAGCGGATATCAAAGCCCCGCAAATCATTTTCCCCACCGTCGTAAAAGCGCTGGAATGGGGGAGGCACTACGCCGCCGTAGCCGGTGAGATAAGATCCCTGAATGTTGAAACCAAGTGCATTGCGCCCCTTATTCATCGGCCTCCAATGGGTGAATTTCACAACCGGGCGAATTGTCCTGACAGTCCCGCCCAATCCGGCAATTTCAGTCCCCAAGTAGAGGCTGTTACCCTTGTGGGGATAAAGTGCCCTGTCCAACGAGTTTATCGTGAAGCTGGGAACAATCTTGCTGGTGATGATTCCGTTCAGCGCGTTGGGACCGCTGATTACGCTAAATGCTAGAGAATCGAACAGTGTCTGCGACGCCGTGGTAAGCGCTACGATGGAAGAGTCATCGTACGAGTAGCTAATTCCCACCCTTTTGAACGAGCGGTGCAGCGGATAAGCCAGGTTCACTGCAAAGCCCCTGCTCGACTGGGTATAGTTCTGGAGATTCTGCTGTAAAGCCTGTGGCAGGTTGATTTGCTGACCGCTGAGAATTGCCGCCTGCCGCGCCTGATCGTATGTGAACTTCGTGAAGTACACGGTGAAACCGAGTTGCAGTGGGCGGTCGAATAAGTAAGGCTGGGTAAAGCTGAACGAAACGTTGCGTTGGAGATTGCCGATGTTTGCCTGCACACTGAGAGTCTCGCCCAGCCCGAGAAAGTTGTTGGTGCTGTAGCTCAGCCCGACGAATGAACCGGACAGACCACTAACACCGCCACTCAACCCGATACTGTTCTTGCCTTTCTCCTTGACCTTGAGAGTGAGATCTACCGTCCCATCCTTTTCGTTCAGATGACGCTCGGTGACGTTGGGGTCATCAGCTTTCAAATTGTCGAAAAATCCCAGTTGGTTCAGGCGCTGGATGCTGAGTTCCCATAGTTGCTGGTTGTAAACCTGGCCTTCTTCCAGAACGATCTCACGGCGTATCACCTTGTCGCGGGTTGTCGTGTTGCCCTGGAACTCGATGCGCCGCACGCTAAATTGCTTACCCTCGTCTACGTCTATATCGAGAAAGACGAGCTTTTTCTGCTCGTCGAACGTGGTGTTTGGAATGGAAGTGAAGTTGATGTATCCCAATTGGCCGTAGGCTTTTTGCAGGTTTTCCAAGCCTTTCGCGATCTTGCTGCGGTCAAAGGTATCGCCATCTTTTATCTGAAACAGACGGCGCAAGGCAGCGGTGTTGGTCACCGCTTTGTTGTTCTTGAAAGTGATTCCGCCCAGGAAATATTTGTCACCCTCCTCGATGGGCATGGTGATGTCGACGGCCTTCCCCGGACCTTTCTGCAGCAGCGGGATGTGAAATCCCTGGTGTCCGGTGTCGTGGATCTGGGTCTTAGGCTCCTGCACCAGCACTTTGAAGTAGCCGCGATTCTGGTACTCGGAGCGAACTCGCTCGGTGTCTTCGTCGAGTTTGGTGGCATCGTACGTCTTCGCGAAGATGTTTTCCAGGAAGATGGAATGGGGGATTCCGATCGGCTTCAGGTTCTTCATCGCGCTACGCAGAATCCGGCTAGGGACGTGCTTGTTGCCTTCGAAGGTAATTTTGCCGACCTTGACCTTGGGCCCCTCCTTGATCACGAAGGTGAGGCTGACGGCGTTTGGTGGAATCGGGTGGATCTCGGTACGAATGGTGGAGAACTGCCTCCCGTGCTCGGACAGCAGTTGCTTGATGGTGACCTCGGCCTTTTTCACCTTGGTTGGATCGTATTGGCTCTCGACCGACAGACCGACTTTGGCTTCCTTGAAACGGTCCAGCACGTCGCTTTTTGAGACCGAGCTCAGGCCCTCGTAGTTAATCTCCCGAATCGTTGGCCGTTCTTTCACGGTGATGTTAAGGATCCATCCCTTAGGGGTTGGCGATCGCGTGAAGATGATGTCTTCGAAATATCCGGTATTCCACAGAGAGTTGTAGTCACGCTCAAGCGCGGCCTGATCGTAAACATCTCCGGGGTGGGTAAAAATTCGGGCTTTAATGGTCTCGGCGGGAATGCGGCGGTTGCCATGAACCTCTACCCCGACGATCACGTCCTGCTGTCCCATCGCCCACGAGCTGAGTAAAAAAAAAGTCAACAGGAAGCTAACCAGCGAACGTCTTCCAGCCTCGCAACACCTTATGAATGAAGGAGATGACCCCGGAGAGACAACCGAGGGTCGCCGTGCGCGGCCGTGCCTGCCCTTACTTACCGCAGGGCTATCCTGATGAGTGCGATGAATCGCCACTACCTCAGCTTATGGGAGTGTGGAAAACCGCAATTATACGGTAGAGCAGTGGACACCGTCCAAGCACATGCGCTTCAAGTCGCCCTCAGGATGCCGTTTGGAAAAGCTCTACTTCAACCAAGACGGAATAAAAGGTAGCGGAGTTGCCCAGGTCCGTAAGTTTTTCCGATGTAAGCACGTTTATGTTCCGCCCCTCGGGATTGAGCTTCGCCCACGAGAGCTGCGCACACACCACGCCGGGTTGCACCGCACCGTCTACCCTCGCTCTTAGGAGTATATCGCCTCGCGGGTTGAACACGCGCACGCGGTCGCCATCCGCGATTCCGCGGGTTCGGGCATCGGCAGCATTCATTTCGAGCAGGCCGGCTTCTTCCATCTCCTGGATGATGGCCAAATTTGAAAACGTTGAATTGAGGTAGTTGTCGGCTTTACGCGCCAGCAACTCCAGCGGAAACACCTTCGCTTGCTCGCTGTGTCGCGACTCGTTCGGAGGTTCGAAGTGCACGACCGGGTCTAAACCCTGAGCCTTGAGAGATTCGCTATACAGTTCAGCCTTGCCGCTGGAGGTTGCGAAATTGCCCTGAGCGAAGGGCAGGAACGGCGCATCCGTTATTGCTTGCGTGGGGACAACCGCCTCCGGCTGTCCCCTGGAGCGAAGCTCCGCCTGTTCGAAGTTCAGGCGAACCTGTCCTTCCCGCTCCAGGCGTTCTCGGTCGATCCCGTGCAGCCATGGATGGTCAGTGTCTAAGGCCGCATCGATCATCTGGTCCACGGATTCGCGGAAGCATTCGTCCTCGAATGCCATTCCCTTGGCGAGAGCCCGAAAGACCTCCACATTCGACCGACATTCACCCAAAGGCTCGATGGCCTGATCGGATACCTGCAAAAAGTAGTGCCCGTAAGCGGTCTGAAGATCCTTGTGCTCGAAAAACGTGGTCGCAGGCAGAACTATGTCAGCGTAGTCGGTCGTGTCGGTAAGGAACTGCTCGTGGACGACGGTAAACAAATCGAGACGCCGCAACCCACGAATGACTTTATTGTGATTGGGACACGTCGCCGCAGGATTGCAGCCATAAACGAACAGCGCCTGGATGGGCGGATCGTTCAGCGAGTTCAAGGCTTTGCCCAACTCCACCATATTCACTTCCCGGGCTTGGCGGCCGAGAGGCTTGTGCATCAGGTGGGCGCACTTAAGAGCTTCTTTGTTCAACTTAAACGAACCGCTGGTCGAGAGTTGGAGGCCGCCGCCAACCTCTTTCCACGAACCGGTGATACAGGGGAGCATCGCGACGGCGCGCGTCGCCATTCCGCCGCCTTCTGAGCGCTGCACGCCGTAGTTGAGCCGGATGACTGCTGGATGGGTGGTTGCGTACTCCCGGGCCAGCTTCACAATGTCAGACGCCGAGATTCCCGTCCACCGCGCCACGCGTTCTGGCGTGTATTCCTGCACCTTGCCGCGAAGCTGCTCAAATCCCAGCGTGTGGCGCTCGATGTAATCCGCATCGTAGAGATTTTCGTTGATGATCACGCGCATCATCGCCAGTGCCAAAGCGGCGTCAGTACCAGGATTGATCGGCAGATACCAATCCGCGCATGCGGCAGTGCGCGTGCGATAAGGATCGATCACCGCCAGCTTCGCACCCTGGCGACGCGCCTCCGCGATGAAGGGCCACAGATGCACGTTATTGCCGTGGATGTTCGATGCCCACGCGATGATGTAGCGCGAATGGCGAAACTGTTCCGGCTCAGTACCAAGTTTTATTCCATACACAGATTCCAGTCCCGCTTCCCCGGCGGCGGAGCAGATGTTGCGCGCTAACTGAGAGGCACCCAGCCGATGGAAGAAGCGGCGGTCCATGGAGGCGCTATTCAACATTCCCAATGTGCCGCCAAACGAGAAAGGCAGGATGGCCTCGCTGCCGAATTCAGCAGTGATCTTCTTGAAGCGAGAAGTGATTTCCTGAAGAGCCTCGTCCCAACTGATGCGCTGCCACTCCGGCTTGTGTGGATCTTGCTTGTATGGGGACGGGTCGGAGCTTGTCCTGAGGGAAGTCGCAGGACCCCGTCCAGGAGCGGAACTCCGCATCTCAGCCGGCCCTTTCGGCCTCACCCGCCGCAGGGGATACAAAACCCGGTCTGGCGAATACACCCGATCCAGATACTTGGCCACCTTGGCGCACAGGAAACCACGGGTCACGGGATGCACCGGATCACCCTTGATCTTGGTCGCACGACCGTCCTCCACGGTAATCAACACTCCGCAGGCATCCGGGCAATCGTGTGGACAGGCGGCGTGAACGACTTGCTTCATGACTTCCTGATTATAAGGTGCCTCGCCTTGCTCAACCAGTTAGTTAGGGCAAAAGAAACGGCTCCGCAGCTGCAACGGCTTCTCCGCGTCCTCTGCGGCCGTTCTCAGCGAGCTCTGCGTTTCAAGGTTTTGGCAGAATGGGTCTTTCCGCCGTCGGCTGCAAACACTACTTGAGACCAATGTATAAATCGACCTGGGACTCGTGCGGGTTCTGGCTGCGCTGGTCGTAGACCTCGAAGTCTGCTTTGTAGGCACGAGCGCCGCCGAGTTGTTTGTCATCGTCCAGGGTGTAGACCCTCTGCCAGGCCTGCGGGACAACTTGGGCAACCGGTCCCTTCGCGCTGGCAACTACCGCATACTTGCCCTGTGGAACCTTCTTCACAACCATGCCCGGGGGAACTGCGGGCACGCTGCTCACTTTCATTCCAACGATGAAATCATATTCGCCGGTGTAATCACTGGCGTAATTCGTGTAAACGGCGTAAATGGTGGAATCCACCTTGTTCGGAATCTTGTCCGCGATTCCTTCCTTGAAAAACCTGTCCCACTGCTTCGGAATCGCGCCCCCGCCTTTCACTTCCTTGGCGTTGCTGGTTCGAGCTTGAATTCCGATGACCGAGAACTCCGGCTGTTCGACTATTTTTGGTTCCACTGCGGCTCCCGTCGAGGCGGCTGTCACTGCGAGGATAGTTACAAAACATAGGAAACTGATAACGATCACGCCGATCAAACTTAGTCGAAAAAACAGCGCTCCGGAATACTGTTCGCCGGACCCGGTCATTTAATTTCCATCACCTCTTTTTCTTTCCCTTTGCTCATCTCTTCCATCTTCTTGATTTCGTCATCGGTGAGCTTCTGGATTTCATCCATCGCCCGCTTCTCGTCGTCCTCGGTGATCTTTTTGTCTTTCATCGCCTTCTTGATGGCATCGTTGCCATCGCGCCGGATGTTGCGTACCGCAGTCCGATGCTCTTCGAGCACCTTGTGGAGATGCTTCACCATATCCTTGCGCCGCTCTTCAGTGAGCGGGGGCACAGGCACGCGGATGATCTTGCCATCATTCATCGGGTTTAAGCCGATGTCCGCAGCACGGATCGCCTTTTCAATGGCGGGCAGAGAGGTCGGATCAAAAGGCTGCACGGTGATGAGTTGTGGCTCCGGCGCATGCACTTGCGCAAGCTGATTGAGCGGCATGTGCGAGCCGTAGTAATCCACGCTGACAGAATCCAGCATATGCACCGACGCCCGGCCGGTTCGCGTGGCAGCCATTGCCCTGCGGAAATCCTCCACCGCCTTGTCCATGCGGGTTTTGAGTTGAATGTAGGTGTCTTTAAGGCCCGGAATCGCGGCCATACCAGCTTGAGCCATGGTCAGCTTCCCCCGAAGATGAGTTACCAAAACTGTGAATTATAAACCTTCGAATCGAACAGCAGCGCGGCATTCTCCCGCATGAAGGTATCAATAAGAAGCCTTCCGCGAAAGGGTCACTTTTTCACGCTAGAACTGATTTCCAGACTTGTATGGGCAGAAATCGGCTTGCCCTCACGTGTGGCCGACTTGAATCGCCACTGCTTTACCGCACCGATAGCGTCGTCGAACTCGCGACTACCGGACAACCTTGCGACCTTCGGGTCGTGCAGGGCCCCTTTTCGTCTATTAGAACGTAGACAACGGTCAGTGCCGAATCTTTCCGTGGGTGGTAGGAGGGCGAAGGCTCTGTGCTGTAGGTGACCTTAGGTGGCGGACACTTCTTGCCAGATTCGTTGGTGGGCGTTTGAGGAGTAGCTGTCCGAGCGCACGCGACCCCAGAAACGCAGATCACTAACAAACCTATCGCAGCCCACGACCTGAAGCGCTCGCACATGACGAGTCGTCGTTCACGCACTTACCAGCGATCCGATCTTCTCGCCGGTTACAACCTTGCGGATATTTCCCCGCTGATTGAGATTGAAGATGATGATGGGCAGGTTGTTGTCCTTGCAAAGCGAGATGGCGGTCGAGTCCATCACCTTCAAGCCTTTTTTCAGCACGTCCATGTAGCTGATCTCGGTGAATTTCTTGGCGTCCTTCACCAGCACGGGGTCGGCGTCGTAGATGCCGTCGACCTTCGTAGCTTTCATGATGACGTCTGCCTTGATTTCCATAGCACGCAGGGAAGCCGCAGTGTCGGTCGAAAAATATGGATTGCCGGTGCCTCCGGCAAAGATCACTACCCGGCCCTTTTCCAAGTGGCGAATGGCACGTCGGCGGATGAATGGCTCGGCAACCTGATTCATCTCAATAGCCGACTGCACTCTCGTGTAGACGTCCTGCTTTTCCAGCGCATCCTGCAATGCCAGTGCATTGATCACGGTCGCGAGCATGCCCATATGATCCGCGGAAACCCGGTCCATTTCTTTGGCTTGCTCCGCCACACCTCGGAAAAAATTTCCTCCGCCCACCACAATCGCGATCTCAATCCCCAGAGATCGCACGTCCGCCAGTTCCGCCGCGATTTCGTGGATACGAAAAGGGTCAACCCCAAAACCCTGGGTCGCGGCGAGAGCCTCACCGGAAAGCTTGAGCAAGATGCGCTTGAAGACGGGAGCTGTCATGATTTTGTAGCGCCGGCGTCCTCGCCGGCTGTCGTGGGGGCGTCCCGCCCGCACAAGACCAAAAAAGGGGCGCCAATAAGCGCCCCTGGATTATTCTACCCTTTGGTCCGGCTTGGTGATGGCGATAGTTTCGCCTGCATCCCCGACCTTGAAACGGGCAAAGCGGCGCACCGCAATGTTCTCGCCCAACTTGCCGATCTTGGCAGCGATGAGCTGTGCAATGCTGACTGTCTGGTCCTTGATGAAGGGCTGCTCCAGCAGGCAAACCTCCTCGTAAAATTTCGCCATCTTGCCTTCGACCATTTTCTCCGCGATGTTCGCGGGCTTCCCACTGGCGATCGCCTGGGCGCGATAGATGTCTTTTTCCCGCTCGTAGGCCTCGGGCGTGACGTCTTCCTTGCGGACAAACTTGGGATCGCTGGCCGCGATGTGCATAGCAATGTCGTGCACCAACTCCTTGAAGTCCTCGGTGCGGGCCACGAAGTCGCTCTCGCAGTTAATTTCAACGAGCACGCCAATCTTGCCGCCGGCGTGGATGTAGCTGGCCACCGAGCCTTCGCTGGTCACGCGGGTCGCTTTTTTCGCTGCTACCGAAACACCCTTCTTGCGGAGAACCACCACTGCCTGTTCCATGTCGCCCTTGGCTTCGGTCAGGGCCTGTTTGCAATCCATCATTGGCGCCCCGGTCTTTTCCCGGAGCTCTTTCACTTGCGTTGCCGAAATATTCACTGTCGATGTGCTCATTGCTATGAAATCCTTGCCCTAGAAACGTATTTTGCTTCTACAAACTTCGACCCGCGCCGGACGACCCGCGCGGGTCTGAATCCCTCAGGGTCTTCTAGGTTCTTTGCGGTACGGCTGTAGCAGTACCCCCACAGTTCCCTTCGCGGCCGCTCCACATCCTACAGTCCCGCGAAAGCTGATGCTCGGATCCTTATTGGCCAATGACCCAAGACTAACGACCCTCTAATACCGTGTGGGTCTCGACCTGCGGAACATCCTCGGCGGCGCTTTCCTTCGCGGCAGCTGGCTGCTTGCGCGTGCCCGCCCCCAGCACATCTTCCATGCTGATGTCTTCGCCCGTGCCATCGTCCGAGGCGCTAATGTTCACCTCGCCCTGGGCGGCGCGTGCGGCCGCATCCAGTTCCGCCTGTTGGGCTGCGCCAGCGGCAGCTGCCAGGTCGGCAACTTGCTTGTCGGTCATGAGCTGAGCGCCTTCAGCTATAGAATCCGCAATCTTCGAAGCAAACAGGCGGATTGCCCGCAGCGCGTCGTCATTGCCCGGAATCACGTAATCTACTTCGCTGGGATCGCAATTCGTGTCTACGACCGCGACTACCGGAATGCCGAGTTTGCGCGCCTCGCGCACCGCGATCTGCTCTTTGTTTGAGTCGATGACGAAGATCGCGTCCGGCAGGCGGCTCATGTTCTTGATGCCAGCCAGATTGGCCTGCAGATGCTTGCGCTCGCGCTCCAGTTTGATGACTTCTTTCTTGGGCAGCAACTCGTAACGGCCATCTGTGGCCATCTCGTCGAGTTCTTTCAAGCGCTTTACCGACTTCTGCACCGTCACCCAATTGGTGAGCAGTCCGCCCAGCCAGCGCTGGTTGACATAGAACCCGCCACAGCGCGTCGCCTCTTCGGCAATCGCGTCCTGGGCTTGGCGCTTGGTTCCCACGAAGAGAATGATCTTGCCCTCGCTCGCCAGTTCCTGCACGAATTTCGACGCCTCTTTGAACATCTTTAGCGTCTTCTGCAGATCGATGATGTAGATCCCGTTGCGCTCTCCGAAGATGTACTCCTTCATCTTGGGATTCCAGCGCTTGGTCTGGTGCCCGAAGTGGACGCCCGCTTCGAGCAACTCCTTCATGGTGATATTAGCCAATCAACCTCCTCATTTGGTCTGCATCCGGCGCTCACCCTGAGGCTGCCCCGGATTGCCATTCCCGTCCCCGCACCGCGAGGTACGGGAAGAATTGAACACCTTAAAAACCGTCGTTCGTTTTTGGTCGTTGGTCGTCAGACAACCGCCGTTGCGAACGACCAACGACGAAGGACCAATGACAGAATCTAGCGCTTGCTGTACTGGAACCGCTTTCTCGCGCCCTTCTGGCCGTACTTCTTGCGTTCCTTGCCGCGTGAGTCGCGAGTGACCATGCCTTCGACCTTTAGCTTCTTGCGCAACTCGACGTTGAACAGCATAAGCGCGCGAGCGATACCCAGTTTCACCGCGTCCGCTTGGCCATTCACGCCGCCGCCAGAAACCCGCGCGACCACATTAAAGGTGCTCGCGGTCTCGGTCGAAAGCAACGGTTGCTTCGCGGCCGAGCGTTGCGCCGGGGTCACGAAATATTCCTCAAAAGCGCGCCCGTTAATCTTGAACTCGCCGCTGCCCGGACGGAGATAAACCCGCGCGATCGCCGACTTGCGGCGTCCTGTACCGTAATATTGCACTAGCTCTGCCATTCTTAGCCTTTAGCACTTAGCCGTTGGCGCTTAGCCAAACCGCTCTCGTGCAAACCTTTCAAATTTTATGACGACCAAAAATCTTTGACGTCATCCCGAACCGGCGAGCCAGTGAGGGATCTTGCGCGTATAACCAAAACTCTACGCCCTTACTTCAAGCGCTTTCGCCTGCGGCTTCTGCGCTTCGTGCGGATGCTTCTCGCCACGATAGACATTCAGCTTGCTGATCATCTGCCGTCCCAGTTTCGATTTGGGAAGCATGCGCAGTACTGCAGCCTCGATGATCGTTTCGGGCTTGCGCTCGAACCGCTTACGAAACTCCTCGGTACGCAATCCACCCGGATAGCCGGTGTAATGCTGATACACCTTCTGCTCCGACTTCATGCCCGTGGTCTTTACTTTCTCGGCGTTGATCACGATCACATGATCCCCGGTGTCGAGAAAGGTCGTGTACTGCGGGTTTTCCTTACCCATCAAAATGCGGGCGACCTGTGACGCAAGCCGGCCGAGCGTCTGCCCGGAGGCATCCACGACGTACCACTTGCGCACAATTTCCCCCGCTTTGGGGAAATAGGTTGACATGCAAAATCTCCCAGAAATAAAAAAACGCAAAGAAGACCGCTGAGCACCCAGTGAGCGCCGAAGGCGCAGGGCTATCAGGCGGGCAACCGCAGGACTTGCAAAGTCTTAAAGATAACGTAATGCTCAGGTTATTGTCAACGAAGCTGTCTGTGGTTTTGTGGTGGGTGCTTAACCGTTGTGGGGATCTCTGCCCGGAACCATGTTGTAGGCCTCGAGAGGATCGAGAATCTTGCGGACAGACAGTTCCAAGACCGGGAGCGTGGCGTGGGTGCGTTGCGGAAGCGTCTTGCGGAACCGGATCAGGGCATCAGGCACTTGTTCCAGTGCTGCCAAGGTGTCGCGCAGCATGGCGCGGAGATCTAGATCGCCCGGAGGTTGGTCGAGCGCCCACAGGGCTTCGACATAATCGGCGTCCAGTTCGAACCGTTGGTGGATCAATCGCTGCGGAATCTCTGCAGCGGATAAGTCCATCCGATCCAAGGCGCGGAATAAAGCCAGCAGGTCGAGCCGGGCGGCTTCCCGACGTGCTGTGAGGTCCACGGGGATGGCGAGTGCGGAGCGGCGCACCATGGGTTCAGCATGGCGCATCGTTTCCTGCAGGTCAACCGCGCGAATCGAGCGGCCGGCAGGGGGAGAGAGAAATCATGCGGAGTTGGTCCAGCCGCGTCCAGTGGTCGTTCAACAGAAGTAAGCGCACAGCCAGGATTATAAACCGATTGAGTTTGGTCTTGGCCCGAGATGAGGATTTTGGGGAATCGTACTGGGACTGTCCGATTTCCTCTTGCGCCTTCGTTATTCTCTGTTCCAACTCTTCTGGCACGCTACAGGGAATCACGCCGCTCTTTCCTCCTCCGCGGTTCGTTCGCCCACTACCACCGAATCCGAGGTCTTGTCGGCGGAAGAAGTCAGGAATGCCGGATAGGGGCAGATCCCTGGCTCCATCACGCACAAATCACTCATACGCCAGCGCGTCAATGGGATCCTTCTGCGCCGCCTTGTACGCTGGATACAGCGCCCCAGCAATCGCCCCCGCAATGGCAATAATCGCCGCCCGCAGCATCCAGCCGCCGGTCACCACCACCGGCAGCGTTGGCAACCGATGAACGAGCCCCAGTCGCGCCGCCAAACTGAAGACGATCCCCACGACGATACCCCCAATGGCCAGCAGCACCGTCTCCCGCAAAATCACATTCACAATATAGAGTTTCGACGCACCCATCGACTTCAGGATTCCAATCTCGCGTGTACGTTCCATCACCGCGGTATACATAGCCTGGAAGATGACAATGAACCCGATGATCACGGAAATCCCGATGACCACATTAATAAACGTCGACAGCCCCGGATAGTTGCTCGGGGTCATCATCGACAGGTAGTACGCCATCGAAGTAGCGACATATTTCTCCATCCCAGGAACTTTCTTGATTTCCTCCACCACCGCATCGGCGTTGTTAGGATCGTCCAGCTTCAGGTAAAAGATCGAGGCCTTGTCTTTGGCTCCGATCAAATCCTGCAGAACGCCGATCTGCAAAAACTTTCGCGCTCCTTTGCCTTGTTCCACAATGCCAGCCATGCGGAAATTATTGTTGAGCACCTCGATCATGTCGCCGACCTTCACCTGCTTCGACTTGGCATATAGATCATCCACCAGGATGTCGTTCGGCCCTTGGAATGGGCCACCCTCCAGGTAATGAAAATGCCCCGACAGCCGCTCGTAACTTTTCAGATCGATTCCGGCGATGACTTCCAACGCCCCATTGGAGGCAACATGGGTCACCACCGGCGCCACCACTACCACGTGTGGCAGCTTCGCCAGAATGTCCCCGACTCTGATCGACATCGGCGCACCCGTCAGCCCCACGATGAACGATGAGCCCGGGGGCATCACAATCACGTCCGCGCCAATGCCTTGCTGCCGCGCCCGGGAATCGTTCAGCATGCCCAGCGACAATCCCACGATCAACAGAATCAGCGTCACTTCCAGCGCAATAGCGACGATACTGATCAGAGAACGAAGCGGCCGGTGTACCAGATTGGCGACGATCATTTTGTTCATCATAGTGAGCGCATTTAGCACTCAGCACCCACTTTCTCCAAAGCTAACAAAGAGGCGAGGTGCTGACTGCTAAGTGCTAAATGCTGATTCTACCTGTTGTCCCCATGAGGCGCGGACGAAGACTGCGTTGCGGGCTTGTCCAGGTGGACTACCTCTGCGCCCGGTGGCTGCTCCAGCAAGAATTTGTCATCCGGAAGCGGTTGGTTCAGATCGAGTTTCACGATGTTCAGGGTAATGTCGTATTCCTCCTGAGGCCGCGCAATCTCGATTTGCCAGGGAAATTCTATGCCGTGGTCATCCTTGTAGTTGTAATAGAGCGCGTTGGTTGTGACATTTCCGTTGCCGTCGTAGAGCAGTTGGCGGTGCGGCAGCAGGTCGGTGCGGCTGAAAACGATTTTGCGCGAGAGCGTCCAGCCGTGTTCCCCCTTGTTAATCACGGCAACCACATAATCCGCCCGCGATGCTCTGTGACTCTTGACGTCGCTCACCAGTTCGGTATCGTTTTCCATCACGGCGATTTCATTCTGCGGATCGATACGCCGCAGCAGCAATGCGTCATAGATATATTGCGGGCGCAGGTTTTCAAGTGGCTGCGTCGGGTTAGGAGTTTCGATATCGTTTCGGCCCACCACGAAGCGATTCTTCGAGGGAATCCAGAGCTTGAAACTCTGGCCATCGCTCACCATGTCGAACGCTTTGTTGCGCACAATCGGCATCAGTCCGATCATTCGCAGCATCGCTGGCTTGCGCGCCAGCACGTACCCGCGAATTTCCTGGTAGTCGGTAACTTTGCCCTTCTTAATGCCTCCCACCGTCGTATCAATGTCAACCGTAGCCTGCATGGACTGAATGGCTGCGGCTTGAGTGTTGATGTAGCCGATAAGTTCCTGCTGCGTCGCAGTTTTCAGTTGGACTGAGTTAATGGGCGGCTCGATCTTGTGAGAACGAAACAAGCAACCCGTCAGGGGCAGAACTGCCAATAGGGCGAGCGCAACACGATATCGAACGAAAAAAGCCATGAGGCGGTTTTGGTTAGGTGTTAGACAGATGAGTATACCCAAGCTCGGGATTCAGGTTCGGGGGTGGGCTTTGGGCTGCCGACATTCGCGGCTAACGGAGTAGCACGGTATTGCCTGACGCCATCTGGCGTAATCCGCGGTCGAAGGTGACCAGCGTTAATCCGGCTGCGCGAGCAAAAGCGGCGAGATATGCATCCGGCCATTGCTGCGAGGGGGATCGGTTGTTGGAGGTCAGCTTCCGGAGAGAGGATTCCACCGGTTCGGGATCAGTCTCGATGCGAAACGACACACGTTCATCCTGGAGAAACGAATCGTAGGTTTCCCATGCTTCGGTCTGATTTCTCACATCTTCCCGCATCACGCTGGGATGGGTGAGGAGCCTGAGCAAACCAAGCTGGGTAAAGCGGCAAAAATAGACGGTTTCCCCGTTCAGCTTCGCAAACCAAGCTGTCGCGGACTCATGATGTTGATGCCCTTCATATGCCAACGCCAGCCACACATTAACATCAGGGAAGTAGGAGTGCATGAATGGTCTTGTTGCTAAGACTCAGCCAGCCCGGCTGTTTCGACTTGATCAAAGGTAGCGCGACTCTCGCTTTTGTTTCTCGGCGCGTTTTTCCGTTCAATTCGGCCTCCACGCCGCGCAAAATCAATTCTTTCACCGAACAGCCCCGCACAGCCGCTTTAGCCTTGAGCTGGCGATAGATCGGGTCCGGAATGTCCACCGTAGTTCTCATAGCGAGAGATTGTACCATATTTATGGTTGCCATACCATATTTATGGTTTTAGCGTCCGCCTATCACTTTCCGGTAAGCCGCCACGTTCTTGTTGTGCTCTTCGAGGCTGCGGGCGAAGCGGTGATGTCCGTTCCCATTGCTGACGAAGTATAAGTAGTCGGTAACGGCGGGATGCATCGCCGCTTCCAGCGAGCTCTTCCCCGGATTGCCGATCGGCCCGGGCGGAAGTCCCGGATGCGTGTAGGTGTTGTAGTCAGAATTGAACTGCATATCACTGTGGTGGAGCGCGCCGCCGTAGGTTCCCTGCAGAAGTTCGGCGTAGATCACGCTGGGATCGGCCTGCAGAACCCCGTGCCGGGCCATGCGGTTGTAATAGACACTCGCGACCAGAGGACGCTCTTCCGGCGCAGCCGTTTCCTTCTCGATGATCGATGCCAGAATGACAGTCTGCTGCACATCGTTGCTCTGCGCCTCGTTGCTCTGCGCCTCATTGCTCCGCGGATCGTTGCTCTGCACAGCCGTGTTCTTGACATCCGCTATGTGCACATCCGTCAACCCGATCTCCCGCGCGACCTGACGAAATTGTTTCACCATGGCAGCTGCCATCTCTTGCATGGTTTGCATGCGGGTGAACTCATAGGTGTTCGGGAAGAGGTAGCCTTCCAGAGTCTTGGCGTCCGGCGCGAGGTCTGCGATGAGGGCAGTATCTGACGTCGCGACTTTAAGGAACTCCTCGCTCGAACCCAAGCTGGCGTTCTGTATGGCTTGCGCGATGTCGAACATATTGTAGCCTTCAGGAATTACCACTGTATGGAAGTAAACATCGCCATGCACCAGCCGCTGGTGGACGTCGAGCGAGTTGGAACTTTTGTCGAAGAGATACTCTCCAGCCTTTAAGGAACGCTTGTGATGCAGGTAATGCCACAGCACGAAAGCATCCGCACTGTGTATCACACCGGCCGATTGGAGTTCGGTCGCGATTCGGCGAGTGGAGTAGCCGGGATGCAACAGGACAAACGTCTGCCCCGCCGGCGTCACCGGTTGTGTCAGCGCCCAGGCCAGCCATCCTCCGAACGCGAGGATAGCGAGCAGAAGAAGTATGAAAACCGTACGCACCTTACGATTATTTTAGATGAGCGCTGGCCGTTGGTCGTTGGCCATTGGTCGTTAGCCGTTGGTCACCTCGGAGGCATGGGCTAAATGCTGGAGTTGCCCCTCGCATCCATCCAGCTTTGCAGGATCAGAACCGCCGCCATCTGGTCGACGACTTGTCCCCGGCGTTTGATCGACATCTCGGTTTCGCGCAGGAGGCGGTTGGCTTGGGCCGAACTCAGGCGTTCATCCCAGAGGTGAACGGGCAACGGGAAACGCTGGCGCAGTTCCTCGGCGAAGCGCTGCATTTTCTCCGCCTGGATGCCTTCCGCGCCGCTCATGCGTAGCGGATAGCCCACAACGATCTCCCTCACCTCATAGTCGTGGATCACCTTTTCCAGTTGACCAAAATCGAGCCGCTTGTTTTGCCGGTGGATGGTTTCGATTCCCTGGGCGGTTATGCCGAGCAGGTCAGAGACGGCAAGACCAATCCTTTTGGAACCGACGTCCAAACCTAGGACCCGACCGAGACTTCGTGGGCGTGACCAGTTCTGGGAACGGGTTGGCTCGCAGGACACCTGTGGATTATAAGTCCCACCGGAAAAACCAGAAAATCGATTACGATGCTGAAATGGCGACGGGCGAAGCACAGGTGCAAGCCTCGACAACACCAGTTCCGACTGTGGTCGCGCCCACTGCCAAGGTTCGTCCCCACTGGTCGATGAACATCATCGGCATCGCGGGAATCCTTACGCTCTGCTACTTTGGCGAATCCGTGCTGGCAGTGATGATGGTTTCCGTGTTACTGGCATTCATTCTGGCGCCGGTCGTTGACCTGCTCACCTATCTTCGTTTGCCGCGCAGTCTGGCAGCCGCCATCGCAATTCTGCTGTTACTGGGGGCGCTGTGCGGAATTGTTTACACCTCCTACAATCAGGCGGCCACGCTGTTACAGGATCTGCCGAAATACACTTCTAGGATTCGCGATGAGACTCTTCAGTTCCGCAAGAGCGCCGAGCGCCTTGAGGTTCTGCCTCCGGAGCATGAAAAGGGCGTGGTGAGCGTCCGCCCTGCGACCGACTGGACGGATATTCTGACGCGTGGCTTTGGTTCGGCGAGCGCGGCCATTCTGGCTGTATCGTTTGTACCCTTTCTGGTGTTTTTCATGTTGACCTGGCAACAGCACGTGCGCTCGGCCACGGTCATGCTCTTCCCCTTGCATAACCGTCACACCGCCTACGTTACCCTGGGTCAGATTTCAGCCATGGTTCGCAGCTTCATGGTAGGAAATCTGTTGATTGGGCTATTCGTGGGCGCGGTGAGCACAGTCATCTTCTGGATGATTCACCTGCCATTCTTCTACTTCGCGGGATTCGCCAGCGGCTTCTTGAGCCTGATTCCTTATATGGGTTTGCTGCTCGCCATGATCCCCCCAATATTTGTCGGGCTAGGGCATGCAGACTCCCAGGACGTCGTGGTCGTAGTCGTCTCCGTGCTTGCCCTGCACCTGATCGCTCTGAATCTCCTCTACCCGCGATTCCTGGGCAAGCGCCTGCAACTCAATCCCTTAGCCGTGACTATGGCGCTGCTAGTCTGGGGTGCATTGTGGGGAGCGATGGGTCTGCTGCTCGCCATTCCAATCACTGCTGCGATCCGGATCATCTTTGCTCATGTGGAGTCCTTGAAGCCTTACGGGGCGTGGCTCGGCGAATAACGCGCTCCCGAGTGGTAGAGGGTTCCGCTACCACTGTCCAGGTGATTGGTTAGTTCCACGCTTGCAGATGGATCTAGGCAGCCCAACGCGAAGAGACTTTGCCAGACTCGGGCCTCTAGGGTGAGGCTATGAACGCCTGGAGTAAACGCAATTTCCGGGGTCGGTGCTTAATAGCACGGAGCGAGCGTAAATCATGACAACAATCTTTGAGGTTTTGAAACCGAGAAGCGGCAAGCACAAGCCAGAAACGCCAGCGAGAGTTGGCCCGCAAAGTAGAACGGCTTATGGAGACCAGGAACGAGGAGACCTTTAAGGCAGGACTTGAGCGCGATTTGGGGATAAAGCCGGATCACCCTCTTCTGTGAATCAGTTTCGCGCGTCGCAGCAGTCTTAGCTTCGTCATGAACGCTCCCGTTCGTCGCTAACCTATATTCTTAATTCTTCTCTTGCTCCTCAATTTGCACTCCGTCTGCCGAAAGATACTCCTTTGATTACAAATAACTTAGGAGTTTTTCGGATTCGGAGGCATGTTTCGAAATGAGAAATTTATACCCCAATGAGGACGGACGCTTAAGTGAGCCGAGGGGTAAGTCTTTCCCCGGCAATAGTTTTTCCCTGGGGAGATCGCTTTCGCTCGAAGCCCACAAGCCTGGAATCATCGGAATCATCGCTCCAAATTGCCTTTCGGTTCCGATTCGGGTAAAATACGAGTGTGTTGTTCCTCGCGTTCCCTCCGCCCGTGGGTGGCTTTTCATGTTAAATGGCGACGGCAATTTCCACATAGGCGACAAGGTCGTCTACCCCAATCATGGAGTTGGAATTATTGAGCAGATCAGCAGCCGGACCATCGGCGAGAGTGTGGAAAACTTCTACCTGCTCAAGATCAAGTCCAGCAGCCTCAAAGTGATGGTGCCTTTCCACAACGTCGGCACCGTGGGTCTGCGGCGGGTGGTGAAGAATGGAGAAATCCAGAAGATCGTCGATTTTCTTGAGGATGGAGCCTGCGACAACAACGCCGACTGGAAATACCGCTTCAAGGAGAATTCAGAGCGCATGCGGACCGGCTCCTTGTTAGAAGTCGCCAATGTCTTGAAAGCGCTGCTGATCCTGAACCAGTCCAAGTCCCTCTCGTTTCGAGAAAAGAAGATGCTGGAGCGCGCCCGCTACCTTCTGGTTAGTGAGTTGGCGATGGCGAAAAACTGCGAAGAACCGCATATCGAGGAGTTGCTGACGAAGGCCTTGTCAAAATCAAACCTACGATTCCCCGAAGCCTCGGAATTTCAAGCATAGCCTGACTTCGTCACACCAGCGCTTCATTCCCAATGCCGATAAAAGTGGGCTGCAGGAGCAGTCTGATCGCTCGTCGTAGGTTTATAATACGCTCAGGCAATGACTGAGCAAATCAAGAGAAAACTGCAGGACGAAATGAATCAGCTCGAACATGAGCTGGTGCATGATCTGCCCAAAGAAATCAAGAAGGCCGCTGCGCTGGGAGACCTCAGCGAAAATGCTGAATACCACATGGCGAAGCAGCGCCAGGAATTCGTCAAGGCGCGCCTGCGCCAACTTGGCAAACGGATCGCCGATCTTTCCCTCATCAACATGGACAATATTCCCAGAGACAAAGTGGGGCTGGGATCGACTGTCCGCGTATACGACAACGACAAAAACGAAGAAGTCGAGTACAAGCTGGTGACCAGTGAAGAATCCGACTTCCCTTCAGGAAAAATTTCTACCAGCTCTCCGATCGGGCGCGCGCTGCTAAACAAGAAAGTGGGCGACACCGCCATCGTGGTTACGCCCAACGGCAAGCGCGAAATGGAAATCCTGCGCCTGAGCACGATTCACGACGAGGCGACGGCCGGGTGACGGACGCTGCCAGAACTGGGCCACCAACTTGGACCAGCGCTTTCGGACGAGCCTGCGGCGTCCTGCTGGATGCCATCGTGCGGCGGCTGGCCCTGGCCCGCGTCAACCCAAACGTCCTCACCTTCCTGGGTCTGGTCGTCAATATCATCGCCGCTTTTCTATTCGGATACGCCAACGGTGACAACCAGGCTCGCATGTTCCGCTACGCCGGGCTCGTCATTATCGCCTCCGGTTTTTTTGACTTGGTGGATGGCGCTGTGGCACGAGCCAGCAACCGCGTCACTCGCTTTGGCGGGTTTTTCGACTCGGTGGTCGACCGCTACAGCGATGCTTCCCAGTTCCTCGGCTTGCTGGTTTTTTACGCCCGCGGTGACCGCTTTTTCTACGTAGTGCTCACGGCGATCGTAATGATAAGCGCGATCATGGTCAGCTATAGCCGCGCCCGTGCCGAATCGCTCATCGGTTCCTGCCGCGTAGGTTTCATGGAACGCCCCGAGCGCCTGGTGCTGGTCATCATCGGAGCCCTGTTCAACCGCATGGCCCCGGTCCTGTGGATCATCGCAGTGCTGTCCACGGTCACAGTAACCCATCGCATCCGCTACACCTGGACGCGAACCGAACTGGTGGACAGAGCCGCAGCAAATCCCGGTCAAGCGGCGTAGGGATGATGAGCCGCCGGTCTGAATTTCAAACTCGCAGTATTTTCAGTTCAGGAAAACCGGCCCGATAGAGACCTTCATCGAGGGTAAACAAGGGCAAACCGTTGGAAGCAGCGTATGCTCCGATCAGGAAATCGTCCAGAATGCGGCCTGGCCGCGTCCCTGTTGCTTCCGGCGGCGCCCAAGCATAGCTCTGGAAGGCACGTCCCGCAACCCTCCAGACACGTTCTTCGAGGCCCAGTCGACCCCCACATCGGTATCTTGAAAGAAGGCATCCAGAAAGGATTCGGCTCGGCCAGGAAGCGCCATCAATTCGGCAAACACTGGCGCGGGAACCACCAGGCGCCCGCGGTTTAGTGCCGCGTCCAACGCCATCTGCGCGGCTGCATTGAGATTGTCGTCCCGATCCCATAGCGCAACAATGACATTGCTGTCGACCACCGTGGTCATCGGCCGCGCAACTCACGAATCCGTTGCACAATCGCTTTCTTGCCAGACGGAATGCCCGGATTCCCGATGCCCCGATACTTGGCGAACGGGCTCTCAATACGGGCGGGACGAACTCGAGTTCCGGCCTCATCACTCTCAAAAAGTAATCCGTCGCCGGGCCGGACACCTCTGGTGAAGAACGATCCCAATCGTTATCTTATGTGCAGACACCAGATTTTCTAAAAGGAATCGACTACGGAAATGGTTCTGACCACCGCCTGAAAAAATACGGTAGACTGACCAGCACCGGCGATTCAACGCCAACCTTCCGGTTTACCCGTGAAAAGGCCGAACCCGAGCGTCAGCGTGTTGTTCCTTCTGGCTCTGCTGGCCGGAGCCCTGCTCGTGGGCTTCTGGCTTTTCCGCCCATTCTTGCAACCGATTGCCTTCGCCACCATCCTCGGCATCGGATTCTATCCTCTCCACATCGCTATTAGTCGCATCGCCTACGGTCCGAACAAATCCGCCCTGCTAACGACCTTAGCCGTAGTTCTCATCATCGTGCTGCCGGCCGTGCTCGTTGCTTCCTCCGCTGGTGGCGAGTTGATCAAAGCCGCTCGGTACCTAAGCGACCGGAGCATCCAGGAAGGCGGAGCCGTCGTCTACCTGAGCCATGCGCAGCAAAGCGTTCTAAGCTGGTTGGGAAAATATGTGGACGTCGAAGCCCTGCGTCTGGAGGACAGTCTCGCGAATCTTCCCAGCCTGGCGAGCAAGTTCTTGCTGGCGGCGGGCACCGGCTTGGTGGCTGGACTGGCCGGCTTTGCCGGGGACGCGATCCTCACATTCCTGATCCTGTTCTTCGTATTCCGTGACGGACCGGCCGCAGTCCAGAACCTCACCGCAATGCTCCCACTAAGCCCGGAGCAAGCGGTGCGTTTGTTGAGCGGAATTCGCGACAGCATCGTCGCCAACCTGTACGGCATTCTAGCCGTCGGCTTCGCCCAGGGCCTGCTCACCGGAATCGCCTGCGCCGTCCTCCACGTGCCGTCAGCCTTGCTGCTGGGCTTAGCCGCCGCCGTTTGTTCTCTTGTCCCGATCGTGGGAACAATGCTGGTCTGGCTGCCCGCTGCCTTCTACCTCATGGCCACCGGCCATCTGTGGAGGGGAATTATCCTGATCTTGTGGGGCACGCTCGTAGTAGGCACGATTGACAACATCATTCGGCCGCTGGTCATTGGCAGCAAGGTCGAACTCCATCCGCTCCTTCTGCTATTCGCGCTGCTGGGCGGGCTTCAAGTATTTGGATTTATCGGAATTTTTATCGGGCCAGTGGTCATCTCCGTGATCGCCGCCCTGATCAACATCCTGCGGGAAGAGCTGGCAGCCTCGCCTAAGGATGCCCCACCCATTGCCGCGTCTGTGTCCTGAAGACCCGCAAATCTGCGGCGTGACAGCCATTCACGGTTTCGCTCCGGCCCGTGCCAAAGCCCGCTTGATCGTTCCTTCGAGAGCCTGCTTTGCCGAATCGTACTCTTCCCCGGAGATGGTACCGTGCAAGCGGTCGATTTCCAGCCGGAAAAGCTCTTCCTTAAGAACCTCCGACGAATACGCCAACCCTTGTCCACTTTGCTCCCCCGAGTTGGCGGATATGCGCTCTCCGCGCCACAGGAGGAATCCCCCGGCACCAAGCGCGAGAAAACCACCGACGCCCAGAACCCACCACTGCCGGCGTGAAACCGGCGTGGAGGGCTTGGAGCCAGCCACCGTACCCGAAGCGCTCGCGGGTTGAGTTAGCGCTTGGGAGCTGCTCATAGCCGAAGGCGCAGGAGTAGCGACGGTAGTCGGAGCCTTCGGCGCAGGCTGCGCCTGAGCCTGGAGCGCGGGAAGCGCGCCCACTCCCGAGATTTCGAACTCTGGCCCTTGTCCCGCATTCACCCGGTTGGCCGCCCGAACTTGATAGTTGCTGTTGCCCGTGGGAAGAACCTGAAAAGCGGGGGACCGTGAGCTAAATTTCATTGTCGGCGGAATCATGACCGCCAACTGTTGCAGCGGATACAGCCTCCGTGTACGAAAGGCGGCGCGGCCATCGTAGGGCAGGTCGTAGTTGAACGCGAACTTCGTGGCTCCCGGCCGTAAGGGGAAGTTCACCGTGAAGTGTCCGGGCTTGGCGGGCACCGCCGTCGCCGAAATCATTACTCCCATCTTTCCCGAGCTGGCGGCCAGCACCCAATCGATCTTCGCGCGCGTTGGCAGGTAGACTTCAAACGTGCGCTCGCCCGCCTGCGTCAGCGGCGGGTTGGAATCATTCCTGATCTCGATCATATCGGAGACATGAAGCAGGTCTCCCTTGGTGCCGGGGCGAATGATCTCAATGCTGCCGGCCAGGCCTTGCACCTTGGTCGCAGCATCGAACACGTCGATGGAGACAGTATCCCCCACTGCCACCTGCTGATCGTAATTGACCCCCTGATGAAGCACGCGCAGCAGGTGCAACTTGTCAGGGAACTGCACCTTGAAAGTAAAGGACCCCTGCGAATCCGTCTTGGTGCGTGCTTCCTCCTGCATGCCCTGGTCCAGACGAAGCAGAATCACTTCGTCTCCGATTGCGAACTGGCCGAGGGTCTGGTTGCGGGCTACACCTGTGACCGTCTCCGCTGCCAGCGTCGCCAGCGAGCAACCAGCGATAAGGGCGAGGCCGAGGATTATCTTCGGTGACCGAATTTTGCTGACCCAGATCCTGATCACCCCTCCTCCTTTCATCGGCGACTCTCGCGAGTCAATCGGTCGAAGCGTTTTCTGTCGAAGCCGTCGTCGGCCGCGACGAGCGTCCAAACATAATTCCGGTCTCCACTTCAACCGGCTTCCCGCTTTGCAGGTACGGCTTGAACTTCCACTGTTTGAAGGCGTCGGTAATGGCTTTCGCCTGATCGGGAAATGCGCTGAGGAAGTGAATGTGTTTTACCTTGCCCTCTTTATCGATAATGATTCGGACGGGAACGGAGTTGAACCGACGCTCGGGGAAGACTGGAGCGACCCGCGTGATCACGTGTTCGTCGCTCGCATAGTCTTTAATGCACACCGGAACCTCGTTCCCGCCCGTGCCCGCCGGGGGGATGCCTTCTGCGGGCAATTCCATTCTGTTCAGGTCGAGCATCAGGCTCTCCAGCAGCTTGGTGTCGCGGCTGGTCAGGACGACCTCGACTGCGTGGCAGCGGATTTGCGTGGCCAGAGCGTACCAATGCAGCTCCGCGACCGGAGACCAATAGGCAAAGAAGGTAAAGGAGCGGCCCGCGATCTTGGCTTGGGTAGGCGGCAGTTCCAATTTGTAATCGGTCTGGAGATTGTCTTTTTCATAATTGATGAGCTGCACCGCGCTGGTTGCAGGCAGAGCGGTGAAGAACATGTCCTCGGCAGTAATCAAGATCGTGCCTCGGGCGGGCCCTTTGAATGTGACGGCGGGCCTGATCTGGGCCAGCACGTAACGACCGGTGTCCGATGGCGGCGGGCCTTTGTATTTTTCCGTCCAATCCTTGGGGAGGGGGTAGGTGATTCCGAAATACGCGTCGCGGAAAACGTTGTTGGCCACGTTCCCGCCCTCTGGCACCGGAGTGACGGAATCGCTGGCACTCGACCATGCGCCCTTGACCAGAATCACATTCGCGGGAACCTTGGTTACGGGCTGCAGGTCGTTCGAAAAGTCACCACCGTTTTTCGGCGCGTTCTGTGGCGGGGCGCTTTGACCCCAGGCCAGCAACGATAGAAACAAGGCCACAATGGCAGAGCTAAACAAAAATCGCGGAAGCATAGTTCTCCTTCGGATCCCAAGCCAAATGTAGGCGCGGGCGTCCCCGCCCGTGCGGCCCCCCAAAGCCACCGTCCTGTCATTCCGAGCGGCGAAGCCGACGAGGAATCCAGGTTTCCCCGTGCCCCGCGAAAAACCCAGATCCCTCGCCGTTCTCGGATCAAAACTGCTGGCGAGACGCCTCGCGTCTCGCCAAACGGCCGTTATAGCGAGCGCAGGAAGTCGAGGATCTCCTGCTGTTGGGTCCTGCTCAGGTTGTCGAAATTCTCCTCAACCGTAGTGGCCTCGCTGCCATTGCCCTGGTGGGCCTGAATGGCGGCATTCAGGTCCGTGGTGCGGCCATCGTGGAGAAGGAAGATTCGTTGTCCAAGCCCCCACAAAGGAGCAGTACGGAACTGATCTCCGCCGGCGCCGCCCTGCGAGACGTTGTCTGCCAATCCGCTGCCCATGTGATGGATCTCGATATCCGAGTACGCAGGCACCGGGGCATTGCTCAACGCAGGAACGAAATTCGACCCCTGCGTCGTTCCGGGCGTCGAATTGTGGCAACTCGCGCAGCCGACCGAGACGAACAAGGCACTGCCGGTAGCGATTGTCTGTGAAGAAACCTGCTGTCCATTCAGTACAACTCCACCCGTTGACGGCGGAGCCAGGAACCGCATGAAGTTGGCGAATGCCGAGACGTCATCAAGCACCGCCGCATTCGGCGACGATTTGGGATTGGATGTGTCTTCCGGGTAACCCTTACCGGAGAGGTTCAGGCAGTTCGACGGAAGCCCCGTAAGGCCGCTGCCACCATTGCCGTCTTCCCCAGGCAGCGGACGATCCTGAGTGAACAGCTCATTGGTGATGCCCATCTCCACGTTGTAAGCCTCACCCGTAAAGATGTGCAGTGACTTGTTCTGCGCCTTCCAGCCGAAACGGCTGATGGTGCCATCGTTACCGTTGTGGTTGAAAGTGCCAGCGACGCCGAAATTGTTGTTGAGATTGGTCGCCTGGTTCTTTAGCAGAGTGGAATCGTCCAGGTTCTCAATTAGCCCCGCACCAAAAGTTGGAGTGGGAATGCGGAAGATAATGTCGTTCGCCTGCTCTGCAGCATTAAAGCTGGGCTGCTGCAGACTGCAACTGCCAGCATCGCCGCGGCCACTAACTGTAAACAGGTCTTCTACTCCACCATTGGGATTGCTCGTGTTCACCGTGCCGTTCGGGTTGAAGAAGAATGGGAACCGGGCTTCACGAGTGGGGCCATTGGCAGTAATGAAATACGGGGTCGAGTCTTTAGGGGCGACTGAGCTGCCGGCAAACGCGAATTGGGGATTGACCGCTGCGCCAGACCCGCCCAACGCAGGTTGCGCGTGGCAAGAACTGCAGCTGTTTGAGTTAAACCGCGGTCCCAGTCCATTGTTGGCGCCGCCTGAAACCGCCTCCACTTCCTGGAAGCGAGCCTTACCGTCCTCGAAAAACGACAAGAACCCGTTCGGGTCACTCGTAATGATTGTCGCGCCTGTGTTTCGGTTGGCACTCTGCACTCCAGGGTCGGTTTGCGCGAATGCCATTCCGGCAAGGAACAGCACCGCAAAGGTCAAAACTGACAAGGGTCTAGTTCTCTTGATCACGATTCCTCCTTGATTGTCTGTGTTCCACAAAATCCCCGGGGGATCTCCGTCACGCAGACCAGACAACGTGGATCCGCAAAAACGTGGCGGGTGAAGGGTTTTCGGTGGGCAGCTTCAGACACACCAATAGCGCCTGAGGCTGCACCCAGTCATGGAGCACACTCCAGTGAAGTCGTCTCGACTTTCAAAAACGCGGAGGTCACCCAACGCAATTTTGCTGACGCGCAGCGCGGCGCACAGCCAACGAGGGACGCGGGAAAAATTTCGGCCGAGTGGCGGCAGCCGGAGTGGGCGCGAGAGTAGTACACCCAAAAGTGAGAGTCAATAGAAAACTGCGTGCTTATGCACTTTCTATTCATCGTCGAACCAATCCCGTGCAAAATGTTTACGGTACGTCTTCCCAATTTGGGAAAGCCACCAACCGCAAGTCCAGATGCCAGACGATTCGGACACTAGAGAGCTCCAATCAAGCCCACGTAGCCCCGGATGCCCCGTCCAGGGGGAGCAGCCAAAGCTCTCCCAAGTCCATCGAGTTAGGGAAGGACACGAGTTCACTTTGCTGCTGAAAACCATTCTGGGCTTCACCCCCTGAGGCGATAAATTCCAATTGAATGGCGCCCACGTAGCCCCGGACGCCCCCGTCCGGGGAGCCAACGAAAGCTCCGCGAGGTTTGCGCAGGATGCCCACCTGGATTCATATCAGGACGACTTCAGCCCTATCACATCAGATTTGTATCAGGATATGGCTGCAGCCATATCGCAAGCCGATCCACATAAATCCGGCTTCAGCCGCTGACCTTGAGCACGGCCCATCAGTTTTATGGGTGGCCCATGGTTAGACGAAAACCTCCACAGTGCTAGACTGATCCTTCAGGGGGAACCGCTCTTGCCAATTGATCCTGTTCTGGTTGTCCATGGAGGCGCCTGGGCCATTCCGGATGACATGGTCGAGGCTCATCTCAACGGTGTGCGCAACGCCGCGGCAGCAGGCTGGCAAGTGCTCAGCCGAGGCGGCTCGGCTCTCGACGCTGTCGAGGAGGCAGTTGTGGTCATGGAAGACGACGAGACCTTCGATGCTGGCCGCGGCAGCTTCCTCAATCGCGAAGGCAAAGTGCAACTCGATGCCCTCATCATGGAGGGCGCCACGCTGCGCGCCGGGGGCGTGGGTTGCGTGGAGCATTTGCGGAACCCAGTGCGCGCCGCTCGCAAGATCCTGAGCGAAAGCCCGCACGTATATTTCGTCGCCGAAGGCGCGGAGCGCTTCGCGGCCGAGCGTGGCATTCCGCTGTGCAAGAACGAAGACCTCATCATTCCGCGCGAGGTTGAGCGCTTGCGCGAGTTCCAGGCGCACGCCTCTGATGAGAAGCCTGACCTGTTTGCCGCCACGCTCTCGCACGACACTGTGGGCGCCGTCGCACTCGACACCAGAGGCGACATCGCTGCCGCCACTTCGACCGGAGGCACACTCAACAAAGCTCCCGGCCGCCTGGGAGACTCATCCTTGATCGGCTGCGGATGCTACGCCGACAACAAGACCGCGGCCGCGTCGACCACGGGGTGGGGTGAGCCCATCATGAAACTGGTGCTGGCCAAGTGGGCGGCGGACCGCGTGGCCTCAGGCAGTCTGCCGGAGTGGGTGGCGGCGGAGGCAATCAACTATTTGCAGGCTCGCGTGAACGGTCATGGCGGCATGATTTTGCTCGACCCGCGCGGGCGTCTTGGCGTCGCCCACAACACGCCCCGCATGGCTTGGGCGCTCAAGACCATCCGGGAAGAGAGCTCAGGGATCAGCCGCCAGGAGTGAGAAGTGTTCCACGTGGAACACTGTTAGTACCAAAATATATGTATGGCTATACATGTACAGAGATTGGAAACGGCGTGGTCTCAACGAGTTCAGGGTGCAAGAAGAGTTTTCAGTTGGGTCTTCCCGGCTGACATTGAGGCTTGTACGATATTCCATGCGACTTCTCGTATCACTGTTTGCGGTGCTAGCCGTTTCTGGCTCCGCCTGTGCTCAGTCCTTGCCGTCCGAACAGTCTTCGACTGGCCTGCAGCATCCTGACCTCGCGCAGCAATCCACCGTCTACGTTAAGGTGCAACTGGGGAAGCCCGTAAAAGTTTCCGCTTTGAAGCCTGGCGACGTAATTGAGGGGAAGCTTGCGCAGGACGTATATTCGGGAGACCGTGAACTTTTTGCCGCCGGCAGCCAGGTACATTTGACCGTGGACAAGCTGGGGCGGCGACGAAGAGTGCCCAACGATCATTGGCCCTGGGTGATCAAGGCTTTCACCCCACGCCATGAAAACTATCCTACCTTTCAATCTGCCACCGTCTCTTCACCTGATGGCAAGGATGTTGCTCTGCGAGTTTCTCTGATCTCCATTAATCGCGAGACGGAAATACGTGCCCAGATCAAGACAAAGAAGTCTCACGCGGCTGCCCTCTCGGGGGTTCCGTCCAACGGAGCCAGCGCTGGGTCGCTTCCGTCCTCAGATCAGACTCAATCGAACAATGCTGAACCCGCGACCGCCGGTGGTAGAAATGGCGGCCCATTCGTAACTTTGGAGGCGGCGAATCCGGCAGCGTCTGGCGAAGGTTTTGCCTTGCCCGGCCCGGTGATGCTGCCGGCCGGGACAATGGCGAAGATTATTCTTCTGGGTGGGGTGAGCGCCTCCGAGAGCCGGCCCGGGGATTCCTTCCAGGCACGCCTTGTCGAGCCAGTTCGATTGGATTCACAAGTCGTGTTGCCGGAGGGGACGCTGCTCGGAGGAAAGGTTGTGAGGAGCACACCCCCGCGAGTGTTGAGCCGGGCAGGTTCGCTTTTGCTTGCGTTCACGGATCTGACTTTGCCGGGGAGTACAAGCATTCCGGCGCTGGCGTCGGTCACCGCGGCGGAGCTCGACCAAAGGTCGCACACCAAGATTGATCTGGAAGGAAAGCTGCACGGCGATCGACCGGGCAAGCTTTGGATGGCGATTAACATTGGGGTGACGGCGGGAATTGCCAAGGAGGCCGATGATGGAACTCAGTTGCTGGTCGAGGCGCTGGTGTCCACTGCAACCGACGCTTCCACGGCCGGAACTGCGAGGATTGTCGGAATTTGTGCTTCCAGCTTGTTCCTGCTTACGCGCCATGGGCGGGATGTGGTTTTGCCCCGATTCACCGAGATGAATGTCAGCTTTGACCGGCCGGTATGGTTGCCTGGGTCGCAGGCCCAACCGTCGGCACCGTAAGCGCTTGCAGAAAAAGGTCGAAATCAGCGGCTGGGGCCTTGAAAGAGCGGGGATTCAAGCCGCGCCGTTGCGGAAAAACCTCGAAATCGACGACTGGAGCCTGAAAGTGAATTGGTAGAAAAGCAGCTATCAGCTCTCAGCCAAACAGTAGAAGCGCTCGCTGTTGAGTCTTGAGGACACCTGCTGAGGGCTGAGGGCTGACGGCTTCTCCTGCTACACTCTTTTCATCCTTCGCGATTGCCGGGAGCTTCTCCTGAATGGCACAACCCTCTGCTCCGAGTGCGCGGACGCGTCTGGTCCGCGAAGCTGATCGTGCGGTGTACGATCGCGACGCCGCTTACCGAATTCTGGATGAAGGCTTCATTTGCCACGTGGGATTTGTGGTGGATGGGCAACCCTTTGTGATTCCGACCGGCTATGGCCGGGTGGGCGACAACCTCTACATTCATGGCTCGGCCGCGAGCAGGATGCTGCGGCGGGTGGATGAAGGCCTCGCGGTCTGTGTCACGGTTACGTTGCTGGATGGACTCGTGCTGGCTCGCTCGATTTTCAATCACTCGATGAATTATCGCTCGGTCGTGATCCTGGGAACGGCGCGGGCAGTGAACGATCCGACAGAGAAGCTGGAGGCTTTGCGGCTTTTGTCGGAACATATTTTGCCAGGGCGATGGGTGGAATCGCGGCTGCCTAATGAGAAGGAGCTTAAGGCGACATTGGTCATGCGGTTGCCGATCGAGGAATTCTCCGCGAAAGTGCGGCAAGGTCCGCCGGTGGATGACGAAGAGGATTACGCGTTTTCGACTTGGGCTGGAGTGATTCCTTTGGAGATGGTGGCAGGAAACCCGATCAATGATCCCAGACTCAACCTGGGGTGTGCGGTTCCGACGTATGTGGAAAAGTATTCCAGAAAAAGATAGGCGTGAATTACTCAGGAGTTTCGACCCGGACAACGACCCACCGCGCCGCGGAAAGATCAGCATTCACTTCAACCTCGGTCGCGTCCGAGGTATAGGCCTGACCTTGCTTCAGGTTTTCTTCCGTACCGTCGAAATTCGCCCGCAGGTTGGTCAACGGAATAAGCAAGAGATGATCTTTCCCCTTCGTAGAGTAATACCTACTGGTCCGTGCTCCGCGGACGACCAGCCGGTGCCGATACGCGGGGATGAAACCGTTTGTAAACAGCGAGGTCGTGTCCCCAATTTCACTCGGACCCATCCGGACGGGGCGCGAGCATTTCATGGGTTCGACGCAGGTTCGCACTTCCGCATCCCAGTGTTGCTTCAGTTCGATAACCAGCGCCTGTGAGGGTTTGTCACTTGAGTTCAGAATTCTTAGGTCCGTGTCTCGAGCCAGGAAGCGAACTTCGTCGGTTGCGATTTGTTCGGCGTTGGGGGACTTCGAAAATATTAGATTAAGAGGACCCCCACCGACTACCGCAATCACTACGTCTCGCTTAATCTGACGGATCTGCGTGTCGGCACCAACAGGGAGATCGATCATCGCTGCGCTGTAATACGCGTTCTCGTCAAGAAGTAGGCTGGACACTCCCGGCGGCGACGGCTGTCGCTTCGCATCGATCGTTGACTGATCCTGGGCCGCTGCGTTTGTGACTAGACTTGTCAGCATCGTCGGCAGGAGAAGCCCGATCCTGCCGTGCTCAAGAAGCAGGGGGCTCTACGCCTCGTCATAGCTGAGAGAATAAGGGTAAGTCACAAATAGTAGTGAGATAAACCGGTCGTAAACGCCGCTACGGTATCAGCAACAACTTTCCCGTCGTCGTGCGCCCCTCTAAGTCCTGATGTGCTCTGGCGGCATCGGCGAGTGGGTAGGTGTGGGCGATTCGCAGTTCCAGCTTACCTTCGGCGATCATCTTGAATACGGCGCCCGAGCGCGATTGCAGTTCCTCTGTGGTTGCGATGTAGTTCACGAGGGTTGGACGGGTCACGTAGAGCGAGCCCTTCTGTGCAAGTTGAATTAGATCGAATGGCGGCACGGCTCCGCTGGATCCGCCGAACAACACCATCATTCCGCGCGGCCGCAGGACGTTTAAACCTTTCTCGAAGGTCGTCTTGCCCACTCCGTCGTAAACCACGTCCACACCGCTGCCGCCGGTGAGGCGCTTGGTCTCAACTTCGAAGTCCGTCTGGGTGTACCGAATCACCTCGTCGGCGCCGGCTTCCTGCGCGAGCTTGGCTTTTTCTTCGGTCGAAGCCGTGGCAATCACACGGGCTCCGAGGTGGTGTGCCATCTGCACCAGCAGTCGACCCACGCCGCCTGCAGCCGCGTGCACCAGAGCCGTCTGGCCGCGCTTGAGGGGAAAAGTGTCGTAAATCAAATAGTGCGCGGTCACTCCTTGCAGCATGGCGGAGGCCGCTTGTACATCGTTCAGGCTTTGTGGAACGTGCACCAGTCGTTCGGCCGGGACGGCCGCATACTCGGCGTAGGAGCCCAGGATGCTGGTCCAGGCTACGTGATCTCCGGGCTTCAGGGATTTCACATCGAGGCCCACTGCCGTGACCACGCCTGCGCCTTCTTGTCCGGGCACGAAGGGGAGGGCGACTTTGTATCTGCCCTCGCGCTGGTACACATCAATGAAGTTCACGCCCGACGCTGCAATCTTGACTACGGCTTCGTTGGGCTTGGGTTGCGGGACAGGCAAGTCCGCCAGTTGCAGAACTTCCGGCCCGCCGGTTTGCTTGATCTGAATGGCTTTCATGTTCGGGTTCGATGGCTTTCGCGCTGCGTGAGATTCGGAATAGAACTATAATCGCCCGCCTGAACCTGCCACACAAAAGCTGGGCATGCACAGAATGGTTGCGGTCGCCGGGGCCGCTGAAGTAATATTCCCGCCTGTTCCTAAAGTAACTTGGACCAACCAAGTTGCGGATTGACCCATCAAAACAGGGATAGTAGCATTGAGTCTTCCATGAAAGCCAGCGGTTGATCGCGGTAAGTCATAGAGAAACATGAGGATTCGGAAACTCTATCTTCTGATCGCGCCGGTATTTGCCTCGGTTTTAGGCAGCATCGCGTGTCAGACGGCACAGCGGCCGGCTACGTTGTTGCCTCCGGGAACTGCCACGGCTCCAAATATAAGCGCGACTCCCGCACCCGCTCCGCAGTCCAAAGCCGACACCAAGACTGCCCCCACCGCGCCAGCCCCGATTGAAGCTAAGCCTGATCCGGTCGCTGAGTTGATTGCGCAGGTCGAGAAGGAGTACCAGACTGGTCAGGACAACTACAAAGCTGGGCACCTCGACGCGGCCAAAGAGAATTTCGATCGTGCTTTCAATTTACTGCTGGGAAGCTCATTGGATGTTCGCAGCGACCAGCGGCTACAGCAGGAATTTGACCACGTTCTGGACGGAGTAAACGGCCTGGAACTGCAAGCCTTGCAAGAAGGCGACGGCTTCACCGAGCAAAAGTCGGAACCCGCGCCCATTGACGAGGCCAACGAGGTCACGTACCCAGTCGACCCGAATCTCAAAGCCAAGGCCGAGGCCGAAGTCAAGGCTACGCATTCCGATCTGCCTTTGATGATGACGGATCCCGTAGCCAGCTACATCAGCTACTTCTCAACCCGCGGACGCGGAACTCTCGAGCGCGCACTTGCCCGTAGCGGCCGTTATGACTACATGATCCGGAGGATCTTGAAGGAAGAAGGTGTTCCCCAGGACTTGATCTACCTGGCCCAGGCCGAATCTGGATTCCATCCGCTCGCCCTTTCGCGCGCCGGAGCTCGTGGAATGTGGCAATTCATGGCCAGCCGCGCTACCGGTTATGGATTAGAACGCGACTGGTGGGTGGACGAGCGCCAGGATCCCGAAAAATCCACGCGAGCCGCTGCGCATCACCTCAAGGATCTCTATACCGAATTCGGCGATTGGTATTTGGCCATGGCCGCCTACAACTCTGGCCCGGGCACGGTCCAGAACGCGGTGAAGCGCACCGGCTACGCGGATTACTGGCAACTCTACAAGCGGAACGTGTTGCCCAAGGAAACGCGGAATTACGTACCCATTATCCTGGCCGTGACCATTATGGCCAAGAACCCGGAGCAGTACGGGTTGGACAAGGTGGTCACGGAGAAGCCGTTTCCCTATGACTCGGTAAAGATTGATTACCCCGTCGACCTCCGCCTGGTAGCGGAATGCGTCGATACTTCCGCGACCACGATGCAGGATTTGAATCCCAGCTTGTTGCGCCTGACTACGCCCAAGGATCGCGAGTTCGAACTGCATCTGCCGGTTGGCACCAAGGATCGCTACCTCACTGCGATTACCGCCATTCCGCCGGACATGCGGGTGTGGTGGCGCTATCATAAAGTCGCGCCGGGCGATACCTTATCGTCGGTCGCCCGCTCGTTTCACACCAGCCCTCGGGCAATCGTTCAGGCGAATAACCTCGACGGAGATGAAAACCTGCGCGCGGAAAGCGAACTCATCATCCCGGTGGCCCCCGGCAAGCACCCTGCGGACGAGATGGCGAGCTACTCGCGACGCGCAACCACCTACAAAGTGCGTAAGGGAGACACGGTTGAAACCGTGGCCGACAATTTCGGCGTGCCGCCTGCCATGGTTCGGCGCTGGAATCATCTGAAGGGCGACAGCGTACGGGGCCGGCGTGTTTTGTATATTCACCTGCCGGTAGCGCCTGACGCCGCCGAAAGCCACGAAGGAGTTGCATCTAAGTCGAAATCCAAGAAGAAGTTACAGGCGGATGCTTCCAAGAGCGTGGTGCACCACAAAGTCCAGCCCGGCGAAACTCTCTATTCGATTGCCAAGTCTCACAACGTCACCGTCGACGACTTAAAAGAAAATAACGGGAATCTCGCGAACCTCAGGCCCGGGATGGTGTTGGTTATCGGCAATCCCAGTCGATAGTCTGCCTGCTTCAAACCGGTTCTATCTCAATCTAGCGCCACCTTCTGACACAGAATTTTTTCGCATGACCCGACAGAACTGGAAACAGGAATTCAACTTCGGTGTAATATGCATGGGGAGCGGCAATCAGTGTTTCGTCACTGCAATGCGAAAAACCACTGTGCTATAATCGCGGCCCGTTCAGTCTGGCAGCAAAACTTTCGGTAGTCTTTTTAATTCTTGAGGCATGCATTGCGGAGAAAATTCCAGGAGGAGAAATGAACGTTCACGAAACCCTCTATCTACGAGACGACGAAATGGATGAGTTTGGCGACAGCGGCGCCTATGGCGAATCGCTGGAAGAGGATTACGAGGATTACGAAGAAGAAGAGGAAGCTGAACTGCCGGGAGTGACCGACTCAGAGGTGGGAGCGGAAACGCCAATGCCCGCGCCGTCGGTGCCCGCGGGTGGAGGCGGTGGCGGCTCGTCCAAACCTGCCGCAAAAAAGGCCGCTCCTAAGAAGGCCGCTCCCAAAAAGGCGGCGAAGAAGAAAGCCGCGAAGAAGGCAGCTAAAAAGAAACCGGCCCGCAAAGCTGCGAAGAAGAAAGCCGCCAAGAAAAAGCCGGCAAAGAAAGCGAAGAAGAAGGCTGGCAAGAAGGCGGCGCGCCGTCGTCGCTGAGCTTCGAGGGCTACGATTTGATATCAAGCCGCAGCTGATTGCTGCGGCTTTCTTATTTAACGAGCTTTATTTTGCCAACGATCGAACGCCGGACAAAGCACTCACTGCTTTCCAGCTTGCGGACAAACGTCGAAATCAGCGGCTGGGGCCGTGAAAGGGCGCGGCTTTCAAGCCGCACCGCACATCGTTTTAAAAAACTGGCTGGGAAGCCGTGCGCTTTTAAAAATCCAACGCCAAGAGTTTTTCCGCTAGCTGTTTCGCGGTGTCAATTCCTGGTTGTGCATCTCCTCAGCGCGTCGTTGGGCAACTCATCTCGCGGATGTGTGCTCCAGCGCACACTACTTCTTTCGCTGCACCGCCTCCAGACACCTCCCGTAAAGCTCGAGCAGGTGATTGGCATAGTCTTCCGGCTTTGAGGCAGCGCCCGAGCCCTGAAAGCCAACGCCCGACGAACTCGTCCGGCCGTAGCCGGTCGTCATTGCGACAAATTTCATCAGGTCCAGCGCGATGTCTTCATTACGGCGTGAACCGGGTGTGATGGCGGATGCTTCGTCCATGAATTCCTCCGTGGAGACACGAATGCTGGATATTTCTTCGTCCATACTTCACGAAATTAGTGCGGCAGAAAAAATGATAGCAGAACTCGGGAAGAGTGGCCCCTTGGTAGAACGGGATAGAAGCGGAAAAAGGCAGTGAACCGAAGTATCCGTTGCGCCCCCGTCGTGGCAGCAGTGGCGGGTCGTCCCGCCCGCACCGGCGAGGACCATATGCCTCCGCGGCAGCCGGCAAGACGCCCAGGATCGAGCTGGGGTGATCGAATTCCGGTTTCTCGGCGATATCGAGCATCAGGCACAGGCCGCCGCAGTCGAAGAAGGCTAGCTGACCGTCGGTGAATAACAGGGACAGACCGAGCTTGTCTCGCTCGAATGCCGTCGCGCGGTCGAGATCGTGCACGTTGATCGCAATCTGCCCGACGCGTGAAATCCCTACACTCACGGTTTGATCGACAATCGAAAATTGGCAAGTGCCGATTCGTTTAGCGTTGAAATCTCTTTGTGCCTTCGTGTCCTCCGTGGTCACGTCATCAGCTATAAAGGACACAAACGAACACGACAGGAGGTCACGGAACTGCCCCCCCTGCACTCTCGCGCCCTATCTCGCCAAGGTAATGAGCGAGCCCTTAGGTCTCAATTCCCACATAGCAAACCCGGCCGACCAGGTAACTGCTGGCGTTCTTGTCTGCCTCGATGGGTATGATTTCGACCGGATACGCCTGGTTATGTGGACGCAAGACCAGGTTGCTCGCGGCTAATTCCACATACTTGACCGTGGATGTGCCGTCTTTGTTTACGGCATACATGTTGGACTCGCCTTTGCGATAAGGCTTGAGCGAGTTATAGTGGCGGTCGATGAGAACGGTGGCTCCCGGCAAAAGGCGGGGATACATGCTCATGCCATCGCGACCATCCACCTGAATTACAACGAAGCGCTCCCAGTCGTCGCGGTGCCCTTCCATCTCAGGACGAAGGCTGTGCAGGAAATTCTTCTTGAACTTGAGAATTTCCTTCACATTCATGCTCATGACCAGAGGTTCGCCCGCTGCAATCGCGCCGTCGACCTGAAGAACATTTTGAAACTCGTCCTCGCTCGGCGGCAGGATGCTGGCACGTTTGTTGACTTCGTTCGGGTCGAGCAGATCGAGCACGGAGAGGTGCTGCACTCTTAATACCTTGTCCATGCCCTCGAGACTGAGGCCCCGCTTGCGGTTGAGGAAATTGGAGATATGGGCTTGCTTGAACCCGGTTTGTTCGGCCAGGCGCAAACCCGTCAACCCTTCCTCTTCGATGCGGTGCCACAAGGTTTTGCGGAGATTTTCCTGCAGTACTTTGAATTTCATAACCGAGAGTATACCATTATTTATAGCGGATCGCTATTAATAACCACAATCTAACATCTCAAAGGAAACAGCGTGCTGGCGGAGTTCCCCGACATTTCAGGGCGGCTTTTCCACAGTCAAAGGGCGCGCCCTTACAATAGCATTCTGATATTGTCATTGTTATCCGCAACATCTGTCCAAAACTTGTTCTTGACTTACAACCAGCGTGAAGTTATAGATGACGAGTCTGTTATAACTACTCTGTTCATGGGAATCAATTTGGTGACTTGCAACCTACAACCCGAAAATGAGGCAGGAGGCAGTGCCGAGTCCGCCGCAAGGTCCGCTCGCCTGAAGTGCTCTCTGTCGCTATGGAACAACTCCTTCGGATACTGTAGTTTACCGGCAAAGTGAGTGTGGTCGTGCAGATCGTGCAGAACGGCCGCGGGTTGAAATCCGGATACGAAGAGGGCTACTTCCGCACCGCCCCGCGCACCTGACGAGGGGCGACGGCGGTGGATGGTGGCTGGAAATAATATACTCATAGCTAAATAAACTCTACAGGTTCTCCGTAAGAGAAACGGCCCCTGTGACCGAGCAATCGGCGCAGGGCTTTTCTATTTGGGGCGAGGCATCAGCCTGTCGCCGGGAGTTCGATTACGAGTTCAATGCCACGGAGGCAATCATGGAATTCGAAGGTTTGGAAATCGTCCGGATGGAAGTTAGGGAATTGCGAAACGGAAGACGTGTATTGCCCCGCGCGTGCTGTGCAACTGTCGGATCTGTCCGAGGGTCGCAGGCGTGCGAAACCCCCTTTACTGGTGAATGACCGAGTCGAAATCAAGAGCCAGTGCGAGAACTGGTCTGCGTTTTTCGGCGAAGTGGGGAACGCATGAGCGGCACCCTGATCGCCCTGCTCACTGCATGTGCTGAAACGCCGGGGATGCCGCCATACCTTCCCTTCGACGACGCTTTGACGGATGGGAACGAGCACCTTCCTGAACAAAGTGAGTGCACGCCAACTGATCTGGCGGAGATCGGGAAGGAACCCGGGCTCGCAAGTTCGACGCCTGATGTCGACGAGACGGCGATCTCCGAGGACGTTCCTCGAAGCAATCCCGATCTCTGGTTGTACCGGCAGCTGACCGTTGCCTTGCTACGGCGCTATCTGCGGCTTTCGATCAAAGTGGTGCGGACGCCGTCCCCTCTTGGGGCGGGAGTTTTTCGGACTCGAGTAACGCCTTACGGGGCTTCTACGTTCGAAGACTCGGTTATCTTTGTACACGATGTCGAGCGCAGCCTGGAAGAATTGAACGAGCTCCAGAAGAAATTGATCGGGAAGATCGTGCTCCAACAGTTCTCGAAGGAAGAAGCAGGGCGAATCCTGGGCTGCGGGTATCGCACCGTGGAGCGTCTTTTTCCGGAAGCGCTGGATCGAGTCAGCGAGGTTCTGTTGAGAAGAGGTATTTTGGCGGGTCTTCCCAGCACAAAACGCGAAGTGCCGAAAAGTTGTCAAGCGGGTAAGAACGGTCCTTTTCTCGCAACCGATTGAATACAATCCAAATATATTTTTCACAGTTTGCCGGCTTACCCCCTGAATCTGATTCTTAATTTAGATCATAAAGATTTGGCAAGAGGGCGCGCTGACCGCAGCGCGCTCTAACTTTTTGGTACAAGAGATCAAGAATCGGGTAGGCCAGCCAAGTCAGGGGAACAATGAAGAGAGCCAACACAAGCAAGGGACGCAAGACTCCAAAGAAAGCTTCAACGTGCAAAAGAAGGCGCTGAAGCAGGTTGATTTGGCCGTTGTCCGCGAGCAGATCACGAATCTGGTGGGCAATCGCGCGGTGGAAATGGTCGAGACCACGATGGACGAAGTCGATAAGGGCCACTATCTGGCAATGAACTATTTGTTTGAGATGATCGGACTGTGTCCGGCAACCACTCCCGAAGGCCCACTGTCAGAAGACTCGTTAGCGAAAACTCTTTTGCGACGGCTACGGCTTCGCGAGGGGGCGGATCCGGGTACCGAAGTTACGAAAGAGTGTTTAGCGGACCCACTTGAGCAAGAGTGTGATGCCGTAAAATGAAAATCAGTGACTGGGCAAAGGTTGCGCAGCGTTGGCCGCTGGCCGTTGGTCGACGGCTGTTGAAAATCGGGGCAACACGCAATCGCTAGTGCCACGCAAGAATATGCTTTATAGGACTTTCATGATGGATATGAGTTGGATCACCGGTCGAATCGCGGTCGGGGGTGGTATTTGGACAGCGGAGAACATGATCCAGGTGGCGCGCACCGGTGTAACTCATGTCATCGACATGCAAATTGAATTCGACGACACACCACTGGCTGTACCGCACGGGATTCGAGTGCTGTGGAATCCCATTGACGACGACTTCCAGCCGAAATCCCCGGACGTGTTCCAGCGGGGCGTGGATTTTGCGATGGAGGCTCTGAAGGAACAAGGGACCAAGCTTTTCGTCCATTGCGCCGCAGGAGTACACCGGGCGCCGATGATGACGCTGGCGATCTTATGTTCTCTGGGTTGGAAGGTGGCGGACGCGTTGCAGTTGATTGAAGCTCGACGTCCAGTGGTGGACTTCGCGGATGTTTACGTAAATAGCGTGAAAAGGTTTTTATATGAGCAGGTAAGGGCCATGAAGTAGCTAGCGGCCTTCGGCTTCTTTGTTGAGTGCCAGGTTGTCGGTTCGACTCCAAGAAATCTCAGCGTACTTGGCCTTGCGACATGCCAGGCGGACGCCGAAGTGTGAACAGTCGCGGAAATCTTTAGATGTACTAAGCAACGGAGGAGTTATGTTCGACGCACGCCGCCCTTTGGGGTGGCTTTTTCTCTTGCTGCCGGCGATGGTGGCATTGGCGGTGTCCGCTCAAACACTTCCCACCACGACGATTAGCGATACCGTATATCGCGCTGACGGAACCCCAACTGGAGGGACGCTGCTGATTTCATGGCCGGAGTTCACCACGGCAGCCCAAGGGGAAGTCGCCACGGGCAATACCAGCGTCACGCTTGGGGCAGGAGGTGGGTTGTCGGTCGGCTTGGTCCCGAACGCGAACGCAACCCCGCAAATACGATCTACTCCGTCGTATACCCATTGGATGATCCACTGTAGACAAAGATTGAAGCGGGGGTTTCCACAACTTTACGCGTCACGCTACTTTGGTCTTCCCATTTTGGCCAGGTGCGCCTACGGATAAACCCCGCGACATAGGTAAGGGTCGATGTGTATTGA
>Ga0210401_10000693_pt1 | contig 40961 bp, 28 predicted proteins | sample IncBWH32MmetaG_FD_150866 | JGI IMG/M metagenome (GOLD analysis project Ga0210401, IMG submission 150866) | Forest soil microbial communities from Barre Woods Harvard Forest LTER site, Petersham, Massachusetts, United States - Inc-BW-H-32-M | ecosystem: Environmental > Terrestrial > Soil >... | reverse complement strand
TATCTTTCTCTTCGCGGGAAGAGGTCAGCACAACAACGGGAATCATGTTGAGCTTGCTATCCGACTTAATCTGCCTCAGCACCTCCAATCCATCGATCTTCGGTAGCTTCAGATCGAGCAGCAAAACAGCCGGGTTCTCATGGGAGCGCATCGAGAAATTTCCGCGGTAATAAAGATAATTGAGCGCCTCCTCCCCGTCTCGAGCCACGACGACCTCGTTGGCGAGGTTGTATTCCTCGAGGGCCGTGAGGGTAAGCTCCACATCTTTCGGGTCGTCTTCAACCAACAGGATACGTCCGATGGTGCTCATGAATCAGTCTCCTCCCGATTTGGAAAGTGAAAAGTAAAACGTTGCACCCGAATCCACTTGGCCTTCAGCCCAGACCCTGCCTCCGTGCCGGTGTACTATACGTTGCACGGTAGCCAGTCCTATGCCGGTGCCCTCAAACGTGTCGTACGGATGGAGACGTTGAAACACACCGAACAGCTTGTCCGAGTATTTCATGTCGAAGCCCACTCCGTTATCCCGAACGAAGACCACCACCTGATCCGACTTCTGTTCCGTACTGCCTATTTCGATCTCGGCCTTCGGGCGAGTTCGCGTGAATTTAGCGGCGTTCGATATCAGGTTGATGAGCACGAGGCGCAGCATCGAACGATCCCCGTGGCAGGCGGGCAATGCTCCAACCTTCCATTCGATGTTGCGACCCTCGGTTTCCCGCCGAACCTCGCTCAATGCTTCTCGCGCGAGCTGTTCTAAGCTGACGTCTTTCTTATGTGTTTCAGCACGGCCTATTCTGGAAAACGCCAGAAGATCGTCGATTAGATCGCCCATTCGCTTTGCAGACTCCAGGATGATTCCAACAAATCGGTGGCTTTTTTCATTCAAGACGGGAGCGGCGTTTTTTTGCAAGAGCTCCGTGAATCCGACCATGTGCCGGAGGGGCGCGCGGAGGTCATGCGATACCGAATAGGCAAACGCTTCTAATTCCTTGTTGATGGCCGCAAGCTCAATACCTCGTTTTTCAAGGTCTTCGTTGAGAGTGCGAATCTCCCGCTCCCGCCGCTTTCGCTCGGTGATGTCATTGTTCGTTTCCAGAATTGCGGCGGGCCGCATCTGGTCGTCCCGCCGCAAGGACCATCGGCTCGCCACCACCACTCGGGTGCCGTCGGACTTGGTCTTTTCGACTTCGCCTTCCCAACGCCCCGAATTCAGAAGCTCCGCCCGAATGCTGTCAATCGGCACAGGAAAAACTGCGTGCAAGAGCTCATGAGCTTGTTTGCCGATCACTTCTTCCGGCGTCCACCCATATAGCTCCTGAGCGCCCCGGTTCCAGTAAGTGATGACATCGTTCATATCGCGGACGAATATCGTGTCATGGGTGAGATTGAGGAGGCTGGCCTGCTGGGTCCGCTCCTCCACTTCCCGCTTCAGTTCCTCGCGGGATTGCAAAAGGGCTCGTTCGACGCGGCGACGAATCGAGGCGAACCAACTAAGAAGCAACGCAACGGCCATGAAGATGACAAAGTGTGGGACATCGTCGCGCGTGATGTAGAGACTGTAAAGCGGCGGGATGAAGAAGTAGTCGTTGGCGAGGCTCGAGAGAATAAAAGCAAGAGCTGCTGGTCCGATCCCTCCATACCAGGCGACAACGGCGATGGCAAGCAAGAACAGTGGCTGTGACACCGTGCTGAAGCTGTGGCGGTCCAGAAAGAGAGCAACGGCGAGAGAGATGGAGACACAAAGAACTGCGAGGCCATAGCCTTGAATCGCAGAGAGGGGCTTCGGCAATTGGCGTTCCCACTGCACCATGGCCTGCCTCGATTCAATACTTGCCCATTTCGATGGGCCCCGATCGGAGGGGCCATAATAGCGCGTTTTGTTTCGTACGAAAGTCCTTTCGATCAGTGCCCGTACCCCCCGAAAGTGGTATGTAAAGATTCCAAGAGTTGGGGATTCAGCGCCTCTCCGCCACCCTGTATCATCCGCGCATCGGGGAGGAGCTTGGCTAATCTGTCCTGGCTTGCAAGTGCGACTGAAGCGCGGTATGTGGTGAAGAGGTTCTGGAAAAAATCGCGTGAAACAAGGACTGTTGGCGTTCCTATTGATTCTTGGATGTCTGCTTAATGGCTGCGAACGTCAAGCTATCGGTCTCGTGTCTGCAGTTCCGGGCCCCGGCCACAATTGGGTTCTAATCTGGAGCGATGAGTTCACTGGTCCGAATGGATCAGCGCCGGACCCTACAAAATGGGTCGTAGAAAGCGGGGGAAATGGCTGGGGCAATAAGGAATTGGAATACTACGCGCCCCACCTTAAAAACCTTCACCTGGAGGACGGCAACCTCGTGATCGAAGCCCAGAAGGAAGAATTCACAGGATCCGACGGTGTGACGCGCCACTACACTTCTGGACGCCTTAAAACGCAGGGGCTTTTCAGCCAAGTTTACGGGCGATTTGAGTCTCGTATAAAAATTCCGTCCGGACAAGGTGTCTGGCCGGCGTTTTGGATGCTTGGAGACGATCTGTCGACTGCCGGCTGGCCAACCTGCGGTGAAATTGACGTCATGGAAAACGTGGACGTTGGGAAGTCCAGGATTCACGGGAGCATCCATGGCCCCGGATATTCCGCCAAAAATTCGTTAACCAGCGCCTACACCATTTCGCAGGGGCGCTTCAGCGATGACTTCCACGTTTTCGCGGTCGAATGGGCGCCCGAAGTGATTCGTTTTTATGTGGACGACGAACTTTACGCTACGAGGACTCCCGCGGACCTTCCGAAAGGCGCGCGCTGGGTGTACGACCATCCCTTTTTCCTGATTCTGAACTTGGCGGTCGGTGGCGATCTCCCCGGAAATCCGGACAGGTCGGTATCCTTTCCGCAGCGCATGTTGGTAGATTACGTTCGTGTGTACTCGCGGAGGTGAGGTCGCGTTCCCCCGAGAGCGGGAGAAGCGTGTTTTTTAGAGTATCGCGGTAAAGGTCCTTGCGTCCTGTTTAGATGTTTTTACCGCCTTCCCTTTTGCCCGGCAATGGGAGGTTGTCGCTTGAAGCATAAGTTTATCGCGGCACTCGTGCTGCTGCTTTCCGCCGTCAACGTGTGCGCCCAATCTGACCGCGCCTCCATCACAGGCACCGTCAGGGACACGAGTGGCGCCGCGATTGAGGGCGCCCAAGTTACTGTCGCCAACGACGCAACGTCCCTTCAAGAGAGTGCCGCGACAAATGAGGTTGGGGTCTACCGCTTTCGGAATTTGCCGATCGGAGAATATACGCTTGAGTGTTCCAAGGTGGAGTTTGGGAACTACGAGCGCTCCGGCATCAGCCTCGCCATCAGTCAATTCGCCGAAATCGACATTGTCTTGAAAATCGGCGCGAATGCTCAGGCGGTTACAGTTGCGGCCGACGCTCCGCAACTTCAGACGCAATCGTCCTCCTTGTCGACCAATCTAGACAACACTGCCATCACGGAACTCCCTCTAAATATCCAAGAGGGGCAGGGGCGCAATCTTTCGCTGTTCATGTTTCACTACGTCGCCGGCGTGGAGGGTGGAGACTACGATTCGCACATTCTTGGGAGTCTGAGCAAAAGCAAGGAGGTCATGATCGACGGCACCTCAGCGGTGTCGCAAATTGGGGGTTACCTCAGTGAATCGAGCCCTCCGATGGAGGCCGTTCAAGAATATCAGGTAACCACCGCAGGGAACCGCGCCGACGAAGGACGCACCGGGGGTGGAGTGCTCCGGTACGAAATGAAGACAGGCACCAACACGTGGCATGGAAGCGGATTTCTTTACATGCACAATGAGGCGTTCGACGCCAGATCGTGGGGGGATGAATACAACGAGGGGCCGTGTATTTCTAGCGGAGGGGGCGACCCAGCGCGAGCCGCGAGTTGCCAGCGTGCATTTGGCAAGCCAGAAGACCGTTTGTACGACTATGGAGCGAGCGTCGGCGGCCCGATAAAAAAAGAGAAGCTCTTCTTCTATTCCGCTTGGGAACGATACACGTTTTTTGACATTGGCATCGGAGGTCTGCAGTCAACCGTTCCAACGACGGCGTTTCTGAATGGTGATTTCAGTGCGCTACTCGATAAGTCGGTCGTGCTCGGTACCGACAGCGCCGGACAAACCGTCTACAAAGGAGCGATCGTTAATCCAAAAACGGGGGATGCCTTCCCCGGAAATATCATTCCGTCGGGTGACATCAGTTCGACATCGCAGAAGGTCGTTGATCTCTACGAGAAGTACTATCAGCCGCTGTCAGCAGGTCTCACGAACAACGATGCAATGCCCCTCAACAATGCAACGGCCTACGACAGCGATCAGTTCAGCGTGAAACTCGACTACGACCTTTCCCAGAACCATCGTCTGGACGGATCCGTAATCTACGCTTATATCCCCCGGTTGCTTTCGGACCAAGGCGGTATCTGGTCAGCCGGCTCGAATAACGGCGGGCCGATGGCGAACGCTTACGACCACAATACGACTGCGCCTTCGGTTCGCTTCAGAGATTCCTGGACGATTTCGAATAGCTTGCTGAACGTGTTCAGTGTCACGTTCAACCGGTTCCATAATCCGAGCGTAGCGCGGTCGCAAGCCGGGAACTGGCCGGAGAATCTGGGACTGGGGCAATTTGGGGCAGGGAATTTCCCCGTAATCAAGTTTCAAGGCATCAATGGCGACCAGCACGGTTACGCTCCCGATCCACCACACCTACCGATTCAGGTTGATGAGACGAGCCTCGGAAGCCAGTTCAACGACTCCTACGCGGCAAACACCTTCATCTATGACGACAACTTGTCGTGGCTGAAGGGGCGCCATACCTACAAATTTGGCGCCGAGCTTCGCGTTCAGCAATTCAACTCGCGCGGCGATACTGGAGTCCCAACGTTTGTGTTTGACCCGGCCCAAACCGCGGGTACCTTTGGTGGGAACGCCGGCTTTGGATTCGCTAGCTTCCTGCTTGGTGACGTGAATCAAGCTTCGGTCAGTGAGCCGGACAGTACGTATGGGCGGCGAAAATCCGTTTCGCTGTATGCGCAAGACGACATCAGAGTCACACCGAATTTTACTTTGAATCTGGATTTGCGCTGGGACTTCAACGGGCGCTACCACGAGAAATATGGCCATTGGTCGAATTTCGACACGACGGCGATCAACCCGGTCACGGGCCAGCCCGGCGCTCTGGAATTTGGACAGAACGGCGGCGACTCATTCGAGAAAAAGCAGTACTACCACAATTTCTCGGGCGCGATTAGTGGTGCTTACAAGCTCGCGCAGAAGACGGTCGTACGGGCTTCGTTCAGTGTGTTTTATGTTCCTCTGAACCTGAACACTTGGAGCGGCATTCCCTACGGATTCAATCCTGGATTTGTGCTGAACAACCAGGTGCTGTCGCCTTTCGATTGGGACAGCGGCTATCCCGGGAAAGCGGTCGACATCGGGAAGAATCCCAATTTCACTCGGTGGGGTATGACCTCAATTGATCCACACAGTTTGGAGTTGGGGAATGTTCAAGAGTGGTCTGTCGGGATTCAGCATGAGATTGGCACGGATTTGACGCTTGAGCTGAATTTTATTCAGAACCACGGGTATCATCTGGAAAGTGGCTACGTCGCTGCAAATCAACCGAAGCTATCGGACTACACGGCGCTGGTTCAGGCCGGACAACAATGGAGTTGGGTAACCAATCCGGGCTTTTCTGGATTTGGTTGGGCTTCGGTCGCGCCCTTCCCAAATGTGGCAATGACGTATGGCCCCCTTTTCTATGTTGGCTCTCCACTCGGTAACAGCGATTACCGAGCCCTGGAATTCACTGTGCGGAAGCGCTCGAGACATGGACTGTCCGCGCTGGCGAGCTACGCTTACTCGTCCTCTCATGGAGATACTGACACCAGTTTCGAGGATCTCTATGCGACTGGGCCGATTCAGGATGTCGATGACTTGGAGCAGGCCCGCCATACAATTTCCTCCTTTGATGAGACGCATATCGTAAAGGGATTCGTCCTATACGATCTACCTCTTGGCCGGGGGAAGGCGCAGTTTTCCAACGCAGGCCCGGCGCTGGATGCTTTGGCGGGTGGGTGGACGTTCAGCGGCGGCTTTCACTACAATACCGGGATGCCCATCCGAATCACTTCTACCAACTACTATCCCGGGATCAACAACGTATATCCGGACATCGTTCCAGGCTGCGACATCAGCGCGCACTACAACGGTCAGGTTGGCGGAAGCTATTTCAATCCCTCGTGCCTTGTGAATCCACCATTCGGAGAGTTTGGGAACGCGCCCAGCTATCTCGCGCAACTACGCAGCCCGAGCTTCGCTTCAGAAGATTTCGGCATCAGTAAAACGTTTCGATTTGCAACTGAGCGTTATGGGCTGAGCTTGCGGTTCGAAATGTTCAACGTTTTCAACCGGCACGGCTTCGCCGGACCGAACACTCAAATCGGAACTTCGGATTTTGGCAAAGTGCTTCCGCAGGACCTGAACGGTCTTCCCGGGCCTCGCGTTGGTCAATTGGGTGCACGATTCACGTTCTAGAAGAGATTTGCCTCATGGACGTTGGAATTAGCCGTTGAAGATTTCTGCGATGGTGAATGCGACTAACATCGGTCGTCCAATGGTGACGCGCCGAAACCGGCCAAGATCCGGGCATCTGGCGGCGCGCGGAATCGTCGTTTCGTTGCTGTGCCTGTGTTTTCTCTTGGGTGGCTGCCGAGAGTCACGGACGGATGTTCAGGTTACAGGACCAGCCATTGAATTCACCGGCGTTCCGACAGTCAGCCGAAGTGACGCTCTAGGTGACGCGGCCAAGCTGAGCACGATCAAAGGTAGGGTGATTGGGGCGCGACCCGGGCAGCAGATCGTTGTGTACGCCCGCGCAATTAACGGGTACGGCCAATGGACTTGGTTTGTGCAGCCCTTTGTACGGGACCCCTGGACGAAAATTCAGTCAAATTCGACATGGCGGAGCTCGACCCACCCCGGGGGCCAGTACGCCGCGCTGCTTGTGGACCCTGGATTCCAGCCGCCTTGGACGACGGCCTTGCTGCCAACCCAAGGGGTAGCTGCGGTTGCGATTACGCAAGGTTGGCCCCCAATCTGGCAGAGCTGGTGGTTTCCGTTGGTCTGCGTACTTGCTGCGGCGGCGGCAATATTCGCGCTGTACGGGGTATGGCTTTTCCGCGTGACCAACACACTCAAACTGCGTTTCGAAGAGCGTCTCGCCGAGCGCATGCGAGTCGCCCAGGAATTGCATGACACCTTGTTGCAAGGTGTGATCAGCGCCTCCATGCAACTGGACGTAGCGGTAGATCAGATACCTGCTGACTCCCCCGCCCAACCAGCGTTGCGCCACATTCTGCAAATCATGGGACAAGTCATCGACGAGGGGCGCAACACCTTGCGAGGGCTTCGGTCATCCACGGAGAGCGCTCCCGATGTGGAGCTTGCATTCATGCGTATACCCAAGGAACTCGGCTTCGACCACAAGACGGCGTATCGAGTGGTGACCGAAGGCACGCCCCGGCCATTGCAGGCTATTGTGCATGATGAGATTTACAGCATCGGACGGGAGGCGCTTGTGAATGCATTCCGGCATTCCGGCGCGAGCAGCATAGAAGTAGAGCTCGAATACGCCGTAAACGGATTAAGGGTTTTGGTTCGCGACAATGGTTGCGGGATCAAGCCCGAGATGCTTCGCTTGGGGCGCGAGGGACATTGGGGACTTTCGGGAATGCGAGAGAGAGCGGAGAAAATTGGCGCGAAATTAAGAGTGATGAGTGGCGCCTCGGCCGGAACCGAAGTTGTGCTTTTCGTGCCTGGCCACATCGTTTTCCGAGATCCACCATCCAATGGCAGATGGACCTGGCTTCCGAAACCAAGACTCCGGATAGCGGAGCATGAGGTACCGAAGTAGAAAGCGAGATACGCAGATGAGCGAGCAGGCACGAATCCGAGTTTTCAGCGTCGATGACCACCCGCTATTGCGAGAGGGGATCGCGGCGATCATCAACAATCAGCCGGATATGTTCATGGTGGCGCAGGCGGCCAACGCGCAAGACGCCATCGCGCAATTCCGCGCGCACAGACCTGACGTTACGCTCATGGATCTGAGGCTTCCAGACCAGGGTGGGATCGAAGCGATGATCGCCATTCGGGCGGAATCCCCGGAAGCACGAATCATCATGTTGACCACGTTCGAAGGCGACGTTGACATTAAACGCGCCCTAGAGGCTGGGGCTCGCGGGTACGTCCTCAAAAGCATGCCCCCCAAGGAATTGGTCGAGGTCATCCGCCAAGTTCATAGCGGAAAGAAGCGCATCCCTCCGCAGCTGGCGGCTCAACTGGCTGAACATATGAGTGACGAAGCCCTGACCGAGCGCGAAGTAGAGGTTTTAGGTCAAATCGCGGGCGGAAACCGAAATCGCGACATTGCCGAGCGGCTCTTTATTACGGAAGAAACGGTCAAGGTTCACATCAAACACATCATGGAGAAGCTGGGCGCAAGTGACCGGACGCAAGCAGTAGCGATCGGCGTTCGGCGTGGAATTATCCAGCTTTAGAAGATAAGTCCCGGCTAGTACGAATACCACGAAAGTGGCAGAAAAATATCCCGAGATGTTGTGTATCGGTCCGAATAATCTCAGTATAGCCTTTGCTCCTCAGCCCCACATCGGAACCGTCGGGGGAGAAACGCTGCAAAGACTATTTTCCACGTTTCCAGGCGGCAGGCCAGGTGCAGCTCTACTATTGATGCGAGCGGTTGTCGGTGTCACAGCCGCCGCGCAAGGGATCTTGTATCTGGTCCATGGTGGAAATCAGACGTTGGCTGTGCTTTTGGCATGCCTCGCACTGGCCGGCTGTGGCGCTTGTGTCCTCGTTGGATTCCTCACGCCTATTGCAAGTGTCGCGGTTGCCATTCTCAACATGGCAATGACGCTTTCCGTGCCCCCGATTGCCGCCGGGAACTCGTTGGATGGCACGGTGGCCTTTTTCGAACTGATCGTCATGGCTGCCGCCATCGCCCTTCTGGGGCCGGGCGCTTTCTCTCTCGATGCGCGTCTTTTCGGGCGCCATGAGATTGTGATCCCTCCGTCTTCCCGCACACCTGAATCGTGACCTTCTTTGGATTCTTGGATTGGCCTTTCTTTGCGCTCGACCTGGCCAGACGTCCGCAGCCGATTGAATTCCCCCAAAGTGGTATTCGAGACCGGTCCTAGAGTGGTAGCGAAAAACTGTTCGATCTCGTGATGCTTTCTCCCGCGAACTGCGGCAAAGTTCGGTTCGCGTAAGTGGCAATTCTTCGGGAGGCACGATAAGACTCTCATTGGAAAGCGGAGGAGGGTAAGACCTTGGCGACCAAATCGAATCGTTTGGCGAATAGTCGCAGCGCCTCAATTCCTCAGTTCGGGCAACTGTGCGACGTCGAGCTTGTGGCAGCGGCAAAAGAGGGGCATCAAGCAGCATTCGGCGAACTCTTTGCGCGGTATTCACCGACAATCCTCCGCAGGACACTTCGCATCATGAGAAATCGTGAAGACGCCGAGGACGCTCTCCAGGACTCTTTCCTGAACGCTCTTGTTCACATAAGGAATTTTGAAGGCAGGTCAAGTTTCTCCAGCTGGCTCACCCGGATCGCCATCAATTCAGCCCTGATGAAACTACGTAAACATCGCGCGTGTCCCGAAGTCTCGATCAAACTGCCTGCGGGCGTAAGCGAAGATTTTGTGCCCCACGAAGCGGCGGACCCGGGACCGGACCCGGAAGAGCGTTTCGCGCAGCGGCAGCGGGATAGGATGGTGGCCGGAGCGGTCCGCAGTTTGCGGCCAACGCTGCGCCAGATCATCGAAGTTCGGCAGCTGCAGGAATCTTCCACGAGGGAAACGGCGCGAATCCTGCGTATCTCCACGGCCGCCGCCAAGAGCCGGCTCTATCATGCCCGGGTCGCCCTACGTCGAATGCCCACCTTTAGAGCCATCGGACCGCGTAGAGTCAGCCGCGCGGCGTGAAGCTCCGTCCAGACTGGCCGTCTCACCAGTGCAATAGGTTCAGCACCGTTTTGCCCAAATGGGAGGAACCAAGCATCACGAGAGGAGACGCTGCATGAGCACAATTACAACGAAAGACGGAACGGAGATTTACTACAAGGATTGGGGCAAAGGTCAGCCCATCGTGTTTAGCCACGGCTGGCCGCTCTCGGCGGATGATTGGGACACGCAGATGCTGTTCTTCCTCAACCAGGGTTATCGCGTGATAGCCCACGACCGGCGCGGACATGGCCGTTCCTCCCAGACCGGTGGCGGCCATGACATGGATCATTACGCCGACGACCTGGCGGCGCTGACCGAACATCTCGACCTCAAGGATGCGATTCATGTCGGCCACTCAACCGGTGGCGGCGAAGTGGTGCACTACCTGGCGCGCCACGGCGAAAGCCGGGTGGCAAAAGCGGCGATCATCAGCGCGGTGCCGCCCCTGATGCTGAAGACGGCGGCCAATCCGACCGGGCTGGGTAAAGAGGTGTTTGACGGGCTTCAGGCGAAGCTCGCGGCCAACCGATCTCAGTTTTATTACGACGTGGCGGCTGGACCGTTCTATGGTTACAACCGGCCTGGCGCAAACCCCTCTCAAGGAGTGATCTGGAATTGGTGGCGCCAGGGAATGATGGGCGGCGCAAAGGCGCACTATGACGGCATTGTCGCCTTCTCTCAGACGGACTTCACCGAAGACCTGAAGAAGATCACCGTGCCGGTCCTCGTGTTGCATGGCGATGACGACCAGATCGTGCCTTATGCCGATGCTGGACCGCTGTCGGCAAAGTTGCTGAGGAATAGCACTTTGAAAATCTACAAGGGCTTTCCTCACGGCATGCCCACAACCGAGGCCGACACGATTAACGCCGACCTGCTCGCGTTCTTGAAAGGTGTATTCAAGGCGGCGGCGTAGTGCCCAGTTTGCCCAGCCTTTCAGAATTCCCGCAAAGGGCGGATAACTCCATACCAATCAAGTGGGACCATCAAGACAGCAGACCGGGAAGGACAATTGTGGGCGCCAAAGTAGATTCCGGTGTTTCCCGCCGTCGCTTTCTCGTATCCACCAGCGTGGCTGCCGCCGTTGGTCTGCTCGCTCGTCGCGATTTATTCGCTCAAGATGATGGACTCGTGCAGACAGCCCGGAAAACAGCCGCAGCCGCTACTATCACCGTCCAGAAACTCCGCGGCAACGTGAGCGTCCTGATGGGCGCTGGAGGAAATATCGCCGTGCTCCCCGGTCGCGACGGTAAGCTCGTTATCGATGCTGGCTTTGCCGGCGCCCGTTCAAAGATCGCCGACGCGCTTGCATCAATCAGCTCCGATCCGATCAAGCAGCTCATCAACACACATTGGCACTTTGACCACACCGATGGCAACGAATGGCTGCACTCTGCGGGCGCAGTTGTTCTCGCTCACGCGAACACGCGGAAGCACCTCTCTACCACGACGCGGGTTGAGGGTTGGAACTTCACCTTCCCGCCCTCGCCCCCCGGAGCAATTCCCGCGGAAGTTTTTGAAGATGAGCGCACTGTGCAGCTCAACGGGACGACTATTGCCCTCAAGCGCTACGCCCCGGCACACACCGATAGCGACATCTCCGTTCATTTTACAGAGGCCGACATTTTCCACGTCGCTGACACCTTCTGGAATGACTACTATCCCTTCATCGACTATTCGACGGGAGGCAGTATCGACGGCATGATCCGCGCTACCGAAGCCAACTTGGCGAAAGTCACGGACAAGACGATTGTGATCCCAGGACACGGCGAGATTGGCGACAAATCCCAACTCGCTTTCTACCGCGACCTGCTGGTTGGCACTCGAGAGAGAGTGGCCGCCCTCAAGAAACAAGGCAAATCGCTCGAAGAAATTGTGGCCGCAAAGCCCACCGCCGCCACAGACGCAAAGTGGGGCAACGGCTTTAGGAGCCCCAAAGACTTCATTGGAGATGTTTTCCAGGGCGTTTGATATACCGAACTGGTCGCACTCGCTCTTGCGTCAACATGAGCCGATTCGCCCGTTTTGTTTCGCCAGACATGTTTTGAATGTGAGTCTGCCCCGGCTTGGTGGTGGCTTAGAATCTCCAGGGTGCGCGGAACTAGAGGCCCAGGTCGCTCAATCCTGCGTGGTCATCGGGACGCCGCCCGAGCGGCCAGTGATATTTGCGATCTGATTCCGGAATCGGAAGGTCGTTGATTGACGCAAACCTTGTAGCCATCAGCCCGGCATCATTGAACTCCCAGTTCTCATTGCCATAGGAGCGATACCAGTGACCCGAATCGTCGTGCCACTCGTACGCAAAGCGAACCGCGATGCGGTTCCCAGTGAAAGCCCAGAGTTCCTTGATCAGCCTGTAGTCCAGCTCCCTGGCCCACTTGCGAAAGAGGAATGCGATGATTTCGTCTCGTCCGCTGACGAACTCGGACCTGTTCCTCCATCGTGAATCGACCGCATAAGCGAGCGCTACTTTGCCCGGGTCGCGAGTGTTCCAGCCATCCTCGGCGAGGCGCACCTTTTGAATCGCACTCTCACGTGTGAACGGAGGCAGAGGGGGACGAGTTACCATAGGCGAAGTTGCCACGAATCTTCTCCTTCGGATGCGTCAACTCTCTAGTTCTTGGTCTATCAGTCCTTGCACGACAAAGAAGTGCTTAGATGTCGATGATGCCGCGTTTCGCGGCGATGGTTACGGCGTGGGTGCGATCTTTCGCGCTGAGCTTCGAGAGAATGCTTCTCATGTGAGCCTTGACGGTGTCCTCTGAAATGGAGAGGTGGTCGGCGACGATTTTATTGGCGTTGCCGGCAGCCACCTGCCGCAGCACTTCGATTTCGCGCAGGCTCAGCGCGTCATCCGTATGATGTTCCGCCATTTCCATGGCGATTTCGGGAACGATTATTTTTTGGCCCGCATGCACGTTCCGAATGGTCGAGGCCAATTCCTTTCGGATCGTGTTCTTGAGGAGATATCCCGAAGCGCCTGCCTTAAATGCCCGCGCCGCCTGCGCGTCGCCGCTGTAGGTCGTCAGCACGATGATGCGCGCGTGCGGAAAATCCCGGCGAATTTCGATGATAGCGTCCGTGCCGTTCATGACCGGCATCTGCAGGTCCATGAGAGTCACGTCCGGATGATGCGCGCGGAATTGTTCAACCGCTTCGCGTCCGTTGCACGCTTCCGCGACCAGAACCATGTCCTTTTCGCTCTTCACAACCGCGGAAATCCCCTCGCGCAACACCGGATGATCGTCGACGCTAAGAATTCGAATCGCGTTGGTGTCGGTCATGGTTGGTCACCGTCCGTTCCCGAAATGCCTGCCAAGCCAGGACGTCTTCGCGGGCGCACGACCAGATCGGTAGGCAGCTGCCGCCGGAACAAGCAATTCCACTTCGGTTCCAGACCCTGGGCGGCTCCATAGCCCCAGTTGCGCGCCCATCCCCTGTGCGCGTTCCCGCATTCCTTGCATGCCCCAGTGTCCCGGGCGGCCGCCTTTTTCCAGGATCCTGGGATCGACGCCGCGCCCATCGTCGCGAATTCGCAACCGAAACTGCCGAGGATCGTACATGATTTCTACTTCCACGTGAAGGCCGCCGGAATGGGCGAGGGCGTTGATGAGCGCCTCGCGCCCAATCGAATAGGATTCCTCGAGAACCATCGGATTTAACTCCCGTACATTGCCTTCGACAATCGTCTTGAACGCCGCCTCGCGCCCTGGCGCGGTCTCGTCCGCGACGCGCTGGAACGCCGCCGGCAAGTCGCTGAGCGCCGACGCGCCGGCTCGAAGGCTGCGAACGCGCTCTCTCCCCTCGCCCATCACCTCGTCAGCGCGATCGAGAGCCTCATCCATTGCCAGGCGAGCGGGCTCGTCGCGGGGTATTTGCTTTGAGACAGCATCGAACTTCAAGATCAGCCCCTGCACGCTTTGCAGCAGGGTGTCGTGCAATTCGCGGGCGATCCTTTCTCTTTCCACAAGGCGCCCTTGCATGTGGTGTTGCACCCGTCGCGTCGCCTGCCGCAGCCGCAGTTGATACAGCGCCCAGAGCATCGCTAGAAAAGCGACCACGCATGACAGGCGGAACCAGGTGGTCTGGTAGTACGCCGGAGCGATCGAGAAATCCAGGAATGTGCCGGCCTCGTTCCATACGCCGCTGTTGTTGCTGGCCGCGACGCGGAAGCGGTAGTTGCCGGGAGAAAGATTGTTATAGAACGCCTGCCGGCGATTGCCGACGTCCTGCCAATCGCGATCCAACCCTTCCAGCTTGACGCGAAAACGGTTCTTCTCCGGCGCGACGAGGCTGAGCGCGGTATAGTCGATCTCCAGATCGCGAACCAGCGGCGGGAGTTTCGGCTTAGGAGAGGACGCGTCGTCGAAGGAGTTCTGCCAGTAGGTCTTGCGGTCGGCGGTGACTTGCTCGACATGCACCGGCGGCGGAAGTTTGTTGAAGGGAAGGCGGCGCGGATCGATGACGCTGACGCCGTCACCAGGAAGGAACCATATTCTGCCATCCGAGGACTTGGTAACAAGCGGGCTGTAGCCTCCAGGGCTGGCGCGGCTCCTTACTCCATCGGAACTGTCGAAAACCATCGCCTGGATCGTCCGATCCGAATTCCTGTCATTGTCCACTGCGACGGTCCATGCGTCCATCTCGGGGCGCGCAATACGCACCAAGCCGCATGCCGTGTACAACCAGAACGAATGAGCGTCGTCTTCCATCAGCCAATAAACGGTATCGCAAGGCAATCCGCTCCTGCTTGTCAGCGTGGAAATGCGGCCGTTTTTCAACCGGCTGAGTCCGCCCTCGGTCGCGGCCCAGAGCGTACCGTCCGGGCCGAATTTCAAATCGTTGACATTTCCCTTACCCAATCCATCGGAGCCTGCGTACGATGCGCGAACCTGACCGTCCTTAAAATGCGCCACGCCACCTTGGAAAAACCCAATCCAAAGACCGCCCTCCAAAGGATCAGAGGCTAGAGCATTAGCGAAGTCCTTCCGTCCCAACCTGGCCCAGGGAATTTGTTGAACCAAGCTGTTCCCGCGCAATTGAATTAGACCGTGTACCGCGTTTGCAAGCCACAGATTTCCTGTAGTGTCTTCGGCAATGGAACGCACTACTGATTCGCCGGGAACACCACTGACAGAAACGTAGCGGCTATTCTCCAGGTAGCCGACGCCGCCAAGAGTCGAGACCCAAATTCGCCCGCGATCATCCTGAAGAAGAGAATTCGGGCTATATCCGTTTAGTTTCCCATCTGATTTTCCGTAAATTGCAACCCGTCCGTAATCCCATCGGTTCAGGCCACCGCTAGTACTGAGCCAAACGCTGCCATCTCCGGCAGCTAGGACAGACACGGGAAGCGTATTCGATAAACCCTGTTTCACCGAAAGCGTGGCCACGGCAAATTCGCGAAAGCGGTCGAGGCCATCAAGGTTAGCTGCCCAGATATTGCCTTCTCGATCTTCAAATAGAGTATCAATGAAATTGCCGGAGAGACCGTCAGACTGTGTGAACACATCTGTCCGTCCCTGGTGGACATGCACAAGGCCTTGGTCAAAAGTTCCAATCCACAAACTGCCATCGTGATCGCGGAACAGATTGTTGGCGCGGAGCTGCTGCACAGTACCCGGGAATTGATAAGCCTCAGTCTTTCCATCGACCAATCGTCGGATTCCGCTTCTGGTGCTGAACAGGAGCGAACCGTCGTTATCGTCAAGAAAAGCTCGGATATTGTCCAGGGTTCCTGGCATCGGATAGAAGGTCGAGGGACCAGGCTTCCACCGCCATAAGCCGTTCATCACTCCAACCCAGAGATTACGCTTGCCGTCCTCATACAAACCCATCACTCCGATGCCAAGACTGCCGTCCTTGCCATAGCAGTGGACGCTGCCACTCTGAATCACGCAGAGTCTCCCACTGGGAACCCCGTAAGACCCTGCCCACACCGAGCCCACATGATCCTCCAGAAGTCTGAAAACATACTGTCCGGCAAGCTCCGCATATTGAGTGAGCTTGCCATCCTTCCAGCTTGCCAGTCCCTTCGAGGTGCCAATCCAAAGAGTCCCGTCGCGCGCCGCAAGCAGACCGCGGATGTCGCTGGAGGGAAGATGCTGGTTTGGTGGCGGCTGCCATGGGACGGCCCTCACACCGTCGAAGCGAAGCAAGCCGAATTCCGTACCCAGCCAGAGATAGCCGTCGGGCGTCTGCGCGATCGCCCTGATGTTGCCTTTGGTAAAGCCATCACGGATCTTCCATGCCGTGTGTGCGTATTGGCTGACGTCGAGCGACGGGTCTAGCGCAAGAGCACAGGGGCAGAACGCCAGCAGGATTCCAAGCGCCAGCTCCGCTCGCCATGGTCTGCACGTCTTGGACATATTGCCGTCTAGCTTATCTCATGTCGCCAGGTCTTCGCGGCTCAGAACAGAAGCTTGAGCGCAAGCTGGATCGAACGCGGTCCGCCAATCTGATAGAGCGGGTTGAAACCTCCATTCGCGCCACCGGACCCCAAACTGCTGGCGAGCGTCTGCGTCGACTGGCCAAATAGTTTGCTGGTAAGGGTGTTGTTGGGATTACCGAAATTCGGGTGGTTGAAAATGTTGAAGAATTCGGTTCGGAACCGAAGCCCCACCTTCTCGCTCATGCGAAATTGCCGCTGCAACGCAAGATCGGCTTGCCAGGCTCCAAAACCCCGCAGCACATTCCGCCCGAAATCGCCCTGCTGCCCTGGAGGCGCCGGCGTAAATGCTGCTGGATTGAACGCCTTGCCACCGGGATATTGCGACCCATAAAGCACAAGAGGCACTCCTGGGTTCACATTCGGGCGGGGATAGAAGGTGATGCCCGCAGCGAAAATTTGCGCACCAACAATGTCAACCGGCGCGGCTGATCTAGCCATCACGAAGCTGTCCGCCGACCAGTCACCTAGTATCGCGTGTACAAGCTTCTGCGATCCCGGAGACGGTAGATTGTAGGTCACGCCGGCCGTGAATGCATGCCGGATATCAAAGTCCGAATCCCCACGGTCTGTGTTCGGATTCGCGACTGAGCCGGGCGTGCCAAGGTAGGTAGCAAATGCATCCGTCGAGGCAATATCAATCGAGTGGGAGAAGGTATACGATGCCAGTCCTTGCAACCCTCGCGACAAGCGGCGCTGAAACTTGAGTTGCAGAGCGTTGTAATCCGATGCGGCTGTATTGTCGGTGATTCCGACATATTGAAAATTCGGATTCGGGTTAAACAGGTTGGTCACGCGAAGCAAGTCGCGCCCGATCGCGCCGACATAGGTTATAGATAGACTCTGGCTGCTTCCCACGGACTCCTCTAGCGAGACGTTCCACTGATAGCTACGTGGAAGCTTCAAATGAGGGTCGGCTACATTAATAGTCCCAACGGGTGGACTGACAGTAAAGGCCGGAGGAGCAGCGTTGTGAGGGCTCAGAGGAAACGGCGCGGACGTGATGATGTTGTTAGCACTGTAGGGAAAATAGCTGGACACGCCCCCCAGCGAGCCGGACCCAAGATCGTAGAAGATCCCGAATCCTCCGCGGAGAACGGTATCCCAATTCGGTTTCTGGACGAGTTGGTAGGCCAGTCCCAATCGAGGCGCCACGTTTCCATAGGTCGTCTGGTAGAGCGGAGTCCCCCGAGGAGCCAAAGTCATCGTTGCCGGGTTATTCAGCCCTTCGATGGTGAATGGATCGTTGGCCAGGTTCTTTCCCCTCAGCGGAGGATTGATGTCCCACCGCAAGCCATACGTTGCTGTCAATCTGGAGCTGATTTTCCAAGTGTCCTGGCCATAGAACGAGAAGTTTTGTGAAAGCAGCGCGTCACCTTGATAGACGGACGATTCAGCGAGTTGAGCCACCCCCGAAAGAGCGTATCCGGTGCATGGCGGTGTCGGACAGGTCACTCCCGAAAACTGCGCATATTGCCTGTACGAGAATGGATTGCTAAAAGGGGAGAGCCAGCGATAGTCCACACCAAACTTCAATTGATGGCTGCTCTTGGTCAACGATAGATCGTCCACAAGATTGACCTGGCGTTGCTCGTCCGTCGCTAACTTGCCTTGGCCGTATTCTCCGGCACCTGGGATGAACATAAAAAAGGCTCCATTCGCAGACGAGAACCCGGAGGGAAACAAGGCGGAGTCGGGAATCGGCACAGCTCCGCCGAAATTGTCCGAAGCGAGTTTTGTGCCAACCCGGTCGTTGCTATAGTTTGCTCGCACTTCGTTGCTGATTCCCGGCTTAATAAGTTCGGTGAGACCAACTGTCAAAGTTTGTTCGGAGGATGAAAGGAACTCCGTTGTGCTGAGGACTGTATACGGAGGAGGAATGAAACCCCGCAGGTCCAGGCTCGACGGAGAGTAGTTGTAACGGCCAAACAAGTTCAACTTCGAGTTGATCACGTGATCTACTCGGATGGCGTAGGCGTTAAGCGTGGAAGGATTTGCATAGCCAGCGTTGAATTGCGCCAGCCCTGCCCCAAGTTCGGGGCCGTTCTGAACAGGAAATGCGTTTAAGTATGGCTGCATCGTCGCTGGAGCTTGCTGGCGCGATGCGGCGTCCGGGACGACCGTTTCCTGGCTCGATGGCTGGCGCAAGCGCAGGCCTTCGTAGGAGAAAAAGAAGAAGGTCTTGTCTTTGAGAATGGGGCCGCCGAACACACCGCCAAAGTCATTCTGGCGTTCGGCAGGTTTCGCCAGTTGATTGAATTTTACAAACCAGTCTGTGGCATCCAGGACGCTATTCCTGAAATATTCGAAAAGTGTGCCGTGAAAAGCATTCGTTCCGGAGCGCGTTACAATGGAGATCTGTCCGCCGGGGGTCCGCCCGAACTCCGGAGCAAACGAAGAGGTTTGGATGCGAAACTCCTGCATGGCATCGACGGACACAAGGCTATTCGTGCCGCCCGAAGCACTGAGCGCGGGTAATGCTCCGCCAGCGGTCTGCGCCAGCGGAAAGTAGCCAGTGACGCCGAAATTGGCGCTGACCCCATCGACGGTGAAATAGTTGGCGTCCGCGCGCTGCCCATTCACGCTGAATTGCCCCTGGTCGTCGAAAGCTGCGGCGGTCACGACCACACCCGGCGTTAGTAGTATCAACGTCTGGAAACTCCTGCCATTGAGCGGCATATTGTCGACAAACGCACGGTCAATCACCGTGCTAACCGCTGCCGATTGCGTGCTCACCATAGGCGTGGCAGCTTGCACCGTTATGATCTCGGAGGCAGCGCCAATGGTCATTTCGAAATTGAGTTGGAGGGCATCCTGGACGTGCAGGATCACGCCCGGTTTGATTAACTTCTGGAAGCGGGTCTTCTCGATCTCGATGCGATAGCTACCCGGAGGCAGATTCGTGAGGTAGTACTCCCCTGAGTCGTTGGTCGCCCCTTCATACCGAACATTGGTGTCCGCGTCGATGGCGGCGACTTTCGCATCCGCGATGACTGCCTTGCTGGGATCCGTGATGCGTCCCGAGATGGACGCATTCGTGGATTGAGCGTGCAAGACGGACGTGAACGACGCAACCAGGAGGAGAGCGAGGGCGGCTCGTGGCAACACAGTAAGCGGGAGACTACCCTCGGTGTCCCAAAATGGTCAACACCCAGAAGGGGTGCGCATCAGTAACTCTATTTGGGGATGCGCATGGTTCCATGCCCCCGGTAAATTTCCCCACGAACCAGGTTCATACCGCAACTCCTGGAGCGTTGGCATGAAGGAGCGATATGGCTCCGGCGGCACCAATGGCGGTTTCAGCCCTCTCTATCAGGTTGGCGGTCCCCGCTCGATCCAGCTCGCGCTAAAGCTCCAATTTTGAACGATTCGGACTCGCGTAAAGCCGTATCGAATCACCCAAAAGTGTTATGAAAGCCTAGTCCCATTGTGGGTAGGTTAGTGAGCCGTATGCTCTTAAGCTGGGAGTGTGCAGAGACTCTTCTCGATGTTCCCGCAAGGAGGCCCTGGTGCCGCGTTATTGCTTTTACGGGTTGCCGTCGCTTTGACCCTGGTGGCCAGCACGGTCCATCATTCCGCCTCGTATTTCCTGCTCTTCGCCGGTGGCCTGTTGGTTTCGCTCGCCCTGATCGTTGGCTACTTGACGCCACTGGCGTCGGCAATCGCCGGTGCGTTCAGCATCGTGAACTTGCTGTATTTTCATCAGGCCGACGTTCTTATTTTCGCGCTGACGATATTGGATGCGACCGCGCTCGCCCTTCTCGGACCGGGGGCGTATTCCCTGGACTCCCGGCTCTATGGGCGCAGCGTTACGGTCGTTCCACCCCGCAGGGATTCGGGTGAGCTTTAGGTTTTAGTTCGTGAGCTGGTTCGCTATGGGCGACGCGAAAAGCATGTGCGCCGGGTAAGAGCAGCGCTCGTTTTCCTTGAGGAACGTCAACCCATTCTCGCCGGGACATCGGTCAATGCAAAGCACATCCCCGGACCGCACTTGTCCCGTGGCTAGAAGCTTGGCAAACGGCGAGACCACATGGCGCTCGATGGCGCGCTTCAGGTGACGCGCCCCATACCGCGGGTCGGTTCCCTCTTCGAGCAGGAACTCGCGCGCTTCGCTGGTCGCTCGAAATAGAAATGCCGCGGCCGTGGAGTCCAATACGCGCTTCTGCACTTGTGCGAGCTCCATGTCCAGGATCTCGTCCAGTTCCTCGCGCTTTAACGGGTGAAATGCAACGACGTTGTCCAGCCGGTTCATAAATTCCGGCGAAAACTTCCGCCGCGCTGCTTCCACCGCCGTCCGCTCCACTTTTTGATCGAGTCCTGCTGCAGGTTTGTTCTTCGGCTGCACAAATCCCATTCCCCCCTGCATCAGCTCTGAAATATCGCCTCCTCCCAAGTTCGAAGTCAGGAAGATCACGGTCTGCGACAGGTCCACTCTGCGGTTGTCGCCCAGCGTCAACGTGGCCTTGTCCATCACCCCGAGCAACAACTGCCAGAGCGAATCACTGGCCTTCTCGATCTCGTCAAACAGGAGGAACGACAGCTTCAAATTCTCGCGATGGCTCTTCGCCAACTCTTCCTGGGTGATCAGCGGATGCGTCTCCCGGTGGCCCAGATATCCAGGGGGTGAGCCGATAATCTTGGCGATCTCGTGCGAGTGCTGAAATTCCGCGCAATCCACCTTGATGATCGCGCGGCTATCGCCGAACAGAATCTCCGCCGCGGCCTCGACAATTCGGGTTTTGCCCGAGCCGGTCGGCCCCAGGAACAAAAGGTTTCCAACGGGGCGCCCTGGAGGGCACAAACCCGCACAGAAGACTTGGTAGAGCTCGACCAACGCGTGCACGGCCTCACGCTGGCCTACGATCTTCCGCTGGAGCGCCTCCTCAAAGCGGCGCGTCGCAGAACTTCGCTTTCTGGTATCCAACTCCTCCTTGGTGTGGGCCCCTTGGATTGTCGCCGCCATGATGTTTCCTCCCTCGTCGTCGCCTCGGAATCCCTTGGGGCACGACATTCAATCTCAATCCGCCACTACGAAGGTCCCATTTCGTCGGGCTCCACGCCGGCACTTGCGTTCTCCGGCCTTTCGCAGCTGATTGTGCAAGATCAGAACGCGCGAAACATCCCAAGATGGAGTGTTTTTTGGATACCGTGATGGAGTGCCTTTTCGCTACCGAGGAGGGCTTTGTCGCAGGTACCACAGAGGGATAACAGAAACGCACCCAGGAAGAGAAGCGGCGCAGCTAAATGCCCCCGCCGCTTTGTTCAATGAGCTTGGCGACGAGTCCAGTCCATCCGGTCTGGTGGCTTGCCCCGAGCCCGGCGCCGGTGTCCCCATGGAAGTATTCATGGAAATAGATGAGGTCGCGCCAGTGGGGATCGCTCTGAAGTTTTTCGAGCGTGCCATACACGGGACGCCGTCCATTTGAGGAGCGCAGGAAAATGCGCGTCAGCCGGCGCGAAATCTCGGCAGCTGCGTCCCAGAGCGACGCTCGGTGACCGGAACCCGTTGGCAGCTCGACCGTGAGGCTCTCGCCATAAAAGTGATGAAACTTCTGGAGCGCTTCGATCAGCAGAAAATTGATAGGAAACCATACTGGCCCGCGCCAGTTGGAGTTTCCTCCGAAGAGCCAAGTGGTTGACTCAGCAGGTTCGTAGTCGACCCGATGCTCGGCCCCGTTTACGTGGAGGACGTAGGGATGATCTTTGTGGAATCTCGAAATCCCGCGAATGCCATGAGGCGAGAGGAATTCAGATTCATCCAGCAAGCACCGTAGCACGCGCTCCAGACGGTTGCGGTTCACCAGGGAAAGCAGGCCGCGCCGCCCCTTCTTCGTTTGAGATACTTCGACATGCTCCGCGACGTTAGGATGGTTTTCGATGAACCACTCCAACCGACGCTTAAAGCCAGGGAGGCGATCCACAAGCTCCTCGTCGAATGTTTCAACCCCCAGAAGTGGAATCAGCCCCACCAGGGAGCGCACCTTGAGGTAGTGGCGATCGCCGTTGGGCAAGTGCAGAACGTCGTAATAGAAGCCGTCCTGATCGTCCCAGAGCTCGATACCTTCCGGGCCGCGATCGTTCATGGCCTGTGAAATATAGACAAAGTGTTCGAAGAACTTGCTGGCAACGTTTTCGTAGGCGCTATTCTCGCGAGCCAGCTCCAAAGCGATGGCCAGCATGTTGAGGCAGAACATGCCCATCCAGCTGGTGCCGTCGGATTGTTCGAGGAATCCCCCGGTAGGCAAGGGGGAGGATCGGTCGAACACGCCGATGTTGTCCAATCCCAAAAAGCCGCCTTGGAAGATGTTCCGTCCTTCAGCGTCTTTACGGTTCACCCACCAGGTAAAATTCAGCAGAAGTTTGTGGAAGGCGCTCTCCAGAAACACGCGATTCGCTTCACCCCGTATACGTTTCTCGATTTTGTAGACCCGCCAGGCCGCCCAGGCGTGTACGGGAGGATTTACGTCCCCGAAGGCCCATTCGTAAGCCGGTATCTGGCCGTTCGGGTGCATGTACCATTCCCTGAAGAGCAAGGTCAGCTGCTCCTTGGCGTAATCGGGATCGATCTGAGCCAGCGGGATACAGTGAAAGGCAAGATCCCACGCCGCGTACCAAGGATATTCCCACTTGTCAGGCATGGAAATGACGTCGGCGTTGTACAGATGGGACCACTCGTGATTCCGACCCCGTTTGCGGCTTTCAGATGGAGGCGGGCTGGACGGATCGCCTTCCAGCCAGGTGCTCACATCGAAATGGTAAAACTGTTTCGACCAGAGTAAGCCGGCGAACGCCTGGCGCTGCACGTTTTTGGCGTCTTCAGAGAGCCCCGCAGGGGCGCGCTTGGCGTAAAATTGGTCGGCTTCCGCGGAGCGCATAGCCAGGACGGCGTCGAAGCCCTGACCGAGTAATTCGGAATCGGGGGCGGCTGCGATTACCAGTCGCGGCGCGGACCGCTTAACAACTTGTGGCTCTCGATCGGTGAGCCGCAAGCGCAGCGTCGCCGTGCCGCCAGGAGCGACGCGCAAACGGTACAGCGCGGAAGCTTTGGTCCCGGTTCGGCATGGATTCACGGCCTCGCGGTTTCCTTGCACGACGTAATCGTTGATTCCATCTTTGACGTAGGGAGCGCGGTTCTGGCCGCCAAAGAGCTTCTCGGCGTTTGTCTCATTTTCGGTGAAGAGGAGTTCGGGCTCCCCCTCGCAAATGAGCCAGCGCCGTCCGTAAGTTTTGTGCTCGACTCCAATCACCTTTGATCCTCGTATGCCTTGTTCCTCGGGAATGCTGAGAGGTTCGATGGCGCGCAGAACAGGCCGATAGTCGTCTCTGCCCCACGCCCAGGTGTTGCGGAACCAAATCGTCGGAAGGAGCGACAGGTCCGCGTCGGCGGGACCTCTGTTGATTGCTGTGATCTTGATAAGTATGTCTTCGGGACTCGTCTTCGCGTACTCGGTGAAGACATCGAAGTAGCGGTTTTCTTCAAAAACGCCGGTATCGAGCAGCTCATACTCGGGATCGTTTCGACTCCTGCGGCGATTTTCTTCCAGGAGCTTGCGGTACGGGAATTCCTCTTGCGGGTACTTATACACGGCCTTCATGTAGGAGTGCGTGGGGGTCGAATCAAGATAGGAGTAATACTCTTTGACGTCTTCCGCGTGATTGCCTTCGTTGGCGGAGAGTCCAAAGAGGCGCTCTTTCAGGATTGGATCCCGGCCGTTCCACAAAGCAAGGGCAAAGCACGCCAGCTGATGCCGGTCGGAAATGCCCATGATTCCGTCTTCGCCCCAACGATAGGCGCGCGACCGCGCGTGATCGTGCGGGAAGAAATCCCAGGCGGCGCCGGTCGGGCTGTAGTCTTCGCGGACGGTTCCCCACTGCCGCTCGGACAGATATGGTCCCCAGCGCTTCCAATGGCAGGTGCGCAGACGTGATTCTTCGAGGCGCGTTTCTTCAGCGTTCATACCCGTGGAGTGAGGGGAGGGGGACAAATCAGTCCTGGCTCTGCACGAGCGGCAGTTGAGAAGTCAGCTGCACGTCGATCATCATGCTGATGCGGCGGTCCAGCTGAAAAAACGTCGCCGCTTTCCTAGCTGGCAGCACCTTGCGAACGATTGGCACATATTTCTGGCGAAGCTGCGCCGCCTCGATGTCTGTGTCGAGCCAGCGGCGAACTAAACTGTCTGCCTGCTCTTCGGTCATAGTTCCGTATTCATTGGCATATTCTTCGACCAGGGCTGCTCGCATCGCGGTGATCTTGTCGAAGGTCGCGGAATATTGCTCGTAAAGCGGCCAGAACTGGGTCGCTTCGCCCTCAGTGAGAGTAAGGTTCGTGGATATGAAGTCCTTCTTGACGGAGTGAATGTCTTTGCGCAGCAGCGCCATGTGTAGGTCCAAGAACGCGTCGGCGCTGTTGTCGGTCGTAACAGCAGATTGCGAAGTTTTGTCTTGGGCGATGCCTTTTGGAGGTTCGAACGCACATAACCAGGAAAACGCGAGCACAGCAAATGTGAGTTTCTTCACCATAATCCCTGTCCTCTGGTCGCCGGTTGGTTTCAGACGACTGCGCAGCCTGGCGCAGACCTCTGGCGCCGCCGGCCCTTTGCTGCAACCGGGTTGCCAACTGGGCTGCAGGAACGTGGCTGCAAAACGCTAAGCCCAGAGGCACTTAGGCGGGCGAGAATTCGATCTCTCAACAAGTGAAAGCCCCCGCCGCCAAGCGTTCAGCGATTTTGCTAACCGGTTGACACGTCCTCGGAGGCGCTCTGTTCGTCCCGTCACTGTCTTCTCGCGGCGTCCCGGTCGCGCAGTCGTTCGACGAAAAACTCGGCTCGGCTATGATTGTTGGCAGACGCTTGACGCGAGAGTCGAGATCTTCACGCCGGAACAGGGCCACGACTTCGGGTGTTCCTCGCATTCGCTTTATCCGGTTTCATTTTCAGCGATTTACCGCCACCTACACTCTGGCCTGATTGGAAGGCCCGGTGCATAAGCAGCCACGGAAAATTTGCGCCGAGGCGCAACCGCGCGATCATGGGCAAAGAAAAATCTGGATTCAGAGCCTGGAGAGAGCGCGGGCTGGTTTCCTTTCGTCGAAGAAACCGTTAGGAGGAGCGTTGTCGAATCGGCTGACAGGCAAAGTGGTCGCCGTAACCGGAGGCGATCAAGGAATTGGGCGCGCGATCGCGGAGCGAATGGCCCAGGAAGGGGCCGATGTCGCGATCTGCTATCGAAAAAACAAACAAGGGGCGGATGAAGTGGTAGGCAAAATCAATGCCGCGAACCGTCGTGGCGCTGCCTTTCAAGCGGACGTCGGAAAGGTTTCCGACGGCCAGAGATTCATCGATGAGGCTACGGCGGCCCTGGGCAAGATCGACATCCTCGTGAACAATGCTGGTTTGGAAAAAAGGGCGGATTTCTGGGATGTGTCGGAAGACGACTTCGACGCCGTTCTGAACGTCAACCTGAAAGGCATGTTCTTTGTGACGCAGGCGGTAGTACGCCACCTTCGCCAAACGGGGCGCCCGGGAAAGATCATCAATATTAGTTCGGTGCACGAAGAACTGCCGTTCCCCCACTTTGCGTCCTATTGCGCAAGCAAAGGAGGGATCAAGATGTTGACGAGAAACCTGGCAATTGAGCTCGCTCCGAGCAAAATCACGATTAACTCGATTGCTCCAGGCGCGATCGAAACGCCCATCAATACAAAGCTGTTGCATGATCCAGTCAAGCTCAAGGACTTGCTCGAGAACATCCCTCTCGGGAGGCTCGGGACACCGGAAGACGTCGCCGGTTTGGCCGGTTTCCTGGCTTCGGGAGATTCCGACTACGTGACAGGGTCCACGTTTTTCGTCGACGGCGGTCTGTTGTGGAACTACCAGGAGCAGTAGCCCAAATCCAATTGGGCGGCAGACACCAGGAAAGGACTTCAGCATGGCATCGAAAAATGAGCCGGCAGCACAGCCGATCCGGATGGTGATCGCGGATGTGGATGGAACGCTCGTCACGCAGGAGAAGGTGCTGACGGAGCGCGCAGCCAGCGCCGTCTCGCATCTGCGGCAAGCGGGAATCGAATTCAGCATTACGAGCGGGCGGCCTCCGCGGGGGATGGCCATGCTCATCGATCCGTTGAAGCTCAGCCAGCCGATGGCGGCATTCAACGGCGGAGTGCTAATCCAGCCGGACTTGGCAACCGTCGTCGACCAGAAGCTGCTGCCGCCCGGAGTGCCAGAGCAGGTTATAAAGGCCATCGAAGACCATGGCCTGGACGTCTGGCTATACACGGACACCGGATGGTTCGTGCGAGATCCGGGCGCAGCTCACGTCGCGCGCGAGCAGTGGACCGTCAAGTTTCCCCCAACCGTGGTCAAGACATTCGAGGGGCTCCTCGGCCGCGTGGCGAAGATTGTCGGCGTCGGCGACGACTACGACCGCGTGGCCAAGTGCGAAAAGGATGTTCAGCAAGCCGGCGGTGAACATGTTTCCGCAGCCCGCTCCCAGCCCTACTACCTCGATGTGACGCATCCGCAGGCGAACAAAGGCGGAGTCGTGCTCGCGATGTCGAAGCTGCTGAACATTCCGGCGGCAGAAATCGCGACGATCGGAGACATGCCGAATGACGTTCTGATGTTCGAGAAGAGCGGGGTGAGCATTGCGATGGGGAACGCCAGCCGCGAAGTTCAGGCCTCCGCGACCTACGTCACTTCCACGAACGAAGACGAGGGATTTGCCAAGGCGATCGAGGAGTTTGTTTTGAACACGCGCGCCGCACGGGCGTGAACACGTTCGGCCGGAAGAGAATCTCCAGCCCGAATTGCTTGGAAAGCTGAGGCGAGGAACAATGGCAACTCGAGAGATTCCCGGCAGTTCCGCGGCGGCGGCGAATATTCCGCCTGCCGCGGTGGCGCGGAATTACTTTAGGCCGCTGTCGGTGGTCACCACGTTGTTCTTCATATGGGGATTTCTGACTTCCCTGAATGACATTCTGGTGCCCCACTTGAAATCGATTTTTGACCTGAGCTACGCGCAAGTCATGCTCGTCCAGTTTTCGTTCTTCTCAGCGTACTTTCTATTTTCCGTCCCGTGGTCGAAGGTTGTGAATACGATCGGTTATCAGAAAACCATGGTGGTCGGTTTGCTGATGATGGCTTGCGGGGCCTTCCTTTTTGTACCGGCCGCGTCCGCTGTTTCCTACCCGCTCTTCCTAACGGCGCTGCTCGTTCTAGCCGCCGGAATTACCGGTCTTCAGGTCTCGGCCAATCCCTACGTGGACTTGCTGGGCAAGCCCGAAACCGCCTCCAGCCGCTTGGACTTGACGCAGGCTTTCAACTCTCTTGGGACCACGCTCGCCCCGAAAATCGGAGGCCTGCTGATCCTGAGCGCCGCGCCGTTAGCGATAGAAGAGGTGCGGCGGTTATCACCGGGCGCTCTGCACGCTTACCAGGCGCAACAGGCGGCCTCGGTCAAGATGCCTTACACGGTGATCAGTGTTGCCCTTGTGTTGCTGGCGATTTTGATCGGCGCGTTCACGCTGCCAAAAATTGAAACGGCAGAGTCCCGCCCCGGACAAAAGATTGCCGATTCGATATGGAAACACCCCAATCTTATCCTCGGCGCGATTGGCATCTTCGCGTATGTGGGTGCGGAAGTTTCCATCGGAAGTTTTCTGGTGAACTATTTCAATTTGCCCGAGATCGCGGGCCTTTCCGTCAGGTCCGCGGCAGGCTTCGTTTCGTTTTATTGGGCCGGCTCCATGATCGGGCGCTTTCTCGGTGCGGAACTTCTGCGACGAATCAAGGCCGGTCGCCTGCTGGCCCTGTGCGCCATCTGTGCGGCAGCCCTGGTTGCAACCTCGATGGCCACGGGGGGACGCACGGCGATGGGGAGCATTCTCGCCGTTGGGCTCTTCAACTCGATCATGTTCCCGACGATCTTCAGTCTCGGCGTCGCCGAACTCGGGCCTCTAACGGGAAATGGATCCGGCCTCCTGAACATGGCCATCGTAGGCGGCGCAATCCTGCCACTGGTCCAGGGTGTGATTGCGGACCGCATGGGCCTTCACCACGCGTTCTTTATTCCTGTAATTTGCTACCTGTTTATCCTCTTTTACGGGCTGAGCGGCTCCAAGCCAAACAGCGAACGGTACGCGAAAGCTTAAAACGCCCCAGCGACTAGCCTCCGTCCTATCGCCTTAAAGAAAAGGGATTGCCCAGCGCCGCGATCTGCGGTGCCGGGTCAGTTTCTTTGTTGGCTTAGCCTAAGGTCCAGACACCCCGCTCTTCGTCACTCAACGACGCCGACCCCGCGGAGTCATGACGCACTGAGTCATGGGGCGATTTTGTTCGCGACCAAATCGCCATCCGTCACGTCCGCCGAGAGAACGGGCCCTTTACCTGCTGCTCATATTTCTGCGCCCGACCCCGCGAAATCAGCCGAGAGAATCAGAGAGCGACAGCAACCGTACGAATTGCTTGCCGTGCTCGGTGGATTCAGCTCGCGACTGCCGCTTGATCTGGTTGCAACTGCGCTATTTTTTCGAGTATACGGTTGACGATTTTCTCACTGCGAAGAGAACCGACGGGTTGCAGATCGTCTTTGCTCTTGACGACGGGCAACCAGCCGATGCCGTGATCGAGCATGGTGGCGAAGGCCACGAATGCGGAATCCTCGAGCGTTACGTAGGCCGGATTCGCGACCAGAAAATCAGTTAGCTTCCGACGGGTGACGTCACCCCGGCTTTCCAGCGGAATCACCGCGATCCGGGCAAAAATTTGGTTGATGTCGTCACGGTTCAAAGTCCCCCAAAGGCAGTGCTTTTCGTCGACCACCACCAGGCGGCCGGTGGGGCTCTCTTCGAGGGTTTTTAAAGCGTCCGCGTAAATCACTTCGGTACTGAGGACCTCGGCAGGCAGAGGATCGATGAGAGAGTTGAGCGATTCACGTTCCAAGATAGGCTTGACCATCGGCACGCGGCGCCAAATATCGCCGGAGTTGCGGGCGAACGCCTTCAAGAGCAGGTCTCCCAGCGGTGCGAAGGAGCCAGTAAACTGCGAGAAGAGGGCGCTGCCGACTTGCTGAAGCCGCACAGCGGTGCGCGCTCGAATGCTCGTTTCGTGCGGACGATTTCCGAGGAGGGCGCCTTCGCCAAAGAAGTCGCCTTTATTCAAGAGTGCAAGAACCGTTGTTTCCGATGTCACTGGGTCTCTCTGAAGGACTTCCACCTGGCCTTCGACGATGACGCTGAAGACGCGCGCCGGGTCGCCCTGGTGGTGAATGAAATCGCCGGACCGGAAGTACGCGTGCGTGACCTGCTGGGCCGTGTCGGTATTGAGAAAGCTGAGATCGCGAGGAAAAAGCACGTCCCAGGCCCAGTCCAGCGCAACCTTGATTCTGCGAGACCACGTCGGGAGCTTCAAAAGATAGACTCCGCGCCACATTACCCAGGCGGGGAAACCGGAGACGTGCACACCGAACATTTCCGCGACCGCCTGGTAGCCGCCGATGGAACATAGCTGGCCAAGCGCCTTGAAGCGGAAGGGTTGCGTGGGCTCTCCTTTCAGAATTCGCACAAGGTTGAGCGCCGCTTGTCGGCCTTCGCGTTCCGCGAATTGGGCAGTGGTCGCCGCGGGTTTGTTATCGTAGGAATTGACGATGTAGGCGCAATCGCCTACAGCCCACGCGTTCGTCTGCCCTTCAATTCGCATTTCGGGTGTGGTGCGGATGCGTCCCCGCTCTTTGGGCACGTCAAGGTTTTGAACCAAGGGTGAGACTGCCGTTCCGATCGTGCAGACAATCGTGCCGCCCTTCAGCATCCGCCCTCCATCGAGTTCGACACCCTCGTGCGTTGCCGCGACCGCGCGGGTATTCAAGAGCACGGTAATGCCCGCTTTCTCCATCTTCTTTTTGGCGAATTCCCGGAGCGTCGGTACTACTTCAGGCAGGACCTGGTCCTGAGAATGAACCACCGTGACGACAACATCTTCTTCACGAAAGTTCCGGTAAAAACGTGTGCTGCTGCGAACCAGCTCATTGACTTCGCCGGCCACCTCTGTGCCGCTGAAGCCGGCTCCTACAATGATGAAGTTCAGGTGCCACCGGCGACGGTCGGGATCGCCGGCAGCCTCCGCATACTCCATTTGCTGAACGATGTGTTGTCGAAGATCGATGGCATCGCTCATAACCTTGAATGCAAATGCGTGCTCGCTCATTCCGGGAATGATGCCCAGGTTGCTCTCCGCACCGCAGGCGATGACGATGTGATCGTACTGGAGGCGTGACAGGTTTCCGCTATCGTCGCTAAACGCAATTTCCGAAGAGCGCAGGTCTATGCTCTGCACACGCTCGGTGCGACATTCGACCCCCGGGAGCATTTGGCGCAGCGGGGCGGCCGCTGCATCCACGTTGATGGAAGCGCCCGCGACGTCCGCGAGGAGGGGATGAAAGACCATGTGGTTTTCTTTGTTGAACAGACAAATCTCGCACTCGGAAGCGCGCAGTTGCCCGCGAAGAGTTTCTGCGAACTTTACCGCGCCAAATCCGCCTCCGACGATGCCTACTTTGATTGGCTTCACGTTGTTTCTCCTATGATCCCGCCAATTCGGAAACCGGCTTCCTTGCGGGAGCCAGCTCGACCCAGCGGCAATGTCTAAGAATTTTTGCGATCCATGATCTGCCCGCGCTCGTGAGACCTACTCCTGAAGTGGATCCGCCGGCGGCGCGATGCCCAGCCGTTTCATTTTGTAAAACAAGGTCGTGCGCTTTAAACCGAGTCTCGCGGCTGCGCCCCGCGGACCACCGAGCTTCCAATTGGCCCGCTGGCATGCGGCCAGAATTTCCTGCCGTACCGTGTCCTCAAGCGTGGGATTCGCGATCGGGGCGGATACCGGCTCGCACGGTTCAAGAGGCGCCGGTTCGAACACCCCGTCATTGGAAAGGATTACGCCGCGCGCCACGTAGTTCTGCAGCTCTCGAATATTTCCGGGCCACGGATAGCGAACAAGCGCTCGCATGACTTCAGGAGGGATGGTCTTGATCGTTTTGCCCATGGAGTCCGAGAAGTGCGCTACGAAGTGCCTTACGAACTGAGGGATGTCCCCTTTTCGTTCGCGCAACGGCGGCAAGGCGATCGGAAAAATGTTTAGCCGGTAGTACAAATCCTGGCGGAACTCCTGTTCGCGAACCACCTGAAGCAGGTCGCGATTCGTTGCCGCCACCACCCGGACGTCCACCCGCGTGGTGCGCGTGCTGCCGACCGGTTCGAACTCCCGCTCCTGAAGGACACGCAGCAGCTTCGGCTGAAGTTCCAAAGGCAGGTCCGCGATCTCGTCCAAAAACAAGGTGCCGCGATCCGCCAGCTTGAACCGTCCAACGTGCGAATTGATCGCGCCAGTGAAGGCGCCGCGTTCGTGTCCGAAAAGCTCACTCTCGAGCAGACCTGCAGGCATGGCTGCGCAGTTCACCTTGACCAGATTCCTCGCCCGGCGGGGGCTCAGCTCGTGAATGGCGCGGGCGACAACTTCCTTGCCTGTCCCGGTCTCGCCTGTGATCAAGACCGTAGCGTTCGTGGGTGCAACCGCCTCCACCTTAGCGAGAGCCAAGCGCAAACCGCCAAGGCGCCCCACGATGCTGTCAGCAAAGGATGCCGATACAGGTTCGGGTTCGTCGGAAATAGGTTGATGACGATGGTAGGGACTTGTTGGGGCTGTACCGATTTCCTGGTATCCCTCAGCGTCGGTAACGAAACTAGGTGCGGAACTCATGTTTCAGTCCTCCAGTCGGTTTCACGCATGGGCTCAAACCTGCGGTGAGCCGTTGGTGGTGGCGGCGCGCTTGCTTCCTTGGCCGTTTGCGTTTGCCGCGGTGCGCATTTGCGTGTGACTACTGCTGCCAGCCTCCGCCAAGGGCCCTGTAAAGCTGCACAAGGCTTTGATACTCACTGCCGCGCGCTTGCGCGAGGGTTAGTTCCGCGGAGTAGAGCGATCTCTGGCCATCCAAGACTTCGAGATAAGTCGTGGTGCCTCCCTGATAGCGCATGTTGGAAAGGCGGACAGACTCCTGCAGGTCGGTAACGGTGTCTTCCTGGCGAACTCGGACCTCGTGAAGTTTTTGGTAACCGATCAGCGCATCCGATACCTCGCCAAACGCGTTCTGAATGGCTTGGCGGTATGCGAGTAACGCCTGCTGGTGCTGTGACTCGGCCAGGCGCAGATTCCCGCGAAGAGCGCCTCCCGTGAAAATCGGTTGACTTACTTGGGCGCCATAGGACCAGACGCCTAACTGCGAGCTCATCAGGCTCGAGAAAGCGCTGCTACGCCCGAAGGCCCCGCCGCCGGAGCCGGTCAAAGAGATTTCTGGGAAGAACTCTGCCTTGGCAACCCCTATTTCAGCGTTTGCCGAGACCAGGACCTGCTCGGCCTCACGAATGTCGGGCCGGCGCTCGATCAGCAAGGAAGGCAGGCCTGCGGGCACTTCGGGAGGAAGCGGCTGTTCGACCAGCGGTCGTCCGCGGGAAATCGCCTGAGGGTAATTGCCGAGAAGGATACTGATCGCATCTTCTTCCTGTGCGATCTCTCTCTCAAGATCGGGAACCGTGGCGTTTGCGGTATCAAGGACTTGCTGGGCCTGAAGCACGTCAAGCTTCGTGGCCACGCCGTGATCGACCCGAAACTGAGTCAGTTTGACGGAGTTTTGTTGCGTCTTCACGGTGTCCTGCGTGATTTGGAGCTGCAGGTCCAGCTCCAGGAGCGTGAAATAGTCGCTCGCGACGTCGCTCACGAGCGTTAGGATCACCGTCTGACGCGCATCCTCCGTTGCGAGGAGAGCGGCGCGCGATGCTTCGGTCGCGCGGCGCAGCTTGCCGAACAAATCCAGCTGAAAAGCCGCGTCAGCGGTAAGATTCAAAAAGTTGGACTTGGTTTGGAAATTACCCTCTTTTCCGCCGCTGAAATTGCCGCTGCCCTGCACTTGCGGGAAAAGACTCGACCGCGTTATCGCAACCTCAGCGCGGCCGGCGTTGATCCGCTCCGTCGCAATTTGTAAGTCGTAGTTCTGCTTGAGTGCCGTCCGAATGAGTTCCTGTAGTTGAGTGTCCTCGAAGACCTGCCACCATGGAAGGTCCGCGTAGGACGCGGCCTGACCCTGGACCTGCTTGTTGTCGCTAAGATCGCGAAAGGCGGCAGGCGTCTGGATGGCGGGCTTGTGATAGTTTGGTCCGACCATGCACCCGCTCATCAAACTCCATGCCAGCGCGGCAGCCGTGATTAGGCCCAATTTCTTCATGACGCGAATCTTCATACCGATGTAAGTCACGCGGGGGGCCATGTCAGTCTCCCTCCGCCGGCTCTGGCGCCGCCGGCAACGCCGGGGAAACCTGCTCCCCGCGTGCGCCTGACCATTTCTCCACCATGTAGAAGACGGCCGGCACGAAAAAGATTCCGATCCCGGTTGCGGCGAGCATGCCGCCGATGACCGTCGTGCCCATGATCTGGCGGGCCACCGATCCCGCGCCGCTTGCGGTCCACAGCGGCACACAACCAAGGATGAACGCAAACGACGTCATCAGGATCGGCCTCAAGCGGAGCCGGGCGCCTTCGAGCGCAGCATCCGCGGGCGACCTGCCTTTTTCGTATTCATCCTTGGCGAACTCGACGATCAGGATGGCGTTTTTAGCCGCCAAGCCGATCAGCATGACCAGCCCGATTTGCGAGTAGACATCGCCCTCGATCTGGACCAGGTACGGCGGAAGGAAGACGCCGGTCAGCACGCGGCGCAACCACAGGACGGCAAAGGCGCCGAAGATCGCAACCGGGGTGCTGAGCAGTACGCTGAACGGCAGCGACCAGCTTTCATACAACGCCGCTAGAATCAGGAAGACGAACAAGAGGGAAAGTCCGAAAATCGCGGCGGGCGGCACTCCCTCACGCGCTTTCTGCTCCTGAAAAGAGATTCCCGAGTAGTCGAAACCCATTTCGCGAGGCATGGTCTGTTTGAAGACATCTTCGAGGGCCGCCGTGGCCTGGTCAGCACTGTAGCCGGGCGCCGCGCTTCCGTTGATTTGTGCCGAGCGGTATTCATCGAAGCGCAGACTAAATTCCGGGCCGACGCGCGGCGTGACGGTCGTCAGCGAGGAGAGGGGAACGTTCTCGCCGTTTTTGTTGCGCACGTAGAACTGTCCGACGTTTTCCGCTTTGGCCCGATCCTCGCCTTCCGCTTCGATGTACACCTGCCACTGGCGTCCGAAGCGGTTGAAATAGTTGATGAAGTAGCCGCCCATGAAGGCCTGAATGGTGCGGTACACATCGTTGAGAGTTACGCCTTGTTTCAAGACCTTGTCGCGGTCCACGTTCACAAATTGCTGCGGCACGCTGGACAAGAAAGTTGTGCTGAGGCTGGCGATCTCCGGCCGCTTTCGGGCAGCATCGAGGAAAATGCCCAAGTTTCTGGCAAGGAACTGAATATCACCGCCGGAACGATCCTCAAGAATAAAGGTAAAGCCCCCGGCAGTCCCCACACCCGGAATGGCCGGCGGGGAAAACGCGAAGGCCACTGCGGCGGGCAGCTTGCTCAACTGCTGGTTCAGATGTGCTTTGAGCGTTTGGAATTGCTCGGCTCGGCTGGTGCGCTGATCCCACAGTTTGAAGTTCACAAAAAATGTGGCGTTATAAGTGGTGCGAACAAAGCTCAGCAAACTGAAGCCTACAAAACACGTCGAGTCTTCGACCCCCGGAGTATCCATGATGATTTTTTCGACTTGGTCCACCACGGCACGGGTCCGCTCCAGCGACGCGCCGCTAGGCAGTTGAACGTTGACGTAGGCATAGCCCTGGTCTTCGTCGGGAAGGAAGCTGGTTGGGAGGCGATTCGCAAAGAAGCCGCCCGCTGCAGCAAAAACCACAAGCAACAGGATTACGACCGCGGTCTTTTTGACCAGTACGCCGCTCCAACTCACATAACCATTTGTGGCTCTGTCGAAGACGCGGTTGAACCCATCGAAAAATCTCCTCAGGAGGCCGGTGCTCGGCTTCTTTGGTCTCAGCAGCAGGGCCGCGAGCGCCGGACTCAGAGTCAGCGCATTGAAGGCGGAAAGCAGTACGGAAATCGCGATCGTGACGGCGAATTGCTGGTAGAGCTTTCCCGTGATGCCGGGAATGAATGCGGTGGGCACAAACACGGCGGAAAGGACCAGCGCGATGCCCACCACCGGGCCGGAAAGCTCCTCCATCGCCTTAAGGGCCGCGTCCTTCGGCGCCATGCCCTCTTCTATGTGGCGTTCGACGCCCTCGACAACGACGATGGCGTCGTCCACCACCAAACCAATCGCCAGCACCAGGCCAAAAAGCGAAAGAGTGTTAATCGAGAATCCGAACAATGGGAAAAGAACGAAGGTGCCCACCAACGAGACGGGTACGGCAAGGAGTGGAATCAGGGTTGCGCGAAAACCCTGCAGGAAGATGTAAACCACGAGGATCACCAGGGCGAGCGCAATCACCAGCGTGAGCACAATCTCCTTGATACCTTCAGTGACGGCGCGGGTCGTGTCCAGGGCGACGACGAAGTCCAGATCGTCCGGGAACCGTTGCCTCATCTGGCTCATTAACTTCCGCGCCGCGGCGGCGGCGTCGACGGCATTCGAGCCGGGGAGTTGGTAAAGGGCCAGTACCGCGCTGGGCTTGCCGTTGAAACGGCCCGCGACACTGTAGTCCTGAGAGCCCAACTCAATTCGCGCCACATCTCGCACGCGAACGGTGCCGCCATCCGGCGTCTCGCGCACGACGATCGCGCCGAACTCTTCCGGCGACACGAGCCGGCTTTGGGCGAGAACCGCATAGGTAAATTCCGTGCCCTTGGGAGCGGGGTCGCCGCCCACTTTCCCCGCCGGGTTGACCGTGTTTTGGGCCTGGACAGCGCTGATGATGTCCGGAACGGTAACGCCGAGCTTCGCCAATTGATCGGGCTTCACCCACATGCGCATCGCGTATTGGCCGGCTCCGAACACCTGAACGTTTCCGATACCAGGGGAGCGGAGCATGGGGTCGACGAGGTTGATGTACGCATAGTTGGCTAGAAATGTCGCGTCGTAGGTGCCGTGCGGCGAGTAAATATCAAGCAGCATCAACGGCGCAGTCACCGACTTGCGGACAGTTATTCCGTAATTGTTGACGTCCACAGGGAGCTGAGAGGCGGCTTGTGTCTCGCGCGACTGTGCGAGGATAAAGTCGTTGTTCGGATCCGTTTTCGCGTCGAAGTCAACGACGAGGCTGGTGCTTGAGCCCCCCGTGGAGTTCAGCGAATACATATAATTCATGTTGTCGACTCCGCTTATTTGTTGTTCGAGCGGGGTGGCCACGGATTGTTCGAGGGTCTGCGCGTCGGCCCCAACGTAGGTGGCATTGATCTGAATTTCAGGGGGGGCGATGTTCGGGAACTGGGCGACAGGCAGACTCAGAATGGTGAGCGAGCCTACCAGCACCAAAACGATCGAGATGACCATCGCGACGATGGGACGGTTGATGAAGAACTTTGACATAAGATCACCTCACCGTCCCTTCTGCTGCAAACGGCTTGGCGTTCACGCGCACACCCTGACGCACCTTCTGAATCCCTTCGGCGACGATGCTTTCGCCGGGCTTCAGGCCCTGAGTGATGATCCATTCGGAACCGACGCGGTCACCGACCGTTACGGTGAGAATGTTCACTTTGCTGTCTCCGTCGACAGCGGCGACCTGGTAATTGCCCTGGAGTTCTGATACCGCGCGTTGCGGCACCAAGAGTCCTCCGCGTTCGACGCGGATGACCGCGCGAACCCTGGCGTAACCCCCGGGCCTCAAAATGTTTCCGGGATTCGGAAATAGTCCCGCGATCCGAATTGCTCCCGTGCCCTCATTTACCTGCCGGTCCGCAAAATAAAACGTGCCTGTGTGGGGATAGGTTGAGCCATCTGCCAAAATCAGCTCGAGGCGCAAATTCTTGTCGGCCTCCTGACGACTCGACTCTTTCACCGTCAGTGAACCCCACTCCAGGTATTGGGGTTCACTGACGGTGAAATAAACCTTCACTGGGTCCAGCGTCGAAACCGAGGTGACGGGCCCGCTGCCTGCGCTGACTAACGCCCCTACTTGAAGCTGGGCTTGTCCAGCGATGCCGTCGATGGGAGCAATGAGCCGGGTGAAATCGAGATTGATCTTTGCGGTTTCAAGAGCCGCCTCAGAGGTCCGGATCTGCGCCTTAGCTGTCTCCACAGTGGCTTGAGCCGCAAGATTGTTTTGAACGGCGTTATCGAGATCCTGTTGGCTGGCGGCCTGTTCGCGCGCCAGAGGGGCGTAACGGTTCACGTCCAGTTCAGTTCTCCCTTGCACTGCCTGGGCGTTGGCGAGCGCAGCCTTGGCCTGAGCCAATTGACCGTCCGCTTGGTCGACCGCTGCCTGGAAGGGGCGCGAATCAATTTGGAAAAGCAGCTGACCCTTCTTAACGAATGCGCCTTCCTGGTAGCCCTGTTGGAGGAGGTAGCCAGTCACTTGTGCGCGAACGTCGGCATTCACGAGGCCGTCAAGCGTGCCGATCCATTCACCGTAGATCGGAATATCTTCCTGTTGGACTTTCACGACCTCCACGTCTAGTGAAGGACCAGCCTGAGCTCCGGGAGCTGGCTTTGGACGTGTCGCCCAAACGATGGAGGCGACCACGATCAAACAGATAGCAGCAGCGATCCAAATTTTGTATTTCCAAAAGGCACTCATCTCGTCACCCCTGTCCGGTCGGCAGCGCGTGCTGAACTGCCTCCTTATCGCTTTCGGTATCGAAAGCCGTGCGCGAAGCACGTGCTTCGTGCATTAGTTTGACGGTCTGATCTCGAATGGCAAAGCGGATTTTACTCGCCCTGCTGGAAATCGATGGGTTCTCCAAGGCTATCGTGCCTCCCACCGGTGCCTCTTATCGCCGCTTACTATAGGAGATCAGACCGACGGACACATCCCGCGATGGAATGGTTTTTGGGTACCACGCGAGGAGTGACTCCGGATACCACTTTCGGTTGGCCCGAGCGGCACCTACACAGGCGAGTTTTGAGATGCCAATGGCTTGACGGCGCCGCCAACGCGCTGACGAGAGGAGCGCTCCCCCCACCTTACCTGGGGTGCGTCCACTTGCGCCGGAAGCGCCAGCAGCCAAAGAAGATAAGCGGACGCGATGTGAGGCGTGGGTCAAGTGGAACACCAGGTGCAATGGGGAAAGCGGGTCGCGTCGCGACGTGAAACGCAGCCGTGCGCCGCGGCGCTTATAGAGGACACAACAGATTGGTCATGCTGTGACAGCACTCAGAGAGGGCGCGCTGCTAAAGAAAATGATTGTCAGGGCTAAGAGCAAGATGGATTTCGGTGCGGTCGCCCGCCGGGCGGGGAGTGTCCTTGTTCTCCTGCTCGGAGTACTCTGTGCGACGGGGTTGTGGGCCGCCAACCCTCCGCGCAGCAATCCGGTTCCGAGCATCTTTGATCCGCGTTCCGCGCCTGCCGACTCGATCAATCGCAATGCGGACTTCGTCCTCGCGATCTGCGCGGTGATCTTTGTGGTTGTCGGCACATTGTTAATCTACGCCGTCGTGAAGTTCCGGGCATCGAGGGGCAATTCTGACCGCGAGCCCGCTCAAGTGTACGGGAGTACGCAAATTGAAACGGCGTGGACCGTCATTCCGATCCTCATCGTGGTCGTCTTGTTTCTCGCTTCGGCGCGGGAGATTCACTCCGTTCAGGATGCCGTCCGGCCCACGAGCGCCGTAGAAGTCACGGTTATTGGGCATCAGTTTTGGTGGGAGTTTCGATATCCGGCGTTTGGTATCGTCACCGCGAACGAGCTTCACATTCCTCTCAGCGATCCAACACATCCAAAGCCCACGTTCTTGAAGTTGCTGTCCGCTGACACGGATCACAGCTTTTGGATTCCTCAACTTTCGGGAAAGACGGACTTGATTCCAAATCGTGTGAACGCGGCGTGGATAGAGCCGCACGAAACAGGCGTGTTTCTCGGCCAGTGCGCGCAATACTGCGGCACGCAGCACGCGAAGATGCTCTTGCGGGTTTCGGTGGACAGCGCCGAAGAATTTGACGCTTGGGTTCAGGCTCAAAGACAGCCTGCGAATCAGGATGAAAAAGAAGCCGCCGGGAGGCGCGTCTTTGAGACGACGGCTTGCTTGAATTGTCACGCCGTCGGCGGCACCAACGGTACGGGGCGCTTTGGTCCGGATCTGACGCACCTGATGAGCCGGAGCACGATTGCGGCGGGAGCCGCGGAGAATACCCCGGAAAACCTGCGCTTGTGGATTCAAAACCCGGACGCAATTAAACCCGGCTCGCTGATGCCGGCCATGAAACTGAGTGACGATGAGCTGGACGCGCTCGTGCGCTATCTCGAGACGCTGCGCTAGCTGGGGAACCTGGAGACGAGTATGGCATCGGATGCAATGGTCCTTGGAAACACGGCGCCGGCCAGCCGGACCTGGACCGAAGTTGTGCACGAATGGGTCACCACCGTAGATCACAAACGGCTGGGCATTCTTTACATCGCCTATGCGCTTGTCTTTCTATTGATAGCCGGCGTCGAAGCCGTCATCATTCGCATTCAGTTGATGTACCCACACTTCAACTTTGTGTCTCCGCAGGTCTTCAACCGCATGTTCACGATGCATGGCACGACCATGATTTTCTTTGTGGCTATGCCGGTTCTGTTCGGCTTCGTGAACTATCTTGTGCCCCTGATGATTGGCGCGCGGGACATGGCTTTTCCACGCCTTAATGCCTTCAGCTTCTGGTTGATGGCATTCGGCGGATTCCTTCTTTACTTCAGTTTTCTTGGCGGAAACGGGCTGTACGGCGCTGGCACCGCGCCGGACGTGGGATGGTGGGCGTACGCTCCCCTGACCTCGCGTGCATTCTCGCCGGGGCACAGCTCGGATTACTGGACGATTGCGCTGCTGGTTTCTGGATTTGGGAGCGTCGGGACCGCGGTCAACTTCATCGCCACCATTCTTTGTATGCGGTGCCCGGGGATGAAGCTAAGCCGAATGCCACTGCTGGCTTGGATGAATCTTGTGATGGCGGGCATGGTACTCATCGCCATCACTCCCTTAACGGCCGCGCAACTTATGTTGCTTGTCGACCGCTATCTAGGCGGACACTTTTTCGACACGCAGGCGGGCGGTTCCGCGGCAATCTGGATGCATTTCTTCTGGATCTTCGGTCATCCGGAAGTGTACATCCTGATCATTCCTTCCTTTGCTTTTATATCGGAAATCGTTCCGGTATTTTCCCGGAAACCCATTTTCGGGTACCCGGTGATGGTTGCTGCCACGGTATGTATTGGCTTTGTGAGCATGAGTGTGTGGGCGCACCACATGTTCACCATCGGGATGAATTCCTATGCCAACAGCTTTTTCACGATCACGTCGATGGTTGTGGGAATTCCCACCGGTATCAAGATCTTCAATTGGCTCGGAACGAT
>Ga0210401_10000692_pt1 | contig 41049 bp, 24 predicted proteins | sample IncBWH32MmetaG_FD_150866 | JGI IMG/M metagenome (GOLD analysis project Ga0210401, IMG submission 150866) | Forest soil microbial communities from Barre Woods Harvard Forest LTER site, Petersham, Massachusetts, United States - Inc-BW-H-32-M | ecosystem: Environmental > Terrestrial > Soil >... | reverse complement strand
CGGTTCTGCCAGCCACCACATAGTCAAGCTCAGGGGAGAAAAACTCAGCAACCGAATGCTTGTAGCCGAAAAGACCTTACGCTGAGCCACTTTTTCAACACCCACAGCCGTTTTCGCCGAACTCTCTCCGACGCGAACGCTGCCAAAGGCCAAGGATGCGGGGCTTGCATCGAGCTTTCCAGCAGCGACCGCGGTACCCGCCACAGCGACGTCGATTTCCCCAGCCGACGCCGTGGTGCTTTTGATGGCGATCTTTCCCGTGGGTGTTCCCGTCGCCTGCGGTGTGAAGGAAATGCTCAAGGGGGCACTCTGCCCGGGAGCCAACATGAAAGGCATCGTCGGGGACGTCACACGGAAAGAAGCGTCGGATACCGCTGCGCTGGCAATCGTTACCGCCGCAGCCGACTGGTTCATCACCGTATTTGAGAGCTGTTTGCTGGTGCCTACTACCACCGTGCCGAAGTTCATGTTCGCGCTGCCGACGACGACTGCGCTGTTGCTCGAGCCGCTCCCGGAAAGCGCTCCGCAACCAGACATGGCAGCGACCGACAAAAGAAGGAGTAAGAAAACTGCACCACGATCCCAACGCGAGTTGAGATCCATAGGTTGACCTTTTCCAGGCCGCACTCGCGTTCGTACGGCGGGGGAATTTTCAATCACCGTTGCCAAGGAGTTCGTCCCACCAGGGCAACGCCCAAGCGATGGCAAGGCAATATTGATCTAAGCGCTTACTGTGAGCATAGATACCAGAAGTTCAGGGTTACTTGGTTCGGAGGGGCCGTCGCGCGTCGGTCAAACCAAAGTTGATGCGAATTGCAACAGTCGCGACGGTAACAAGCAATCAATCGTGGCCTGTTGCGAGTTTTTTCAACGCCCGAAGTTTGTTTCTCTTCTTCACTTCATGCCACTGCGGAGCTCGCTGAGCACATGGTCGGCCTGCTCGCTTTTGGTCACTGGCGTATACCCATTCGAAAGGTTCTCAAGCCAGCCGTCACATGGACAACGGTGATCACTCGGATTCTGACTTCCGTGCCGTGCGAAAGCATAGCGAGCTATCGAAATTGCCGATCGGATATAACACTAATTTCAATCGCCAATCGTCTCTCGAGCCGTTGACCCACCGTTTCCTATCATCTAGAGTAAGCATCTTTAAGGGAGAGTCTCTCTCGCGACATGAATCCATTGGTCCCCAACGCGAGCCGGATCGGACGGGAGGAGCGACTGCGTCTGCTCGCCCTTAGCACGGCCATTCTTGGCCTGGTGCTCGCACCCCTAGGAATCAGCGGATGATGTAGCCACTTCAATTTAGACTTTGCAACAAGGGGCCATTATCCGCATCCGGATGATGGCCCTTTCTGTTTTGCAACGAATGTTTTCAATCACGCCAGTTGGACGGAGGAACACAGTGCAGGGACCGGAACGGATAACGATATTCGACACCACGTTACGAGATGGGGAACAAGCCCCGGGCTGCAGTATGACCTCGCAAGAGAAGCTGCGCATGGCACAGCAGATCGAGCGGCTGGGCGTGGATGTGCTGGAGGCCGGTTTTCCCATTTCTTCGGAAGGAGACTTCGCCGCAGTGCAGGCGGTTGCACGCGACATCCGCCGTCCTGTGATTGCGGCGCTGGCCCGAAGCCGCCGAGAAGACATCGAGTGCGCGTGGCAGGCATTAAAAGGTGCCGCGCGTCCTCGCATCCATGCGTTCCTTGCCACTTCGGATATTCATCTCGAGCACAAATTGAAGATTTCCCGCCGGGAATGTCTCGAACAGGCGCGGGACGCTGTACGCCACGCGAAATCGCTTTGCGAGGATGTGGAATTCTCGCCCGAGGATGCGACGCGCTCAGATCCAAACTTTCTATGCCAGGTGCTGGAGGCGGTTGTCGAGGCGGGGGCAACGACCATCAACATTCCTGACACGGTCGGATACACCGTTCCGGGAGAATTTGCCGAACTGATCAAGACGATCCGGGAGCGTGTGCGTGGCGTCGAGCAGGTTGTCATTTCGGCTCACTGCCACGATGACCTCGGACTGGCGGCGGCGAACTCTCTAGCTGCCATCCAGGCGGGAGCGCGCCAGGTGGAATGCACGGTAAATGGCATCGGGGAGCGCGCGGGCAACACAGCACTCGAAGAGTTGGTGATGACGATGCGAGTTCGTTCAGACCGTTATCCCTTTGCAACCGATATCAAAAGCGAGCAGTTGTTTCCGTCCAGCCAGTTATTGAGCGAAATCACCGGGGTCGCCGTACAGCGCAACAAGGCCATTGTTGGCCGGAACGCTTTTGCTCACGAGGCGGGCATACACCAGGACGGAGTGATCAAGAACGCGTTGACGTACGAAATCATGACCCCCGAATCCGTAGGCGTGTGCGGGACGAGCCTTGTGTTGGGGAAGCACTCCGGCCGCCACGCCCTCGGCTTGCGCTGTGAACAGATGGGATTCTTCCTTGATCGGCGAGAACTGGATGAAATCTACGAGAAATTCCTCGCGCTGGCCGACCGCCAAAAAACGGTCGAGAACCAGCAGATCGCAGACCTCATCGCAAAGAATCGCAGGACGTCCCAAAATGCGGGCGACATGTTTGTGCCATTCGGCAACTCGGTCACGGATGGTGAGGGTCGAAGCTATGAGGCTCCGGTCGCTCCCTCAGCGTCGTCCCACGAGGGGAAGGTGGATACCTCACTACCCGACCGCCTGGCGTCGCTGTTTGGGCGGGAGAGCGATCGGGACCAGCAGGAAGATTATCTATGGGGCGTGTGATCCGCATGACTTGGTTTTCGTGCCCGAGCGTGCGGATTCAGGGCCGGGAATGCGGTTCTGATCTCGGAGTTGCGAAGTGGGCGGAGGGGCGTGACTCGAATCACAGCGGAATTCGTGCCCTCGCGTTATAGTTTTGCCGCGGAAGGGCCCTATGCCCGACTCTCTTGTCGTCGATTCCCGTGGGCTGACCCCAGAAAAGTTACGTTCCATGGTGGCGGATTTCCTGCCAAGGGGCGGAACTCGCGCCGAGCGGGTCAACGCGATCGAAATGGCTCTGCGTAGTGTTGCCGGACAATCCTTGCGCCACGCGATGGCGGAGTGGATTGTCGATGGAATTGTTCCGGTCTCCCGATTAGTACCGGATACGTATGCGAAGTGGCGCCCGCCTGTCCGAGACGCAATGATGTTTGTGGTGGAACGTTTGTCGCCGGCGCGACTTGCGCCCAAGCTGCTCGAGCAATTCGAACTGCCGGAGAATACCTCTGCCGAGGTGCGCCTGCTGCGGCTGATCGCGAAAGTTCCCGGTCTGCAGAAGCTCGGGCAAGTCATCGCGCGGAACCAACACTTGCGTCCCGCGCTGCGCCGTGCCCTGGCTAGGCTGGAGAATGGAATTCGGGATGTAGATGTCGGGGAGATTCGTGCGATCGTCGAGCGCGAACTGGCTAACCAACTGGGACGATACGCGGTGCAAGTCGGGTCAGGCATTCTTTCCGAGGCCAGCGTTAGCGCAGTGATCCGCTTCACGTGGCGAAATCCGGAGAGTGGACGCCGGGAGCGGGGCGTTTTCAAAGTCCTGAAACCGCACATCCCGGATTACTTTGCGGAAGATATGGATTACCTGCAAGGCCTGGCGCAATACTTCGGGGACCACCACCACCGCTACGGATTTCCTCCGCACTTAATTCCCGACACCTTTAAGAAGGTTCGGCGACTCCTGCAACACGAGGTCAACTTCGAGCGAGAGCAAAGAACTCTGCAAGAAGCAGGGAAGCTTTACCGTGGGCTGATCGGGGTGCGAGTGCCGCGGCTCATCCAGCCGCTATGTTCGCCTAGAATCACTGCGCTGACCGAGGAGCGGGGAACCAAGATCACGAATGCGGCCATGCGCCTCTCGACCGCCCGACGCAAGCGAGTTGCCGAGCAGCTTATCGAAGCGCTCATCGCCTTTCCTCTGCTTTCATCGCAGGAGGACGTCATCTTTCATGGCGATCCGCATGCCGGAAACCTGCTTTACAACAATCGCACAGGAGAATTGACCATCATCGACTGGGCGCTGCGAGAACGCCTGAGTCGCGACCAGCGGCGGCACCTGGCGGTTCTGTTTGCGATGGTGGGCCTGCGCGATCCGGTGGGCACGTGCAGCGCGGTTTTGGCCCTCAGCCAGCGGCGTGGCCGTTCCAACTCAGAGCGGTCCCGAATGGTCGCTGACGAAGTTGCCAGCTTTCTCGAAGACCTGCCTCCTGCGAGTGTGCCGAGCATGGTCGATGTGATGCGGCTTCTGGAACGAATTGCTTTTGCAGGGGTGAAATTCCCTGCGTCGCTGATCATGCTGTCAAAAGTAATGTTCACGCTGGATGGCATTCTGCGGGATCTCGGAGCCTCGGAGACGAGCATGGGCATCCCAGTTGCACGACAGTTGGCGCTGCATTGGTTGAGCGATCGACGGGCTTTGCGATCGCCGCTCAGGGCAAAAGACTGGATCACTTTGCAGTGTAGCGCCTTGCTGTACACCACTCGCTTGTGGATGCGCTGCGAGCAGGGCATCCTGGATCGCCTGCTGCCGGCGTCCCCGAGTGCCGCGCCGGTCAGCTGACAGATTTTCGACACGATCACGACTGCGCGGGATGACTCGGCGGTGCTAAGCGGCAGCGGGCCTGTCGTCCCACATAGTCCAGGTGGTAGGAGGAATGAAGCTCATCGCGCGCTCGGCGAGCGCTGTGATGGTGAGACTGGGATTAACGCCCAGATTGGCCGCCATTACCGAACCATCGCAAATGTACATATTGCGGTAACCGAAGACCCGGTGGCGTGAATCCACCACGCCGTTTTCTGCGGAATCGGCGATGGTGCAGCCCCCGATACAGTGCGCCGTGCCGGGAATGTCAAAGAGAATCTCGGGTAGCATGCTCATGGGGAACCCACCCGCGAGCTCCGCAAATTTCTCAGCAAACTGGTTGGCTTTCGGAATGTAGGTGGGCACCTTCGCACCGCGGCTCACGAGGAACTTGCGGAAAGGCCAGAACCAGGGGCGCTCCCAGCGCATCTCGATCTGGTTATCGAGGGCTTGCATGCATAGCAAAATCACAAATTCCCGTGCCCAGCCTCGCGGCTGCAAGACGCGCAAAGTCCTCAGAGGATGGCGCAAAAACGAGCGGAGGATGTTGAGGAACCATTGCACAATCCTTCGTGGACCGGGACGGCCATTGGTGAGAATCGTGGTCAGTAGTCCCATGGTGTCGGATCCACTCGGGTAGCGCACGGCTTCAATGTGGGTGTGCTCGTCGATGTAGATGCCGGAACCGATGGCGATGCCTTGCGAGACGTCTTCGTGGTAACCAGGCATGCGTGCACCGATCAACGACTCCGAGTTGGTGCGCACGCGCTTGCCCAGCTGTGAACTGATCGCGGGGAGAGAACCCTTCTCCTTGAGTCGAAAGAGCAGCTCCATCGTGCCCAGCGATGAAGCCGCAAACACGACTCCGCGGCAGGTAAATTTTTGCGGATGCCGGGCGATCCACGCGGTCGATTTGATGGTGAAGATCTCGTAGCCTTCGCTTCCGTCGCCTGTGCCGTTCAAGGGGCGGACGTCAACTACCTGCGTTTCCGGGTACACGCGCGCCCCATGTTTCTCGGCGAGATACAAGTAGCTCAAGTCCAGAGTGTTCTTGGCGCCGAAGCGACAGCCCATCATGCAGCCGCCACAACCCAGGCAGGTCGTTCGCGACGGGCCCTCTCCCTGAAAGTATGGATCCGGAAACGTTTGATTGCCGGGCTCACCCTCTTCGGCCTGGAAGATTCCAACCCTGGTCCGGTAGAACGTGTCGCCGGCGCCGACGGCGACGGCGGCTTTTTCGAGGAGGCGATCTGCGGGGCCGAGAATCTTGTTTTCGGCTGCACCCAACATGCGCTCGGCCATCTCGTAGTGGCGAGGCATTTCCGCCTTCCAATCGGCCAATCCTCTCCAGGTTCCAGTGCCCCACACCTTTTCGGGTGGAGTGAGCAGGGTGCAGGCGTATGTGATGGATCCCCCGCCGACGGCGCAACCGTGAAAGATAGTCACGTGCCGGAAGAAGCGCATATTAAAGAAGCCTCGCAGGCCCAGCCTGGGGCGCCAGAACCAGCGATGAAGGGACCAACTGCTGCGTGGCAGCGTATCGGGTGTCCAGCGGCGGCCCATCTCCATGACGCCAACCCGGTAACCTTTTTCTGCCAACCGGTGCGCTGAAACGCTGCCACCAAAGCCCGAGCCAATCACGATGAAATCGAAATCGAATTGGTGACTTCGAGAAGCCATAAGGATCTACGATCCGATTTTTGCGGGAACCCCCTCGTTCCTGCTCGATGTGCCAGGAAAATCGATCAGGTCCCGGCGATAGAAGGCCGACTCTGAGACGGGAAGCGCAATCGGGCATTCGGGATCGGGGTCCGACACGACCGTGTGCAGAAATCCGTGGGTGTTTCGCCACCAGCCGTGAAAGACCTGGTTGCCCGCGCAACGCACTCGAAGCGGGCTCCATCCGGAAACATCGGGTTGCCCTTCCAGGGGAGTGACCGCGACGCTCCGAGTGTCGAGGCGCAGACCTTGCCCCATTGCTTTGAGTGCGCTTTCCTTCGCGCTCCAAAGCAGAGCCAGAAACGCGGCCCGATCGGCGCGAGGCACGCGAGTCACAAGCGACTGCTCTTCCGGCGTGAAGTAGTCGGTGGCGAAAGCATCACTGCGCGGTTCCACAATCTCCAGGTCGCAACCGAGCTTCATTCGTATGGGTGAAACGGCACACATCGCAGCGCCCGCGCGATGGCTGATAGAAAAAGCCAGCGGCGTTGTCAGACCGGGAAGGAGGGCTTCAGGAGCTCCGGAGGGTGTCGCGCGGATCTCGATCTGAGCGAGCACCCGTGGGTAGGTCGGCCATCGTAGACAGGCGGCAATCGCCAGCTTCGCCGTCCAGCGTCCCAGGCGCCAGTCAGCGCGGCGTTTGGCAAACCGGAAGCCATTCCAACAGGAGATTTCTTCGGCGCACAGCCAATCGTTTGTGAGTGGCACGTCTTTTTCTGCTTGCGTCAGCCAGTACACGCGCATGGGGGTAACCCTCCCTTCAAGCCGCTTTCACCACCGCCGGGCTGGTGACCAACTCTTCTTCCTTCGCGATTCCTCGCGCCACGGCGTCGATGAGATAAGGACGCAAGCGGGCCGGGGGAATAATGCAATGCAACGCGCCTACCTCGAGTGCGCGCTGCACGCTATGGACACGATCGAACTCGGCCGCCATCTGTCCCAACTTCTCGGAATGAACCACCTTGAAGATTTCCTCCCACTCTCGCCGCAAGCGGGCTTTCTGCGCATTGTCGGCCTGGGCGATCGCTTCGCTTATCGTCTGCAAGCGCGGATCTTTCTTTGTGCGGGCCTCCACCTCGCCTGCAAAGACCACTGCCGCGGCCGGGGCACCTCCGATCACCGAGGCATAGGTGCCTTCCAAAGCGGCTATCTCAATTTGTTCGTTCAATGCGCGGGAAAACACGACGTAGGCGCCGCCGTGATACCGGGAGATGACACAGAACACAATCGGCCCTTTGAAGTTCACGATGGCTCGGCCGATTTCGGCGCCATATTCGAGCTGCAGCCTGCGCATCGACTCGGGCGAGCCGTCGAATCCCGAGAGATTCGCCAGCACTACGAGGGGGCGATTGTTACTGGCTGCGTTGATAGCGCGCGCCACCTTCTTGGAGGATTGTGGGAACAACGTGCCCGCGCACCACTGCTCGGGACCATCGGCAGGCACGAATCCGAGCCGCGGGACCGGCCGCGATTCGATCCCGATGAGACAAACCGGGTAGCCGCCCAGATGTGCGTCCCAGACGACCGTCGTCTCGGCCGCGCGCATTCCCGCCCAGCGTTCGAGAGGCGCGCGGTCCTGATCGATGACCGCCGTCATGACCTGGCGGATGTCGAATGGCTTCTTTCGGCCGGGATTCGTTTCGTCCGACAAGATGTCGCCGATGCAAGTGAAACTCTCCTCGCCGATGCTGCTGTGAGGATAGAGGCGGACATCCCGGCTCGTGGGATCGTTAGTGACCGCTTGCCGCGGGAAACGTTCGCCCGGAGCAACGTAGGTGTGCTCATAGTGTCGCAAGAGAATGTGACAGGCTTCGCCGATGTCACGCGCCCAATACTGCGCCTGCCCGTTGATACCCATGATGCGGTCGTAACCGCCGATGCCCTGGTTGTCTTCGGCAGAAACGCTGCCCGAATAGTCGAGCGCGCGCTTTCCCGTCAGTACCATTGCAGCCTTGGGGGTCATCACCAGGATGCCGCGTGTGTGCATGAGCATGGTGGACTCGGCATTCCAATAAGGCTGCGCCCCGACGTTGATGCCGTTCACGATCAGATTCACTTCGCATCCGGCCTGGGTGAACTCGATCAGCCGCCGCAGAACACGAGCAATCCAGTCCATGTTCTCCACGCCGCTTTCCATCGAGATCTTGGCGCCGGCGGAAAGCGGGAACCACTCCAGGGGAACGCCTTTAGCCTGTGCCAGATCCAACGCCGCCAGAATGCGGCGGCATTCCGGCTCGGCGATGGCGCCCAGGTCTTTGCTGGGGTCACCCAGCAGAAGGACGCGGGTCATGCCGCCGGGATACTTGTCGGTGAAGTTTCGAATCAGGCCGACGATGATATTGGCCTTGTTCAGACCATGGGGACGCATCACCGGCGCTAGTTGTTGATCGGCATCGAGGTCGTACTCGACGAATTCACCCGGTGGGAATTCCGCTCTCGTATCTTTCTGAGCGGGTGTGAGCATTCTGATGATTTCGTACGGGTAGATGAATCCGCGCTGCCGCATGCGGACAACTCTCTGGTCGTACTCGGTCAGCGGCTTGATGGGCTGCAGCTTATCGGCGGGCCGGAATGTAATGAGAATCTCGTTCCCGCCTGGGATAGAAACGCGAACCACCATGTCGCGCAGTTCTCCAGTAGCGGGATTTGGAATGCGTGCGCGGACGATGACTTGCTCCAGGCCTAAGCCCTCGGTCGATGGAGCCAGACGGTGCACGATGTCGTGCAGTTCTTCTCGCGAGAGATTCAGAGGTGGCCAAACGTAGAGGAATATCCGGTTCCAATGGAGCCGCTCATGAGGACGCCGGCGCGACTGGAAGACGCGGATACCGGCGAGAGCTTCTGCCAGCATGCGCTCCAGGTGCGGGAGCTGCACCACGCGTCCCTTTATGTCCTTCACTGGAGTGACATCGCGCACTTCCGCGCAAGCAAAGAGCCGCTCATCTTTCACATTGTCACGGGCAACCGCGCGCAGGAGGTAAACGTCTTCGACGGAGGGCAGGCGTTCAATATTGAAGTTACTGAGCCGCCACAGATGCAGCCGCTTGGCCATCATGGGATGGATTCCGCGGTAAAGCTTCTCTTCGATGTACCCGGTTTCGCTCGGACGATAGGTGAAGTGGTGCGTGCCGGCGATTCCTTCGCCGCGGCCGGGACCCGTGACGACCACGACGATGCGCCGGATCGCACGGGGGAAGTGCGCCTGGTTGAGAATCTTCTGGATCTCTTGCTGGGTAGTATCGACGTCGCTCAAAGGCCCACTGTGCCAGGCATAGAAGTCCATGACGATGTCGTTTTCCGCAGGCACAGAAACGACCAGCCGTGACATGGTCTCGCCAGCTTGCGCCAGCTGGGAATACTCGGCCTGGGTGGTGAAGGCCTGAACGTGCTTTCCTTCGTGATCATATTCAGCCGACGCGTGGCATCGGCCTTCAGCTTCGAAAGAACGCAAGCCGACGAGGGGCCGAATGCGGTAGTACCGCGCGGTGATTGCCTCGAGCATCAATTTGCGAAGATTCGCGTCCGCGGTTGCGAAATGACTGGACAACCGGGTCACCAGCGGCTGCGGGCATTCCACCAGTGCGCGGAGTTTCTCGCGGCGGTCAGCGGCGTTGTGGTTGGCGGCTGCTTGGGAGAGTTGCTCCTCCACTTGCTCGTAGACGTGTTTGCGGGCCCGCTCGAAGGCAGGCTGATCGAAGTAGCGGTAGCGCACTTCGCGGGCGAGGTCGCTGAGCGAGAGGAAATTACCGTTCGTGATCGCGATCATCCGTTCGAGCAGCGCCCGGAAGGACTCCTGCGCGATGGGAGCCAAAACATTAGCCCGCAACAGACGGCGCTCGAGAATTCCGAGGATGGGCGCGATCTGCTGTTCGGAGCGGCTGTGCGATTTACAAATCCACAGCAGAGTCTCTTCGAGTTGGGGAGTCCGGTCGAGGGTGTGAACGCCGTAGTGGGCGAGCGCGCGTTTCAGTGACCCGACGAAGACCGGAGGGAGAGTCTCGCCGCGCGTGTCGAGCATTCTCAGGTAGGCGAAGAAGTACGCTTCCGCGCTCGGCTCCTCAGCCCGATGATTCACAGCCGGTTCTCTCTGGAAGAGAGAACGGATATCCACGAAGATGCTGAGTATTTCATCTTCCGCTGCCCGGATCTCGTCGCTGTCAATTGGGCAGCTCTGGCCCCATTTCGCGAGCAACTGGGTGCTGTTCTTAGAATCGACGTCGAACCCGAGCATCAGCTGACGAAGCTCATCCAGGCTGCGCCGGCAAGTGGATTGAAGGTCGTCAGCAGACGCGGCCGCAACAAACGATCCGCTGAAGTCGATGTTGTTTTCTGCGGCGTCGGATGGGTTCGATGTATCGGGGTCGATCTGCAGAAGTGGCGCTCCTGTGTCTACCTGCACGTTCGGCATGGCCAGCACCTGCCGCACTTTTCCGGAAAATGGAGCGAGCAGCTGCATCTCCATTTTCATGGCCTCGAGTACGGCCAGGCGATCGCCCATCTTGACCGAATCGCCGGGCTTTGCCTGGACCGACACCACGACTGCGGGCGAGGGAGCGTGCACAAAGCCACCATCGTCGCGGTCTACACGATGCGAGACGCCGTCGACTTCAATTCGGTACTGGCGATCCTCCCTGACGGAGATTACGTGGAAGTGCTGTCCTGAAATGGTGAGCCAATACTCGAACTCGCCCTGACGGTCAACGGTCGCGTCGATATGCGAGCCGTTTACTTCCACGCGGTATCGGGATGGCCCTAGCCGGTAGGTTTTCGCCGCATAGGGATTGCCCCTGTAACGAAGCGCGACCGCGCGCCCCGCCTCGGTGCCCACTTGCGGGCGCCCACGCGCCGCCGACGCATAGAAGCGGCTCTGTTCCACAGCCAGTTCAGCGTCATACGCCTCGATCGCGGCCTGAACAATCGCCACGTCTGCATGTTGTCGAGAAAGATGTTTGCCGTTCGCGGCGAGATGATCCAGCCAGCCAGTGTGCAGATCCCCGTTCTGGACTTCTGGGTGATTGAGCAGCTCAAGCAGGAAAGGCTTGTTACTGGTGCCCCCCTGGATAACGATGACGCTGCCCTGTAATGCCCGGTGAAGCCGGGCTAGGGCCTCTCTCCGCGTCCGGCCGTAAGCAATGATCTTCGCGATCATCGAATCGAACTCCGGGGCGATGGAGTCTCCTTCAGCAACACCGGTGTCAATTCTGACGCCGGGGCCAGTCCGCATCCGGAACCTCCGGATCTTGCCTGGAGCTGGGGCGAATCCGTTGTCAGGATCTTCGGCGTTCAGCCGTACTTCGACCGCGTGTCCGGTCGTACGTGGAGGATCGCCCTCGAGGCGTCCGCCGCGGGCGACGTGAATCTGCAGCTTTACGAGATCGATTCCGGTCGTACATTCCGTTACGGGATGTTCCACCTGAAGGCGGGTATTCATCTCCATAAACCAGAAGTGAATACGGTCGAGTTCGAACAGGAACTCGACGGTGCCAGCATTCTCGTAATGTGCCGCCTTGCTCAAACGGACTGCCGCTGCACGGAGTTCCTCATCCTGTTCGCGCGAGAGCACCGGAGAGGGCGCTTCCTCGAGAACCTTCTGGTGGCGGCGCTGAATCGTGCAATCACGCACGCCTGCAGCCCAGATCGTTCCGTAATGATCCGCAATGATCTGGACTTCGACGTGATGGGCGCCGGAAATCTGCCGCTCCAGAAAGAGGGTGGGATCGCCGAATGCTTTGAAGGCTTCGCAGCGGGCTGCTTCGAAGGCCTGTGGCAGTTGGTCAGCGGCATGAACTGCGCGAATTCCTCTGCCGCCGCCACCCGCCGTCGCTTTAATCAAAAGGGGGTAGCCCAGGCGTTCGGCATGCTGAATCGCCTCGGGAAGTGTCTCCACCGATCCGCCACTCCAGGGCACGACGGGGATGTGCGCCTCCTCGGCCAGTCGTTTCGAGGCGATCTTGTCGCCTACCCGCCGCATAACATCCGGGTCTGGGCCGATGAACACAATTCCCAGTTCCCGGCAAAGATCGGCGAATGCGGCGTGCTCAGCCACAAAGCCCCAACCCACCCACACCGCGTCGGCTCGTGCGGAGGTCAGCGCCTGAGCAAGGCTTTCGTAGTCCACATATCTGGTTTTGAATTGCGCGGTATTGAGATCGAGGGCCTGGGCGGAACCCAGGCACACCGACTCATCTGCCTCGCGCACGAACATGGAATGACGATCGGGCTCGGTAAACAGCGCGATGGCGCGCAAGGACGTGCCGTGCTCGTGATTGAATTCGCGAGCGGCATGAATAAACCGCATGGCCGCTTCGCCGCGGTTGACAATCGCCACGCGTTGAAATTCGCGGTTCATGACATCTCCGATCGTCAGATCCTAACTCCGTCGCAGTTGAAACTCTCAGGCTGCGACCGTTGCAGGTGACAGCATCGCTCGCAAAGCTTTCACCTGATCCTCGATGAACGCATTGGGGACAGCCACTGTGCGGTAGCCGCTCAGATGCAGGTAACGGTTGCAGTTTGCGTCGACCACGTCGGCGTCAAAGGTTCCGTGCTGCGCATCGGGCGTGACAACTGCAAAGAGCCGAACTCCGACTGGTTCCGGAGCAAGCACGGAGACGCAATCCAGGTGCTGGGGCAAGCCCATGCGACTCTGGTTGCCCATTTCCCACAACCCGGCCGTTTGGAAACACAGTTCAATCAACCTGGGAGACATAAGTGTTGGCAGATCCGCAGGAAAATGATTGCTTGGCAGGTCATCTGCCAACTGCCCAATCATTTGGGTTCCGTTCCACCAAGCCTTCTCGATGACCTGGTAAGCCGGCCCGTGGAAGTACAGCCGGTAGATGTCGTGTGCCTCGACCGCAAGATCCAGCGGCTGCTCTGGTCGGGCGGCTTTCGAAGCTGCGGGAGGGTGCTTCTTCAGCAGCACGCGGGCTGTGAAATGCCTGGTGGTTTGCGGCTCTGCCTGAGTGGGGAGGATCCGGCGTCCAATCAAACAGCAATCGGCAAGCAGTTCTTCGCCATGCGGATGTATGGTTGCTTCGACGGTTATCGCACGATCTTCATTGCGATAGAACTTGAATGGCGCCAGGAAATTCACGTCTTCGATTGCCTTGATGTGCCAGCCGGAGAGAACCTTGAGGGCAGCTTCTGCGAAGGCCTCAATTCCCATCACACCGGGCAGCACAGGCGTCCCGTCGATCTGGTGATCGTGCAGGAAGGGTTGGGTTTTCGGGCAGAGCGTCGTCTCGATCGTCAGACCACCGTAAATCCCCATGTTGGCGATCTTGCCGACCATTGGCCCCTGCACCGGCAGAGCCCGGTTTGGAGGTTTCACGTCGAGGATGGCGGTATCGATCCCGCCAGTCGGATCCCATTCTTTCAGCAGCACACCCAGGCGCTGGCCAATCACAATCTCGCCGCACGTTCTGCCGGCGGTGAGTTCGCGGCGAATCAACGGAATACCTGCTTCGGGAGGAAGCATATCGATCCCCGCAGCCTCCATCACTTTCGGAATCGACCCACGAGTCGCCATGCCGATTCCGCCCCAAGCCGTCCAATCGATAGCGATCCCACGAGTGGCCGGGCGCGCGGTGCGGAAGCTCGACGTGATCTTGCAGAGAAGATCATTCGCCGAGCTGTAGTCGGTTTGCCCGGGATTGCCGAAGCGGCCTGCAATCGAGCTGAACGCCACAGTCGCGCCCAGTGGCATGTCGCCAATGGCCTTCAGGAGATTGAAGAAACCGTCGCATTTGACGTCAAAGACCAGATCGAATTCGCGCGGGTCTTTGTCTGGAAGGAAACGGCTGCGTTCAATACCGGCAGCGTGCAACAGGACATCGACGCGGCCGTGCCGTTGGCGCACCTGATCCACAACCTTCGCGACAGCCTGCGCGTCGGTGAGGTTGACGCTGAAATAGTAAGGTGTGCCGCCGGCAGCGTGCACGGCGTCGATCGCAATACGGGCCGCTTTGGCTCGCTCAAGGGCGGCCAGTTCCTTCTCGACCAACGCCGGAGTAGCGCGCTCCCCGCGCGTCTGAATTCTCGCGAACAAATCGCGCTTCAGGCCGTCGCGATCCGTCGTGAATCGCTCCAGGTCGGGATTCGCAGGATCGGGCTCGGGAACAATATCGAGCAGGTAGAACGAGCCGCCCGAGGCAGCTGCGAGGTCAGCGGTGATGGCCGAGACGATACTTCCAGCGGCCCCTGTGATCAGGAACACGGTGTTCTGGTCCAACGTCATGCCGGGCTGACCGTCTGCCGCGGGCTGCTCTTCGAGCCCGATCGTCCAGCGCAAGCCGTCCTTGTATCCGATCTCGAGGGCTCCAGGATCGCTTAGCGTTTCCGCAATCAGGAGTTCGGCCTCCTGTGCTGCGGTGTACTCGAGTCCGAAATCTACGGCCTTGACGAACGACTCGGGGCGCTCGCGCTTGTAGGTTTTTGTGAAGCCGGTGACCGCCCCCCCGAGTGGGGTGAGCGCGCCTGATTCGTCGTATCCGTGCTGTCCGCCGAGTCGTGTTGCAGAGATCAGGAAGGTTCCCGGTTTAGAGATTTGTTCGTAAAGCACGCGCATGGTCGTGTAGAGAGCCTTCAAACGCACGCCCACAGCGGCATGCCAGGCAGATGGAGTGAGCATCTGCAGATCCCCCTCTGGATCCAGTGCCGAAAGCCAGTACACTCCCTGCACCGGCCCGGCCGAGAGCCAGCCCTTAAGGCAACTTGCCAGCGCATCCGGATTGGATGCGTCCGCGATGCGCAACACTTCCACGCCTTTTGTTTTCAGGAGTTGCTCGAGAGCTTCGACCACTCCGTCTTCATCGGGCATGATGATGACGCGCTGGCCCTCGCTCAAAGTAACCCCACTCGACTTGCAGATGGAAAGTGGTGGACGTAAAACAGGAATCGGGACCCGGCGAGGGATGCGATTGGCGGCGTCCAGGCTGGCCAGCGGGGGGTGCGGCATCGTCGCAGGCGAAGGAGCCGTCGGTGATATCGATGCCACATCTACCGTCTTGCTTTCCTGAGGACTTTCCGCTACTGCGATCTTTCTCCCACCGGCCCGCTCCTCCGCGAACTTGATGATGTGGGCCAAGGTAGGAAAGTCACGCAATTTCAGAGTCTCGTCGCGGGGGATCTTGTACGCAGCACGGATGGCAGCAAGCATCTCCGCCTGCTTGACCGTGTCGATGCCAAGATCGGCTTCGAGATCGAGTTCGAGGTCGAGCATATCCTTCGGATATCCGGTCTTTTCCGCCGCGATATCGAGCACGGTCTCCTTGATCGAGTCAATCGTCGGAACCGAGGCTTGCGCGGGCGTGTCTGCCACAGACGAAACTGGAGCAGGCAGAGGCGGTTCGCTTGTGACTTGTTCCGTTGCAGTCGGCTTAAGCAGATCGGGCCGCTTCTCGTAAACGAAGCCGATTACGTGCGCCAGTGTTGGATAGTCGCGCAGCTTGCGGTTCTCATCGCGCGGGATGCTGTAAATCTCGCGGATCGCCGCAAACATTTCGGCTTGCTTCACCGTATCAACACCGAGATCAGCTTCCAGATCGAGATCGAGATCGAGCATGTCTTGCGGGTAGCCCGTTTTTTCAACGACCAGCTTCAGGACGCGATCCTTGACAGAGTCGCCGACAGTTTCGGTGGATAGGCTCGCGGTCGGTGACGCGACCGACTGAGCTACTTCTGTTGCAACTGGGGTGACTGGAATATCGGTCGATGCGGCCGAAGCCGGGTGCGCCAAATCAGGCCGCTTCTCAAACACGAAACGAATCACGTGCGCGAGCGTTGGATAGTCGCGCAACCTGCGGTTCTCATCCCGAGGAATGTTGTAAATCTCGCGGATGGCCGCGAACATTTCGGCTTGCTTCACGGTGTCGACCCCGAGATCGGCTTCCAAATCGAGGTCGAGGTCGAGCATGTCTTGCGGGTAGCCGGTCTTTTCCACGACCAGTGCTAGCACGCGGTCCGTTACAGAGTCAGCTGAAACGGCTTGCTCGGAAACAGCAGCAATCACCGGTTCCGCAGGCTTGACCTTACCCGTTGCGGGAGGCGCTGTTGGCTGCGAGGCGTTGGACAGGTCAGGGCGCTTCTCATACACGAAGCGAATCACGTGCGCCAGCGTGGGATAGTCGCGCAGCTTGCGGTCCTCATCGCGTGGGATGCTATAGGCCTCGCGGATCGAGGCGAACACCTCTGCCTGCTTGACCGTGTCGACGCCAAGGTCGGCTTCGAGATCGAGATCCAGATCAAGCATGTCGACCGGATAGCCGGTCTTTTCCGCAACCAGTGCGAGAACCTTCTCCTTCACCGGATCACCCTTTTCCAGCCCTGCAGGAGTTGGTGCGGGAATTGCGGGAGATTCGACTTTCGGTGCCGGCTTCACAACCGCTACTTGCATTTTCGGAATTGGCGGCGGCAGCGGCGGCGCAGGCGTTGCTTGAACGACAACGGGAGCGGCGATGGATGCGACAGCCGGCTGGCTCGTTACATCTGCCACGCGCGCCGAGGATTTCTGTTCGGGGATACGCAGTGTCCGGTGGACAACCTCCAACGCAGCGGCTGGATGCCCTGCGATTCCCGAGAGCCAGTTGTCCCATGCAGCGTGATCGGCGATGCGGGTGGCATAGCCGAGTGCCTTCGGATCCGGCCGCACTCCGTCTGGTGATTTCACCCAGCGCACCAGCGTCATGCTGATCTGCGAGCCGAAGCCGGCTCCCAGGTGCAAGGCGTATTCCACTGGATAGGAGCCGCCCTTGGACAGGTTCAGTGTCCCCAACTCGGGGTCGATTTCCTTGAAGTTGGCGACGGGTGGGACGAGGCCGGTTTCAAGGGCCTTCACAGCGACCACGTCTTCGATGCCAGTGCCCATGGCGTGACCGGTGAGACCCTTGGTGTTGGCGATCACGATCTGATCTGCGACTTCTCCGAAGACGCGGCGCAGCGCGTGAATCTCGGCCGAGGCACTTCCGCCGCGCGCCGGTGTGTAGGTTTCGTGCGAGACAAACACGGTCTTGGGCGCGATCTCGCGCCGCGAGACGCCGATACGCGCTTCCGCTTTCGCGACCAGGTTCTCCATGATCTGCCCGATGTGCTGAACATCGAGACGCGTGCCATGGAATGCACTGTTGCCGGTGACGCTGGCCAGCACTTCACAGATTGGCCGGATGCCACGCTCGCGTGCTGCGTCGGTGCTCTCCACCATCAGGGCCGCGGCGCCCATGCCCACGATCAGGCCGTGGCGCCGGCGGTCAAACGGAATGGCAGCCTCCGCGACCGTTGCGTCGGTGGCCGCTGCACCACTTGCCAGGAAGCCAGCGCCCATCCAGTCGATCAGGTGGTCGGAGGTAACGTCGTCTGCAGAGATCACGATCACCCGGCTGCAACGACCGGCGCGGATCCAGTCCTCGGCGAGGGAAACAGCTTGCGTCGTGGTTGCGCACGCGGAGTTGATCTGGGTGTTGGGACCGCGAGCGCCGATGAATTCGGCGAACTGCGAATGTCCCATTGAAAGTGTGCGGAGCAGAAATCGCCGCTCGAAGACATAGGGATCTTTCTCGATTGCGGCTCGAACTTCCGCGATTCGGCGATCAATTTCCTGTCCCAGAGTGGAGTGACCGTTGCCGTCGACTCGCGTGCGCAGATCTTGAAGCGCAGCCAGTTGCTCTCGCCGAGCATGGTCCGCGTAGTAGCGCGCCATCTCGTCGGCAAAGGAATCGAGCCCAGGAAAGGCGGAGGCGAAAATCACCCCAGTATCATCACGAAGCGAATCCGGCAACCCCCATCGATCGGGCAGTTGCGTGCCCTTGCTGGTTGTCTTGTAACGCAGCACCAGTGGAATACCGGCGTCGCGCAAGGCATCGAGGCCCACAGCGATGGCTAACTGGGTCACTCGGTCGAGGGCGGCTCGCCGCTCGGCGGAGACGCCAAACTCGGACACCAGGTCGAAGGCGCCGCCACGGCCTGCAAGCTTGATGACCTCTTCTACCTTATTAATGGTCTCGAATGAGGGACCGCCGTTGTCGCTCTTCACCAGGCGCGTGATGTGCTTATCGAGCATCGCCTGCCGGAACTGCGCGGGGATTGAGGCAATGAACTGATCGCCTTGCAGGATGCGGGCGACGTTGGTGTCATCGAAAATGTGATCAGTCCCGGGCAGACCGAGTGCTGCACCGGTGATTACGACGGGAGTTTCGGGCGCAACCGAACGCTTGCCGTAAATCTGCCAGCCACGTTCGAGGACGTCGGCGAAGAGGTGCCCGAGTTCGGTATAGCGATCCCCGTTTTGTGAAGACGGTATCGCTGCTGGAGGCTGTGGGACAGCGGCGATCTGTGCTTTATCAATGACTGGCACAACCGGCGTTTGCAACTGTGCGGAAGCTGGTTGCTGAACTTCGGGTGCGCCGCGGCCCAATCCTGCGGCGTATAGCGCGCACAACGCCTGGTTGAAAGCTGGGATGTCGCCGACCTTCGGGTGATTGCTGAAGATGGCGACCACGTCCCCATTTGCGCCGAGAACATCCTCGGCAAATCCTTGCAGCGCTTTCTTCGGTCCGACTTCGACGAACATGCGGGCGCCAGCGGCGTACAGCGTACGCAGGCCCTTGATGAATTGCACGGGAGCGGCGACCTGCTGGGCGAGAATGTCGAGCATCTTTGGAACGATGTCTGGACCCGTTGGATAAAACTCGCCGTTGGTGTTGGCGACGATCGGCCGCCGTGGCGATTGCAGATGCAGACGCTCGAGCACTTTGCGGAGCGGTGCGCTGGCCGGAGCAACAATTGAGGTATGAAAAGCATGGCTGACGGGCAGGGCGGTGACTTCGTAGCCCGCCTTAAGCAATGCAGCCATCGCCTGCTCGACGGCCGCGCTGGCTCCGCCGATAACTGACTGGTGCTCGCTATTAATGTTGGCGATGACGACGTAGCCAATGACCGTCTTCAAAATGCGTTCGATTTCCTCGAGCGGGCCGAACACGGCTGCCATGCGACCTTTGTCGGCCGGGGAGTAATGGGTCATCTCGCGGCCGCGTGCGGCGACGGCCTCGAGAGCGTCGGCAAACGGAATGCCTCCGGCGGCGATCAGCGCTCCGTATTCGCCCAGGCTGTGTCCCATGGTGAAGTCGGGCTCGATGCCGTACGCGGCGAGCAGACGCGTGAGCGCCAGGTCGGCGGTCAACACCGCAGGCTGCGTGATCGCAGTTTGCCGTAGATCATCTTCTGCCTTAGTGAGCGTCTCGGCGTTGGTTTGGTCCACGAAAACATAATCACTCAGCGGTTTGCCAAGAATCGGCGTCATGATCCGATCGGCTTCTGCGAACGTGTCGGCAACGATCGGCTCGATTGCGCGCAGCGGCCGCAGCATGTTCAGGTACTGCGATCCTTGTCCTGGATACAGGAAAGCTACTTTGGGAGCAGGACCGTGCCCGCGGAAGATGCCTTGCGCGCGCAGCGCTTTCCAGATCCCTGGCTGGTTCGCGGCCAACGCCTTCAGGGCAGCCGCGGATTTCGCGGCAAGTTCCGCGGCATCTGCGTAGTCGATCGCCAGACGCTCCGGCGCACGCAAGTCCGCTTCAGCTGGGGACGTGGGCGCGGGCGCACGACCCCTCTTGGCTTCGCTCTCAATCACACGCAGCCGCTCAGTCAGTTCAGCCACCGAGGCCGCACCGAGCACCAGTGCTCCACGCAGCGGAGCCTTACCAGACAATTGAGCGGTCGATTTCCCGGAAACTTCCTTCGCATTCATGGTCTTCTCCGTTGCCAACGGTGGAACGTTGCTCACCGCCACGCTGTGCTTGCCATTTCCATTGAGCCGGTGCGGGATGTACTCCTCGATCACGGCATGAAAGTTTGTCCCGCCAAAACCGAAAGCGCTCAAGCCGGCTCTGCGAACTTCATCGGGCCGAACCTCCCACGGTTGCAGCGTGGTATTCACATAAAGAGGAGAGTGGACAAAATCGATGTCGGGGTTGGGGCGCTCGCAGTGCACGCTGGGTGGAAGCACCTTATGATGGAGCGCCAAGGCCGTCTTCAAAAGTCCAGCAGCGCCGGCTGCTCCCTTGAGGTGTCCGAAGTTCGATTTGACCGAGCCAAGTGCAACCGTGTGCGCAGGAAGATGGAAACTGTTCAGCGCCTCGGCCATGCTTTGCACTTCCACCACATCGCCCACGCGCGTCGACGTCCCGTGGCCCTCGATATAGGTGACCGTCGCAGGGGAAAGCCCCGCCTTTGCCCAGGCTCGCTCGATGGCAAACTTCTGGCCTATCGGGTTCGGAGCCGTAATGCCCTTGCCCTTCCCATCACTCGATCCGCCCATGCCGCGGAGAACGGCATAGACCTTGTCACCGTCGCGCTCGGCATCGGCGAGGCGTCTCATCAGAAAAATCGCTGCGCCCTCGCCCATCACAAAGCCGTCGGCTCCCTCCGCATATGGACGCGTGCCGGTCCCGGAAAGCGCTCCAATCTTGCAGAACTTGACGAAGGTCGAAACGCCCATGTTGCGATCGATCCCGCCGGTGACCGCGAAGTCGTAGTCGCCCTGGATCAATCCCTCGGCCGCCGAACTGATCGCCGCCATCGCCGAGGCACAGGCTGCATCGCAGACAAAATTCGGGCCGTGAAAATTGAAAATGTTGGCGATGCGCCCAGCGATGCAGTTCGCGAGTTCGCCCGGCATGCTGTCTTCCGTAATCTCGGGCAGGTGCTTCCCCATGCGATCGTGCAACTCGCGAAGGATTTCTGTGCGCGCCGCTTCGGGAAGAGCGAGAAAGCTTCGGCTCTCGGCCAACTCGCGGGCGTACTCTGGAAAGTACGCACGCAAGACGGTGAAGTAATGCCGCTCGCCACCCATGGCGTTGCCGAGGATCACTGCTGTGCGGTCGGGATCGAGCGCCCGCTTGGGATAGCCGTAGTCTTCCAGCGCTTCGCGCGTGCAGGCAATCGCCCACTTCTGCGATCCGTCCATGGCATCGGCCACGCGCGGAGGAATGGGCAGATGCCACTTGATCGGGTCCCACGTATGCTCGCGCACCCAGCCGCCGATCTTGGAGTACGTTTTGTCCGGCGCTCGCGGGTCGGGGTCGTAGTAGAGCGCAGGGTCCCACCGCTCCGGTCTGACCTCGCTGATGCTGTAGCGGCCGCTCTTGATGTTCTCCCAGAAAGTGTTGACGTTCGGTGCGTCGGGCAGGACTGCTCCTACCCCGACGATCGCGATGGCTCGGTACGAAGTCTTCTCCATGATGGCGCCCCTTCAGGAACTAGGAAGAAAAGAAGAAAAAGGGAAGGCTGGCCTGTAAGAGCACAGCCCCTGGGTCGTAGCGTCTTTGCTCGAGCTCTATGCCGCCTGTTCGGCGCGCTTGGCGGCACGGCCATACAGCACGTCTGCCACATAATCCATGTCCGAAATCAAACCTGCCTGCGCCTGATGAATCGCCGGCAGTCTCAAACTTGTTTCGAGAGCCGGCACATCAGAACTGCTGACGCCTCCGGCCCCGATGATCCAGCGTGTGCCTTCTGTGCCTGTTTTCAGCGCAGCCTCCCGCGCGAAGATCCGGCTGATCGCCGCCAAGGCAGTTGCATCGAAACGGCGGTTAGCCTTCTCGTTCAGCTTGTTGTCCGCCATGAGCGCGGCGCGGTGGGCCAGGCTGCCCGCACATTCCGCGTAGGCGATCAACTCGCCCAGGCGCAGAAGAATGTGTTGATACCGCGTGAGGCGGGCCACACGAGCCTTCTCCATCGTTTCTGCTAACGCGTGAAACGCCAGAGCCGCGCTGTCTGCGCCAACCGTGGCGTGCGTAGCATGCAGCGCTTCGAGCTTCTTGGCTTGATCGTGGTAGTGCTGGCCGCGGGTCTTCAGGTGAAGCTGCCAACGGTCGCGAGCAATGGTCATCTCCATGATCTCGGAGGTGCCCTCATAAATCGTGGTGATGCGCACATCGCGCTTGATCTTCTCCACCATGTATTCGTGCGTGTAGCCGTATCCGCCGAGGGCTTGGATACTCGCGTCGGCAGCCAGATTGCCGGCTTCGGTGGCCATGTATTTCGCGATGGCGCCTTCCGTATTCAGGCTGCCTTCGCCCGCGTCAATTCGCTCAGCGGTCTCTTCGATGTAAGCGCGGGCCGCTTCCAGCCTCGCGACGTTGGGAACGATCAGCTTGTGGGTGTAGCCCTGCTTCTCGGAGAGCGGCGCACCCGCCTGGATGCGCTTGGTGGAATAAGGAATCGCGCGATCCAGCGCAGCCCAGCCTCCACCCAGCCCGAAGGCGGCGACCATCAATCGCGTGTAACCGAATACGGCTTGTGCCTGGTTGAGTCCCTGGCCTTCCACTCCGCCGAGCAGGCGATCGAAGTCCACGTAGACATTGTCGAGAGCGAGCGCGGCGGTGTTGCTGAGACGTATCCCATGCTTGTCTTCCGGCTTGTCGTGGGTGAAGCCTTTCGCTCCCTTCTCCACCACGAACCAGCAGGGACCGCTCGCAGTACTGGCGAGGATCGTGTAGGCGTCAGCCACACCGCCGTTGCTGATCCATTGCTTGTTCCCGGTGATCTTGTAGCCGACGATGCGGCCATCCTGAACGACCGGATCGGCGGTGGTGCGCAGCGCTCCCAGGTCGCTCCCCGCCTCGGGCTCGGTTGCGCCGTAGGCGAACAGCAGCCCTTCCTCCGCGATGCGCGTCAGCCAAAGTTTCTTCTGCTCCGGAGTCGCGCCAACCGTGATTGGATCGCTGCCCAGGAAAGTCGCCAGCACCGAGGTGGCGACGCCCAGGTCGATGCGCGCCATCTCTTCGCAAATGCAGTACACGTCGAACGTGCCACCACCCATTCCCCCGTATTCCTCGGGGATGAACAGCAACTGAATCCCAAGCTTGTCGGGGCTGCACATGTGGCGCACGATTTCGAGCGGACATTCGTCGCGCGCGTCGAGGTCCATCACCACATCGTCGGGCAGGCGTTTCTTGGCGAATTCACGCAGCGACTTGATGCTCAGCTTCAGAGTCTTGTTGGTGATCATGATCTCGACCTCATTTCGCGGAAACGCTTTGCATTTCGCGGATTTTGTTCGTCAGTTCGGGCAGGAACTCCAGCAGGTCATCGACAATGCCGACATCGGCGACCTGGAAGATGGGTGCTTTCGGGTTCTTGTTGATGGCGACGATGAAGGGATTTCCCTTGATGCCAGCCAGGTGCTGGAAGGCGCCACTGATGCCGCACGCCAGGTAGACCTTGGGCTTCACCGTCTTTCCGGAGGAGCCCACTTGCCGCGACTTCTCGAGCCATTTGGCATCGACTACTGGCCGTGAGCAGCTCACCGCAGCGCCCAGCACGTTGGCCAGTTCCTGTGCGATCCCGATGTTGTCCTTCTCCTGTATGCCACGGCCGATCGAGACCAGCACGTTGTGCCTGGTGATGTCGACGTCCCCCGCCTCAGCGGCGACTGTTTCGAGGTACCGGCGGCCGGCCGAAAGCGGACCGACGTCGACGGATTTGTCCACTACCAATCCCACGACGGGGTTGCTCCCGGCAGGCTTGAAGGCGCCTGGACGCACGGTGACTACGACGCCCGCCAACACGTCACAGCGAACGTGCGCACTGAGTTGCCCACCGAACTCCTGACGAACAACATTCAGATTGCTGCCCATACTGCCGTCGGCATCCAGGATGTCGGGGGCAAACGCCGCGTTCAGCTTGACCGCCAATCCCGGCGCGAGATCGATGCCGAAATGGTCGTGTGGAATCAGCACGAAGCAGCCTGACGGCAGCACCTTGACCAGAGCTTTCCGGATCAACTCGGCATTGGGATAGTCAAGGCTCTGGTTCGCGATCTTCCACACTTCACCAAAAGACGCGCGCAGCGACTCGCTGATACGGTCCAGGTTGGGACCAAAGCCCGTTACCACGGCGGTGACAGATCCTGTGGGATCGATCTTGCGGGCCGCAGCCAGCAGTTCGGCTGCGGAGTCGTCCGCAATGCCACCTTTATGTACGACGTAGGCAAAGATTCGAGGCATTAATTCAGCCCTCCTTTGGCCGCTATCAGTTCAACCAGCTTGTCGATGTTTTCTTCGCGGCTGCCGGAGAGCATCTCGGCGCCTTTGCCCAGGACGGGAACGAAGTAGTCCACCCGCTTTACCTTTCCGCCCGCATCGCCGACTGTGCTCGGATCAATTCCCAGGTCCGACACACCGTGAGTTGGGATCGGCACCGAGGCGACCGCGCGAATCCCGCGCATGCCCACGTAGCGCGGCTCGTTGATGCCGGTCTGAATCGATAGCACGCAAGGGAGGTCGATCTCACTGATCTCCCGGTTGCCGCCCTCGATCTCGCGGCCAATCTTCAGCTTCTTCGGGTCCAGTACCTCGATGGAGTTGACCAACGAGGCAAAGGGATAGTCGAGCATCGCTGCCAGCATTCCGCCGACCTGGGCCGCACCGTCCTCGGCCTGCACGCCAGTGAGAATGAGGTCGTAGTTGCCCTTGGCCACGAAGCTCTTCAGGATGGCGGCAATGCCCCGTCCATCCGATCCGATGAAGGCGTCGTCGGAGAGCAACACGCCGTGGCTTGCGCCCATGGCCATTTCGCGGCGAAGGATTTCTTCATCGTCTTCGCTGCCAACCGTGACCACGGTCACGCTTCCGCCGACGCGGGCGACGATCTGGAGTGCCTCCTCGACCGCGTAATTGTCCGGTTCGTTTATCGAATAGACCAGTTCGTCCCGCTCGATATCGTTGCCGGCGCTGTTAAGGGCAATCTCGTTCTCCGATGTGTCAGGTACTCTTCTCGCGCACACTAGAATTTCCACCTTCAACCTCCCAAAGAGCTGGTTGCCACTGTTGGCGAAGCCGGGCGCAGCATTTGCCGGTCCGCCAGTTCCGCCAGGTCGATGACGGTCATTTTTCCTTCGAAACCTGCGACCTTGATGGCGTCCTCGATGTTGGCCATGCAGAAGGGGCAGGCGGTCACGATCACATTGGCCCCCGCTTCCGCCGCCATGCGCACGCGCTTCACACCCATGCGCTCGTCTTCTTTCGGCTCATAGAACAGCATCAGGCCGCCGCCACCGCAGCAGAACGAGCGATCGCGAGACCTGCTCATCTCCACGCGCTTCAGGCCAGGGATCGCATCGAGCACTTCCCGCGGGTCTTCATAGACTAGGTTGTGCCGGCCGAGGTAACAGGGATCGTGATAGGTGTAGACATCATTGGTATTGGCCACTGGCTGGAACTTGATCAACCCGGCCTTCACGTCCCGGGCGATGACCTGGCTGATGTGTTCGACTGGCGGGGCACCCTTGTAGTCATGCTTGAGGGCATTCAATGCATGTGGGTCCGCAGTAACGATCCTTTTTACGCCAGATGCTTGGATGGCTTCGATGTTGTGGTCTCGCAGCGCTTCGAAAAGAGCCTCTTCGCCGAAGCGGCGAACTTCATGGCCGCTGTCCCGTTCCGCGGCGCCCAGGATTCCGAAGTTCTCTCCCACATGGTCGAGGACTCGGGCTGTAGAGCGCGCGATCGACTGCATGCGGTCGTCGTAGGAAGTGATGCTGTCGACGAAATACAGCGTGCTGGCCCCATTCTTATCGAGAACCCGAACCTTACAGGTTTGCTGGAATTCCTTGGCGCTCACCCAGTCGGCCCGTTTCTTCTCCATCTTGCCGTAGGGATTGCCGCGGCTCTCGAGCGCTTTCAGCGGCTTCTGCAGCGACTGGGGAACGTTTCCATCATCGATCAACCCGCGCCGCAAATCGACAATCTTGTCGATGTACTCCACCAGCAGCGGGCACTCTTCTTCACAAGCGCCGCATGTCGTGCATGACCAGATTTGATCCTCAGAGAAGAGGCTGCCGATCAACGGGGCGCCATTGCCCGCTTTGCCGAACATGGGATAGTGCTGGAACGCATAGTCTCGCGCCTTAATGCTCAGGAATCGCGGCGAAAGCGGCCGCCCGGCAGCATTTGCGGGACAGTTGTCAGAGCAACGTCCGCAGTCCGCACACGAGTAAAAATCGAGCATGTGCTTCCAGGTGAAGTCCTCGAAGGTCTTCACCCCGAAGCTCTTGATCTGATCGAGTTGCCCTTCGCTCATGCCCCAGCGCACGGGCTTCACTGTGCCGCGCTCGAGCTTGCTGAAATACACGTTGAATAGGGAAGTCTCCACGTGAAACTGAATGCCGAACGGGCGGTAGCAGAGCAGGAAGTAGAACGTGACTTCGTGAACGAGATAGCTGGCAAAGCACAACTTGCCTAGAGTTGGCAGGGAAGCGGATGCCAGGACGATCTGCATCACCCATGGCAGGGAGAGCACTGCAAGGGCTTCCGCCGGCTGTCCGGCTTTGAGGTGCCCTGCCGCTTCTGCTGCCGAAAACAGCCCATCAGCTGCCATCAGAACAGCAATCAGCGCGAGCAGGAAAATCGCGTCCGCTGTGCGTGCTTTGCCGTATCTCTCTGGAACTGCGTAGCGTGCCGGCCTGAATACCAATCGGCGGACGATGGCAAACAGCATGCACAGGAAAACGACAGTCGCGGCGTAGTCCGTGATGACGTTGTATAAGTGGCTGGCGGTTCCTGAAACGCCAACAACTCCACCGTTTTCAGAAACGCCGGCCAATAACGAAAACGAACGGATCACCAGAAGGATGAAGCCGGTAAAAATGAGGATGTGGAGAATCCCAGCAGTCCGATAGCGGGGATGCTTCCATTGTCCAAACCAGAACTTGGCAAGCTTACCCAGGCGGGCGAAAGGACGATCGAAGCGGCAGTCACGCTCCGCATGCAGGAGTGGTATTAGGCGTCGCCACGCGATATAGGCGAAGGTCAGCGTGCCCAGCACGTGAATCGCAAGAAATAGGGCACGTCCGGACTCCAGCGACGAAGTCAACTCCGAGAGGGCCGCACTGCTTACCATGTTTTTTCGCCTGCCTGGCGACGTCTAGGCCGTCTGTTGAAGCGCGACCGGCGGCTGTTTTCCTGCGGGTCGTGCGGCTGCATTGGACCCGACCTTGGGTTGCTTGGTCGGGACGGGAATCGGTATGGATACGGTTGTGGTTGCGGGGGTCGGGCTCGCCGGGATTGTGTCCGGTATTGCCGCGGGCTGGCTGCTCACCTTAGGCTTTTTACGCAACGATCGCTTTGGCCGGGGCGTGCCGACAGCGGCATTTCGCAGTTCGATGAAACTTAATTTCAGAAGTTTTTCGAGACGTGCCAGATCGGGAGCAGCGTGTGCATCTCCGCTGAACCCGAAGTAAATCATTCCGTCGTAGCTCAGGATGGCGCAATTCATCGCCAGTTCCCCGCCAATTGGGACATAGGGATACCAGCGCAGCATCTTGCGGCCGAGCACGTGGAGCGGGAACTGCGGGCCGGGGACGTTTGTGCAAACCATGTTGAAAGGCGTGATCGGGAGCTGGCTGATCATTGGCCCCGCAAACGCCTGCATCACGCTCGGCAAAATCCCAACCAACCCGCCCGCCAGACCAACCAGCTCGGCGGCATGCCCTCGCTTCAGGAATTCCGTTCTCCGGTGAACCGCAGCCAGCAACTTCCGCGGATTGCGAATATCCAGGGGAATCGTCACAGGCAAGAGCGAGATGCGGTTTCCCAGTTCCGCGGCGCTGCTGTTGCCCCGCAGATTGACGGGCACCATGACACGGAACAGGCGCCCCTTGATGCGGTCGCCGTGAAGCTCCGAGTACCGGCGGATCGTCGCCGTGATCAGCGCCAGCAGAACGTCGTTGATGCTGGTTCCGAATACTTGCTTGATGGCCTTTACATCGGAAAAAGGAATTTCTGCGCAGGCAAATTTCTGCGGTCCACGGTAAAGGACGTTGAAGCACAGGCGCTCTGTCGGCGCGGTGATCTCCGGCATGAGATCCGTGAAATCTTTGCTGGGTGGTTCTGCGCTGTTGGCGAGCGTTCTCTCGCTCATGCTAAGCACATCCGTCCAGGCGGAGAGAATCCGATCCATGAAGTTGCCATAGGAGCTGGCGAGGCCATCGACCAGCGACGTCATGGGATCGCGCCCTGGCGGCATGTGCAGCCGCGCCTTACGTTTGGGCAGAGGCTTGGTTTCGGGAGTGGTATCCATGAGAGCGCTCATGAGGCCTACTCCCGCGATTCCATCCGCAAGACAGTGGTGCATGCGGGCAATCAGGGCCGCGCGGTTTCCCTTTAACCCGTGCACGAGGGTTAAGTCCCAGAGCGGTCGCTGCCGATCCATGACCTTGCCAAACAGTTTCCCTGCCAGCGCCTTCAGCTCCGCGTCGGTGCCGTGCTTGAGGGTAACCTCGCGCACGTGATTCCGGACGTCAAATTCCGGGTCATAGTCCCAGACTGGCAGCCCGGCATGAAGTGGCGGATCCACCACCCGCATCAGATATCGAGGAATCAAAGGCAGCCTCGACTCCACAAACCGGAGGTAGTCCTCGAACACGATTTCGCCGTCCAATACGCTGACGCAGGCGACGTTCAGCGGCATGCCCTCGCGCTCGAGGTTCAGAAAAACCGTGTCGCCCCAGGACAAACGATCCGTGCTCTGATGATTCCGCATACACACCCTCTTCCTTGCTCCAACCGCTCCATCGTCAAGCGCGAAAGGCGAATCGTGATGCCAGCTGTGCCAGCTTCAGTACCTTGTAGATTCCGACATTCACGCCATTCAGCTCGATCTTGATGCCCCGGTCCTCGGCAACTTGCACCAACTCTTCCAGGGCCGCCAGATCCTTGGGCTGGACGCGCAACACGGACGTGAAATCCAACACCGCCTCGCTCGAGCTGTTCAGTTTCGACTGGGCTTCCTGTAAGCCCTCAGCGACACGCTTTCCGTCAATCTTTACGAACATGGCAATCGTGGACATAGGCACACCATCCCTCAGGCTGTTTGCTGGTGAAGATCGGCAGTCGACTCGGCTGCTCCGCGTCCCCGATAGGCAATCCAGAACAGCTCCACCAGTTCGCTTACCAGTGGCATCCGCGGATTCGAGCGCCAGGAAGGATCGTCGAAGGCATTCTTGGCCAGGTCGGGCATCGCCAGTTCGAATTGCTCTTTCGAAATCCCCAATTCGGCAATCGATCGCGGGATCGCCAGTTGGTCAAGCAGTTGTTCCGTCGCCACAATCAGCCTCTTCACCTTTTCCTCGACCGTGCTGCCGCCGAGTCCCAGCAATTCGGCGATGGTTGCGTACTTCTTGTGTGCGATATAACCGCGCTGGTTGGGCGACGGCATAAACTTGCTCGGCACCGACGCGTTGAATGCGATCACATGTGGAAGCATCAACGCGTTGGCCCGTCCATGAGCGACACCAAACCGCGCGCCGAAGGCATGAGCGAGCGCATGATTCACGCCGACCGCGGCATTCGAAAATGCGATCGCCGCGATGCAGGCAGCGTTGTGCATCATGCAGCGCGCTTCTTCGTCGTTCGGACGCTCGTAGGCAATGGGCAGATACTTGAAGACCAAACGAATCGCCTGCATGGCGTTCGAGTCGGTATACGGCGAGGCGTAGATCGAGACCGCGGCTTCCAGCGCATGAGTTAGACAGTCAATCCCGGTGTCGGCGGTTAGCCCCTTCGGCATCGACATCACAAACTGCGGATCGACGATCGCGACGTCTGGAGTGAGCGAGTAATCCGCAAGCGTGACTTTCCTGCCGCGTTCCTTGTCTGACAGCACGGCGAAAGGAGTGACTTCGCTCCCCGTGCCGCTGGTCGTCGAGATGGCGATCAACCGCGCGCGATGGACTTTTTCCGTCGGGTACTCGACCACGCGTTTGCGGATGTCCATGAAAGGCGCGGCCAGTTCTTCCAGGTCCGCGTCGGGAGATTCGTACTTCAGCTTCATGATCTTGGCAGCATCGATCACCGATCCCCCGCCCAGCGCAATGATCTGATCCGCCTTGTAGTAGTTGAGCGCTTCCACCCCTTGCAGAATGGTCTTTACTTCAGGCTCGGCGTCGGGGATAACACAAACATGAACGAGGGCCTCGGGCAGAAGTTGGCGACGGACGACGTCCACGTAGCCGATCTGCTCCATGCCGGGATTGGTAATGATGATGGTGGACTTGGATTGCAGGCGGCGCAGGTTCTCGACTGCGTTCATGTTGAAGTAGATCTGATTGGGCACGCGGAACCACATATGCGCCTGTGTCCTCCGGGCCACGCGTTTGATATTCAGGTAGTGATAGACATTCACGTTGTCGGTCGTGCTGTTGCCGCCGCCGGTGCCGCAGCCGAATGAAAATGTCGGCACCATGTCGTTGTAGACTCCGCCGAAGGCTCCGATCGACCCGGGCGAATTCACGATGATGCGGCCTGCATTGATGACTTCGCTGAACCTGCGCACGACTTCATCATCCCGTGAGAACACAACCGCGGTATGGCCCACACCTCCGGCGTGATTCACGTCCACGCAAACCTTGAGCGCCTCGTCGACCGACTTCGCCCGGTAGACAGAGAGAACCGGGAAGAGCTTCTCGACCGACAGCGGATGCTCGCGACCCACACCTTCAATCTGGGCGATCAGCAGTTTCGTCTTGGGCTTCACCGCGATGCCAGCCCGGTGAGCAATGTCAGTGGCCTTTTGACCGACCGCCACCGGCTGCATGAACCCGGTCCCGGGATCGATCACAGCACGCTCCAGCAGCTTCGTCTCGCTCTCATTGCAGAGGTGAGCGCCCAGGTCGACGAACTTCTTCACTGCCTGGTCAAAGATTTCGTCATCCATTACCACGGTCTGTTCGGACGCGCAGATGGTTCCGTTGTCGAAGGTTTTCGAAGTGATGATGTCGACCACGGCCATGTTCAGGTCGGCGGTTTTCTCAAGGTAGACGGGCGTGTTCCCGGGACCTACACCCAGAGCCGGCTTGCCTGAACTGTAGGCTGCCTTGACAACACCGGGACCGCCGGTCGCGTCGATCAGGCCGATATCCTTGTGCTTCATGAGGTAGGCGTTTTCCTGCAGGCCGTGCGATTCCAGGCACGTGAAGACACCTTCCGGAGCGCCATGCTCGAGCGCGGTTTCGTACATGATCCTCACCGCTTCAAAGCAGCATCTCCATGCATTCGGGTGCGGGCTGAAGATCGCTGCATTCCTGGTCTTGATGGCCATGATGCATTTGAAGAGAACGGTCGAAGTGGGATTGGTGATGGGAGTGAGCGAGAAGATGACGCCGATCGGTTCAGCAACCTCGACGATGCCGCGTTCGGGGAACTCCCGAATCGCGCCGACCGTCTTTTTGTCCTTTACGTAGTTGTAGACAAACTCGGTGGCGACCATGTTCTTGAGAGCCTTGTCTTCGAGGACTCCAAGGCCGGTCTCTTCCACGGCCAGCCGCGCCAGATTTTGGGCTTGCTCCAGGCCAGCCACAACCATCGGCTTGACGATCCGGTCGACCTCTTCTTGCGTGTATTGGGTAAAGGCCGCTGCGGCTCGTCTGGCTTGGACTACGAGGCTTTCCAGGTAGGCAATGCGTTCTGCACTGAGGCCTTCCGGACTAGGTGGGACTCGAATCTGCCGCGAAACCGGTTCATTTGTAACTGTAGCCATTGCCGCCCCCCGTTTTGCTGTGGGGCGGGGGCATTCTCGTCGTTGCTGCTTCCTCAGAACCTCAGTCTTGCTTCGCAGGGCAGGGTGAAAATATCTTGATCTTGAATGCGAACACGCGCCTGGCCGTTCAACTATGCGTAATCGATCGGATGGGTCTCCAGCCAGTGCTCGTCGCGTACCCTACCAATATTCCTCCAGGCACGGCTGGCGGCGCACGCAGTCAAACCGCGGCTTTGCCACGCGATGCCCATGCCAAGTCCGATTGCCCAACCAAATAGACCAAACACAAGCGTCCTGCTTGCTGACCTGTGATTGTGTCCCGGGAAACTGCCCAGCATGCCGACGAGTGCTCCTACGGCGGCTGGGGTTGAGGCACTTCGGACTGCTTCGCTCAGAAAAGGAGTGAGGGGTTTTCCATTGAGGAATGCTTCTCGACCGGAACGTGCTCCCGCCAGCCCAGAATTCAGAACCTTTCGACCGTATTCAACCTCAGACCCGGACCATTCACGGAGATTCATGGGAATTGCCTTGTTGTCCTCGGTTGATCTGGGAACCTTGAACAACTTAATCGCAGAACCGAATTCAATTCGGTGAAGTGGGTCACGGACCAGCGTGATTTGCGCCCCGAACGGTCGTAGCGAAATCACTCAGACACTGCGTGCACCGCGTGGATAAAGCACTTGACAGAAGAGGGACGAACCTTGGACCCGGTCGACCCCTCGCGTCGTTGCAGCCTTTCCGGCTGCGTCCAAGATTCGTCCCTCGCGATGCGGACCCGCGCTCGACGGTCGTGGCGAGCGCCGACCTCCGGGAAATTAGGTCCGCCCGCACCGCAAATGCACAGCTCGATCGACTCTCGACCTAAACCAGGACGTACTTTCCCGCTTCGATGACCCGTTGCGCAATTAGTTTTCGCAAGGCGACGGTGTTCCACGGTTCGCACTTGCACAGGCGCCGCAGGATCGCCATCTGCGTGCGTAGCGTATCGCCATCGCTCGCGGCCGCCAGCACCGTCTTTGCGGCGCTTTCCACCTTCTCCATGGCAGTCGTGAGACACACTTGTGTCATGGCGGTGGCGAGCACGGCGGTCTCTTCATTGCGCTCCATGATCTTGCGCGCGCGAAGCACCGCCGATTCCATGGCATACGTAGCAATCACCATATTCGCGATCGCACCCATGATCTCCTGTTCGTTCTGGAGCGCCTGCATGTATTTCTGCGTGGCAACCCCGGCGGCAAAGAGTGAGACTTTCTTGGCGGCCGCCACCAGCCTCCGCTCTTCCGCCAACGGTCCTTCCATCCCGTCGTCGCGAGCGCCGGATACTACCTCGTCCATCAACTTCTTGATCGCAGTCATCAGGGGCAGGTGCCCCGACATGGCGCGCTTCATCAGGAAGCCTGTAATCACCAGCCGGTTGATTTCGTTCGTGCCTTCGAAAATGCGGTTGATGCGCGAATCGCGGTAGGCACGCTCGGCAGGGTACTCTTCCACGAATCCATATCCACCATAGATCTGGACCATTTCGTCCACGACATAATCCAGGAACTCTGAGCCCCAAACCTTCAGGATCGAGCACTCGACGGCATACTCATCAATCACCTTGCGTACCTGGGACATGTCGTCGTGAGCGTCGCCGAGGCAGGCAAGTGCCGCATCCATTTGCCCCACCGTGCGGTACGCCATGGCCTCGCCCGTGAAAATGCCCGTCGCCATATTCGCCAGCTTCTCACGAATCAACCCGAAATCCGCGATCACCTTGCCGAAGGCTTTGCGTTGTTTGGCGTAGGCGATGGCGCTCTCGAGGCAATGCCGTGCCGCCCCCACAGATCCCGCTCCTAGCTTGAAGCGGCCCACGTTGAGCACGTTGAAGGCAATCATGTGGCCCTTGCCCATCTCTCCCAGAACGTTCTCAACCGGCACCTGGCAATCGTTGAGGATCAGCGGGCAGGTTGACGATCCGCGAATTCCCATCTTGTGCTCCTCCGCGCCCACGGAGAAGCCCGAAAACTTTCGCTCCACGATGAAGGCAGTGAATTTCTCGCCGTCTACCTTCGCGAACACGATGAATAAATCGGCGAATCCCGCGTTCGTAATCCACATCTTCTCGCCGTTCAGAACATAGTGTTTGCCGTCGGCGGAAAGCTGTGCCCGCGCCCGGCAGTGCAGGGCGTCGGATCCTGACGAAGACTCCGACAGTGCGTAGGCTCCGACCGTTTCTCCGCTGGCCAGCCCGGGCAGATACTTCTTCTTTTGCTCCTCGGTACCGAAATAAATGATTGGCAGGGTCCCGATGCAGGTATGCGCGCCCCAGGTGGCGCTGAAGCCGGCGTACTTCGCGAGGCGGTCGGCGATCAGAGCCGAGGTCACCTTGTCCATTTGCATGCCGCCGTACTGCTCGGGTACGTCGGCTCCGCTCAGTCCCAATTCTCCCGCCTTGCGCACCAGGGCGCGCAGAAGAGGCAGGTCCTTGCCCTCCAGTTTCTCGATATTCGGAGTAATTTCCTTGTTGGCGAATTCTTCGGCCGTTTGTGCGATCAGCAGGTGCTGTTCGGTGAAATCCTCCGGAGTGAAAATCTCTGCCGGTGTCCGCTCCTCAATCAGGAAGCTGCCGCCGGCTACGTTGATGTGCGACGTTGATGCCACCGTGGCCATAGATCACTCCTGTCGGCTAATGCGACAACTCGCTTTGCCATCCGCGGCTAGGGGACCGCGGTCCCTTGTGGTTTCCAATATTTTTGCCGCAGTACGCGCTTCAACAGCTTGCCCGTGCCGGTCTTTGGCAAGCTCTCCATGAACTCCACCGAGTGCGGGCATTTGTAATGCGATAAGCGCGCGCGGCAGAACTCGATCAAGTCTGCTGCGGTTGTCATTGCTCCCAGCTTCAGCACCACCAGCGCCTTGGGCGCCTCGCCCCACTTCTCGTCGGGCACCGGGATCACCACCGCCTCGAGCACTGCGGGGTGGGCGAGCAGGGTCTTTTCCACCTCCAGAGAAGAGATATTCTCGCCGCCACTGACAATGATCTCCTTCTTGCGATCGACGATCTGCAGATACCGGTTCTCGTCAACAATCGCGATGTCCCCGGTGTGAAGCCACCCATCCTGCAGCGCGGCTCGCGTGGCCTCAGGCTGACCCCAGTAGCCGTCCATGACGCCGTCTCCGCGGACGATAATCTCGCCCATCGCGGTCGCATCATGGGCCACCTCGTTTCCATCGGGCCCGATCACACGAATCTCTACTCCCGGGATGGCAAAACCTGTCATCGCTTGCCGGGCGTAGCGATCTTCATGCACCCAGACAGAGTCCGCTTTGGGTGCGGACTTCGCTAGCGTGGGCGACGTTTCCGTCAGCCCATAGCCGGAAATACAGGCGCAGCCCAACGTCTGTTCCACCTCCTTCACTAATGTGGGTGAGGACGCGGCGCCTCCAATCGTGACCAGTTGCAGACTGCGCAGGTTGTACTTGTTCCGGTCGGGAGAATGCAACAATGCTGCCACCATCGTAGGTACCATCGCACACGTGGTGACCCGCTCGCGCTCGATCAGGCGGAATACTTCAGCCGGGTTGAAGTGATGGAGCATCACGTGTGTGCCCCCGACCACTGTGATGGTGTGTGCCGTTCCCCAACCGTTGGCGTGGAACAAAGGAATCGTGTGCAGCAGCACAGCATTGCACGACATGTCGCCCAAGGTGGTGGGCGAGGTCTGGCCCGCCGCAATCACCGATAGAGCGTGGAGGTACACGTTGCGGTGGGTGAGCTTCACTCCCTTGGGCCGGTCGCTGCTGCCGCTGGTGTAGAACAATTCCGCGACCGAGTCTTCGTCCACCCGCGTGAAGTCGCACTCGAATGGAGACGCTTCTGCCAGTAAGTCTTCATAGTTGCGATCATCCAGCCAGGTGGCCTGGGGTGGACCCTCGAGAAGGAAAAAGAATTCCACACTGCGCGCCAAAGCCCGCAGCGACTCCACTTGCGGCAAGAACAGGGGCTCGACAAAAAGAAAACGCGCTTGCGAGTCTTCCAGCACGAATGCCAGTTCCTCGGGCCCCAAGCGGATATTTAGTGGAAGCAGAATGCATCCCGCTTCGAGAACGCCGTAATAGGCTTCGAGCAGGCGGTGGCAGTTTGTGCCCAGGAAGGCAATCCGGTCTCCCGGCTGTGCTCCAGCAGCAACCAGCGCCCCTGCCAGTCGCGCCGCGCGTTCCGCGAAGCGCTCATACGTAAAGCGGTGGTCCCCACAAATCACACCGACCTTGCGGGGAAACTGCTCGCGTGCATAGCGGAGAAAACGGATCGGAGTAAGGGGTATGTTCATACGCACCTCGCGGTGGTGAGAGGTTGTCCTGCCTGACCCGCTCGAAGAAGCGGGCGAGTTTGCTTGACAAGCCGCTGGCGCGTTCTTCTTCTTACCGAACCACGCTCGTGCGGTGCGTTCTCGGGTTCTTCACCCTGAAAGGGACGAAAGCTTGCAAAAGTGAAGGGCCGACGACGGTGAGTTGCGCCGAGCACCGGGGACCGAGGACAGTCCTGGTGTTCATCCGCGCCGACACGTTTGGCGTGGAACCTCAGCGTTGTTGCATCCTGGCCCACGCCGAGTGGGTGCAGGCCAGGATTCCTCACGATGGCAGCCGAAGCGCCGTCCCTGCGATTGCCATCATGCGACTGCTGCCGATGCCTTTTCTTTCTTCGCGCGGCCCGTCCGCTTGCCGGGATGCCGCGGCTTTACTGCGTGCTTGTTCTGTCTGACCATCACGTCCATGAGCGCGCGTTGCGCGTCAACGTAGCTCTGGACTCCTTCGCGCGTCAGTTCCGCAAGCGGTACAAACGGGAAGGGCTTCATCAGTTCGATGGCCTTGCCTGCCGTCTTCACGCTCGCGTTCATCTGCTGCCCGGCGAGATCGACCAGCTTCTTCTGCGCCTCGATGAACGACTCGGTTGCTTCCCGCGCCATTGCGGCCATTTCCGTTTTCTTGGCCTTCTTGGTCACGCCGGGCCGCTTGGCGCCGGTGGCTTTTGCGGTCTCCTCGGCGATCACGTCCATGAACTGCTTCTGAGCGTCGACAAACTTCTCCATGCCCTCACGAGCGAGTTCGGCAACGTCCTCTCCCGTGTAAGGCTTTCCGGCCTTCGCCGCCTCGACCCAGCTATGGGTCTGCTTGCCGGCGATCTTCAGGAACTCCCTCTGCATGTCGACGAAGGTATCCACGCTGCGCCGGAGCAGGTCCGTCATCGCCTGCGCCGCCGGCCAGTCGCCGATCCGCTCTTTGACGCCGGTCATAAGAATCTCGTTCTGTTTCTGACCCAGGTCCAGGAGGATCTTCTGGCCTTCAATGAAATTGGTTACGCCCTCTCCGGCGACTTCTCCGAGGATCGCGGCCGGGGAGTGATGAGGATCTGACAATTGCTGTCTCACCGAGTGCATGATGCTGGCGTTTTGCCGCATCGCAAGGTCCAACAGAATACGTTGCGTGGCAAAGAAACCCTGCACGCCCTGTTGGGCCCAGCCGGTGAGAAGAGAGACAAACGAGGATTCATGATTCGTTCGGGGCTCATGCTTTTCGGCTGCCGGCATGGGACACCTCCTACTGATTTAGAATTGCTGCACTGCAGCATCAATTAAAATGTACGAGCCGGCAGCAAATGTGTCAATATCGGATGTGCTCTGTTGCATAGCAGCAGGGCATGGATTGGACCAAAATGGAACCAGGCGGCAAGGTGGTGATCAAAAAGTACGGCAATCGCCGTCTCTATGACACCGCCGCCAGTCGTTACGTGAATCTCGATGAAGTGGCTGGCTTTATACGGCAGGGCAAGGACGTGCAGGTCGTGGATGCCAAAACCGGCAAGGACCTGACCCGGGTCGTTCTGACCCAAATCATCACGGACGATGCCCGGGATAAGCCGACCGGTCTGCCACTCGAACTGCTGCGGCAGTTGGTCGTTGCATCGGATGAAGTGCGCCGGGAATTCGTGATGTGGTACCTGAAGTCGGCCTTCGACGCCTATCAGAAAGTGCAGAGCGCCGTGCAGACGAGCGTCGGCAATGTCCAGTCGGCCATCCTGTCGCCGGTGGAGATGATGAGGAGCTTTCTGAGTTCGCCTCCCGGCCCTGCGCCGAGAGCCGAAACCGGGTCGGAACTGGAAGCTCTGCGGAAAAAGGTTGCGGAACTGGAAGCTCGTGTTCAAAAACCAGAGCGCAAGAAAAGCAGACGAAAGGCACGACGCGGAACGTCTTGACCCTTCATAGCATTCGCAGGCTTCCGGCGTTCCCTTCCCGAGTCGCGCGGCGGACCGAGGGCCAATTTTGGTCTGTCAGTGTGATCCAAACCGGTAACGCATGTGCGTTACGACGTAGAGCGATTTGAAAGCGGGGCTGTATAATCCACGACGGGTTGAACGCACGCTGGTAGTGTTTGCAAGGTGACAGAACCGGGATCAACATTGATAAAGCACAAGACAGTCAGAGGAACATCGAAACCTACTCGGCGCAGACGGACTCCAAAGACCCGCCCGGAGACTAACTTTTTCCCCTGGACGGAGGCGTTGTTTGCAGCGGAGGTCCTCCTCCTGCATGCGACCCCGGTGTACTACGGTCTGGGCGTGCCTCACGGTGATGACTCGGGAGCGGTGATCATTCCCGGATTTCTGGGCACCGATCTCTACCTGATGGAGCTTCATGGTTGGCTGCGCCGCATCGGCTATCAGCCATATTTTTCGGGTATCGGGGTCAATGCCGACTGTCCGAATCTCCTTATCCAGCGTCACCTGAACGAGACCATTGCCCGCGCGCGCGCCGAAACCGGACGCAAGATCCATCTCATTGGACACAGTCTTGGCGGAGTGATTGCTCGTTCCGTCGCGCATCAGCGGCCAAAGGACATCGCCTCGGTGATCACGCTGGCCGCGCCTTTTCGGGGCACGGTGACAAGCAGGACCGTTCTCCAGGCGGCGGAGGCTGTCCGCTTGCGTATCCTGGCCGAGCATGGACGCGGCGTGCTTCCCGACTGCTATACCGGACGGTGCACCTGCAATTTCATCAATTCCTTGACCCGCGATATTCCTGCCTCGGTCATGGAAACGGCAATCTACACGCGGCATGACGGCATCGTGGATTGGCGCTATTGCAAGACAGGACACGCCGAGGCCGATTTTGAAGTTCCCGGCACGCACATCGGGATGGCGTTTAACGCCTCGGCTTACACGGTCGTCGCCGACCGCCTGGCCAAGGCACGCAACTACGGTTGAGCGCCACCTTTCTCCAACACCGCACCGAAATTCGTCTCGAGAATTTCTTCCGGCACACCTCGTGCTTCAAGGCGAAGCCGCGCACTCGCCAGGCTGTTGTTCGCCACCGGAAAACTTCCCGAGCCGTTGGTCTTCAAATACCGCAGTGTATGCAGAGCCTGCCCTGAGCCATCGAAAGTCGCATGCAACCGCATGCCGTCCTTGCTGGAGCATTGGAAACTCCACCGGAACTTCTGCGGATCTTCTGCGGCATCGCTAAGGTTGCGGCACACATACGGCACTCCCCCATGCCAAAGCACTGCTTTTCGAAAGATAAATCCAAACGGCAGTTCATAGACCAGAGCCTCCAGAGTAGTCGCAGGCCCCGCCGGCCGCGGGAAGTAGGCATGCGCCCAGGTCCAGAATTTGCGATGCCGGTATCCGCAGTTATGTCCTTGCACTCCGAATCCGAGCGGGTCGCCTTCGAACGTCTTGCCATCCAGCGAGACTTTGCCGGAGAAAACCGCATCAGAGTGAGGAGTTCGTGTGAAGCCAATCCAACCCTTCGTGCTCATGGTGAACTGGTACGTCGAGCGATAGCGTAGTTCCCATGAAACCGCATGCCCGCCAACCTGCAACGATCCTCGACAGGAGTTTTCGTCGATCGCATTTTCGCCAAATTGAAAGCCGAACGGGCTGCGGCCTTTGGCGCTAAGCTGCAAGCTGTCGAGCGGAAGTCCCTGAATCAAACTCTGCGGTTTCCCTTGCGACGGGAACCACGTCGCCCACAGCTGAACCGGCATCCCGCTGGGATGTCCGGCACAACCGCCTCGCCCCGGATTCATCAGCAGATAACGGAACCACCACGCACCGCTGCCGTCCGCAAGTCCCATGCGGAGGAACCACACTTCATAGCGCTGACGTGTAGAGCGTGTCGAGAATGCCTGGTTGAGTGTGTTCACTGGTTCGAGCCGTTGGGCGTCAAGAGTTTTGTTGCCAGTGTGAAGGGGTGACAGAATCGTTCAAGGGATTCTAGCGTTGCTCTCCGGAGATCCGCATTGGAAGATTAGTTTTGCTTAGTAAATGGGCGGGCTATAGGGCAGCGGTCACAGGTGTGTGTGACGTGCACGCATGTGATAGCAGACACATCTTGACCCACTCAACGCCAATAATGCGGGCCTGCGAGTTTTCGCCGAGCCGTTGCCCCGGCGTGCAGCGCGATGGCGGAGCAGCGGCCACAGCCCAGGACGCTTTGCGGCATTCGAATGTGCAGACGACTCTGGCCCACTGCACCAAAACCGTGCGCACCGATGTGCGTCAGGCCCTCGAAAAACGGGCCAAAAACCTGCAACCTGAAAGTCTCGGGACCACTAACGGACATTTCGCCGTCCGCAGCACCCCGCCAAGGGCGGTTAACTAATTTGGTTCGTTGGGATTATGATTCGGAGCACTCTTCGCTGTACCGAGATTTTGTCTATCTCAATCCGCGAAAAGCAGTTATAGTAATTTCCGCTCAGCGATTTTCTTCGACAACTACCTGATTTGATGGCGCGGAAAAGCAGTCCCACCATCTTGCAGGAAGAGTTGTACCCTCCGCCGGGAGAACCCGAGCGCGAACTGGACGATGCGCGCCTGGTTGATCTGGACGTCGAGGAAGAATCGCCCTTCTTGCGTGGGCAAAAGCGGGTTTCTGCCCGGCGCAGTGCGCTCCCCAAAAAGACATTACATCTCCTGACGTGGTCGGGGATCGCCCTGTTTGCAGCCTGCGTCGCCAGCGTCGCGGGGTCGGCGATGTATCAATACGGCGAGCGCAACTGGCGCTTCCGAATTGACTCGAGCGACGACATCGAGGTCAGTGGCACGCACAATGTCCCCCGTTCTCAAATCATGGAAGTATTGGGCGGGGACATCGGCCGCAATATCTTCTTCATCCCGTTGAGCGAGCGCAAAGCGCAGCTCGAGCGAATTCCCTGGGTT
>Ga0210401_10000689_pt1 | contig 41130 bp, 42 predicted proteins | sample IncBWH32MmetaG_FD_150866 | JGI IMG/M metagenome (GOLD analysis project Ga0210401, IMG submission 150866) | Forest soil microbial communities from Barre Woods Harvard Forest LTER site, Petersham, Massachusetts, United States - Inc-BW-H-32-M | ecosystem: Environmental > Terrestrial > Soil >... | reverse complement strand
CGGTCACGCGCCTGCCGGTGGAACCGTGTTGCCGTTGTTCTGCGACACACGCATTATGGCCGACGGAGATTTCAAGATCGGCCTGAATGAAGTGCAGGTCGGCCTGGTTCTGCCGCCCGTGATCCTGGCCGCGTTGAGACGCCTGGTCGGACCGCGACAGGCCGAGCGACTCGCCGTGACTGGCATGCTGATCTCGCCCCAGCAAGCCCTCGCCGCCGGACTAGTCGACGCTCTCGCTCCTGCCGATCAAGTCATCGCGGATGCGATTCAATGGTGCGAAGCCCTGCTTGCCCTTCCGGCTGAGGCGATGTCCGCCACGCGTCGCGAAGCCCGCAAGGATCTGGTGGCCTGCTTCGGTTCGAACACCGAGGCGGAGTTGCAGGGAGTCGCTGAAAGCTGGTGGTCCCCCGAAACGCAAGCCGCCTTGCACGCTCTCGCGGCCAGGTTGGGGAAGAAACCAGCTGCGGTTTAGCCCCGCTCGCTGTCTTAAATTGTCATTCCGATGCCGAGCGAAGGCGGCGGACTCTGCGTCTCTTGATTCCAGATTCTTCTCCGGCATACGCCGGTTCCTGAGCGAAGTGAGGCGCCAGCCGAACGAAGTCGAAGGACCCCGGGTGAGTTGGCAGCAGCACCAGCCTACGGAGAATTTCCACCACCGGCCCATCGCACTGAGCTACCCGCACAGAGAGTGTCGAAAACTCTCGTCAGGGATTTCTCCGCAGGACGACGTATTCATGGTGGGTTCGAGGTGTCGGCAACCCGGCGAAATCACATGGAGGGTCGGGCGTCCCCGCCCGACGGACGGGCGAGATGCCCGTCCACTCCAAAAACTAGACGTTCACGGGCGCAAAGCGCGCCGCTGCCCATTCGTTCATCGGGTGCAGCTTTCCGCAGTCCAGACACTTGGTCACTGCAAACTGGGTCGCGCAGTAGGGACAAACGGCCCCTGTCGCGAAGGTATCGATGGGCTGCCCGCACTGACCGCACTTCCAATAGTTCCCAACCGGCGGGGCTGTGCGACAACTTGGACAAGCAAAACCTTCACGGCGCGGCAACTTCGCGAGTTTTAAAAGCGCGCGGGCGTGCTGCAGTCCTCCCCAGCAATTCATGAGCATGAAGAGCGCGAGAACGCCGTACCAGATGGAATGCCTCCACAGAGCAAGAGCGATGAATCCGGCCACGCCCACAAAACCGAGCGAGGTGGCAACCATCAAGCTTCTCGCCCGTCCCATGACAAACCAAAGCAGCGCGCGGAAAATCTGGCCGCCGTCCAGAGGATAGACGGGCAGCATGTTGAAGACGAGTAGAACGACGTCAATAACAAGGACCCCTCTCACCAGATGATTCACATTGGGCATCGCCAACGCCCATCCTGACGAGCGGCCAAAGTAAGACAGCCCCACAAGGACAGGTAGCAGCACTACATTCACTAGCGGTCCCGCCGCAATACTCCACAGAGTCGCGCCAGCCCGCGGAGGAGGATCGACATAGGCGACTCCTCCCAGAGGCCAGAGCACAATCTGATTCGCGATGCCTCCGACTTGCCGGCAAGCCATGGCGTGCCCGAATTCATGCAGCAGCACAATTAGAAAGAGTGAAAGATATTCGGCCACATTCCATGCGAGCGACGAATAGAGTCCGGTTCGGTGTTTGATTTCGATGACCGCCACCAGAAACCACGACCAATGCAGAAACACATCAACCCCGGAAAATCGGAAAAGATGTATCGACCCTTCACGAGTGCTCGCCATGTGCGCAGTGTACTTGAATTACAGAAAGGTGATAAGTGGGATCAGTGTCGTCGGTGACGAGAGTAATCGGTAAGTTCAGCATCGAGAATAATGATCGCGGTTACAATGCTGTGCCTATGAAAAAGAAGTTTGCTGTTTTTGCCACCGTCCTGGCCAGTCTGGCCGCCGCCGCGCAGCAACCCACACTCGCTTCTCCGCTCCTCGACCACCTCGCCGGTCACTGGGTGCTCCGCGGCACCATCGCCGGCAAACCGACCACCCATGATGTCGACGCGGAATGGGTGATCCAGCACCAATATCTGCGACTCCACGAAGTCTCGCAGGAGCAAAACGCCAAACGCCAACCACAATACGAAGCCATGATCTTCATAGGCTGGAACCAGACCCCCAAGACTTACACCTGCGTATGGCTCGACGTCTACGGCGGAGCTTCCATCGCTTCCCTCGGCATCGCTGAACCCTCTGACAACCAACTCCCGTTCATCTTCAAGGACGAAAAGGGCGAAGTCTCGTTCCACAACGATTTCGTTTACAACCCAACCACGGATACATGGGAGTGGCGCATGGACAACATCGACAAGGGTGTCGCCAAGCCATTCGGCCGCGTGAAGCTGACACGCAAATAGAGGAATTCGCTCAAGAAACGCGTTCACTCTGCCTCTCGGTACACTTTACCCTCTGCTAAAATTCCTCACCATACGCCCGGAGGACCCTGCGTGCGCCAAATACTGAATGTGCTGCGTTTGCTCGCTTTGATCACCATCGTTCCTCTGACCTGCCTCGCTGCCTCGACGCAGGACGCCGCAACACTCCCAGAACTGCAGGGCGCTTTCCGTGCGCCTGCGAAAAACGGGTGGACCTATGTGCATCTGCAGGGCACGCCCCATCAGATCGGATTTCAGAACGGGTACCTGTTAGCGCCAGAAATCGATGACATGCTCAAGGTCGTCATCCTCGAAGCCCAGCACGACTACAAGAAAGACTGGGCGTTCTTCCGCGACGCCGCCCAGAACATGATGTGGCCGCACATTGAGCAGGAATATCGCGAGGAGTTGCAGGGAATCGCGGACGGAGCCGCCGCTCACGGTGTCAAGATCGACGTGTGGGACGTGGTAGGCGTGAACGCCGAAACCGAGTGGAGCTATTACAACAAGGAATACGACAAGCAGCACGGCGTCAAAACCGCCTCATCGGTCCCCGAGCACTGCAGCGCCTTCGTCGCCACCGGCAGCTATACCAAAGATGGCAAGATTGTAATCGCACACAACAACTGGTCCACCTATCTCGAAAGCGAGCGCTGGACCATCATCTTCGACATTGTTCCGGCCAAGGGCTATCGCATGCTGATGGATGGCCTGCCCGGAGTCATTCACAGCGGCGACGACTTTGTCGTCAATGCGGCCGGAATCGCGATCACCGAAACCACCATCAGTCACTTCTTCGGATTCGATACCGCCGGCATTCCGGAATTCGTGCGTGCCCGCAAGGCAGCTCAGTACTCGGCGTCCATCGACGATTTCATCCGCATCATGAAGGAAGGCAATAACGGAGGCTATGCCAACACCTGGCTGGTCGCGGACATTCACAAGAACGAAATCGGACGGCTCGAGCTGGGTTTAAAGAACGTCACGCTGGAGCGCTCGAGCGACGGATATTTCGTCGGCTCAAACTTCCCCATCAACGCAAAGCTCACCCAGGAAGAAACCGACTTCGATGCCAAGGACGTTGGCCAGAGCTCCCTTGCCCGGCACGCCCGCTGGGAACAATTGATGGCCGAGAATAAGGGCAAGATCGACGTGGCCGCCGCGCAGCGCTTTCTCGCCGATCACTACGACGTCATCGAAAAGAAAGAAGATGCCAGCGAATGGATCTTTCGCCGCGTGGTTCAAGTGGCTGGGTAGGAGTTTCGCGATATTTGCGGCGTGGTTCTTTGGCAGCCTCGTTGTCGGCCTGGCTAAAAAAGATCCAACTGTAGGCAAAGGAATAATCGCTGGCGTTTTTCTAGCGATTGGTGCTTGGAATATTCTCCGCTCGTACTCCACATACAAGGCGTTACTGGAGACCTCCGACCCCACCGTGAATCATTATGTCCGCGAGACGCTCGAACGGATGCGCACGGCCTCCACCTCTGAGCATGCTCAGATTATCGAATTCAAGAAGCGCGGCATCGGAGAAAAGGGAACGTGGCGTTTGCAACCTGACGGTGATCTTCTCTTAATTTGCCAATTCGCGGACAAGACCTTCGGGTTCGGCGGTAGACCTCAGCAGGCGGTTTACATACTACGGCGGGATGTTCAGATCCACCATGAGGGTGATCGCTGGCTGGGTAAGAACATAAACGCAACTCTCTCCGTTGGTGGCGCTGAAAACAAAGTTCAACTAAAACCGGAAATGCTGGCACGTTTAGAATCCCTGCTGACTGGCACTTCCTCCGCTCCCACGGATGCGAATTGGGTGAATGCCATCCCGGCAAAGTAATGAAAAATCTCCATTGCACTCATTTTCCGAACCTTTTCGAATGGTTCAGATGTGAAGTGAATCGAAAGAAGTCGGAATTTGAGCGAAATGCCTGGTTTCGCCAATCATCCCGTATCCTAGGCGGGTGGCCCACCTTTCAGGATTTTGCGCCCGGAGCCCTCCCCGTCTTAGGGGTGGCCCATCCTTGCGTTCTTTGCAAGGGTGGGAGGCCAAGCTGTCGACTGCGCCTCCCGGAAGGGTATAAGGCGAAGGGAGCCTCCACGCCCGCGATACCTATTCCGGATGACTCTTGCCAATTGCAAAGTAGAAGAAAAGCAAAATCCCATTTAGGGCTGTGGAATCCCACCTTCGCACAAACCGCAAAGGTGGGCCACCCGCGCGGTTTGGATTTACGAGCGGAAGCGGTTGTCAGCCTGTGCCAGCATTCCCCGACCGGGAATTGCGCTCTGGAAGCGGGTTTCGAAGGCATTTTCTCTTGACAACAGTCTGACGCGCTGATAATTTTTTGCCGCGTTTTTTTCAGTTGACTCTGTCGTCGTTCGCAATCGGCCCTGTGATCCTTCCCAGGCGGCCCTGTATTAGTCCCAGTTTTCAGGCTGTCGCGCGAACCGCAAGCGGGTGGTCTTTCGTCACAAGCTGCCGTTGTTTGGTAGCCCATTGAACCTAACAAGATAGCCGACCTCAGCATTCTCGAATCTCTTGGAAAAACTACAAGGAGGCGCACCATGCGTGTAGCGCTAGTTACAGTTCTTTTTGCAGTTCTGTCCGCATTGGCCTTCGCTCAGGTGCAAACCGATCAGGTCGACGCGAGCTTCCTCGCCAAGGCTAAGCCTGGCACACTTCACATCTCCAATGCAGCCGGTGGCGGTATCCTTGGCACCCGCTCCTCGGGAAGTCTTCTAGGCATTGACTCCCTTGTGAACTGGAGCAGTTACTTTTATTTGCCGGGATTTTTGTCCGACCAGTTTTTTGGCCTTCCGGTGGCTCCTCAGTTCACCTGGCAATACACCATGGTTGGCCACGCGCCATTCGGAAAGGGAAATGACAGCGATTGGCAGGGAGAGACCACCTGGATCAACGCTCCCATCGTGCCTGTCAACCTCGACCTGCGCAACTTCGACGGTTCGCCGCGCTTCGTTAACGGGCACCGTCTCTACTCAGACGCTACACAGTATGTGACGCCAGTGTTGAAGTCGCCGGTGTTTGGGAAGACCTTTTATGGTTCCAGCGCACCCGCGACTCAGTATGCGGATGCGATTCAAAGAGCAGAGTTCTTCAACCGCTCGGACAGCGGCTGGCACACGCTCTTGCGACCGTTGGTTAAAACGCCACGTACAATGACACTCATCCGGGGCACCTACCGCTTTGCTCTCAACAGTGACGGCTCGTGTTGCCTTTTCGTGCTGATCGACGTCAACACGTTCTCTAGTTTATTGTTCCCGTTGGTGCCCACAGACACTAGCACGGTGATTGGCGCGGCAGAGAACGCAGGAGACATCCGCACCCGCGACCTGTCCACCTTCCTCTTCCCAAATGCCTACCTTTACTTTAATGGCGATCCAACGCAGTGCTGCGTGCTGGGGTTTCACAGCTACGATCTCGAGCCAGGTGGTCCGACCAATGGTTTCCGCGAAAGGCGCTACGTAGTTAACTACTCAAGTTGGATCAGCCCCGGGCTGTTTGGTAGCGCCTTTACCGACATAACTGCTCTCAGCCATGAAATCGCTGAGGCCTTTAATGATCCATTCGTTACCAATGCGACTCCCTGGTGGCTCGCGCCCAACGGCGTTTGCCAAGACAACCTCGAAACGGGCGACGTTATCGAGGGATTGCCCGATGCTACGTTTCCGATAACGATGAACGGCTTCACATACCACCCTCAGAACGAGGCTCTGGTACAGTGGTTTGCTTCGGAGACACCGTCTTCAGCTATCAGCGGTGCCTACAGCTATCCGGACACGACTGTACTGCCGTCAGCGTCTGTCTCTGAGTTACCTGGATGTACCGGTCCCTTTTCCTTTCCCCCAGGCAAGTAGTTTCGACAGAACTGCGGCCAGACTGATCGCGGTCGGACGAAGGGAGCCCGGCCCGGCGCGGGCCGGGCAAGCCCGGCTGTTGAAAAACTCACTCCCTGAAAAGTGCTCAGAAAAACTTTGCGTAGGAAGCCCTACAACAGTCCGCATTGGTTTTGGACTTTTGCTAGAGCCCAGAGCCTAAAGCCTAAAGCCTAGAGCCAAGAGGAGAGAGAAAGATAAAAACTATCACCGCGTCCCGCCCGCCTTCATGCCCAGCGAATCCGCTATTGACGAAGGACGTTCCGAACGTCCGCGATGAAGTTCTTCCAGCAAGAGCATATCGTTGTACACATCGCTGGCGGCAATTTTCGGAGCGCTCTTGCGCAGTTCTTCGCGCAAGCGAACAACCAGCAGATGCTGCGCGATCTCGGGCGCTTCCGATGCGCTCACGATATTGTCGCGCGTCAGCCCGACCGCGACCGGACCCTCGCCCAATGTCAGGCGCAACACCGGTCTGCCCGCCTCATCCAGTTGTGGCTGCGCGGTCGCCTCCAGCCGAGGCCATTTCACCTCTTCGAGTATCGTGCCCTCAGTGATGCCACGCGCCAGACGTTCCAGCCGCGTTTGATATTCGCGGCGCTCCTGCGCGGTCATCGGCGCCTCCAGGTCGCGACGAGGATCGAACACCAACGCATGCTGTCCCGGATCAAACCCGCGTGAGCCGGTGAAGTACGCGGCTGCAAAACAGGCGACAATCGCCGGATGCCAGACCAGCAGCGGTGCCATATACTTCTTCGCTTTGAACGCCGACTCCACCACGCCACGCACCGGTTTGCTGCGCTTCATCGTGCCCGGCACCTGCGGAATTACAAAGCTGATCGATTCCAGCTCCGGATGATGCTTGCTGTAACGCGCCAGGCACTTGGCAATTTGTTTTGGGGTACTAATGCCCAGATCGCCGATAATTCCGCGATGCAACGCGCCGGGATAATAGAAATTAATAATTCCCTTCACGAAATCGGCGCAGTTGCTCGACAACAGCTTGTACCTCCCGACGTTTCGCCGCGCATTCAGAATCTGGATCAGCTCGTCATCCTTCTCGGCGCTGGTTTCGATCTCGAAGGCATAACTCGTGCGGTCGTACGAGGACCCGACCAGCTGGTACCACGGCCCTTCCGACACTCCGCCATCGGGCGCGTCAGGAATGAATTCTTCGAAATGCTTTCTCCGGTACTGGTCGCGCAGGAAAGACACCAGCTTCGCGTCCGCGTAGAGAGGTACTTGTTCGGGCAGCTCGACCGCGTACAAGTAAGGAACCAGCGGAACCGCAAACCAGTCGTATCCGGCGACACCGTGATAACGGCTAAGAACGACGCCCAGTTCCCCGTCCTTGCACCGGCGGAGCTTAAGCGGAGTGTCCGCGCAAACCCGGTTTAGATAAACAGCGACGTGGCCCGTTCCGGCGAACGTGCCGTCCACGCTATAAGGTTCTTCGAGAAGAAGGGTCGCGCCGGCGTGCGCTCGCAGACTGCTCCCGAGCAGAAACAGAAACACCACTGCACTGATAAATCGACGGCCCATGTAAATCTAAAACCACTCCTCAACAGAAAGTTGCGCGGCCCTGGAAGGCTGCCGGGGTAACGTCACAAACCCCTGTGATTTCTGAGAGTTTGCGGTCTATCCCAGCTTTAAACAAGGTGACGGAAGGGTTACAAACGCCCCCTGTCCCTTGGGTTCGCCCTTCTCAGCCATTGACGCTTGGTGCAATTTGGAGGCCAGGAGCAGGGAAACAGGCCCCTACTCTTTCCACCTCAGTAGCTTGACAATCTTCGGCAAGCGCCGCTGGTTCGATTCAAACCGCGGCTTCAGGGAAGGAAATACCTGGTGGCTGTTCGCGTGAGCCTTTATCGTGAGTGTCAGTGCTTCGTCAGCGAACCAGCCACTCAGTCAAATCGTGGACGCGACTCAATGCTCCACCGTAGATCACCACCATAGTAAGGATACAGGCTGCGAAGGTGGGAACCAAATACCACGGGAAGAGGCTGCGAGAGGAGGCGACGGGCCTCTCTTCCCAACTCACCAAGCGCGCAATGCGCGCATTCAATGCTGAACCGGGGTCCTCGACCAGCCCGGTGGTCAGCGTCGCGGCGTGAACTGGAGCAAAGCGCGATAACTTGATCAATGCGGACGCAAGATCAAGAGCCTCGCCACCATTCGAAACAGCGGCATCGTCAGCGGCCATCTCGGCGGCCTCCGACCAGCCTGCTTCGAGCCCGGCCATGCCCGGAAATCCGCAAAGCCGGAACATAAGCTTTTTCAGATTGTCGCGGCGTCGTACGTGAGCAATTTCGTGGCGCAATGCGCTTTCTAGTTCCTGCTGGTTCAGTAATGTGGCAGCTGCATTCGAGAGCAACACTCGCGGCTGACGCCAGCCCGATACAGTCAATGCCGGCGATGACGGCCGAATCCGAAATAGTGGGACGGGATCACAGCCCGACGCAACGCTGGCTCCCTGCAGCCACCCAGCTACGGTGCGCGAAGTTCTCATTTGTGCTGCGATCGCATTCCACGCTCCCGCCGCGAACAGCGCCACACAGCACGCACCAAGTGTCAGAGGAATCTCGCCAATCGGCTCGGCAACCACTCGCGGCTCAAGCAGCAGGAATGAAGGGACCACAAATCCCAACGTAATCAGGACGGCCGCAGCCCAAGGCAGGCTTCGAAGAATGAACAGCAACGTCGCCAAACGCCGCGCCGAAAGTCGGGTTCCGACCCGCCGCACCTGGCGCCAGCCGCTCACCACAGCTGCGGAAAATACGACGTACACCAGAAGGAAGAAGGCCAGCGACACTCCTAAACACCGTATTGCAAACATCACCGCTTCTCCCGCTTCTGCAATTCGCGACGCTTCGTCTCGACCAGCTTCTGCAATTCGTCGAGCAACTCGATATCGAGCTCGGTGACCGCCTCCACCAGGTAGGACAGCGGCAACGACGACGTCGCGCCCGAGCTCAGGAGTTCTTGAATCGCCTGTCCCGCGGCTGCACGCTGCAGTTCTTCTCGCGTTACCCGAGGCGCATAGCGAAACGCTCTACCCTCGGCGACCCGGCTCAGCACCTGTTTCTTGTAGAGCCGATCGAGCGTGGTCATCACGGTCGTATAGGCGATGTTCAAATCTGTATTCGCCAGCAGTTCGCGCACGGTCGCACTTCCCCGCGCCCACACCTCCTCGAGCAACCGCTGCTCGAGCGGTCCCAGCTGCGCAAAAGAAGGTCGCCCAGAACGAAAAAAGCGATTCACACTGCCTCCTGACAACCGCAAGATTCTAACCTAGCCAACCGGCAAAAGCACGGCAATGCTGCGCCAGAAGCGGCAATCGCGTTTGTCACGCCTACCAACTCTTACCTCTGTCTTCCTGAGCAAAGTGAGGCGCCAGCCGAACGCAGTCGAAGGATCCCGTGCGGATCTCCCAAGACGCGGACATGCATTTCCACCACGAGCCGGTAACGCCCGGCATATTGCCGTGACTCCCATCCAAGCCCAAACGCAGTGGGCTCGTAGCAGTCCCTCTGCTCTCGCAGCTTGTCATCCTGATCGAAGCGAAGGACCCTTCAACACCCGCCGCAGACCGTGCGCGCAATCCTTCGCCAGTTGCAATCTGGCCCTGCGCCAGAGACAATCGCAGCATGGAAAATGCCGCCGATGCCGCCAACCCCTTCCGCCCCGGCACTATGGTGGTGACGACGCTGGCGAATCCGCGGGAGAAATTCTGGGGCGCCATTCTCTCGCTGAGCGCCGAAGGCTTGAGCTTGCGGGGGATTGAGCTGGCTTCGTTCGAGGACCTGGTGGCCCTCGTCAAAGATGGCGAACCCTTCTCCCTCGGCGTCGTCTTCTTTCCCATGCACCGCGTGGAGCGCATGGAGCTTGATCTGCCCGACGGCAATATCCCGTCGCTCTCGCAGCGCTTCACCGCGAAGACGGGGCTCGATCCGGTCACGCTGCTGCGCGCCTCATCCACTGTCGATGCCGCGAAGGAGCGTGGATGAAGCTCTCGCAGCTGCTGACCGCACCCAACCAACTCACCCTGCTGCGCATGCTGTTCCTGCCCTTCATCGTGAACAGCTTTCTCGATCAGCACTACACGACCGCGCTCGTGCTGTTCGTGCTTGCAGGACTGAGTGATGGCCTCGACGGACTGCTCGCGCGCCAACTGCATCAGCAAACCACGCTCGGACAATATCTCGACCCGATCGCCGATAAGTTGCTGCTCAGCACCTTATTTCTGGTGCTCTCCGTGCTGCACAAGATTCCCTGGAAATATACGGTGATGGTGTTCAGCCGCGACATGGCGATCCTCGCGACCAGCGCGGTGCTCTATACGATCGCGGGCTTGCGTAACTTCTCGCCCAGCATCTTCGGGAAAGCGAACACCTGCGCCCAGATTGGCGCGATTTTTTTCGTGATGCTGCTGCAGATTTATGCGGCCCGGTGGGTGTGGATGGCTCGCACCGTGCTCCTATGGGCGACCTTCGCCTTCACGGGGATTTCGTGGGTGCACTACGCCTTGCTGGTGCAAACCCGCCTGCGTCCCCACGCCGCCGAGGCCAGGAGCGGCTCGAGCAAGCAGGTAGCGTAGGCCTCTCTTGTAGCTACGAGCTTCGAGCGACGAGCTTGGAACTTCATGTTTTGTCTTCGAGCTCGTGGCTCGCAGCTCGTGGCTGGTGTGTGATCGAAGTACCACCACTGGAATTCCGGAACGTGGTTTTCGCAGGTTACGCGCAGTCGATGCAGGGGTCGGCACAATCCTGTGATTTTGAGTTGACTTCCGAAGTGCAAGCCTCGCGCAGCAACGCGATTCCCATGACCACCAGCAGCGCGGGCCAAAACATGGACGCCAGATCATATGCCAGGTGGTTCGGGCTCCACGATGCCGCCAACATGATCGATGACACGACCTCCAAGCCCGAGGAAGCGGTCTGATCCAGGGCCTGGCTCAATCGCCCAGCCGCGCCCACCACGTGCCCAAAGAGGAGGAAGAGTCCCGGGCCGATCAGAGCGAATCCAGCCACTGATCTGACGGTTTCACCGTAAGATTTCTGCCTTTTCATATCCGCCTCCGTGGGCCGTTTTACGTGCCTCTATGTGTAAGTCGAGTGGAGGACGGCGAAATCGACATACCGAGAAGATTTTTTTCGAAACACGCCGCCCGAACAGCCAGCCCCGTACCGAACAGGAGACGCCAGCAGGCCGAAAATCCCAGGAGTGAGAAAGCCGTGGAATCCCACGTTTCGAAAATCACGAAACGTGGGGCTCCCGGCCATTTACAATCGGCGCCCCAGGAGATCATCAATGTATCGATGCATTGCTGTCGCTGCTGCACTCTTCTTCGTCTCGCTCACCCACGCGCAGCAACCCGCCAATCTCTCGAAAGAAGTCCAGAAGTATGTCCGCGTGCAGGGCACAAAAGTAGTCCTCACCCACGTTCGCATCGTCGACGGAACCGGCCGCGGCCCCACGGACGATCAGAATGTCGTGCTCGAAGGAGGCAAGATCACCGCGATCCAGCCGGGAGCCGACGTCGCTCCAGCGAAGAACGCCGCTGCGCTCGATCTCAAGGGCTACACCGTGATCCCGGGGATCGTCGGCATGCACAATCACCTTTTCTACGTGGCGCGACCCAACCTCGACAGCCGCTGGCACAACGACGAACCGGTGCTCGTCCCACAAATGACCTTCTCCGCTCCGCGTCTTTATCTTGCCGGCGGCGTGACCACCATGCGCACGACCGGCAGCGTCGAGACCTACGCCGACCTGAACCTCAAACGTGAGATCGACGCCGGCCACCTCCCGGGCCCGCACATCGACGTGACCGGACCGTATCTCGAAGGCGCCGACAGCTACTTCATCCAGATGCACCAGCTCAAGGACGCCGAGGAGGCCCGCCAGTTCGTGGATTACTGGGCCGACCGCGGCGTCACATCATTCAAGGCGTACATGAACCTCACGCGCGCCGAACTGAAAGCCGCCATTGACGAAGCTCACAAGCGCAATCTCAAAGTTACCGGGCATCTTTGCGCAGTCACTTACAAGGAAGCGGCCGAGCTTGGCATCGACGACCTGGAGCACGGCTTCTTCGTCAACACGCAGCTCGACCCGGGCAAGAAGCCCGACGTGTGCACACCGGCCGGCGGCGTACCCACGCTGAAGGAGATGGCGCCCGACAGCCCCGCCGCCAAAGACCTGATCGACACGCTGGTGAAGCATCACGTCGCGGTGACCTCGACCCTGCCGGTGTTTGAAAGTGGAGGCATGCCCGGCCGTCCGCCGCTGCGGCAGGCCATGCTGGAAGCGCTCTCCCCGCAGGCGCGCGAAGCGTATCTCTACCGACGCGAGAAGCCGTGGAAAGAAGGCGCGAGTTCCGAGAGCCCGATGGATTCCTCAAAAGATGACTGGCCCATGCTGATCCGGCGCGACATGCAACTGGAGCACGCCTTCTCCCTCGCCGGAGGCTTGCTGCTGGCCGGACCGGACCCAACCGGAGACGGTGGAGTCGTCCCGGGCTTCGGCGATCAGCGGGAGATCGAACTGCTGGTGGAAGCGGGCTTCTCGCCGGTAGAAGCGATCAAGATCGCAACCTTGAACGGTGCGACCTACTTGGGCCGCCAGGATCAGATTGGCAGCATCGCCGTCGGCAAGAACGCCGACCTGGTTGTCGTAAAGGGCGATCCGGCAACTCACATCAGCGACATCGAAAATGTGGAGATCGTGTTCAAGGATGGGGTCGGCTACGATTCGCAGAAGTTGCTGGAGTCGGTGAAGGGGCGCTACGGGGAGTATTAAATCCAGCCTCCGCCAAAGAACGCGGGTGCCCCACGTACGCTTCGCGCGCCCGCGGGGAGAGCGCTTCCAGCATGGCCTGCCGCAGCGGCGGTACCGGGGCGAGAAGCCGTGGAAAGAATGCGCGAGTTGGAATCGTGAATCGAGGAGATCGTATTCATCATGAAGGACGCCACCAAACGTTCGATTGTTCGCTGGATTCACCTTGTCTTTGCCATTCCGATCCTCGGCTACATCTACAGTCCGTTTGACAAAATTCCCGGTTACGCCCCGCCAACTCGGTTTTTCTTCGTTCCGGTAATGGTCCTTTCGGGATTGTGGATGTGGAAGGGCCATGTCGTTCGACGACTGATTTCGAAAAGATCGGCCCAACGAGATTCTCCAAATAATCTGTAACCGCCTCAAGGCTGGCCCGTGGCCCACTGGACGGGTGGCCCACTCAAGCCCGGTTTTGGCTTGAGTGGGGCTTTGTCGGGGCCGACGTCCCTTCGGCGCGCTCAGCGCCGGCTGCCCGCGCCGCTTGGACTGGTTTCCTCGAAGGAGATGCGGGCTCGTCTTCTTCCTGTTCTTCTTCGGAAGAGTCTTCTGCTTCGTCTTTCTCGTCCGTGTCTTCTTCGTCTTGTGCGCCTTCGTCTTCGCCCTCGTCTTCTTCGTCGCCCTCTTCTTCTTCTTCGCTATCGTCTTCCTCGTCTTCTTCTTCTTCCTCAAATTCTGCCTTGCACCAGGCGTCGTCGCCGAGATTGTTGTCGCCGACCGAACGGGGATCGATCACGACGCTCTCGCGATGATAGGGCTCAAGCTTCATCTGGCGGAGGTTGAGCGAGGCGGTCTGCAGGGCGTAGAGGAGGAGCCCGGCGATTTTCGGATCGAGCTGCCCGCTAAGGATGAGGCGCATGACCTGCATGAGCGCAACCTGGACGGAGTCGGCGTCCTCGAGCACGGGCATGGTGAAGCTGAGCGGGGAGGCGGGCTGCGCGTTCAGCTGGATCTGCTGGCCCTGCCAATTCTTGTGAAAGAAACAGAAGCGGCGTCCGCGGAGAGCCGGAGAGCCGCACTGGGTGCCATTGGTTTTGATATGAGTGCAGCGCGGGATAAAAACGTCGTACGACATGAAAGGTGCTCCACCCCCCTCCCCCACGGTCTTTTGAAATGAAAGAGTTGCGCGGGGAAGGAGGCCAAAATCTTTGAGATGAAAGGGCTTACAGGGAAAATCCTGGAAACAAAGGACATACATCTATAAGATAATTTCATATGTAAGCCTTATAGCTAGAGTGCGCGAATATGGATGGGGAGGTCAAGTAAGAAGTTGGAAAAGCGGGCGAGGGTTTCCCGAAATGGGAATGGAAAGTTGGGGTGGATGGAGAAAGGACTTGACGGGCATTTGGTAGTGCGGGGACTAGGGACGGTAGTCGACAAACGTGTGGGCCTAGGTTAGCGTCCAAAGGGCGGACTTGCGGGAAGCCGGGAGACCGCAGGCCGCATCTGGACCAAACTCAATCAACAGAACGCGATTGAATGGGCTACCCCGCCTAAGAGATCACATTAGATGGCACAAGCGGCAAAAGCATTATCACCACGATCAGAGGTCAATTGGCAACTCGTCCACGGAGCAAAAACTTGGACGGGGGAGTTAAAGTGAATGGAAACGGACTGCACCCCCATCGAAGGGATCGCCTTAGTAAAGAGTGGAGTCCAGCAGTTCGACGCTGCTCGAGGAAAAAGCACGTCTTGGAATTCAGCCAGTTGCGAATCCAAACGCGCAATTTCTGCTATAACACCTTCGGCAAAAATCTGAAATTGTCGTCGATTCAGTCGCTGACGCGCCACATCTAAAGCGCCCGCCAGTTCGTCGCGATATTCCTTCGTGCCAGCGTAATCAGCAAAAATCATAGGTCTTTTAACTCCAGTATTATAACACCCCTCGGTTTTCTTCCCGGAGCTTTATCTTTGCGCCAGACGGTCATCATGATGCTGATTACCATTGGGTCGTCTGAGCAACAGAACATGTCCCAACGCTCCCGCGCCTTGATTAAGGCATACTCCACGAGCTCGTGGCACTCTCGTGACAATCGGTCATAATCAAGGTCCCGTTTGTGTACCCATAAGAGGTCGACGTCGCCAGGGTCTTCCTTCGCGCTAATAAACGATCCGAATAGATAAACTTTCAAAAAACCGCAACTCTTGGCCTGCTGGAGAAACCTTATCAGCCTATCGCAGAAGCTCTTTCGCCGCTCGTTACCTCCGAACCTTCTTACGATTTCGTCCCATGTTGCAACATGCTCACCATCTGGCAAGAAGTTGCCGTCGTAAAACTCAGGTATCATCTCTCTCTATTGTCCTTTAGTCGATAGGGACAATTGTTTCTTCTGCAGATATCTTAACCAACTTGTGAGTACGCTGTAGGGGAACTTGAAGGATAAGATCTTGATTTAGAAAATCCATGACTATAGGTGGTCTAGGTAAGCTAAGCACTGCATCCGTAAATGTGGGAAAGGCCGTGGTAGCTGCTGCAACAACCGGACCATCTTCCTTCACGACGATACAGGGGGCCGACTTTACTCCCATCATCGCAAGCAGAACAGCCCGGTGAATCCCGTTGCGGAGAATAAGGCGTCCCGAATAGTTCGCCGCAATCAGGGCACTGCCACTCGCACCAACTAGAAACGTAACGGCTGTACCGAGTGGGGTCTGCTGTACGCGGGCCGGACTCACGGTCATCGTTTTGTCGTTAGAGACAAACATTGCGTTGCGCATGGTCGGATCGAGCATCGCTTTAATCGGTATCCTAACCTCCTGCGGCAATGCGAACCGCGCAATGTGAATTTCATCGATCAGGGGCAGTTCTGGTTTTAGGCTATCCAGCAGCTCATAATCGATCAGAACAAGCGGGTTGACGAGTTGACTTAGCTGAACGAGATTGACAGAGACTTCTTTGCCGGGTGCAATATCTTTAAACGTCGGATGTTTTTCCTCAAGCTCGCGGAGATACTGCAAAACGTCAGGATTCTCAATCGGGGCTGGTGAGTACAGGTTTGGGGTGGGTGGAAGTGCAGTGCGCTTGGCTGTTGTCTGCTGCCACCCAGCTATTAGCTGTTCTATTTGTTTTGCGTCAAGACGCGTCAATGAACTGAGCAGTATCTGGACATCAGCCTGATCCATAAAAGACCAAAGCACGGAACCAGAAGGTCTAAGCAGTTGTTCGACCATGCTCTCGAAATCCTCCTGTGAATACTTTATGTATGATGCTACTGACCAATTCGCTTTAAGCCCGAGTGCATCTACATGGCCGAGGTCGTAATCCTCCCTCCGCGGAATATGACGGCAATCCCTAAGGATGTGGATAGCTGCGGCTACGGCACCCCGTGCGCCAAAAAGCTCGCGTGCCTGTTCAATGCCCTCTCGGTGATGCCTAAATCGTCGATGCGTCGGGCCATATTGCGCAAAATATTCATCCATCCATTTGTTTACGTTCTCAAAGGACTCGCCCAAGAACCTTCTACAATCATCATTATGTTGCAGCAGAGAGGCCATTTCGTTCGGCGGGGCGAGTGACTCGCTGTAGAAGAGGGGATTCTACACCACCCCACGTGAAAAGCGTTGCCTGGAAGATACCCTTTACGATTCGGGCTGCTAAAGTCCCACACCCTCAGAGCTGTACGTGGAAGAGGCCGGTGGCCCACTCAAGCCCGATTTTCGCTTGAGTGGGGAAGTTCACGCGTCACAGACATGCTCCGCTCGACAACTAAACTATCCTTCATGCCATAGGGACTGACACCGTTCCACCACAGCGGGCAGAGTCACTTTGTTACATTCTGTTGTTACCATCGCCATCGCCTGTTTATAACCGACGCGAGCAGCCGAATCTTCGAGTCAGTGTTGGTGGAATCCCACCCTAACGTCGCAAAGGGCGCGACGTTAGGATGGGGCACCCCGGCAGAGCGCATCTCTACCCCACTCAATCCACAGAACGTGACTGGACAACAGAACGCGATTGAATGGGCCACCCGCCTAGCGGACTGTGAAGTCCGCTGACCTGTAGCTTCTTCCTGCCGCTTCGCAACAACTTTCTTATGATGCCTGCTTGACCACAAGATGACGTTGCATCTCACTGGAATCGGCCGACCATTTGCCATCCCACGAGATTTCTATGCACAGTGGCAACGACTGTACGTTGTCGGCCATCGCGACGACCGTAGCCCGCATGGTCTGGCCGGCAATAATGAACCCGTGGAAATTATTAGGTCTGCTGTAGGTAGTCAGCCTGAAGCGGTCACCGTTTTCGGTAAGGCAGCCCAGATCACACGTTTGATTTGCCACGATGGTAGGAAGCATTTCGCCTGCAGCGGCAGAGTATGCCCAAGTTAGTTGAAGCGGTATGAGCGGGTCACGAACAAAACTACCATCCGCGATCTTTTTCTCGACTTCCGTCAGCATGACCCGAGCTTGGCGGGCAGGACTCCACTTGCGCCCGTTGGTTACTTCGATGTGGTAATACAGTTCTCGCTTCCCATCGTTGCGAGTGTTGAGCTCGCCGCGTGGATCACGCAAGGCCAACTCAAGTTTTGGGCCGACAAGTCGAGCCCTAACCCAGTCGCCCCATATCGCTAATATTGCGACAGCCACCGTGCCGATCGCAGTGAATATCGCCGCCAAAGTGTCGAGTGAGTGTTCCATTTGCCAGTATTCTACTTCTACTCTCGGGCAGGTGGCCCACTCAAGCCCGGTTTTGGCTTGAGTGGGGAAGTTCACACGTCACAGACATGCTCCGCTCGACAACTAAACTATCTTCATGCCATGGGGACTGACACGGTTCCACCATAGCGGGCAGAGTCATTTTGTTACATTCTGTTGTTACCATCGCCATCGCCTGTTTACCACCGACGCAAGCTGCCGAGTGTTCGAGTCCGCCTTGGAACGAGTGCGCCGTAGTTACAGACTCTACGTTTACGGATACGTAGTCATGCCGGAGCATGTCCACCTACTGCTTAGCGAACCGCAACGGGATACGCTGGCCGATGCGTTGAAGTCGCTGAAGCAAGGAGTATCTCGCCGCTTGATTGGAAGTCTCCCACTCAAGCCAAAAACGGGCTTGAGTGGGGCACCCGAGCATTTCTGGCAAAAGCGGTACTACGATTTCAACATTCGAAATTACGCGCAGTTTGTGGAGAAGCTACGCTATATTCACCGGAATCCGGTGAAGCAAGGGTTATGCGATCGTCCCGAGGACTGGCATTGGAGCAGCTTTCGCCACTATGCAACCGGCGCTGAGGGACGCGTAGAGATCGAGTCAGAGTGGACGGCCCGAAAACGCGAACGAGCGGCGGGAAAATTATGTCCAGCTGTTGAACTTCCCCACTCAAGCCAAAATCGGGCTTCCACCCCAGCCGGCGAAAACCGCGCCGTCTGGGGACCCCGGGCTTGAGTGGGCCACCCGGCTCAACATTTCCCAGCAACAAAAAAGGCCCCGCTTTCCCGAGTGGGACCTTTCCACGCTTTCTCGTAGCTCGTCAGATCGGACTTACTTGCAGACGATGCTCGGGTTATCTTTGGCGAGTTCTAGGCATGCCTGGTGCTGCTTCTGTTTCCGCGCCGCTTCGCCCACGCTCTCGGATCCATTCGAGATCGTCACGCTGGTCACGACGGGATCCACCACAGTTTGCGGCTGCCCGGTTCCCGAGGTTGCCGTCGCGCTTTGCAGGCGGGCACCTGAAGGTTGTCCTTGAGCAGCTACGGCTGGCACTACCACGGGTGCAGCTGCCGGAGCCGCGACCGGAGGCGTCTGCGCCTCCTGCGCGTTCATCCGACCGTGCTCCTGCCAATCCGCCAGGATGATCTGGCATGCATCTTTGGCCGCGTTGCCCACGGTATGGGTGGCATTCGTGCCCAGCACATCGCCCGCCTTGTTCGCCACCTGGACCTGGCTGTTGCTGCGCAACAGGCCACGATTCTTCTTCGACTCACGATTCATCATGATCGTGTAGTCGGCATTCGATGGGTTCACCGTCACTGTGACGCCGCCGCAGTTTTTCTGCAGATCTTTGGTGATCTCCATGCTCTCATCGTGAGAATCAATGGTGGAACTCGCTCCCCACACTCCCCAATGCTTGCCGCCGCCTCCGCTGCCATTGCTGGTCACGTCCTGCGACCCTTTTCCTTGCACAAATACGCGCGGCTTGTCTTGCGCTCCGGCACATACTGCACCGGCTATTACGCACACCATGACTGCCAACCCGAGCTTGTTCATGAGCCCTCCCCGCAGAGAGTTTCCCCGCATTCCCTCCGAGGGTCAAATGACCGAAGTTTTTCCACTATCGCCACCTCCATGTGCACGACGAGTGGCCCACTCAAGCCCGGACCCCCAGACGGCGCGGTTTTCGCCGGCTGGGGTGGAAGCCCGCTTTTGGCTTGAGTGGGGAACTTTCATCTCCAACGTTCATCCATCACACGAAACTGTGACCATCGCCCTTGTATCCCTCGCACTCTGTAGACAAAGCTAAATCGCCGCGCGTGTCCCCAGAGGACGCTCGCGGTGGGCGCTAAGTCCTTTGTCCGGAATATTTTGCCTATAAGTTCTTTGACATCAAAGATCTTGCGGGATTTTCCGCGTAACCTGCTCATTCCAGAAGACCGGGGGGAGGGGGGTACCCAGAACCGGAGTGCAGTCGAGCGTGAAGACCGGGCCTTCCAGATCACGGGAAGGGGACAGATCCGGTTAATCCCACCCTTCGACTCGCTGCGCTCGCTCAGGGCAGGCTCTTGCGCCGAGAGCGCAAACGTGGGGCGCCTGATTAAAATAGTTGCGAGAATTCGAGCCGCACATAAGAAAGGAGCGTTCCGGTGGATTCTGCCTCGGCAATCCTCGACGCGAGAATCAAGGAACTCGGCGACTGGCGCGGGAAGATGCTCGCGAAAGTGCGCGACATCATCCACGAGGCTGACCCGGAGATCGTGGAAGAGTGGAAGTGGGTCAAGGCGACATCACCGGGGACTCCCGTCTTCTCCCACAGCGGCATCGTCTGCACGGGAGAGACCTACAAGAACGTGGTCAAGATGACATTCGCCAAGGGAGCTGCGTTGAAGGACCCTTCCCGCCTATTCAACTCCAGCCTCGAAGGGAATGTCAGGCGCGCCATCGACATCCATGAAGGCGAGAAGATTAATGAGGCGGCCTTGAAGGATCTCATCCGCGCAGCCGTGGCGCTCAATCTCAAGGGCAAAAGCAAAGCAAAGCCCAAGACGAAGCCCCCACGAGCCGGCAGCAAGTAACATCCCCACCCTAAATTTCGCAAAGAACACGAAATTTAGGATGGGGCACCCGGCCGCCAACTCCGCGGCACGACGCGCATCCCCGAAGAAGTACCCCGAGTGCCCCGCGTTGCGCGATTTTCGATACGTGGGATTCCACGGCTTTCTCGCGGATTTTCGGCGCGAGCATTCGCCATTTACAATCCCGCGGCAGGAGATCGCCATGCGTCGATGCATTGTCGTCACGGCCGCGCTTTTCCTCCTCTCGCTCGTCTATGGGCAGCAACCCGCGTCGCTCTCGAAAGAAGTGCAGAAATATGTGCGAGTGCAGGGCGCCAGAGTAGTCCTTACCCACGTTCGCATCATCGACGGAACAGGGCGGGCGCCGGCGGACGATCAGAATGTTGTGCTCGAGGGCGGCGAGATTACGGCGATCCAGCCGGGAGCGGACATGTCTGCTGCGAAGGACACAACGGTTCTCGATCTTCGCGGCTACACGGTGATCCCCGGCATCGTCGGCATGCATAACCATCTTTTCTATGCGGCGCGGCCGAACCTCGATGGGCAGTGGCACGGCAATCCGCCTCCCCTGCTGCCGCAGATGACGTTCTCGGCACCACGTCTTTATCTTGCTGGCGGCGTGACCACGATGCGCACGACGGGCAGCGTCGAACCCTATGCCGACCTGAACCTCAAACGTGAGATTGACGCTGGACAACTGCCCGGTCCGCACATCGACGTGACGGGACCATATCTCGAAGGTGCGGACAGTTACTTCATCCAGATGCACCAACTGAGCGGACCGGAGGAGGCGCGCCAGTTCGTGGATTACTGGGCTGACCGTGGCGTGACCTCGTTCAAGGCATACCAGAACCTCACACGCGCCGAACTGAAGGCCGCGATCGAGGAGGCGCACAAGCGGAATCTCAAAGTCACCGGGCATCTTTGCGCAGTGACATACAAGGAGGCCGCGGAGTTGGGGATCGACGACCTGGAGCATGGATTTTTCGTAAACACAGAGTTCGATCCCGGCAAGAAGCCCGATGTGTGCAGCGAGGGCCGGGGCAGGCCGACCCTGGCGCAGATGGGGCCGGAGAGTGCAGAAGCAAAGGACCTCATTGACACGCTGGTGAAGCATCATGTGGCGGTGACGTCGACGCTGCCGGTTTTTGAGAGCGGAGGCATGCCCAACCGTCCTCCGCTACGGCCAGCGATGTTGGAGGCGCTGTCGCCCCAGGCGCGCGAGGCTTATTTGTATCGGCGGCAGAAGCCGGAGAAGCAGGAGACTGTAGGCCCAGGCAATTCGGAAAATCAGGACTGGCCCATGCTGATGAAGCACGACATGCAACTCGAGCGCGCGTTTGTGGCGGCTGGAGGATTGTTGCTGGCCGGACCCGATCCGACCGGAAACGGCGGAGTGGTGCCCGGCTTCGGGGATCAGCGGGAGATCGAACTGCTGGTCGAAGCTGGATTTTCGCCGGTGGAAGCGATCAAGGTAGCGACGTTCAACGGCGCAACGTATTTAGGCAGGCAGGAGCGGATCGGGAGCATCGCGGTCGGGAAGAATGCGGACTTGGTCGTGATCAGGGGCGATCCGGCTACGCACATCAGCGACGTCGAAAACGTAGAGATCGTGTTTAAGGATGGAGTTGGGTACGATTCGGCGAAATTGCTGGAGTCAGTGAAAGGGAGGTATGGAGAGTATTAGAGTCCCAGCCTACGCAGAATGAGGTAGCCTAAACATTCCAAGAACGAGAAAGCCATGGAATCCCACATTTCGAAAGCGCGAAACGTGGGGCAGCGCGGAATTACGAATCCTCGTAATCTTGTCATTTCGACGCCGAGGGCAGCGGAAGCGGAGGAATCCCGTTTCGTTCCTGCACTCGGAGCGGTCTACGGCGCTGGCTCGACTCTCAGGTTAGAGAAGTACGCATCGGTACTCACTCGGGACCACAGTGCGATCTTGCCGCGAGCTTCGCCCAGCTTCAGATCATTCACAATTAGACACGGCTGTGTTGCGCCGTTGACGTAGAGGCGCGTCTTCGTGCCCGAAACCTCGATGCGGAGTTTGGTCCAGGCTCCCGGCTCCAGGTCGACATACGACTCGTAAACCCCAGGGCTCTGCTCGCGTAGGAGGTTCCAGGGAAAATCGGGGATCGATTCATACTGGGTGGAGCGGTTCCGGAACACCTGATCGTCCAGGCGGGCGTTTTCGGGGCGGACATAAATGGTCTCGCGCTTCTCGCCTTGAATATGGAACGATACGCCGATCATTCCTTTGAAACCGCGCTCGTCCTCGGCGGTCGAGTAACCGGCACGGCGCGCGCCAGAGACGTCGAGTTCGATGGTTCCGTTCTTGAAGTCGGAATCCGCGAGAATGGCCATCAGTTCCTCGTTCTGAGCGTGTTCGTGTCCGGGGAGTGGGGCGAGTTTCAGAGCGTGACGCCCACGATATTCCACCCACTTCGTGCCGGCATTGACTAACTCGAACCTGGTGGAATCATCCAGGGCGATGGAGGAATTTGGCACTTTCGGAGCCTGACCGAACGAGATTACAAACGGCAAGAGAAGAAGTATGCCGACCGTGAGCTGCAATAGGCGCTTACACATAAACTGGCACCTCGCATTGGATGGGTTCCATGGCTGATTCGCTGGCGAGTTAGACGAACCGACTCCGAAAAGGTTCGGCCAAGTTCGGAACGTCGGGCATCGTCAATCATTGACCCCCTTTCTCTCCTCCCCCTAGAATGAACGGTTCATCTCTGACGCCCTGATCTTTTCTATGGCACTGCGCCTCTATAACACCATGTCCGCGCGGGTGGAGGAGTTTCGCCCGATCGAGTCCAACCAAGTTCGCATGTACGCCTGCGGGCCCACCGTATATGACTATGGCCACATCGGCAACTTCCGAACATTTATCGCGGTCGATATTCTTCAGCGCTTCCTGAAGCAGAGCGGCTACCAGGTGCGCTACGTCATGAACATCACGGACGTGGACGACAAGATCATCCGCAACGCCGCGCGCGCTGGTGTCGGCGTCAGACAGTACACGGCGAAATACGAAAAGGCGTTCCTCGAAGACGCGGCCATGCTGAATATCCAGGAGCCCGTGCTGGTGCGCGCCACGGATCACATCCCGGCGATGGCCGAGTTCATCGGCAAACTGGAAGCCAAAGGATTCGCCTACCGCAGCGAAGACGGCTCGTATTATTTCCCGATCGCGAAGTTCCCCGCCTACGGCAAGCTCTCGAAGAAAGATTTTGCCGGGATGGAAGATGGGGCGCGCGTTGATCTGGATGAATACGAGAAAGACAATGCCCGGGATTTTGCGCTCTGGAAAGCGCCCAAAGATGGAGAAGCTTTTTGGGAAACGCCCATTGGACGCGGGCGTCCGGGGTGGCACATTGAATGCTCGGTCATGTCGATGCAGCAACTGGGAAACACCTTTGACCTGCACGCCGGCGGCGAGGACCTGATCTTTCCGCATCACGAAAATGAAATTGCGCAGTCGGAGTCGCTGACCGGGAAAACTTTCGCGAACTTCTGGTTCCATGCTCGCTTTCTGCTGGTGGAAGGCGAGAAGATGTCGAAGAGCCTGGGGAACTTTTTCACGCCGCGGGATCTCGTGCTGAAGGGGCACAAGCCGTCGTCGATTCGGTACTTGCTTACGTCCGTGCCTTACCGCAACCAGCTCAATTTCACCTGGGACGGGCTGCGGCAGGCGGCGACTTCGGTGGATCGCCTGCGCAATTTCCGCCTGCGCCTCTCGACTGGCCACTTCCCGGAAGGCACGAACCTGACGATGGCTAAGCTTGCCGAGGATGCCGTTGCGGCCATGAGGGCCGCTCTCGATGACGACCTGAATACCGCGCAAGCGCAAGGCGCGATTTTCGAGATGGTGCGCGCGGCCAACGCGGCCATCGATGCGGGAGAGATGCGCAAAGATGATGTTCCGGCGCTTCTGGGGGCGATTGGGAGGTTCGACGAAATTTTCGCCGTGCTGGCCGATGATGATCCGCAGAAGATCAAGACGATCCTCGACTGGGCTCGTGCTGAAGGCCGCGAAAAGGAAATCAGCCCCGAGGCGTTGGCGCTGGCGGGTTCCGCGCAACTCTCTGACGCGGAGATAGAAGAGAAAGTGGCTCAAATGGCGGCAGCGCGCAAGGGGCGAGACTTTAAGCTGTCGGACGCGCTGCGCGCGGAGCTGATCGCCGCAGGAATTATCGTGGAGAATACGAAGGACGGGATACGGTGGCGGCGGAAGTGAGAGAAGCAGGTCGCAGGTGGCGGGTGGCGGGTTCAAGGTTCAAGGTTTTCAGGTTTCAGCTTTTAGCTCTTAGCTCTTAGCTCTTAGCTGTGTCACTTCACAGCTTAGATTTTAGATTTTAGATTTCAGATTTCAGATTTCAGATTTGAGTCTGGTATTGCACAACTGCGATCGCGTAGCTCACGTGCATCTTCTTAACTGATTTCTCTACTTGTACTGGTAGTTCTTGGCATCTGAGGCCTGAATCCTGACACGTGAGACCTGAAGCCTGCGACCTGACCCTGTCTTCCGACACCGGCTTTCGTGACCCCCATCACAGCATTCTGAGACCTCACCGCTCATCGTGGTAGAAGCATGATGCAAGGTCACGCAGCGCAATCCGGGAATGTTCCTGTCGCGGCCTTGGTTCTTTGCATGTGGCTGCTTCCAGGCAGTTTAGCGAATTCCTGGGAGGGCCGGGTGGCAATATACATTTTGCCGTTCGCAATGGCGGGAGCAGCCGTGATGTTCGTGCTCTGGCGTGTGCGCAACACGGACGCCGGCAGGCTCGCGCGCGATCTCAACCAGGCGCGGGCGCTCCTTGAGCAACGCGAGCATGAACGGGATCTGGCGCAGGAAGAGCTTTTCCGGCGTCTTTACGAAGAACGCGAACTCAATAAGGAGAAGGCACAATTTCAATCGCAGCTCGCCGAGTATGAGAAGTACGCGGCCTTGGCCCAACTCGCTTTGGGTGCCGCTCACGAAATCAATAACCCTCTGCTCGGCATCCTGTCCCATCTCGAACTTGAGCTGAAGGATGCGGCGGACCTCGAGGAGCGGCAGGAAATCGAGCAATGTATCTCCGGGGCTAAGCGCATTTCATCGACCCTGCACGGACTGGTGAATTACGCGCGGCCAGGCCCACTCGTTCTCAGCAAGATCAGCCTGCATCGCTTGATTGAAGACACGCTGGCGTTCCTCGAGCATCAGCCGATGCTGCGGGGCAAGCAGCTCGAGAACACCGTCCCACGGGATCTCCCGCATATTCGCGCGGACGCGAACCAGTTGTCGCAGGTGCTGATGAATCTTTTGCTGAATGCGGCCGAGGCTACGCTCGAAGGCGGGCGCATTTCCATTACGGCCAGCAAGCTGACCTTTGTCGACGTGATTGAAATTCGCGTCAGTGACACCGGATGCGGCATCCCGCCGGACATTCTGGCGCATGTTTTCGAGCCTTTTTTCACGACCAAACGCGGCCGTGGTACCGGGCTCGGACTGAGCATCAGCCAGGCGTACGTCCGCAGCCACAACGGCGAGATTCGCGTGGACAGCGTCCTGCACCACGGCACCACGGTGACGCTCACGTTGCCCATTCGAAACGAAGAAGTGCCCGAGAATGCGAAGGAGGAGTCGGAGATTGTTGTTTAAAGACAGGCTCTAGGCTCTGGGCTCTAGCTTGGGCATCGCAGGACGTAGTTGACGGGGAGCGCCTGGATAGAGGGGGATGTCACACAAGCCGGAGGGCGAGAGAAAGATTTCGCAGTAGTTGTGATGAATAAGCCTGAAGGGCAGGGGCGAATGGCTAGAGCCTGATGGCTAGTGCCTAGAGCCTGATTTTCATATGTCCTATTCCGTTCTGGTCGTCGATGACGAAGATCTCACGCTGCGCACGGTTTCGCGTGGGCTGCGGCAGGAGGGCTTTGAAGTTTTTACGGCATCGTCTGGGGAAGACGCGCTCAAAGTATTCGCTGAAGAACAACCGGATCTGACGCTGCTCGATATCGTGCTGCCCGGGATCGATGGCGTGGAAGTGCTGCGCCGCATGAAGCAGGCCAATAACGCGGCCATCATCCTCATGATGAGCGCCTACCACATGGTCGACCGGGCAGTGGAGGCGATGAAACTGGGCGCCTACGATTATCTTGTCAAGCCGTTCCATCTGGCTGACATGATCGCCACCCTGCACCGCGCAACCGAGATGCTGGCGCTACGCGTGCGGGTGCGCGATAACGTGGAACTGGCACGCGGCCGCTACGATTTCGGAAAAGTCGTCACGCTGAACGAGGCCACGCGCCGGATGCTCGAAGTGGCGCGCAAGGCCGCGGAATCGGATCACACCACCATCCTGCTGCAGGGCGAGAGTGGGACCGGCAAGAGCGTGTTCGCGAAGGCCATTCATTACGCGAGCCCGCGGGCGGCGATGCCCCTGCTGGAACTCAATTGCGCCGCATTGCCCGATACGCTGCTGGAGAGTGAACTGTTTGGCTTCGAGCCGGGCGCCTTCACCGACGCGCGCCGCCGCAAGGAAGGCTTGCTGGAGCGCGCGCATGGGGGAACGCTGTTTCTGGACGAAATCGCCACCATGTCGGCCAGCGTTCAGGCGAAGCTTCTGCGCGTGCTCGAGGAAAGCAGCTTCATGCGGCTGGGTGGTACTCATCCCATCAAAGTGAACGTGCGCCTGATCGCCGCCACCAATGCTGATCTTAAAGACGCGGTCGCGCGCGGAATATTTCGCGAAGACCTTTATTACCGGCTGAATGTTGTCCCTTTGTTCCTGCCCCCGCTGCGTGAGCGCAAGGAAGACATCGTGCCGCTGGCGCTCGATTTGATGCAGCACTTCAATCGCGAACTGAAAAAACGCTTCACCGGATTCACGCCCGGCGCGGCCCAGTTGCTGCAGAACTATCCCTGGCCGGGCAACATCCGCGAGTTGAAGAACGTGATTGAGCGCACCATGATCCTGGTGCCTGAAGGCGACATGGACGCGGCTGCGCTGCCAGAAGAAATTCGCGATTACATCCGTACTAATGCGAGAGACCGGGTCGGCGTCTCAGGCTCGGACCTGAATGTCTCTCCCAATGGGCGGCCGCTCGTCACCTTGCGCGAACTGGAAGACGACTACATTCAGGAAGTGCTTGTGGCCACGGCCAATAACAAGACGCAAGCCGCAAGGATTCTCGGCATTCATCCCACTTCGCTGCTGAGGAAGCTCAAGAAGGAACAGTAGGCTGCGAGCTACGAGCTTTGAGCTGTGAGCTATGAGCTTCGAGCTACGCTTCGGTTCGCGGGTTTCAGTTCCCGATGTCTAGACAGAGACATGACCCTGGGGAAACCGCCGAGCTTCGCTCGGCTGGCCAGACGTGGGCGTCTGCCCCTACGCGAACAAAAGAAAATTCTGACGGGGGAATCAGCGCGGATGTGTGGCACCTGACATCTGAAAGATCGCCGCCCTACAATATGTTCATGGCACAGCTTCGCGTGCGCAATGCCGAAGTGTTTGACGTCGATGCCATCGTGCGGCTGGTCAACCGCGCTTTCGTGGCTGAGAGTCCCTACGTCGAAGGCGAGCGCATCAACGCAGAGGGCGTGCACACAATGTGGCCTCGCGGAACATTTTTACTGGGTGAAGTGGATGGCATGCTGACGGCATGCATCTTCGTCGAGGGCCGCGGGGAACGCGCGCATCTTGGTCTTGTTTCGGTGGAACCGGAGCAGCAAGGCAACGGCATCGGGTCGCAACTAATGGAGGCGGCGGAAGCCCACTGCCGCGCGGCTGGCTTTCGCGAAATGGAACTCCGGTTCATCAACCATCGCACGGAGCTGGATCGTTTCTACCGCCGGATGGGCTTCGCCCCGAGTGGTGCCATGGAGCAGCCGGGGACGTACCGCATCAAGGTCCCCTTCCATTTTGTGCAGATGATCAAGCCGTTGTGACTGGGGTGGGCCAGATCATGAAGCCCATCGGGGATGCTCGCGCGGTTCCATGCCGCAAATGTGGCAGCGGTGATCTGATTGCTTTCAGAGCCGGAGATGGGGAATCTTCAGCACGACCGCGGTCACGTCATCGTGGAGGCAGGATCCGGTGAGAAACGTGTGCAAATGGGCCTGCAGAAAATCCAAAGATGCGGCGGCCGTCCTGGTCCAGCACTGCGCCCAGGCAGCCTGCATCTGGGTGTCAGAAAAGTCGATGCCTGCGGTGTTTCGGGCCTCGTGCAGACCGTCGGTGGCGAACAGTACCCCATCTCCAGGCGAGAGTTGGATGATGTGCTGGTCGTAGGTCGCATCCAGGAACAAGCCCGATGGCAATCCTCCTTCGCCGAGCGGTTTGCATCCGTTTTCCGAGACCAGAACAGGTAAGGGTAATCCTGCATTTGAGAAAGTGAGGGTTCGCGAGGAAGTATCGAAAACGGCGTACAAAGTCGAACAAAAACGGCCCGGGAGCGGACGCTGCAACAATCGCTTGTTCAGCAACTCCAGCACATGGGAAGAATCCGTGCCGCTCTTATGGGCTCCGCGTAGTGTGCCCATGACCAGGGCGCTATATAGGGTGGCGGGCAGGCCTTTGCCGACGACATCGCCGAGATAGAGGCCGATCATGCCATTGGGCAAGCGGAAAAAATCAGTAAAGTCGCCGCCCACTTCCCAAAAGGGTGTAAACCGAAAATCAATGTCGATGGAAGGGTCCTGGAGCGGACCGGCCGGCAACAGTGACGACTGGATCAATTCTGCTTCCTGCAAGTGTTCCAGACAAACAAACCCACAGGATGGGCTGCCGTTCGCCAGGCGCGAGGCGCTTCCTCCCCCGAGCTTTTTGGTCTTCATTTTCTCCGAAAATTCTCTCCTTTTCATAGATCGGCAAAAGAAAGGCATTTGATTAGTGGGCGGCCATTCTTGACTGTGAGCGCGGCTCCGCCTATGCTCTGGCCCGGAGGCATCCATGCTCGGCAACCGATCCTGGGACGACTGGATCGCGCAGTACTCCAGCAGTCACCAGCACCCTGTCAACCGCGTCTGTCACACAGTCGGCATCCCTCTCATCGTGCTCTCGCTGCTCTTCTTCTTCATCACGGTCTTCGCACACCGCTTGTGGCCCATCGCCGTCGGACTCTTCGTGATCGGCTGGATTTTTCAGTTCGTCGGCCACGCTTTTGAAGGCAAGCCTCCGGAGTTTTTCTCCGACTGGCGCTTTCTGCTGGTGGGAACCCGCTGGTGGGCGGCAAAGGTGCGAGGCAAGGCGTAGGTCCGAGGCCCGCGATGGTGGGACCACTTTCGCCTGGCAGGCTTAGTGTAAAAGTCTCTTCGGCGTTTGCAATTGGCCTCAGCAGCTAAAGCCGCTGAGAACTGTTATACCGGTTCTCGAAGAGTCAATGAGCGTTATGGCGATATTACGCCAGCTACGGGGGCGTGCTAGTCCCAAGGTCATTTGGCTACGCAGAATCAGCGAAGTAGCATGATGTCCATGCAGCTTCGCAGTCGCAAAACGATTATCTCTCTCGCAACTGGTGTCGTATTCCTAGTCATTGCCGCTGGCACTTACGCGTGGTATTTCGGTTTCGCCACAATCGCAATCGTGGAGGCCCTATACACCTCGAAGCAAGTGCCGATTGTCAGAAAAGTTCCAGTTCACCTAAGGGATTCAGCCCTGACGCAAACCCCGGGAAGAAAAGTGGCTTTTTGTGGCTACGATTTCGATGTGCCTTGGAGCGACCTGAACGATTCAAAGACGAAGCCATCTCCGACCAAACGCGTCATGTATTTTGATTCCGGGTTGGTAGTGGCTGTCACTTGTATTCCACCACGAACGTTCGTCAACACTTTCCTGTCGGAGGGAAAAATAACGCCTGAGGATTTTCGACAGGTCTACGGAGATGATGCATTGCAATCGGATTACGCGCTCACGCGGCTTATGTTGGAAACGACTCCAAACAAAATTACCATCCGCACAAGGCCCAAGGATGCCTCAGCAACCCTTGCAATGCTTATCGTGAAAAGTCTCGCAATCCCGCCAGCCGACTCGGGAATGTTCTTGCTGCACTCGGACGAATTCGATGGCTTCCAATACGAGGATCCAACCCTGCATCCGAAACGGGTACTGGTCGACTTATTCGCTCCGAACCTGAGCTTGGAATTCGTATTCCTTCTAAACCATGAAGGCGCGTCGCCGCACCTTTCACAGAGCGACATCAATCGGGTCGTACAAACAGTGCACAAGGAACGAACCAGCCCGGCTTTTGCGAACGCGAGCCTCGCCAATCCCAAGTAACTGACGAAATCAGGCCATAGCGCTCATTGACTCAGTTCTGAGGGTTCCAGCGACCACGCGGCCGAACACTATCCCGGTGGCAGTACTAGAGATGAGACTCCTTGAGAGTCGAAGCTGATAAACAGGCGCTGGGGCGGCTTGTTAACACTTCTCAGCGGCTTATTCGGTTCGGCTGAGGCCGAGCCCTTTCAGAACGCAGCGAGAACGAGAGTTCTTCAGCAAACTGTAGAACCGCAACCGATTTTGCTGCACTCGCGGCGTGGCTGGAAGTTTGTGCGTGAGAACCGGTGGCGCCCCTACGGGGCTCGCGCCACTTTCCCATTTTTCCCAGCGCTCACGCGCTGGGCTAATGAATTCCGCCGCTACGCGGCTCGAATTTAGCGGACGTCGACGCACCGACGTGGCGGAAAATGAGTTTTCGCGCACACGCTGGAAGCTGCACGGCCCTTCAAAACGCGCGATCGAAATCCGAGTTTTCCGCAACCTGCTAGCTTGAGGACCGCTCGTAGGCATGCGCGAGGCGCAGAATGGTCGCCTCGTCGAAATGCTTACCGAGAATCTGCAAGCCGATCGGCAATTTCTCACGGGTCTGGCCACAGGGAATGGAAATGCCAGGAATGCCTGCCAGATCAGCCGTCACCGTGTAGATATCGGCAAGATACATGGCGAGCGGATCGTTGGCTTTCTCGCCGAGTTGGAATGCTGCCGTTGGACTGGTCGGGGTCACGATGGCGTCGACTTTCTTGAACGCCTCGTCGAAATCCTGCGTGAGCAGGGCGCGGACCTTTTGGGCTTTGAGGTAATAGGCATCGTAGTAGCCGGCGCTGAGCGCATAGGTGCCGAGCATGATGCGGCGCTTCACCTCGGCTCCGAAACCTTCGTCGCGGCTTCGCCGGTACATCTCCGCGAGCGTGCGGGCATTTTTGGCGCGATAGCCGTAGCGGACGCCGTCAAAGCGCGCCAGATTGGAGGAAGCTTCGGCAGTCGCCACGATGTAGTACGTCGGGATCGCGTACTCGGTGTGCGGGAGGGAAACCGGCACCACGTCGCAGCCAAGCTTCGCAAGCGACTGGATCGCATCTTCGACCGCCTTGCGGACCTCGGCGTCCAGTCCGTCGCCGAAGTATTCTTCGGCCATTCCGATCTTGAGGCCGCTCACCGGCTTGTCTATTTCTGCGACGTAGTCTGGAACTGGGACATCGGCGGAAGTCGAGTCCATGGGATCGCGGCCGGCAATTGTGCGCAGGACGGTTGCGGTATCCTTCACGTTCTTCGCCAAGGGCCCGATGTGATCGAGCGAGGAAGCGAACGCGATCAGGCCGTAGCGCGACACGCGCCCGTAGGTCGGCATCAGGCCAACTACGCCGCAGAAAGAAGCTGGCTGGCGAATCGAGCCCCCGGTATCGGAGCCTAACGCGACTACGGCCAGGTCGGCCGCCACCGCTGCCGCCGATCCACCCGAGGAGCCTCCTGGCACCCGGCTGAGGTCGCGCGGATTGCGCACCGGATGAAACGCCGAATTCTCATTCGAGGAGCCCATGGCGAATTCGTCGCAATTCAGCTTGCCTAGCACGACGGCGCCGGCCGCTTCGAGTCGGGCCACCGCTGTGCAGTCATGCGGCGGAATGAAGTTTTCGAGAATCTTTGAGCCGGCGGTGGTACGCACACCGCGCGTGCACATCACATCCTTGATGCCGACCGGGACACCGCCTAGCGGAGGCAGTGGCTTCCCTTCAGCAGCGAGGCGATCGATGCGATCCGCTTGTTCGAGTGCTCGCTCCCTGGTGAGCGTAAGGTAGGCGCCGATGGCGGAATCTTCTTTCTGGATTCTCGCGTAGAACGACTCTACGAGCGCCATGGCAGTCGTTTTGCGCTCCTGGATCGCGGAGCGGGCAGCGTCGATGGTGAGGAGATTCAGTTCCATGCCTAGATAACTTCCCTTTGGCCGCCTCCAATCCTTAGCGTTCGATCACTTTCGGAACTTTGAAGAAAGTCTCGTCGGCATCGGGAGCGTTGGCGAGCGCCTCTTCGCGGGGCAGAGATGGGCGCAGGCCGAAGAGGATGTCTTCGCGGCTGGCGTAGGCAAAGCGCTCGCTTCCGGCTTTCGATGTGTCAACGCCGTAGCGATCGGAAACCTGCGCCATCGGCTCGACATTCTCGGTATCAAGGCGATTCAGCATGTCGATGTAGCCGAGGATCGAATTCAAATCGCGCACCATGTGTGCGCGTTCTTCCTCCGTCAGCTCGAGATTGCTGAGGTCGGCAACGTAGGCAACATCCTTTTCTGCGACCTTCATGTTGGTGTGGCCCGGGCAGTGCTGTCTGCGAGGCGAATCCCTTCCTACCTTTTCGCGGAAACAACAAACTCGATGCGCGTCACGCTATTCGCGACAAAGCGATTGAGGGCGGCGAGATATCGGGGCGCGAGCGCCTGCAATTCCCTGCGCCATCCTGCGTCTGGCACTTCCACTCGGAGGATTCCGTCCAGGAAATCGAGTGCCCGGGTGCGGTCGGCCACGGCGCTTCCGCACGCCACCGGCCAGGCCAGCAAGGGAGCATCGCCTGCGGGCGCTTTGCGGACAGCACGGGCGATGACTTTCTCCAGTCCGCCTGCCGCCGGCTGCAGTTCGTGTCTTACGTGCATGGAAGCTTCGGGGTGCCTCGCGAGATTTCGATTCTAGCATTTTGGGGGAGTGGAAATGTTTCCGAACTTTGCAGATGTGATGACGATAGGTTCGGGACAGCTGCAAGCGCCAGCGCCACCACTGAATATCATTCCAGCGGAAAGTTATTCATGACTAATTGCATGGCTTCGTCTTTGGATTGCAATCGTCCTTCCAGCTGGCCATCCTCGACCGCCGACAAGATCTCCTTGAAGCGAGGCCCCGGAGTATAGCCGGCTGCGATCAGATCATGTCCGGTCACGAGCGGCGCCGGGCGCATCTTCTCGGGCGGAATCACCGCCAACTGCTCCTTGGCGAATCCGTATGAACTCAAATCCCCGTGGCTGGCCTGGCAATCCATGCGATGCAGGTCGAGGTGCTCCTCAAACCTGGGCATGCGCAGAAATTTCTTCAGCGTGGATTCTTTCATCAACGTGATCTGGCCAAAACGCATGTGCTGATTCACGAGCGCGAGGATCTGCTCGGTGTCGTCGTTGGAAAAACGGAGGCGGCGACAGATTTCCTCCGCCATTCTCACGCCTACCTCGACGTGCCCATCGAAGCGAATGCGGTCAGGGGCGACACGAAATGTGGGCGGCTTCCCCACATCGTGCAGGAGCGCTCCCCAGGCCTGCGTCGGCGGACACGGATGCGGGAGGTGTTCGAGCAGCAGCAGAGTGTGCACGAACACGTCTCCCTCCGGATGAAACTGCGGAGGCTGCTCGACGCCCTTCATCGCGGAGATTTCCGGCAGCACTTCACGCAGCAGGCCAGACTCGTCTAACAAGAGAAAGGCCTGGCGAGCGTGTCCCTCGGTGAGCATTTTGGTGAGTTCGTCGCGGACACGCTCGTGGCTGACCTGGTGAATGCGCGAGGACATCTCGTGCATCGCGGCGAACGTGGGTGGCTCGATGCGGTAGTCGAAACGAGCCGCGAAGCGTACGGCGCGGAGCATGCGCAGCTTGTCTTCCGCAAATCGCAACGCGGGGTCGCCGATGGTACGAATGAGGTGAGAGTCAAGGTCCTTGCGGCCGCCGACAAAATCCAAGACTTGCCCGGAAATCGGATCCATCAGCAGGCCATTGATGGTGAAGTCGCGGCGAGCAACATCTTCGCGAGGATCTTTGCTGTAACGCACCTCGTCGGGATGACGGCCATCGCTGTAGCCGACATCGGAGCGGAAGGTTGCGACCTCAACCACGTGCGCCTTCGGAGAAGCGGGAGAAATCGTTGCGGCTCTGTTTTGGGTGGCAGGATTCTGCTCTTTGGTGGAATTGTTTCTGGTAGCACCGTCATTCTGCGTCGGCAAAACGGCGGGCGAGGACGCCCGCCGGACAGCCGGCGAGACGCCGGCGCTACTTGTGGTATCTGCGCGGGGAATCGGCACCAGCACGACGCCGAACTGGGCTCCCACGGCATACGTTTCCGGGAAAATCCGCATGACCTGCTCAGGCGTGGCGTCAGTGGTGACGTCATAGTCGGCGGGCCGGCGATCGAGCAGCAGATCGCGCACGCAGCCGCCGCAGAGGTAAGCCTGGTGGCCGCGGTCTCGCAGCGTCGCGACAATCGAGGTAGCGAATTGTTTGCTGCTCAACATTCGTGCGAACCAACTTCAAATAATATAGAAGGTATGGTGGATACCTACATCCTGGGGATCGAGAGCTCCTGCGATGAGACGGGCGCGGCCGTGGTGCGTTCGGGCGAGCAGATTCTTTCGAATGTGGTGTTCTCGCAGATCGCCACGCACATGCCATACGGCGGCGTGGTGCCGGAGTTGGCTTCGCGGGAGCACTTGCGGGCGATTGTGCCGGTGGTGCGCAAGGCGCTGGCGGATGCCGGACAGACGTACCAGTCTGTCGACGCGCTGGCCGTGACCCAGGGACCTGGGCTCGCGGGGTCTTTGCTGGTTGGCCTGAGTTACGCCAAGGCGCTCGCATTCGCGCTCGACAAGCCGTTGATCGCGGTGAATCATCTGGAAGGCCACATCCATGCCGTCCTGCTCGAGGAGCGGCAGAAGGGCAATCACGAAGTGAATTTCCCGGTGCTGGCGCTGGTGGTCTCGGGCGGACACACTCACCTTTATCTAGCTGAGCAAAAGGGCAAAAGCTGGTCGTACGAAAACGTCGGGCACACCCGCGACGATGCGGCAGGAGAAGCTTTTGACAAGGTGGCCAAACTGTTGGGCCTGGGCTATCCCGGGGGACCGATCATCGATCGTCTGTCGAGCCATGGCGACGCGAAGGCGGTAAAGTTCGCAACTTCGCAGATCAAGCATCCCGACCGCAAAAATCGGGGTAAGAGCGACAATCTGATCGCGCGCACTGATTTTTCTTACAGTGGAATCAAGACGGCGGTTCTCCGGTACGTGGAAACGCATGACATGGCGGCGGCGATCGCGCGACGTCGGAACACCTTGGCCGGGATCGAGAAGCCAAAGCTGGAAGATTATCTGGCCTTGTGTGATATGGAGACGCTGAACCTGGTCGCTTCGTTTCAGCGTGCAATGGTGGAAGATCTGGTGGCGAAGACGCTCACCGCCGCCGAGGCTTGCGAGGCGGCTACGCTGTTTGTCACCGGAGGGGTCGCGGCCAATCAAGAACTCCGGCAGCGATTCGAGAGCGAGTCGGCACAGCAAGGACTGCCTGTGTTTTTTCCATCTCGCCCGCTATCGACCGATAACGCGGCCATGATCGCAGCGGCCGCCTATCCAAAGTGGCTTGCGAGGGATTTTGCTCCTATGGATTTTTCTGCGGAGGCGAGCCTCCCGTTGCAGAGGATCCAGGTGTAGAGTTCAGCTGAAGGGGAGAACGTCTCGACAGGTGTTAGCTGCTATTCGCTGGCTTTCGCAGACTTGGTCTTGGCCGCGTTGCCGGAAACTGCCGCCAGCGCCTTCTCCAGCTGTTCCTGAATGTCGATATCTTTGAAAATCGTGAACTCGGCGCGCGTCTCAGCCTGATCGAAGCCGCTGGAGCGTCCGGTCAGAATGACGATGGGGATCGACGCTGTGTGAGGCTTGTCTTTGAGAGCGCTGATGAGTTCACTGCCGCCCATGGCAGGCATTTGCATGTCGGTAATCACGAGGCCGGGCAGCACTCGATTGAGTATATCCAGTGCTTCCATCCCATTGGAGGCGGCCTCCACGGCGAATCCGCGCTCTTCGAGAAAGCGGCAGACCGTATGACGGATCACCATGGAATCGTCGACAACCAACGCCACAACGGGCATTCGCACGCCTCAAGCGGAGAAAAGATCAGGTGGCCATATTAGAGCAGAGGCTTCTCGATCAAAACAACACACAAAGGTGGCGTGAAAGTTACCACCGTCACGTGGGCAGGCAAACCTCTGCCGAACTTACATCGTCATCTGGGCGTGGGGACGGATCAGGCTTCTTCGGATTGCGCTCGCTCTTCGATGGCCATATCCTTGAATTCACTGGACTCAAAGACGTCGCCGCATTCGAGACACTCGACGTACTCGGTGTCCTCATCGCGGCTGACAATCTGCACGCGCGGGTGCTTACACTGATTCATGATCCTTCTCTGCTTGGGGGGCTGCGACGGCGGTTGGCTTCATAACTCCGGATGGCAATTGCGTAGGAGGCTGGACTGCCCCATACTGCCGGAAATTTTGGGTATTTTAGACCCACCCGGATGGAAGTCAAGTCACTCTTCGGTAATCCCTGGACCTTTTTACTTTTGCCGGAATTGGCTTCTCCCGTGAAAATACGACCAAAAAGACCGCTAACAGGTAAACCTTTTAACCTCTGTAATTTGCATCTCACCAATCAGTTCTGGCAGTTCGCTGGTGCGGGTTGCGCCTGAGCTTGATGTAAGGCTAAAATAAAAGGCGACTGAATTGGTCGTAGTTTAATCCGATCTAATTGGTCGGATACCCTCTTATGCTCAAGCTCACCAAGAAGGCCGACTACGGGCTGATGGCTATGAAGCATCTGGCTGAGCATGCGCATAGCGGAGCTTGCAGTGCCAAGGACGTAGCCGAATCGTATGGGATTCCGCCTGAGGTTCTGGCCAAGATTCTGCAGCGGCTCACCAAGGCCGGTTTGTTGCACTCCCAGCACGGGATCAATGGAGGCTATACCTTGGCTCGGGCTGCAAACGAGATTTCCGCCTATGAAGTGATACGGGCCATTGATGGGCCACTCTTCATCACTTCCTGCATCACGGTGCGCGGCGAGTGCGACCAGACCCAGCGCTGCACGATTCGCGAGCCCTTGCGCAAGGTGAATCAGAGCATCGAGGAAGTGCTGAAGAAGATCAAGATTGCAGAAATGACGGAAGCAGCCGACGGAAGCGGCGGCGAGCCGAAAAAAACACTTGCGGAGCTAGTCACGCTAACCTGATGGCAGGGACCCAGGATTTAGAACGAGGTAGGAGACAGCAACCATGAGTACCGATATAAAGACAGCGACCCTGGAGCAGCGCACCCAGGCTCCCGACGGCATCAAGCTGCCCATCTACATGGACAACCATGCCACCACCCCCATGGATCCGCGTGTGCTCGAGGCCATGCTGCCCTATTTCATGGAAAAGTTCGGCAACGCCGCGAGCCGGAACCATCCCTTTGGATGGACCGCGGAAGAAGCCGTGGAACAGGCTCGCGAGCAGATCGCCAAGCTGATCGGCGCCACCGCGAAGGAGATCATCTTTACCTCGGGTGCGACGGAGAGCGACAACCTGGCGATCAAGGGCGTCGCCGAGATGTACCGCGAGAAGGGCAACCACATCATCACGGCTGTGACCGAACACAAGGCGGTGCTCGATACCTGCAAGCGGCTTGAGAAGAATGGCTACCGCGTGACCTATCTGCCAGTGCAGAAAGACGGTCTGGTGGATCTGGAAGATCTGAAGCGCGCGATCGACGACAAGACGATCCTGGTCACGATCATGGCCGCAAACAATGAAATCGGGGTCCTGCAGCCCTGGCGGGAAATTGGCAAGATCTGTCGCGAGCGCGGCGTGCTCTTCCACACCGACGGCGTGCAGGCGGTTGGCAAGGTTCCAATCGACGTGAACAAGGACAACATCGACCTGATGTCGATTACCGCCCACAAGATTTACGGTCCCAAGGGCGTAGGCGCGTTGTATGTTCGCCGCAAGAATCCGCGCGTGCAGATTTCCGCGATCATCGATGGCGGTGGGCACGAGCGCGGCATGCGTTCGGGCACTTTGAATGTCCCTGGCATCGTTGGACTGGGTAAAGCTTGCGCGATTGCCAAGGAAGAAATGGCCCAGGAAGGCGGCCACTTGGCAGCATTGCGGGATCGCCTGCGCGACCGCATCATGGGGCGCTTGGACGAGGTCTACATCAATGGCTCGATGGAGCACCGTTTGCCCGGCAACCTGAATATCAGTTTCGCGTACGTGGAAGGCGAGTCGCTGCTGATGGGCATCAATGACGTGGCGGTTTCCAGTGGATCGGCATGCACCTCTGCGACGCTGGAACCATCTTATGTATTGAAGGCCCTGGGCACGGGCGACGACCTGGCGCACAGCTCCATCCGCTTCGGGATCGGGCGCTTTAATACCGAGGCTGAAATTGACTATGTAGCCGATCGCGTGTGCGAGACCGTCGAACGCCTGCGTGAGCTTTCTCCGCTTTACGAAATGGCGAAGGAAGGCATCAATTTGAAAGATGTGAAGTGGGCAGGAGAATGAATACCGAGTAGCGAGTAACGAGTACCAAGAGAGACAGAGTTCAGGAGAGTAAGAATCATGGCATATAGCGATAAAGTTCTCGATCACTATTCCAATCCGCGCAACGTTGGCTCGCTCGACAAGACCAGCCAGGAAGTTGGGACTGGATTGGTGGGCGCGCCGGAGTGCGGCGACGTGATGAAGCTGCAGATCAAGGTGAACCCGCAGACTCAGGTCATCGAAGACGCGAAGTTCAAGACCTTCGGCTGCGGGTCGGCGATCGCATCGTCTTCGCTGGCTACCGAGTGGGTCAAAGGCAAGACGGTGGAAGAGGCCCTGCAGATCAAGAACACCGAGATCGTGAAGGAGCTGTCATTGCCGCCGGTGAAGATTCACTGCTCCGTGCTCGCGGAAGATGCGATTCGAGCGGCGATTCATGACTGGAAGAAGAAGAACGGCTCGGCCGAGGCGAATGCGCCCGTGCCCGCAGGCAGCCAGGCAAGCCATTAGGATCGGGTCCCCCGGCTTGGTTGCAGATCCGATTGTTACTGGATCACCGACGGGCCGTGGCGGCTCGGTTCGGCTATGAACATCATGGCAGAAGAGACGACCAACACGGTTGCTCCTCCGGCCCCGGCTGCGCCGATCAAGGGCATCCAGGTCACGGACAAGGCAATCGCAAAAATTCGCAGCGCGATGGCGAAGGAAGGCATTTCGGCCGCAGAGGGCGGCCTTCGTCTGGGCGTGCAGGGCGGCGGGTGCTCGGGATTGAGCTACAACATCCGCTTCGACTCGCAGCCGCGCGAGCGCGACCGGATTTTCCAGTTCGACGACGTGCGCGTGTTTGTCGATCCGAAGTCGTTTATCTACCTGCACGGCATGATCCTGGATTATCAGGAAACGCTGATACAGCAGGGCTTCGTTTTCGTCAACCCGAATTCGACGAAGTCGTGCGGCTGCGGGACCTCGTTCTCCGCGTGAGTAGCGCCGGCGTCTCGCCGGCTCTTTGGCGTAACCACAGATGCCGGCAGGATGCCGGCGCTACCAGAAGCTCCAGGTTCTTTGCACCACGGCGCCAGCTTGCTCGCACCGGGCGAATGAATTTCGGCGGCGCGGCCGATGAGCGTACGTGGTGAATTTGTCTATGGCGAATCCAGAGACCAAATCGAGTTCTTCGCTGATCATGCCGGGCGATGCAACGTCGACCTGCTGGTCCTGCGGGACCATGCGCGCCGAACATTTCTGCAGCGCGTGCGGCAAGGTACAACCTCCCGTGCCGGTGGACTACTTTACGTTCTTTGGATTGCCGCGCAAATTGAACGTCGACGTAGCGGGCCTGGAGCGCGAGTTCTACCAGCTTAGCCGCAAGCTGCATCCCGACTTGTATTCGGGGGCGGAGGCACGGGAGCAGCAATGGAGCCTGGAACAGAGTTCCCAACTGAACGACGCCTACCGGACGTTGAAGGATCCGATCAAGCGCACGGAGTACCTGTTGCGTCTCGAGGGCGTGGAACTGGAGGAACAATCCAAAAGCGCGACCGAGCAGGCACGGGCGAGCGGGCAGGTCAAGAAGCAGGTCGTGCCGCCGGATTTACTGGAAGAAGTTTTTGATCTCAACATGCAACTGGAAGAATTGCGCATGCAAAAGAAATTAGGCGAAGACGACCCATCCTTAATCGAGGAAATCGGCCGCCAGAAATTGGAATTGGAAGAAAAGCACGAGGCGCTGCTCGAGGAGTTAAAACGCGATTGGACGGAGTGGGACCACGCCGTCGACAGCGGCAGCGAAGAAGAGCGCCGCAAAATCCGCGACAAGATGGTGGATGTGCTGAACCGGCGGAACTATTTGAGGAATTTGGTACGGGATGTGAATGAGGTGTTGGAAAGCGGGAATTAGCTCTTAGCTCTTAGCTCTTATGCAAGAACCACGAGGCTAGAAGCTAACAGCTAGTGGTACCAGTACTTAAGAATGGCTAACGAACGCATCGTCGGAATCGATCTCGGAACCACCAACTCGCTGGTGGCGTTCATGCAGGGGGAGACCCCTGTCGTGATTCCGGGAGAAGACGGTTTGAATCTTGTGCCCTCGGTGGTGGCGCTGGGCGAGAACGATCAGGTCATCGTCGGAAGCGCAGCCCGGAAATATCTCATCGATACACCCGAGCGCGCGGTCTATTCCATCAAAAGGCTGATGGGGC
>Ga0210401_10000688_pt1 | contig 41133 bp, 26 predicted proteins | sample IncBWH32MmetaG_FD_150866 | JGI IMG/M metagenome (GOLD analysis project Ga0210401, IMG submission 150866) | Forest soil microbial communities from Barre Woods Harvard Forest LTER site, Petersham, Massachusetts, United States - Inc-BW-H-32-M | ecosystem: Environmental > Terrestrial > Soil >... | reverse complement strand
GGCAAACTTTCTCCAGCCCTTCGCTCCTCCGGTGACATCCAAGTAGGCGTGGCCATTGGCCCCTGACTCTTTCTCCTGAGAGGTGTGCTGTGGGTTCCGCGTTGGACGTCCATCGCCTTCACTTCGCTTTCACCATCACTTTTCACTATCTCTTCCCACAGTTGACGATGGGCCTCGGTCTCCTAATTGTCATCCTCAAATCCGTCGCCCTGCGCACAGGCGACGAACATTTCTCCCGCGCCGCCCGCTTCTGGGCCAAAATCTTCGGCATCAATTTCGCCCTCGGCGTCGTCACCGGCATCCCCATGGAATTTCAATTCGGCACCAACTGGGCCGAATTCTCCAGAGCCGCCGGCGGCGTCATTGGACAGACTCTGGCCATGGAGGGCATCTTCTCTTTCTTTCTTGAGTCCACCTTCCTGGGCCTCTTCCTTTACGGTGAAAAGAAACTCGGCCGCGTCGGCCACTGGTGGGCCGCCTTCTTCGTTTTTCTTGGCTCCTGGTTAAGCGGCTATTTCATCGTCGTCACCGACGCCTGGATGCAACATCCCGTCGGCTATCAACTCGGCTCTCACCACGAAATAGAACTCACCAGCTTCTGGGACCTGCTCCTTAATCAGTGGGCGCTGTGGCAATACGCGCACACCATGCTCGGCGCCGTGCAGACCGGCTGCTTCGTCATGGCCGCGGTTGGCGCGTTCTACGTTCTCTCGCATCGTGATCCTTTCTATGGCCGCACCTTCCTTCGCATCAGCGTTATTGTCGGCGCGATTGCCGCTCTTCTCCAACTTTCGCCCTCCGGCGACATGCAGGGCAAGATGATCACGCAGTATCAGCCCACTACGCTCGCCGCCATGGAAGGCCTCTTCGAATCGCAAGACGGCGCACCTCTCGCGATACTCGGCCAGCCTGATGTTGCCAAGCGCACCCTCGACAACCCGCTCGTCGTTCCCAACATGCTCAGCTTCCTCACCTACAAGCACTGGAACGCTCACGTTCAAGGCCTCAACAATTTCCCGGACGATCAGTGGCCCGACAAAATCGAACTCCTCTACTTCAGCTATCACGTTATGGTCGGCCTCGGCACGATGTTCATCGCCATCATGGTCTTCTCCGCATTTCTCCTCTGGCGCAAAAAACTTTTCGAAGCCCGCTGGATGCTCTGGATCATCATGCTCAGCGTCCCTCTCCCCTACATCGCCAACACCGCCGGTTGGCTCACCGCCGAACTCGGCCGCCAACCCTGGCTCATCTACGGCCTCATGCGCACCGCTCACGGCTTTTCTCCCCGCGTCAATGCCGGCAACGCCTGGTTCACGCTTCTCGGTTTCATGGGCCTTTACACGGTCCTCGCCATGCTCTGGCTCTTCCTCGTTTATCGTGAAATCGAAATCGGACCCGAGCCCGAAGCAAGATCCCGAGCGGGTGCTTTAGACCCCTCGGTGGCGGCATAAGGAGCGCGCCATGGAAACTCTATGGTTCTGTCTCGTCGCCGTGATGGTTGCTCTGTACGTTCTCCTCGACGGCTTCGATCTCGGCGCCGGCGCCATTCACTTTCTCGTCGCCAAAACAGAGGAAGAGCGCCGCCAGGTTATCGCCAGCATCGGCCCCGTTTGGGACGGCAACGAAGTCTGGCTCCTCGCCGCCGGCGGCACCCTCTACTTCGCTTTCCCCGCGCTATACGCCAGCAGCTTCAGCGGGTTTTATCTTCCGCTGATGATGGTGCTCTGGCTCCTCATTCTCCGCGGCACGTCCATCGAATTCCGCAACCACATCAAAAGCCCCGTCTGGATTCCCTTCTGGGATTTCTTCTTTTCCGCTTCCAGCTTGCTGCTCGCCATTTTTTTCGGCGCCGCCCTCGCCAACGTCGTCCGCGGCGTCCCACTCGACCAATCCGGCTACTTCTTCGAACCACTCTGGACCAACTTCCGCCTCGGCGAACAAATCGGCATCCTCGATTGGTATTCCATTCTCGTCGGCGTCCAGGCGCTGCTCGCCCTCATGATGCACGGCTCGCTCTGGCTCCAATGGAAAACCGATGGCGCTCTCAATCATCGCGCCGCTCGCCTCGCGGGTTGGTGCTGGTGGGGCGTCCTCGTCCTCACCGCACTAGTCACCGCCGTCACCTTCCGTATCCAACCGCAAGTCTCCGTGAATTTCAAAACCTGGCCGCTCGGCTACATTCTTTCCCTCCTTGCCGTGGCAGGCCTTGCCGGCGTCCAATTCGAACTCCGCCGCAAAAACGAACGCAACGCTTTCCTCTCCTCCTGCGCCTATCTGCTCGGCATGCTGACCAGCGTCGTCTTCGGCGTCTATCCCATGGTTCTTCCCGCACGCAACCCGATCTACTCGCTCACCGTTCACAACGCCAAAGCTGGCGACTACGGCCTCAAAGTCGGCCTGGCCTGGTGGCTCATCGGCATGGCCCTCGCCGCCATCTACTTCACCTACGTCTATCGCTCCTTCGTCGGCAAAGTCTCAGCAGACTCCCCCTCCCACGGCTAGCTCTGCGCCAGCAATGGAGGCGGTGTCATTCTGAGGGCATCCGACGAGGCTGACCGAAGAACCTTAACTGCAGATGCTCCACCAAGCTGGCAAACGAGTCAGCGTTCCTCCCCTCCAAAAAACAATGCCCACCCTCCCCACTCCGCGTACAATAAACACATGCGCTCCGGCGATCACCACATCCTCCCGCGCCTCGGATCACTGCTGATCGTTCTTTGCCTTCTTGCGGCGCCGCTGTGCGCCACGCGCTGTGCCCTCTCTTCCTGCGCCACGACCAACACTCCCGAACAATCAACAACCGGCTGTCACCATCAATCCAACCAATCCCGCAATTCTTCCGTGCTCGCCGCCGCGATTGCTCCCACCTGCCTTCCTGCGGATTCATTGCTCACAACGCTGCCCGCAGCGCAGTCTCGTCTGCACTCCGCGCATTCTGATTCTCTCCGGCTTTCTGCAACCCTGATTTCTCCGTCTATTTCAACAACCCCAAGCGCGATCGCGTTCCGTATCTCAGATCGCAGTTCCTCTCCCGGCAATTCGTCCGCCTTCGTATCGAATTCTCCCCTGCGCCTCTGATCCGCCTTTCCAGAACACTTCTCTTTTCTAACTAAAATTGCGTGAGGCCCATCATGGCCGGCCTTGCGCGAAGATCATCTATACAACCCTGGCCATTCTCCCGGAGGACTTCATGAGCAGCTCTCGCAGAAACTTTTTCCAGGACGCCGCCGTCTTCACCGCCGGCCTCTTCGGCTTAAGCAGTCGCGTTAACGCGACTGCGCCTCAAGCGACCGCCGTACCAAACGAAACAATCTCCTCTCACTACCACGCCCCCGCAACGAAATCCAAATCCGCACGGCCATCCGCGAGCGCGCATCCCCATGTCCCCGCCGTCACTCCCGACGTCCCCGATCTTCCTTTCACTCTCGACGGCGCCACAAAAGTCTTCCACCTCCGCGCCGAACCTGTGAAGCGCAAAATCGCTCCCTTCAAAACCATCGACGCCTGGGGTTACAACGGCTCCTGCCCCGGCCCCACCATCCAGGTCACGCAAGGCGACCGCGTCCGCATCCTAGTCGAAAACGCACTTCCCGAAAGCACCTCCATGCACTGGCACGGCCTCGAAGTCCCCATCGAACAGGACGGCGTCCCCTTCATCAGCCAAAAACCAATCGCGCCGGGCGAAACTTACACTTACGAATTCACTGTCCACCAGGAAGGCACCTTCTTCTATCACGCCCACAGCGCCATGCAGGAGATGATCGGCTTACTCGGTCTTTTCATCGCGCATCCGCAATCTTCCTACGCGCCGCACGCCGATCACGACTACGCCATCGTCCTCCAGGAATGGGCGATTCTCCCTTCCAACACCGTCCCCAACACTGCCTCCATGGAATTCAACTGGCTCACCTTCAACGGACTCTCCGCCCCCTCCACCACGCCGCTCATCGCGCGACTCGGCAGCCGCGTGCGTCTCCGCTTCGTGAACCTCGGCATGGATCACCATCCTATTCATCTCCACGGCAATCAGTTCGTCATCACCGGCACCGAAGGTGGACGCGCTCCCGAATCCACCTGGTATCCCACCAACACCGTTCTCGTCGGTGTCGCGCAAGCCAAAGTTGTCGAGTTCGAAGCCAAATATCCCGGCGACTGGATGATCCACTGCCATCTTCCTCACCACATGATGAACAGCATGATGGACCTCCTCAGTGACCGTCAGATCCAGACCGCCAACACCACGGACGCCAAAGCCCTCAGTCAGATGGAAACGCTCGCCCGCGACATCGGCGTGGAGCACGTCCATCATTCCCCCATCGCCGAAAACGCCAACTCCGTTCCCGGCTTCCCGCAAGACGCCTTCATGGAAATGGCCATGGACAACGCAGAAGGTGTCACCAAGCCCGAAACCCACGGACTCCCCGCCAACTGGAGCGCCGGCATGATGGGCATGATGACCATGGTCCGCGTCCTCCCCGACCAAAAATACGAGGAAATCCAATCCCTAATCCGCAATCGCCAATCACCCAAGCCCGAGGAGCACCACCATGGCTCTTAATTCTTCTCTCTTCTCAGCGCGCTCTACGTTCTCTGCGAACACTGCGTTAAATCTTTTTTCTTCCTATCGGAGCCGACCAATGGAAAGTCTCTCGAAAAGATTCGCCACACTAGCACTTCTGCTTGTGATTGCTGCACTGCCCTCCCTAGCGCAGCAACCTATGAATATGACGCCCCAGGAAATGCAGCACCACCACATGAACATCCCCGTCGTCCAACCCGTCTACCCCCACCTCGGTCGCGCCCAGGAAAATCCCCAATCTCCCCTCTTCACCGTCGAAGAAGCCCAGCGCCTGGCCGCCGAATCCAATCCCACTCTCCGTCAGGCCGAAGCCGAAATCCGCGCCTCCAAAGCCCGCCAGCAGCAATCCGGACTCTACCCCAATCCCACCGTCTCCTATACCGGCGACGAAATTCGCGGCGGCTCCGGCGGCGGCGGCAAGCAAGGCTTCTTCGTCCAGCAAACCGTCGTCACCGCCGGAAAACTCGCTCGCAGCCGCGACGTCTTCTCCAAAGAAATGCAGCTCGCCGAGATCGAAGCCCAGGAACAGAAAATCCGCGTCGAAACTTCCGTGAAAAGCGCGTTCCTCCGCGTCCTCGCCGCTCAGGAACTTCTCGACGTCCGCCACGACCTCGCAAAAATTCAGCAGGATTTCACTGAGTCCCAGCGCAATCTTTTCAACACCGGCCAGGTCGACGAATCCGAAGTCCTCGGCTCCGAAGTCGACGCCCAGCGCCTCCGCCTCTCCGCCCGCATGCAGGAAAACACTCTCCGCGAAGAGTGGCGCTCCCTGGCCGCCATCCTCGGCCGCCCCGATCTTCCCCTCCCCACCGTCTCCGGTGATCTCGAACACAACTGGCCCGACCTCAATGAAAATCAAGCCGTCGAATCCATCGCCACGCAATCTCCCGCCAATCGCATCGCCGACGCCAGCGCCGCTCGCGCCACCTCCGAACTTGCTCGCGCCAAACGTGAACCCATCCCCGATCTCCAAATCCGGGGCGGCATGGAATATAACAACGAGCTCCTCGACACCGCCAACCACGCGAAAGGCTGGGAAGGCATCGCCGAAGTCGGCGTGCAAATTCCAATCTTCAATCGCAATCAGGGAAATATCGCCGCGGCTTCCGCTTCACTCGACCGCGCCAATCTCGAAAAGCAGCGTGTCGCCCTCACTCTCCGCGATCGCGCAGCCACCGCCGCCGATCAATACGCCAATGCCAAACTCATGGCGCTCGAATACCGCGACGAAATGCTCCCTCGCGCAAAAAAGGCCTACACCCTCATGGTCGAAAAATACGGCCTCATGCTCGCCGCGAATCCACGCGTCCTGGAATCCCAGCGCAAACTCTTCAATCTCCAGGCCGAATACATCGTCGCTCTCGAAAATGTCTGGACCGCCGGCATCGCCCTCCAGGGCTTCCTACTCACCGACGGCCTCGAATCCCCCGCGCGCCCCGGCGAAGTCGATCGCCCCATCCGCGAAACCAACCTCCCCCTCCCCGACCGCATGATGTCCCTCTCCGACTCCATGCCCCGCCCCTAGTCCGTATCATCCGCTCCGGCGCCCGCTTCATATAGGGGAGGCTTCCTGCTCGGAGCCGCGCGAAGGGTTACACCGCCGTCCTGTGGCGCGGGCACTCCTGCCTGCGTCCTTTGGTTCCATCGCTCTGATAGGATTCGCCTTCCGAAGTGCGCATTTTGCGCCCCGAATCACAGGTAGGAAATCCAGAGATCTTCAAGGGAGTGGCTGAGAAGGTTAGGAGTGCCCTGCGACCTTGGCGGGCAAGGTGAACTGAAAAGTTGCGCCGCGCGGGGAATTGTTGGCAGCCCACAAGCGCCCACCGTGCGATTCAACAATGGAGCGGCTGATCCGCAGTCCCATACCCGTGCCGTGAGGCTTGGTGGTAAAAAACGCATTAAAGATCTTGTCTGCCTGCTGGGGCGGAAGCCCAACGCCCGTGTCGCTTACCGAGATCAGCAGCTCACCATTCTCACCGAGCTGCGACTGTACAGTGAGCTCGCGCGTCCCATCCACTTCCTTCATCGCATCGATGCTATTCATCATCAGGTTCATCAGCACCTGTTGAAGTTGCACGCGATCTCCCATGACCTGAGGGAGGTCTGCAGCAAGTTCCGTCCGAACGAGTACTGCGAATTGAGCTGCCTCGCCGTGCAGGAGGCGCACCATTTCCCGGATGATCTCGTTTAGATCCACCAACTCCCGTTGCGTAGCACCCTTTTCGAAGAGCAAGCGGACCCGGTTGATGATTTCACTGGCACGCTTTCCGTCCTGTTCGATTCTGGACGCAGCCGCGCGCGCCTTCTCCAAATCGGGTTGCTCGTTCGATAGCCAGCGCAAGCAAGTATTGGCATTGGTGATGGTTGCCGCAATCGGTTGTTTCACTTCGTGCGCCAGAGAGGCCGTCAGCTCTCCCAAGCTGCTCATCCGGTTGGCACGCGTAAGATCCGCCTCAACTTGCCGAAGCGCTTCTTCAGCTTGCTTTCGTTCGCGGTAGCGCTGCTCGATGCCGCGGAGGCGGAGGAGATAGAGCCCCCAGAACAATACCGCCAAAGCGGCCATGCACGACACGCGGAACCAGGTAGTCTGGTAGTAGGCCGGGGCGATGGAAAAATCCAGGAATGTCCCGGCCTCGTTCCACACACCGCTGTTGTTGCATGCCATGACGCGGAACCGGTAGTTGCCGGGAGAGAGATTGGTGTAGAACGCTTGCCGCCTAGCTCCCGCTTCCTGCCATGTCGCGTCGCGGCCCTCCAACTCATAACGGAATTGGACCTTTGGCGGCACCGTCAGACTGGGCGCCGTATAGTCGATTTCAACGTCGCGAGTCAACGCAGGTAGACGAAGCCTATCTTCAAATGCGTATTCCGTGTGGTTAGCAATCACCTTTTCTATGTGAACCGGTGGTGGAAGCGGGTTCCTGTAAGTTTGCTTCGGATCAATCACTTGTACTGAAACGATGTTGATAAACCACAGTCTCCCGTCCGAAGTCTTGGACGCAACGGGCTGATTGGCCTTTGCGGGAGCACCGGGATGCGCTCCATCAAATTTGTCGAATATTTCGACCGCCAGTCTTCTGTCTTTCTGCTGACGCCACCGGTCGAGTTCGGACCGGGCAACCTTCACGAGGCCACATTGTGAATACAGCCATAAAGCTTCGTCATCGTCTTTCAGCGCGGAGTAAATCGCATCGCAGGGAAGGCCATTGCGGCTATCGAGCAAATCCCAGCCATGGCCATCCCAGCGAAACAGTCCTTTGGTAGTCAACACCAGCAGAGAATTGTCGCTATCAACAATAAGGCCAAAAATCGACGATGAACTATCGAGGCTTTCGAGAGAAATTGTCTGAACCTTCCCGTCGCGATAATGAGTGAGGGGGCCGTCCCTTCCACCGATCCAGATACCACCCTCGCGATCTGGTGCAAGAAAACCTGTCCTGGGTACGTCAGTGCTCACAGACATCACTTCCTGGGCAAGTCCATCTCTGATACGAAAAAGATGATGCCTAGCCGTCAAGGCCCACAAATTCCGGTTTGTATCCTCGCCAATTGCAGTAATGTCGTTCTCGCCCAAATTCTGCATCTTTTGCAGTCGACCCTGCTCATAAGTCATCAAATTCCCGCCTACACCGAGCCATACGACCCCGTGGCTGTCCTGGAAAAGTGCTTCCACGGAAGAACCTGATAACTCTTTCCCCGGCAAAAGAGAGTGACGCCCTCGATTTAGAATGTCGACGGCTCCCTCATTTCCGATCCAAACTGAATCATCCTGTAACGCAAGGATCGAGTAGGTCCCGGCTGCAGATAGTCCTTCACGCATGGAATAGCTGAGGACCGGAGTTTCGCGAAACATGTCGAGTCCGCCAGCTGTGACCACCCAAATGTTGCCCTCATGGTCCTCGTAAAACTGACTCACTGAATCTCCCGACAAGCCGTCGGCGCTTCCATAATGCTCGGCTATCCCATCGTGAACTCGATAGATCCCGTCATGCTCGGTTCCAATCCAGAGCGATTGCTTGTGATCAACGAATAATGCATGAGACTGCACTTTTGTTCCATCCAGCCCGGGAATGACGTAAGCGGACCATTTCCCACCGGAAAAATGGCGAATTCCAAGTTCCGGCCCTACTCCGTCGACCGCGGCCCAAATCTCGCCCGACGATCCGGCAGCGACATCGCTTATTCCGTTTCCCGCATCCTGATGCTTGCTTATTTCGTTTAAGTACGTGCTGGATGAACGCTCTCGCCATCGACAAAGGGCACTTGATCCGAACCAGATATTTCCAGACTTGTCCTCTGTTAAGCCAAGACCGTACCTGACGGGAATTCCGTCAGCTTCGCCATAACAATGGAGTGCATTCCCCTCAACCCGGCACAATGGCCCCTCGCCTCGTGGGACGGAATAGCGCGTTACCCAAATCGTCCCTTCATGGCCCTCCAAAATCGTGCTGATCCCACTGCGATCATCGGGATTCATGTAAACCTGCAACCTGCCATCTTTCAATCGACTCAGACCTCGTCTCATTCCAATCCACAGGCTGCCGTCGCGAGCACCCAAAAGAAATGTAAAGCCACGAGTGGGAATGTTAAGCCCTGGAGGGTTGAACGGAGCGAACTTGACACCATCGAAACGCAGCAAGCCATTGGATGTCGCCAACCACAAGTAGCCGTCCGCGGTCTGCGTGATTGAGCCCGTGGGATCGACGGCTCCATCCTGTATTCGCCACACAGTGTGGCCATATTGCGAGATGTGCTGGATCGGATCGGGCGAGTTTGCAGCGGCCCACAACGGTCCGCTTAGCAAACAGATCCCGAGAACGCGACACAACCGTGCGATAAACGCTGAAACGCGTGCCCCTCGCCCAGATCGTCCGATGGTTGATCCCGTCATGATTCCTCGCGGGAATGGCCTTTTAGGGAAGCCATTATACGTCAGGCTCGCGAGCCTCGACCCAAAAGTGCTACTCGGGGGCTGCTCAATTTATTCCGCGGGTCTGTGTGGGCGAGGAGTGTTTATTCCAAATCAAAAACTGGCGAGTGCGGACAGGCTACTTGTGGGTGGCCACGATCCATCCACGGCCAAGAAGGCTGATCGAGATAGGTAATGGGAACTCCCCCCGACGTCTTCTTCGTCCTTGAATCTCCACAAAATAGTGGAGCGCTTCCCCCGGGGATCTGCATCTGAGGAAAGTAGCCGGTGACGCCGCAATGTGGGCACAGAGGGAACACACACAGAAAGCAAGGGATGCCAGTCATTTTCTTGTGAGCAAATCGGCCGGTGTCCCGGTTCGATTGGAGTTTGCACAGCGGAACAAACGCGTTATCGGGTGAGTTATCATGCGGGGTCTATGGGGAGCGTCCTAGAAGAACGACGAGCGGCTATCGCTCGCTTGTCCTGGGTACTGGTCGCCGGCATCTTGCTGGCGTCGCCGCCTTGCGCGTCCGCGTTGGACCCGGCCCTCGAAGTCAGTCAGTACGCCCACACCGCGTGGAAGATTCGCGAAGGGTTTTCCAAAGGCAGGATCACCTCATTCGCTCAGACCCCCGACGGCTATATCTGGCTGGGCACCGAGTTCGGATTGCTCCGCTTCGATGGTGTTCGCAACGTCCCTTGGGACCCGCCGACCGGCGAGCATCTCCCCAGCAGTTACATTCGAAGCATGGTTGCCACACGCGACGGGCGTCTGTGGATTGGAACTTACAAGGGCCTGGCGAGCTGGAAGGACGGCAAGCTGACAGTATATCGGGAGCTTGTTGGACAGACAGTGGATGTGCTCCTCGAGGATCGCGAAGGCACGGTGTGGGCCGGTGGCTACTCCGGTCCCGTTGGGAGGCTCTGCGCGATTCAGAGTGGCAACACCCAGTGCTTCGGAGAGGACGGGCGTCTCGGCCTGTGGGTGGCATCCTTATATGAGGATAGCCGAGGCAACCTATGGGCGGGCGCGCAGACTGGGCTGTGGCGCTGGAAGCCGGGTCCTCCGAAACTTTATCCCATGCCAGACGCCTTGATCGGCACCTCCTCCCAGACTCTGAATGAGAGCGACGACGGCGCACTCCTGATCGCCACCGAGGGCGGAATCCGGAAGCTCGTTGACGGAAAGACCGAGCCATATTCGCTTCCAGGCATCGAGCCGCAGAGTTTCAGGCCCCTGCGAATGCTCCGGGATCGCAATGGCGCCCTGTGGATTGGATCCACGGACCGAGGCCTCTTTCATGTACATCGGGGAAGGACGGATGTTTTTTCGCAGTCCGACGGCCTCTCCGGCGATTACATCAATAAGTTCTTTGAAGATCGTGAAGGCAATGTTTGGGTAGCCACCGTTAATGGCCTCGACCGCTTTCGCGACTTCGCCGTCCCCACGATTGCCTTGAGGCAAGGTTTGTCCACGGCCATTGTCTGGTCGGTCTTGGGGGCCAGGGACGGCAGCGTCTGGCTTGGCACTCCCGACGGTTTAAACAGATGGGATAACGGCCAGCTCACGATTTACCGTAAGCGACGCGCAATGGGCGAGAGCGGCGGCACCAAACAAGTACGACAACTCAACGTGCACGAGGTGGCCGATGCTGGTTTGCCGGACGACGGCGTGGAGTCGCTCTTTCAGGACGATGCCGGGCGAATTTGGGCGTTCACGGAACGCGGGACTGCTTACTTTGAGAATGGCCGGTTTATTCCTGTAACGACGAACCCTGCTCAGGTCGAGGATGGGCATCCGCGCCAACGACACGTCACCGGCGTCTTGGCCTTGGTAGCACCTACAGGTCAGCTGCATTCCATCACGGGGGACAGTTCCGGGAATCTCTGGATAAGCGACCAGAGTCAGGGCCTTTTTCATTTGCGTGGCGAGCGTGTGGTCGAACAAATCCCTTGGGGCAGCTTGGGACATAAGGATTGGGCCATGGCTCTCCTCGCTGGGGCCGCGCCAGGTGGTCTATGGCTTGGATTTTCGCAGGGCGGCGTGGCCTATTTCAAAGACGGCAAGGTCCGCGAATCGTATTCAAACCTGGAAGGGTTAGGCGAGGGCATCGTCACCAGCCTGAGCCTGGATTCCGATGGAACGCTGTGGGCCGCAACCCAGGGTGGGCTAAGCCGAGTGAAAAATGGCCGTGTCACTACGCTGACCAGCCTGAACGGGTTACCCTGCGATACAGTTTTCTGGGTGATGCAAGATGACGCCCGATCATTCTGGCTGTACACGGCTTGCGGCCTGGTGCGCATCGCAGGCGCAGAGATGGATGCCTGGGTCGCCGATCCAAAGCGGACCATCCAGAACACGGTTTTCGAAAGTTCCGATGGGGTGAGGAGTCGCGCTCTTACGACCGGGTTCACTCCGCTTGTTGCCAAGACCGTGGACGGAAAACTGTGGTTCTTGCCTCTCGACGGCGTCAGCGTAATCGATCCGCATCACCTGCCATTGAACAAACTTCCGCCGCCGGTCCAGATCGAGCGAGTTACTGCGGACCGCAAAACCTACTGGCAAAACCTCTCCGCCGATCCATCATCCTCTTCCCCGCGTCTGCCGCCGCTCGTTCGCGATCTTACGATTGCATACACCGCGCTCAGCTTCGCCGCGCCGGAGAAGGTCCTGTTTCGCTACAAGCTGGAAGGGTGGGACCGCGATTGGCAGGACGCCGGCAACCGCCGCCAGGCGTTTTATACCAATCTCTCTCCGGGCAAGTACCGCTTTCGCGTCGCCGCCTGCAACAACAGCGGCGTGTGGAACGAGGCCGGCACATTCCTAGATTTTTCCATCACTCCGGCCTACTACCAGCGGAATTGGTTCCGCGTGTCGTCCGCGGCCGCTTTAGCCGTGTTGCTGTGGCTGCTCTATAAATTGCGCGTGCGCAGCATCCAGCGGCGTTCCGAACAACTGGCTTTGGTCAACACGAAATTGGAGGTGCAAATCGCAGAGAGGAAGCAGGCGGAGGAGGCGCTGCAGCAGGCCCAGGCGGATCTCACTCACGCCAACCGGGTAAGCAGCATGGGAGAGCTGACCGCTTCACTGGCTCACGAGATCCGGCAGCCGATAGCCGCAGCCATCATCAACGCCAATACTTGCCTGCGCTGGCTGTCCCGCGAGCAACCCGATTTGGAAAAGGCGCGCGCAGCCGCGTCAAGAATCGAACAAGACGGAAAGCGCGCCAGCGAAATCGTCAACCGTGTCCGCATGCTCTTCCAAAAGGGTACTCCCCAACGGGAGTTGGTCGATCTAAACCACACCATTCGAGAGATGATGCTTCTCCTGCACCACGAGGCCATGAAATTCGCGGTATTCATTCGGGTGGAACTTGCTGCAGACCTTCCCCAGACTATGGGCGATCATGTGCAACTGCAACAGGTGCTGATGAACCTCATGATGAACAGCATCGACGCCATGAAAGATGTGAATGGCAGGCGCGAACTTACCATCAAATCGCAGTGCGGAGAAAATAGCGAGGTGCTGATCTCGGTCAGCGATACGGGTGTGGGGCTTCCACCGCGGCAGGCGGACAAGATCTTTAACGCGTTCTTTACCACCAAGCCTCACGGTACGGGCATGGGACTCCGGATCAGCCGCTCCATTGTTGAATCCCACGGCGGCCGTTTGTGGGCTGCTGACAATTCTCCTCACGGCGCAATTTTTCAATTCACCCTGCCCGCCAGGTTCGCCGCCCACTCCGCGAAACCAGCCGCCTCCCCGCCCGCATGATGCACCGTCCGCTCCCTGCCCCGCCGCGGGTACGCACCATCGCCGTATTCTCAGCTCATTGTAGGGGCGGTTTTTTACCCTGAGAATTTCTCGCGAAGGCATGGCCGCCCTGCGCTTCCTTGCCGTCATCCCAGCAGAAGCAGCGGCGCTGTTTACCGCTGCTCATTGAAGCGGCCGTGTGCTAATGGCTCTGCTTCCGAGTAGCCGACCATCCCGAAACTCGCCAGATCACAGGATAAAGCGCGTTTGTCGGTACCTATCCGGCGAGACTTCCTACAACCGGACTTCTGGACTGGAATAGCATCCGGGTACGTCGTCACTCGGGAACAATACCGGGAGATGGGTCCGCGAATCGGATGAGAAGGATTTCATTTTCAGACGAAGCCGACGATTTGTCCGCTTGAGGAATAAGTTTCACTCACTTTATTGAAATCATGCTGATGCCCAATTTCACGCCGGGAGCCTTAGCCCCTGAGGCATTTCATCGTGTTGTTCCCAGTTAACTTGCTTCTGAGAGAGACGAAATGCCCAAGGGGCCGGATTGGCTGATTCAGCGAACCCTATTGCTTACGAGGGCTCACAGAACAGTGATAACTTCCGTTACTCAATCCCCGCAGCGGTTGCCGTCGCCCTGCTCGTCTCCGCAATTCCCGTTGAAAAAGTCACTGAGATCCTTTGTCTCGGGGTCCGCGGCAGCCCCCAGCAACGGTTGGACGTGAAAGATTTCCTGCAACGTCTTCAGGGTGGAGCTGTGGTCGTAGTGGATGGAATTGGTGTAGGCCTTCTTTCCGCCGCCCTTGGCGAACGGCGAGAGAATGAACATGCCAATCGGGCCGTCGCTGAATTTCCCGCTGTCTTCGGCCTCATCCCATATGATGAACAATGCGCCGCCTTCCTTGAACTCTTCAGACTCAGTAATCAGGGGCACATTTTGTTTAAGCCAGGTGTCGGAGCGCAACGTATTATCGGTAGATTCCGAGGCGGCACAAGGAGAAACACCTTCGTGCCCGTCGTGGCAGACGTTCGGCGTGATGAAGTTGTAGCGCGCCGAGGTATGGTCGGCTAGATCGGTGGCGAGCTGGTAATAGGGTTTAATGTGCGAGATGCACTCGGTCGACTGAGGATTCATCCCATCGTTGACGTCGTTAAAATAGACAAAGGCAAGATGTTCCACATCGAAGAATGTAAAATCCAACGGGCAATTGTCGAAGACCGGGCTGCCAAAGTCTGGCTCTGCATAGGCCCTCCAGGAAATACCGGCATTTTCAAGAAGTTTTGCCAGATGCTGGTCTGTGGACAGTTGAGGCTGGCCAGGCTGGGTATCTGCGAGGACGCCGAAATTGGTCCCTGCTTCCAGCCACAAATAATTTGGCTGGCTGGGGTGGTTCTTGGGCGGGTTGAAATATTGCTCGGCGTGTGCGGATGTTTCCAGAAGCGCCCCGTTGATGTACGGGGCAAGCGAGTTGCCTTTGATATCCGGGGCACCAAATGCGGCGCCGGCGTTGTTGCCGGTCCAGTTGTGATTTTCCATTAGAATGACCCACACAGTCTTTACCTTGCTCAATTGGGCATTCGTGGATACTGGCGTCACAGCAAGTGAACACAGCATAGCTATACCAAACGTAATGATCTTCAAATGTTTCAAAGGTTCCTCCATGGTTTTCCCTGCACGGTTACGTCTTTGAGTGAATGAGCACAGATTTCCCGAATCGAAATCATTAGATCTGCTGCTTGGACATCAAGCTTAGGTGTGGCTGGAACCGCTTTGCACCTTGACGAACTTGGATCGATCCTGATTTCGACTATAGGTTGACGTCCCCAACGATGACCTTTGCTTGTGACCGGCGGCGGGACGTTCATCCACACTTGCTCCGCAATTCAGAAGAACAGCCACAGACATCGTGAGAACAAGGCTCGAGCTTAGGGACCCTCTGTTACGCTGCAATCACTGTGCTTTTAAAAAACTTTCATCTCGTCGGCAACAAGAAGACCTACCAACTTCGCTGCTGCATTCCTGACATAGAGAAAGTGCGGATGGGCTCGGCTAATCTGAGCATTAGACGTGGAACGACCATTCGAGTTCCGCTCCTTAGGGGGCATTGTGCTCTATCTCTATTTGGAACATGGCCAGAAACGGGCTTATGGAAGTTTGGCCGGATTAGTAACGGGAAGTCGGCTTCTCGCTACCGATTGGTCGATCACTGCTGGCGCGTTTGTCGGTACTGAACCAAAAATAAGTTGATCACTTCCGGATTGCCCGTGAACAGGGAGCAACGTGCCAACTCCAAAGGAGAGCCGCTGCCAAGGATCTCAGCTAACGGATCTTCACCTTTCCTTCGGACTTAAACCATTCAAATGCTCTTCGAAGGGCTTCGTCCACAGAAACCTCGGGTCGATATCCCAGTTCACGGGTCGCCTTGGAGCCGTCCAGATATTGTCCTGATGACATCACCGCAATTGCACTGGCCGATACTTTCGGGATCGGGCCGTGCAAATGCTTGTACCTGAAAATCTGCCATGCCGAAACCAGTTTGGCTGCGGCCGGTGGAATCTTCTTGGGTTCGCGAGCCCCTGTAACCGTAGCGATCTTTGCCATCAGCTGTTGCATGGTCAGATTCTCCCCACAAATCAGATAGCGCTCACCAGGATGCCCATCCTCGCAGACCCGTACAAGCCCGCGTCCAGCATCCCCCGCATAGACTACGTTCCGATTTCCGGCGACGTAACCTGGAAACGTACGATTAGCCATCTCGATGACGAAGCTCCCCGTACTGTTGCCGGGGTCGTGCTCGCCGAACGTCATCGATGGGATACCGATGACTACAGGCATTCCTTCCGCCGCTTTTTGCCGGGCTAGCGCGTCCTGCGCCCATTTCACCTGCAAATACGCGTTCGGATTGCGCGGTCTCTCTGGGTAACTTTGTGACCCATCACTGGGCTTTCCATCGGAGCTCCGGGGCAGCGCGATAGCGGCTCCAACGTACACAATTTTCTTCAATTCCTGCCCAGCGCATGCTGCATAGAAGTTGTTGCTCAGCCTCACTGCTGTCGCCAACTCTTCGCTGATTGATTTTGGAGCTCCCGGATAGTATGCCGCGCAGTGGATCACCGCATCGGCCCCTCGAAAGCCGCGACGGAGAGAATCAACGTCATCCATATCGGCCTGGCGAACTTCGCAGTGCAGATCCGCTAATGCGCCCAGCAATCGAGGATTTCGGTACAGCGCGACCAATTCGTGTCCTGCGCGAAGCGTATGCCTCGCGACATGCTGCCCGAGCATCCCTGTGGCTCCGACGACGGCGATTCGCATGGACTCCTCCGGAAGATAAGCTAAAGCTTCAAATTATATTGGTGATCAAGGTATACATAAGGAGTATCGGTGAGCGCGCGAAAGAATCAGGAATTCCAGCTGCAAGAGTGATAGTTTCCCACGCGGGAGACAGCAGGTCGGGGTGAGCCTCTCCTCGCCGCCAGCCCCGCCCCAGTTCTCTGCCGAGCCATCCACTTGGCCGACCACCCGGAATTTCGCCAGATCCGCCAATCCAACCGCGTTTCTAGATACTAATCTCACCGACCAGCCGGGAAAGTTCCCAAGCAGTTCATCGGTGGAAGTCAGCCCCAGCAGCGATGCGCATCAATAGCCGCTGTCCGTGCCGGGAATTCTGGTATTACTTCGGGGTCCGTTTGATTTCAACCGGCCGCGAACCAGCGATGAGGATATCTACCAGTCTCCTCGCGCTTTGCTTCCAGTCCGGTCCGATGGCTACGTTGGAGACGCCGATCAGTGCTCGAAGCAGGTCGAATGGCTCGAGGTCATTGCGTATCTCGCCACTCTTCATGGCAGATTCTACAAGTGCATTGATCGCTCCCGATATCTGCACGCGGGAAGAGTCGTACAGCCTGGAAGGCCCCCCGACCACACTTTTCAGCGCCGGTGCGATGATCTGCTTTGTGGCAATGTAGTCCACGAAAAGCCTCATCCAGGCCCGCAACGCCTCGATCGGAGGCAGGTTTGCGGATAGCTCCCGTTGTGCTGCCGCCAGCTTTTCCACCTCCGTGTGATAAACGGCCTCGATCAGGGCATCGCGCGTCGGAAAGTGACGGTACAAAGTTCCCGGCCCCACGCCCGCTTGTTTGGCAATGTCGTCCAGGCTGGCATCCGCACCTGACCGGGTGAATGCGGCCTTGGCCACTTCCAGGATGCGGTCGCGATTCTCCCGCGCGTCACGGCGCGGTCTTCGGACGGTGGGTTGGGAATGTTTCCTGGGCATCGCAAAAATCCATGTAACGGGAGACAGGCTCCGAATATCTAAGCATTCGGAGACACTCTCCGTTTTACCGGAATCGTGACGGCCCGTCAATACCAGTCGAGCAGGCACGGAATCGGACGGGTCAGTACAAGGAGGAACACAATGGTGGACGTATTTGGGGCAACCTCAACAACAGAAGATGTTTTGTCGGGGATTAATCTGCGCGGCAAGCGGATTTTTGTTACCGGCGTTTCGGCTGGGCTGGGCGTGGAGACAGCGCGCTCACTCGCCGCACATGGCGCGCATGTTGTAGGCGCTGCTCGGGATATAAAGAAGGCCGAAGCGGCAACCGCGCAGGTGCGAAAGGATACTGAAGCCAATGGCGGGCGTTTCGAGCTGGTCGCGCTTGATCTTGCCAATCTGAAGAGCGTGCGAGCGTGCGCCGAAGAACTGCTCAAGAAGGGGGAACCTTTCGATATCGTCATCGCCAACGCGGGCGTCATGGCCACACCGTTTGCAAATACCGCCGACCACTTCGAGATGCAGTTCGGCACCAATCACCTGGGCCACTTCGTCCTGGTGAACCGGATTGCGTCGCTGATCCGCACCGGAGGCCGGTTGATCAACCTGTCCTCGGCGGGCCACCGTTACTCGAACGTGGACCTGCAGGATCCCAACTTTGAACGGACACCTTACGACCCGTGGGTCGCCTATGGCCGGTCGAAGACCGCAAACATCCTCTTTTCCGTCGGATTCGACAAGCGGCATCGCGGGCGTGGCGTACGCGCCGCCGCCGTGCATCCTGGAGGCATACAAACCGAGCTTGGGCGCCACATCGGCGCCGAAGAAATTCAGAAACTGGTCGATCGGATCAGTGCGCAGCGTGCCGCACAAGGCCAAGGCCCCTTCCAGTGGAAGACGATTCCGCAGGGTGCTGCGACCTCTGTGTGGGCCGCCGTAGTTGCTCCCGCGGATGAAATCGGCGCCCGTTACTGCGAGAACTGCCACGTTGGCGACATTGTCCCAGAGAACGCGGCCATCACCGTGGTCAGCGAAGGAGTACGAGCCTACGCTGTCGACCCAAGTAACGCCGAAGCCCTTTGGGAAAAGAGTGAAGAAATGGTTGGAGAGTCTTTCTAGACGTCGGATTTCAGCTTAGGGATACGAACTTGGCCATCTTCATGAAGTGAAGGAGAAATCGTGATGCGTGTATTCGTGACTGGCGCTACAGGATTCATCGGTTCGAAGATTGTTGGCGAATTAATTCGCGCGGGCCATCACGTGCTCGGGATGGCTCGCTCCGATGCGGGCGCCAAGTCCCTTATCGCCGCTGGTGCGCAGGTGCATCGGGGCAATCTGGAAGACCTGGAAAGCCTGCGCAGCGGTGCAGTCGCCGCAGATGCCGTGATTCACACCGCCTTCAACCACGACTTCTCGAAGTGGGCGGCGAACTGTGAGATGGACCGGCGCGCCATCGAGGCGCTCGGCTCAGCCCTCGCTGGCTCGAACCGTTCCTTCGTGATCACGTCCGGGACCGCATTGGCCATGACGCCGGGGCGCCCCTCGACCGAGGAAGATGCGCCCAACTCCCCTCATCCCCGTGTAGCTTCGGAAGTGGCCGCAACTTCACTGGCGGCGCGGGGCATACACGTTTCTGTGATCCGCCTTCCGCAGGTCCACGACACAACCAAGCAAGGTCTCATCACTTACCTGATCGCAGTGGCCCGCGAAAAGGGTGTCTCGGCGTATGTCGGCGACGGCCTCAATCGTTGGCCTGCGGTGCACCTGTTGAATTGCGCTTATCTCTACAGGCTCGTCCTCGAGAAGGGTTTAGCTGGGGCTCGTTACAATGCGGTCGCCGAAGAGGGAGTGCCGCTTCGAGAGATTGCTGAGGTGATCGGCCGGGGCCTGAAGCTGCCGGTGGTCTCCCTATCTCCTGAGGCGGCGAGCGAGCACTTTGGCTGGCTCGCCGCGTTCGTGGGTTTCGACTTACCGGCTTCCAGCGCGCTGACCCAGCAACGGCTGGGATGGCGCCCAACGGGCCCGGGCATGATCTCCGATCTCGAGAACATGCGCTACTTCCCAGCCTGAAGATTGAGCGGAGCCTGTCATAGCGCATGGCGCGATGTTTGGCATTCTCTACCGTCCGTCGAGGACTTCCCTTAACGCGATCACCCTCACCTGCGAAATGGTACCGATTAGTATTGAGAAGTGACGCCCTGCCCGTTGATTATTGCGGGATTCCCGTCTTCCCGATGTTTTTTACCCTGAGTATTTCGAATCCGATCAATTCTGCCGCCCCCTCCCTTCTCCAACTCATTTCCACCCTTAATAACCGTCGGTCCGTCCTCTCATCCCTGTCCTTCCGGACAGATAACACTCCGTCACACTAGTACTCCCGTCTCGTTGACGCCCTGAATTCCCACCGCCTACTCTTACTAATGGCGGGGGACGTGTGTCGGAGCGTCCTCGCGGGATGCATTACACGTGTCGTCTCATACAGTTTTCTGGCGTTTCTCCGATAAGTCTCTTGAGAGGCTTTCTCCCGCAGTACTGGTTGCGGGCGTGGTTTTGAGAAATTAGTACTTTTTCGGGCAACGGGGCAGCATGGAGACAACGCTAAAAGCAGGGCGCTACGAAATTCTCGGCGAACTAGGCCGCGGCGCCATGGGTGTCGTCTATCGTGCCACCGACCCCGTCATCGGTCGCACCGTTGCCGTCAAAACCATCCGCCTCAGCGAAGAAGGCACCGGCCTCAGCCGCCCCGAGCTTCTCTCCCGATTCCAAACCGAAGCCCGCGCCGCCGGCCTCCTCACGCATCCCAACATTGTAGTCGTCTACGACGCCGGCGAAGAAAACGGTCTCTACTACATCACCATGGAGCTTATCGAGGGGAAAAGCCTCCAGGCCCTCATCGACTCCGGCCACTCCTTCCCTGTCCCTCGCGTCCTCCGCATCATGGAGCAGACCTGCAGCGCCCTCCAGTTCGCTCACGAGCGCAACATCGTCCATCGCGACATCAAGCCTGCCAACCTGATGCTCACCGCAGACGACACCGTCAAGGTCACCGACTTCGGAACCGCCAAAATCCTTCAGTTCGGCACCGTCCAGCAGACCACACACGTGATGGGCACGCCCAGCTACATGTCTCCCGAGCAAGTGAAAGGGCGCCCCGTCGACGGCCGCAGCGACATCTTCTCGCTTGGCGTTCTCCTGTACGAAATCCTCACCGGCGAAAAACCCTTCCCCGGCCAGAGCATCACCACTGTCATCTACAAGATCGTCAACGAAGAACCCATTCCTCCGCGTACGCTGAACCCTTCCATCCATCAAGGCCTCAGCGACATCGTTATGCGCGCCCTCGCCAAAGAGCCGGAAGTCCGTTACCAGACCTGCCGAGAACTCCTCGAAGATCTACGCAACTATCGCGCCCTCATTCCCGCGGACCGCAGCCCCGACGCCACGATGATCTCCCCGCGCACAGGCTCTGCATTTCCCCTTGGCATTTCAGGCGGCAATCCTCAGCTGACTCCCTCCGGCAATCCCAGCGTCACGCCCACCATTCGCTCTCTGCAAAATCGTGGCGCCCATCCGACGCAAACGCCGGTTGTCCGCCGCACAGGAACTATTGCACCCGTCGTCGAGGAGCCGAAAAGGAACAGCCCCGCTCTCACAATTATCCTGGCGCTGATTCTCATCGGCGTCATCGTCTATGGCTTCAACAAACTCCGTCCCGAATTCCAGGCCACCCGCGAACTGAACAGCCGCCCTCGCCAGGAATCCTCAATCCCCGCAAATCTTGCGCCGAGCACTGCTCCCTCCAACTCGGACCCCTCAGCTACGCCCGCTCAGGCAAGTGCCGATCCCCCGATCAGATCTACCAGCATTCCCGCTCTTAACTCCACCTCTTCTACGGCGAAGTCCGATCCAGTTCCTGTGCCCGTGAACGTTGTCGAAAAGAAATCCAGCGCCTCGGCAACTCCGTCGGAAGTCAAGAAGACTGAACCCACCATCACTCCCGCCGCTGCGGGTTACAAAAGCCAGATCGAAGCGGCCCTCGCCGACCGCTCCATGTCGTCTCGCGTAAAAGTCGCTGCCACCAGCAACACCATCATTCTCACCGGCAAGCTGCGCCCCGCCGAGCACTCTTCGCTCCTGCACTTCATGCGCAACGCCCCGGCCAGCGTCCACGTAGTCGACGAAATCTCCTATGACGATACGCCGCTTCCCACTTCACAAAATGGCGACAATAGCGGCCACCCCATCCCCTCGAACGGCAACGCCGCGGTCCATGTTCTTACCAACGTGATTGGCGCCAAAGCCACCATTTTTGGGGCCTCGGGCCGCGCCGCGGGCACTTGTCAAACCCCTTGCAGCTTCAACGATCTCGCACCTGCCCGTTACAGCCTGCAAGTTCAAAAAGAGGGCTACCTTCAAGTGCAAACCGCCCTCGAACTCAAGACCGGCGATTCTCAAGATCAGAAAATCCAGCTTGAGGCCCTGGCGAAGGGCCTTTTTGTCAGCACACGCCCCGCAGGCGCCGACATCTTTATCAACGGAGACAAGCAGGCCGGGCAAACGCCGGCCGCCCTCCCCCTCGCCCCGGGCTCCTACAATCTCGTTCTCCGCCTCGACGGGTACGAACCCTACGTCGGCCAAGTCCAGATCAAAGACAATGTTCAGACCGCGCTCGATCTCGAACTCAAACCCAGGGCTGGTCACGTCGCATGGGCGCAGGTGGACACCACCCCGGCAGGCGCGGAAATCCTCCTCGACGGCGTCTCCACCGGCCAGTTCTCTCCCGCTCGCGTCCAGATCCCCAGCGGCACCCACACCATTGGTCTTCGCTTGAAGGGTTACGAGTTTGCCCGCCGTGGTATTCAAGCCAGCGAAGGCGGCACGGTAAACGTGAACGCAACCCTCCACGGCAAGTAAAAACCCCCGCTTCGTACAGCGAACATAAGACGAATCTTAGTGTAGGTTAATGCTCCAGCTGCCCTTATTTTGTGGCCTTTAAGTAAATACAATGGCCTAGTAGTACTATAGGCCTCGCACCCCTCCCTCTCTACCCTTTACTTGCAGGGTTCCCGGAACTCCCTGCACTGGAATCGCTTCATTCACTCGCTTCCATCTCGGTAGCCGGAGCTCTTTTCTCCCAGCGATGGCCCATCGGTATCGCGGAAATCGGGACGGTATTTTGGTACAACGCGCCACAGCTCTTTTCGACGATCGTTCGGCCGCTAGTCTCGCCCCCAGGCGTTCTTCGCCGAACGACTCCGGCTCCTCGCGCCGCGACCCTGTACGTCCCGCCGAACCCCTCCTCGCCGACGCCGTCCTGGCCATTCGCGAATTCCACTTGCTCCTCCGCGCCCATCGCCTTTACAGCACCGCCCACCCGCGCGTGCAAGATAGCCTTGACGTCGCCTACGAATCCCTGCGCCGCACTGCCGCCGATCTGGGCGGTCTTGAAATTCGCCCCGAACGGGGCGGCATCGTCGTCACCAAAGTCAGCGAAGCTCATCTCCCCGACGCACGCGGCGAATTCCACGCTCTCGCCACCGAACTGCAGCGCGCTGGAATCCAGACTCTCTGGTTCGCTCCCAAATTTAATGTGGGCGAATTGGACACGCTTGCTCAACTCATGAAGGTCACCCTGCTAAAATCGGATGAGCCCTCCAGGCACGATGCAACCACCGCCTGGGCAGCTCTACTCCGGGAGCATCGCGTGGAAGGTATTCAGATCAACACCTTGACCGAGCGCAAGGTGGACACAGTATTGGCCAGCCTCATCGCGGCGCTCGTCGCCTACGGTGGAACTTCATCCGAAGAGAGCGGCGACACTCCCATCCATGCCCCTCAAATCGGCGAACTTAATGACACTCTCCGCCTGATCGGCCACCTGACTCCCCCGATGGAGGGCGCCCGCGGGCTTTCTCCGGAAGAAGCCGCCCGCGCCATTCACTCTTCCATGGAACAAGCCAGCCGCGACACCGTTCGCATGCTGCTCGCCTCCATGACCCACTACACTCCGCAGGAAGGCGAAATCCCGCAAGCCTATCTTCGCCGTCTCTCACAGAGTCTCGTCCTCGAATATCTCACCTCCGAATTTGCCGCCGCCTTGCTCGCTCCTTATTCTGTCCGCCCGATTCTAAACCAACTCGCCGGGGTCATCGTTGACGCGGGCGGCTACCACGGCCCCCACTCTTCTCAGCATCTCTCTTCGCTCGCCACCATCTGGGCCAACGAATCCTATCGCGAGCAAATCATCGAGCGCTTCTGGCTGGAGCTCCCCCCGCGTGAAAAATCCATTGTCCTCAGGGGCCCGGACATCTGGTGCGTCCCCATCACCGCCATTCGCCAGACCATGAATCTTCTTGTGGAAACCGGTGCCGATGCCCCGCGCCGCGAAGCCCGTGCCATTCTTCTCAATTACGCGCGTCGCCTGGAGCATGTGGATTCCGGCACCCGCCGCATCGTTGCCGCCGGCCTCGGCGAACTTACTCCGCTTCTCGAATCGCTCTGGCCCAATCAAGTTCCGGAAGAGCTCAGCCGCGGCACGCTCACGGCACTGGCCAAAGAACAAGGTCCCGAAACCAGCGCACTCCTGGCCGCTTTCCTAGAAACTCTCGGCCGCGTCGCCGTTTCCCGCGGCGACTTCTCTGGTTTCGAAAATATTCTGACCGGCCTCGAACGTGTTCCTCGCGACGCTGAGCACGAACACCTCATCGCTCTCGGCCATCGCCTCGTCGCCAACGATCGCTGGATGCTCCTCGTTGACGCAGCCCTCGCCAATCGCGCCCTCGACCCCACGCTCCCTCGTCTCTTGCAGCGCGATCCCGAGCGCCTTCTCGATCGTCTGACCCTTTTGTTGACTGACCCGCGCGGCCCCGAAATGATTCCGGCTATGGCTCGGCTTCTCCGCGCCATCGGCGTCCCCGTTCTCACGCTACTCGAAACCCGGCTCTTCGAAGCTCGTCGCCAGCGCGTCAGCGCCGCCATCAAACTGCTCGCCGCGGCCGACCCCGATCGGCTCCTCCGCGGCCTTACTCGCGCCATGCCCAGTTGGGAATGGAACCTTCAGGATCTGGCCGTCAGCGAACTCGCTCGCCCTTCCAATTCTCCCTCGGCGCAAAGCACTGCTTTCGTCTTCTCCGCGATCCTCGCGGAAGCCCATCCGCTCGTTGTTCCCATGATGATCGATCAGATCGGCGTCGGTCAGGAAGCCACTGCCGTCTCGCTGCTCATGGAAATCGCCGCCGGCGGACACGAAACTCTTCGCGACCTTTTCGTCCGCATCAAAGCCATCGAAGCTCTCGGCCGCCTCCGCGCGATGGAATCCATCGAACTCCTCCGCCAGCTCGCCGGCAAGCGCGAAGGCCTCACCTTTGTCGAACCTTCGGGCGTCCGCTTCGCTGCCGAAGACGCTCTCGCGATGATGGAGGAAACTCCGTCCTCCGCTCGCGTTCGCGCCGCATTCGAATCGCCGTCAGCGCCGCTCGGCAATTTCATCGTCCCTCGCCGCTACACGCGCATTCCCCTCGAATCTCCGCTGCGCGCCCAAATCGGCAGCCAGGCCCAGATGATGAGTCCCGTGCGCGTCAAAACCATCAGCCTCGGTGGCGCCTTCGTCGAATCTCCCAACCGCCTCAGCGTCGGCGATTCCCTCCAGCTCGAAGTTCGTTCCGGCCTTCGAAAGATCCACTTCACCGCCGTCGTCCGTAACATCGGCCCCGACGGCAGCGGTGTCGAGTTCGTCCACATGACACCAGAAGACCACGAGCGCCTCCGCAAACTCGTCCAGAAGCACCTGTAACCTACCTCAAAATTTTCTCCCCCTGTATTTCTAGACGTCGTTTGCCGTTTGATTCGAGGAAAGCATCTGGCTTTCCCCGGCATCCGCGCTTTCTCGAATTGCAATCGTCGCACCTCTGATCCACCGAACCAACCCAATCAGCCGCGCCATCGTTGTCTTGGTCAACAGAGTGTAAATGCCCTGTCAACTCGATTTTACAGAAGCATGAAATTCGTCGTTCGATATCTCCGCTACGATTCGCTCAGTCATTTCTGCAGTCAGCACGCTTGTCTCTTGGCCGTCTACGACACGGCGGAAGAATTCGATTCCGTGACACCGGACAGGAATCGTGCGCTGCCAGGAAATCTCGAAATTGCGGCATCTCGTCCAAGGGCAATACCACGTACAAATCGCAGAGTCGTCAAGGGGGAGTGATGAAATCAATTATCTCGATCGCGGTTGTAATTTTTCTGGCCTGTTCCATCTCAGGGTGTGGTGGTTACAGCAGCCATGGAAATACTCCATTAAATCAAACTTTGGCGGGAACCTGGGATTTCACCTATGTTTCCTCCACTGGGGGCTCATCGACCGTCTCAGGAACTTTCACTCAGACCATCGGCGCCTTCTCAGCAAACGTGGCACTGACCGGCACTTGCGCTTCGACTGGGATGCTTACTGGCACCGTGTCCGGCTCCGCTATCACCGGCACACTCACTGAGACCAATCCGGAAACTATCACCGTCATGGGAAGCCTGGACACCAGCGGCAGCACTGCTAGCGGCACTTATCAGGTCATGTCAGCCACCGGGGCCTGCGCCGCGGCAACTGGTGGGAGCGGCACTTGGAGCGGCTCGCGGACAGCTGTTCCAGTTGGTCCGTACTCCGCCATGGTGCGAACCGCGAATCGCCTGCCGGTGCAAGTCACTCTCAATCTGAACGGCGACGCTAGCAACCTCTCCGGCACCGCCAAATTCAACAATTCCGCCTGCCTGCATTCCATGCAGGTCACCGGAAGCCAAACCGGATCGCATCTGGAATTGCGCGGGGACAACGGAAATGATGGTTCGATTGTCTTCAGTGGCACCACCGACAGGGACGCCAGGATCCTGACGCTCAATTCGGCGGTGTCCGGCGCTTGCCAGGATGAATCGGGCGTCGGTGCCTTCACAAAGGTGCAATGATCCTTTGAAACTGAAAATCGTTCGGGCCGAAGCCCCAGGTGCCGGTAGTCCACCTGGGCCTTTCGTTTGATTCTTCCGCTGACTCTTCCTTAGTGATTCGTAACAGTCCAGCCTGCTTCGCGTTCAATCTCTCTGACGCCTGATAGAATCGATCCAGGAGACTTCCACCAAATGCCCTCCGCGCAATCCATCGAAATTCTCGGCGCTGTCGCCGGCTTCTGCACCACGTTCGCCTTCGTCCCGCAACTCCTCAAAATTCGCAAGCAGGGCGGCCGCGATCTCTCCTACGGCATGTTGGTTTTCTATCTCACCGGTGTGCTCCTCTGGCTCGGCTATGGCCTCTTCCTTCATTCCCCTTCCGTCATTCTCGCCAACGCCGCAACTTCCTTCCTGATTATTCTCGCGATCCTTCTCAAAGCCTGGAAAGAACGCCGCCCGGTTTCCAGCACTCTCGTCCCGGAGCAAATCTCCGAACGCACCTGATTGTTTTCTCCGTCGAATATGTGAGCCAATCAATTCATTCATCGCACCACCAATCAGCGCCGGAGGCGCGTCAGTAATTAGCCCAGCGCGTCAGCGCTGGGACCAAAATCAAACGAATTCTCAAGCACCGGAGGTGCGACAGATTCTCCCCTCCCAACCCGCCTCCAAATCAAATTTCCATCCATCCCTCGCGTCAATCCCCTCTTCCGCCCATTACATCTTGGACACTCTCCTCTCACTACCCTATTCAAACAAACGTCTGGCAGTTTACAGTTGCAATCGCTCGTGCATTACCGTACAAGCTATCTCATCTATTTCTCTTCAGTCATCTCGCGGCGGGCACCGCTCGCCACCGCTAGGGGTAGCGGAGAGACTGGCGGTAAATCCAAGGAGGCTCGGCATGCAACGCAGGCAGCCGTTGTTTGCGTTTGTGATTCTCTGTGTGGCAATTTTTTTGGGCGTCGGTTCCGCGGTGGCCCAGGTCAACACCGCTACTCTCTCCGGAAACGTAACAGACCCGCAGGGTCTCGCTGTCCGCGGCGCCAAAGTCACCGTCACGCTCCTCGCCACCGGTTCCGAGCGTTCCGTCAACGTGGACGACTCCGGCCACTACACTCTCGTCGGCCTCGTCCCTGGCATCTACAAACTCCGCGTCGAAAGCGGCACCAATTTCTCTCCCTATGAAAGGCCCTCGCTGCAACTCACCGTCGGCGAACAGGCCACCGCCAACGTCACTCTCCAGCTTGGCACGCAGACCCAGATCGTCACCGTCACCACGGAGTCCGCTCCCATCGAAGTCACCCGCTCTGAAAGTTCGCAAACCGTCGAGCAGCGCCAGATCGACAATCTCCCCATCAACGGCCGCAATTACATCAATTTCACATTGATTAATTCCCAGACCACCCGCGACAACTCCAACGCCATCGGGCCCGCCCCGAACAGCGGACTCAACATCAGCGGCGCGCGCGCACGCTCCAACATGGTCAGCGTTGACGGCGCCGACGCTGTCGACAACTCCGTCAACGGCATCCGCTCCACCGTCTCCCAGGAGGACGTCCAGGAATTCCAGATGATCCTCAGCAATTACAACGCGGAATACGGCCACGCCACAGGCGGCGTCGTCAACATCGTCACCAAGAGCGGCTCCAACGATTTTCACGGCGACGTCTTCGGCTATCTCCGCAACAAAGCGTTCCAGGCTCGCAATCCCTTCTCAGGTCAAGTCGACGCCGCCGGCGATCTCGTTCCCACTCAGCAGGCTTATACCCGCGTGCAGACCGGCACCGCCTTCGGTGGCGCTCTCAAGAAAGATAAAACGTTTTACTTCTTCTCCTACGAATACACCCAACGCGAAGAAACCGGTTTCTCCAGCATCGGCCAGGGCAATTTCGGTCTAACCACCGGTGACGTCGCTTGCATCGCCAATCCAGCCACCTTTGCTCCCATTCCGCTCAGCATGACCGCCGATCAATTGGCCACATACAACACCGCAATCGGTGCCGCAATCGCCGGCAACCCCGCAAATTGCCTTAGCCCCGCCGTCCAGCCACTCTTGAGGGCCGCGGTCGCCACCGGTGCCGCCTCCAACGTCGCGGTGAACGGCAATCTCAACGTCAACGTCGACGGCACACAAATCCCCATGACCACTCTGCTGGGCTTTCCTGCAGGTGTGCCGGGCACATTCTTTCCGGGCACCGTAAATTGCCCGCCAAACACAGTTGTCAGTAACGTCCAGTGCTCTCCCGCCGGCATTGGCCTCGTCCCATTGCCGACTTCCTACGTCGGCCTGAATTCCCTCCGCGGCAATTTCCCGGTCATGGAGAAGACCAGCCTCTGGTCCGCGCGTCTCGATCAGCGCTGGAACAATCGCAACTCGTCCTTCATTCGCGTCGGTGTCTCGCCCTCGAATGTCACCGGAATCCAATCCACCTCGCAGAACCAGGTCTTTGGACAAAACTCCGGCTCGCGTGTTGGGGCGAGTCATTACCGCGACGTCAACGCCACCTTCCAGCACGACACCATTCTGAACGACACCTCTTTCAACGAATTTCGTTTCCAGTTCGCTCGCCGCGGCATTCACTTCGGCTATTCTCCGCTCGACGGCGGCAGCGACATTGGCGTCAACATCCCGGGTTTCGCTTACTTTGGCCGCGAGCCTTATTCCACCGTCGACCGCATCGAACGCCGCTTTCAGTTCGCCGATAACGTCACCCTGACTCGCGGTCGGCACACCTTCAAAATCGGTGCCGATTCCAGCCTCATCCAACTTCGCTCCGCCAAGCAGCAGATCTTCGAACTTGACTTCGGCGGCGACGTAAATTTCGGCGGCATCACTCCCTTCCCGGGCCTTCCCGGGTTCAGCGCCGTTCAAGCCTATGGCGTCGGCGTCCCGCAAACCTACATCCAGGGCATCGGCCAGTCCAACGCGCCCTTCGACAATATTCCCTTCGGTTTCTTCGCCCAGGACACCTGGCGCATAACCAGAAAACTTACCCTGAACTACGGTGTCCGCTACGACGTCGAGATCAGTCCCCTCTTTGCTCCTGCCACCTCCATCAACGCCGCCGCTGAAAAGGCCCTCGGCGTCACCGAAGGCATTCCTCGCGATTACAACAACGTTGCGCCCCGCTTCGGTTTTGCCTGGGATCCCAAGGGCGACGGCAAAACCGTTGTCCGCGGCGGCTACGGCATGTTCTACGATCACCCTCTTCTCGCCATTGCTTTCGACTCTGTCACCGCCGACGGAGGCCGCTCCGTCCAGCTTCTCGCCCCGGGTGGTATCTCTTCTGCGTGCGGCATAGTATCCGCCGCCCAGGCGCCCGCTGGTTATTCCACATGTGGCGGCAGTCTGGATTCACCTGCGAATCTCAACGGCGCCTCCATCTTCCAAGGCGTGCTCAACGCTCTTCCCAACATGTTCTACCTGCCCAATCAGCAGCGATTCGATCCTTTGAATCCCAATTCGATCTTCGCCAATCAGAATTATTTGTCCGCGGGCATTCCGCTTTCCATTCTTCCTTTCACTCTGCCCGTGGCTAAGAATTTCCAGTATGGCTATGCCCAGCAGGCGAACCTAACCATCGAACGTTCTCTCGGTGGGACCTGGAAGTTCAGCGCGGGCTATCAGTGGACGCGTGGCTCGCACCTGAATCGCCCCGTGGACGTCAATTCCACCGACCCCGTCCTGCTCACTCAAAATTTGCAATATGCTGACGCCGCGGGCCTCGGCTTCACAAACCCAATCACCGTCGCCATTCAAGACGTCGCCCCAACCGCCGGAACCTGCGGCCTCACCACCACGGGACTCGTCCCCGGCGCTCTCGGTGTTCTCTATGGCTGCCCGGCAGCAATCCCATTCAACGGCAAGTTCGTCAGCACTCCCGCATTCTTTAACTTCTTCCGCCCCTCCGGCCCGAATCCGTCATTTGCGACCGGCGTGGGCGCTGTCGCTCCCCAATGCGCTGGCATTCCGGCCAATCTGGTCTTTACCTGCGGCTACGGCGTGCAGCAAGCGCTCGCCCATGCTGCCGGTTACCCCGTCGGCTTCGGCGTCCCTGTGCCCTTCAACACCGTGGATGCTCAGCTTTCTGACGCCTCTTCCTGGTACAACGCCCTCACCATAAACGTCCAGAAAAGTTTCTCTCGGCACTTCACGATGCTTTCCAGCTACACCTGGTCGCACTCCATCGACAATGGCACCGACCTCCAATCCACTCTCGAACCCGCCGACAGCCGTTTCCCCTATCTCGAACGCGGCAATTCCGTCAACGATCAGCGCCACCGCTGGGTCACCAGCGGCGTCTTTCAAACTTCGCCTCACCGGGGCGGTGATTCCTTCGCGCGCAGTTTCTTCAGCGACTTCACGCTCGCGCCGCTCGTCGAACTTTCCTCCGGCCGGCCCTTCAATGTCATCACTTCGGAAGACACACGCCTCGACCTCGGCGCCTCTGAAATTCGCCCCGCTCTCGTCCCCGCCGGAACTCCTGGCGCCACTACTTCCCCGTACATCGCGGGCGTCGCTTTCGGCATACCCACCACCTGCCTGACGAACTCGGCGCAGCCTTTTACTCTTCCCGGCATCACGCCGCCCTTTGGCTGCACTGGCAATCTCGGCCGCGACAAATTCACTATGCCCTATTTCTTTCAGTTCGATCTCCGCGTGTCCAAGGGCATCAGCTTCGGCGAACGCTTTCGCCTCGATCTCATCGCCGACGCCTTTAACCTTTTCAACCACACCAACATTTCCGCGGTGAACCAGCTCTGCGACACGCTGGTCACCACCACCTGCGCCGCAGGCCAGCCAACCGCCGCCTTCGACGCTCGCCAGTTCCAATTCGCCCTAAAACTAAACTGGTAGCCGTTCCAAACAATTCCACTCACAAAAATGGCCCCGGCAAAAACCGAGGCCATTTTTCTTTCGTTTACCTCTACTTCCTTATATCCCACTCCTCTCAGTGACCTGTGTGTCCTCTGTGGTGAGATCTTTTCTCTTCGTTCTACTCTTACCTCGGCAACAACCACTTCCCATACACCGGATACGTCGCCCACTCCCCCCGATTCGCCTTGATCGCGTATACCACTCCCAAAATCACATTCAACGCCCACCCGCCCATAAATCCCACCCACATAAACGGAAAAAAATAAAAAAACGCAGGCGGAGCCTGGCTATGCGGCTCCGGCGGGTGTTGAATCAAGCTCGTCATCATCACCCCGAAAAACACCGCCATGAAAACAAAAATCAATCCCAGATAAATCGCATGCCAGATCAGCGCCTGCAGCGAATGGAACCTCACGAACCGCGAATTTTGCTTCACGCAGAAAATCACCAGCGGCCCGATGAATCCCGTGAACGCCATCAAAAGATGCGCCAGCATCGACATCGTCCGCTCATCCTCCGTCGGCGCTTCCAATCCCATCACTCCCGTTGCGCTCGTCATCCACCCCTCCTCACCCCAATCTCCGAGTGAGGATACACCACGACCCAATTTCCCGTCGCCCTTAAACCCAACCAGTTGTCGTCCTGAACCCATCCGACAAGGTCCGCTGTTTGGACTCCGGTGGTGTTTACCGGAGATGGGTGAACGACCTCAACCTAAATTTCTCGCCGACTTTCTCTTCACTGGGCGCCGGTCGCTGGTCACCGGCCACTGTCAATGACTCTCCGTCGCCCCCGCCGCCGGCCTGAACTTCTTGATTAAGAACACCAGCGGCACTCCCATCAACACGACCCACCCCAGCGCCGTGAAGCAATCCAGAAATCCTTGAAATGCCGCCTGCCTCTCCAGCAAGGCAAACGCCTGCGCTTGTGCGTGCGCCGCCGCGTCCGCCCCGGAATATCCGTGCGCCGTAAAATACCCGCACAAATTCGCCAACAACTGCCGGTAGCGTTCATCCAGCGGCGTCGTGTGAGTCACCAACACGCTCTGGTGAAATTGCGTCCGCCGCGCCAGCAGCGTCGTCACGAACGCAATCCCGAAACTTCCGCCCTGATTCCGAAACAAATTCGTCAGGCTCGATGCCTTGTTGTTCTTGCTCTTCGGCAGATTCGAATAAGCCAATTGGCTCACCGGCACAAACAGCGTCGCAATACCCAATCCCTGCAGCGCCCGCGCCCAGGCTTCATGCCGGTAATCCGTCGCCAGCGTAAAGCTCGCGAAATGCCACATCGCCAGCGCGAACACAAAATACCCAAACGCAAGAAGCTTCTTTACACCCAGCTTCGGCAAAATCCGCACCACCACCGGCGCCAGCATCACAATTACAAACGCCCCCGGCCCCAGCACCAGCCCCGCGTCCGTCGCCGTATATCCATAAAGCCGTTGAAGCATTTGCGGAATCAGCACTGTCGATCCGTACAGCGTGAACCCAAACAAAAAGTAAAATATATTCGCCAGCGCAAAATTCCGGTCCCCTAACAATCGGATCTCCACCACCGGGTCCGGATGCCGCCACTCCCACGCAATCGCGAAAATCAGCGCCGCCATCGCCACCGTGAAAAACACCAGGATGAAATTGCTCTCGAACCAGTCCTCCGTCTGCCCGCGGTCCAGCACTACTTCCAGGCACGCAAATGCGATCGCCACCGACACGATTCCCCAAACGTCGATCTTCAGCCGCCCATCTTTCCGCGCCGCTTCCACCTCGCGTGTGAATTCCGGCGGGTCCTTCAGTAACCGGTTGGTCAGAATCAGCGAAATGATTCCGATCGGAATATTGATAAAAAACACCCACCGCCAGCTCCAGTGGTCCGTGATCCACCCGCCCAGCGGCGGCCCGATCGCCGGCGCCGTCACGATCGCCATGCTGTACAGCGCAAACGCCGCCGCCCTCTTCGACGCCGGAAACGTGTCCACCAGGATCGCCTGCTCCACCGGCGCCAATCCCCCACCGCCAACTCCCTGCAAAACGCGGAAGAAAATCAACAATCCCAGGCTCGGCGCAAATCCGCACAGGAGGGAGCTGATCGTAAACAGCGTCACGCAGATCATGTAGTACCGTTTCCGCCCGAAAATCCGGCTCAGCCACGCCGAAAGCGGCAGCACCACCGCGTTCGACACCAGGTAGCTCGTCAGCACCCACGTGCTCTCGTCCGTGCTCACCGCCAGCCCGCCCGCGATGTGCGGCAGCGACACGTTGGCAATCGCCGTGTCCAGCAGTTCCATGAACGTCGCCAGCGTCACCGTGACCGCGATGAACCACGGATTGATCCCTGCCCGCTCCCGGGGCGGGTTGAACGGCATCGCCGCTGCCATCGCTTCGCTCATGCTGCCTCGAAACGATTGGATGCAAAAGAGACCGTTTGGTCTCATTCAAATTGTGCTATAATTATGGAAAGAGACCAGTCGGTTCCATTAATGGACCGGGAGGTTTGCGCCGATGTCCGCTCAACCGACCAAGGGAGAACTCACCCGCCGCGAAATCGTCAAGAAAGCCGCCCCGCTCTTTAACCGCAAGGGCTTCGAGGGCACTTCCCTCTCCGACCTCATGCGAGCCACCGGCCTCCAGAAAGGCGGCATCTACCGCCATTTCTCCGGTAAGCAGCAACTCGCCGCCGAAGCTTTCGATTACTCCTGGGAAAAATCCGTCACCGGCCGCCTCGAAGGCGTCGACGATGTCCGCAACTCCGTCCAGCGCCTGAAAAAGATGATCGACAACTTCGTCGAAAAGCGTGAGGGCCTCGTCCCCGGCGGCTGTCCCCTCATGAACACCGCCGTCGAATCCGATGACGGCAATCCCCGCCTCCGCGCCCGCGCAAGAAAAGCCCTGCAAAGCTGGACCGCCCGCCTCTCCAAAATCGCCGCCGAAGGCGTCGCCCGCTGCGAAATCAATCCCCGCATCAAACCCCTCGATCTAGCCCAACTCATCATCAGTTCTCTTGAAGGTGCCCTGCTCCTAAGCCGCCTGCAAAACTCTAACGCCCCCCTCCGCAACATCCAACTCCATCTCCACCACCACCTCGACCACTCCGTCCGCGCCTGATCCCAGGGTGCGGGTTTTCTTTACCTCTTTGCTTCATTACTTCATTACTTTCTTACTTAATCTCAAAATCCACCTCAATCGCCTCAATCAGCGGCATCAACCAACTCACCAGTTTCTGATGCACCGGATGTCCCCCGTAGCTGTCCAGCGCCGCCTTATCCGCAAATTTCATCGCTCCACCCAACTCGTATCCTCCGCCCCGCGGCGAAATATTCATCCCCACCGAAGTCTCCAGCAATCCAGGAATCTGCCCCTGCAGCGCGCGGATTTCTGCCACCACTCTTCTCTTCTGCTCTTCCGTCACTCCCGGCTTCCAGCGAAATGCAAACATGTGCATGTACATAAAACCTCCCAATTCGCCGCCATCTTCTCACACACACCTACAGCGTCCGCCAGCCATACTTTCCACTTGCGCCCTTACCTGCCAATTAGTTGAAAAATTTCCTGTATAATCTCCCGGCCATGTCCATCACTCCGTCCTCCGGCCACCCCAGTGAACCCTCAACTCATTTGGTCGAGATTCACCGCACCCCTGATGTCCTCACCTTCACTCTCAACAATCCCGATCACGGCAACGAAGTCACCGGCGCCATGTTCAGCGCCATGCTCGCCGAACTCCGCTCCGAATCCCCTCAACCCCGCACCCGCGTCCTGCGCATTCGCGCACGCGGCAAAGTTTTTTGCACCGGCCGCGAACGCGCCGCCCGCGACGCCGAATCCGCCCGCGCCGAAGTTTCGCGTCTCATCGAATTCAAGCGCCTCGTTCGCACCTCCTCCCTGATCTCCGTAGCCGAAGTCCAGGGCGACGCCTTCGGTTTCGGCATGGGCCTCGCCATCGTCACCGACTTCCCTCTCGTCTCCGAAAACGCCTCTCTCTGCTTCCCCGAAATGACCCACGGCCTCGCCCCCGCCGCCATCATGGCCTATCTCGGCGAATACGCTCTGCCCCGTTTCGCCTTTCCTCTGGTTCTTTTCGGAGAGCCCTTCACTCCCCAGCAAGCTCAGGAAATCGGCTTGATCTCCCGGGTTGTTCCCGCCGCAAATCTCACCAGCGAAGCCGACGCCCTGATCGCCCGCATCCTGCAACTCGATCCCGGCGCCGCCCGCCGCTGCAAGGAATTCTTCCTCACCGCCCAATCCAACTCCTTCGAAAAAAACTGCGAACTCGCCGTCGAAGCCCTCACCGCCGGCACACTCGCCGCGCTCGCGAGGAAAAAGTGAGCCACTCTTGACCGTCAACGCCGGCGCCCGTCTCGACCGCCTCCCCATTTCCAGCTTCCATCGCCGCATCCTCACGCTCATCGCCATCGGCATGTTCTTCGATGGCTACGACGTCTACGTCGCCGCCAGCGTCCTCGGCGCCACGCTCCACGCCGGCTTTTCCACCCTCGCGCAAAACGCCCAGTTCGTTTCCGTCACTTTCATCGGCATGATGCTCGGCTCGTTCCTCACCGGATTCCTCGGCGATCGCTTCGGCCGCCGATTCACCTATCAGGCAAACCTCATCATCTTCGGCCTCGCCTCCATCGCCTCCGCTTTCGCTCCCAATATGTCCGCATTAATTCTTCTGCGCGGCGTGATGGGCATTGGACTCGGCGCCGAACTCGTCGCCGGTTACGCCGCCATGACCGAATTTCTTCCCCCGCAAGCCCGCGGCCGCTGGTGCGGCATCCTTAACGCCGTCGTCGTCACCAGCCTACCCATCAGCGCGCTCGCCAGCGCCGTCCTCATCCCCCGCTTCGGCTGGCGCATCATGTTCATCATCGGCGGCGTCGGCGCGCTCATCGTCTGGTACCTGCGCAAATCCATGCCCGAATCTCCGCGCTGGCTCGAATCCGTCGGCCACACCGATGAAGCCGAAAGAATGATGCTGGAAATCGAAAGCGAATTCGCCATTCAAGCCCCGCCGCTGCCCGCTCCCGCCTTCGCGCCACCTTCGACCGCCGCGAACAACTTCGCTTCCCTCTTCGGCCCGCAACTCTTCTCCCGCCTCTTCGTCGGTTGTACTGTCCTCATCGTCGCCAACACCTTGATCTACGGCTTCGTCACCTGGCTCCCCACCTTCTTCGTTCAGCAGGGCCTCAGCATTGCCAACTCCTTCAAATACTCTTTCCTCATGAGCATCGGCGCACCTGTCGGCGCGGCCATCGCCTCCCTCTCCGCCGATTCCCTCGGCCGCAAGCCCGCCATCATCACCGCCTCCGCGCTAACCATCCTCTTCGGCGGCATCTACCCCTTCATCCGCGATCCCCGCCTGCTTCCGCTTGCTGGCTTTCTCCTGGTCGTCTGCATCTACATCCTCGTCGCCCTTCTTTTCGCCATCTACATTCCCGAACTCTTTCCCACCGACGTCCGCATGCGCGCCCTAGGCCTTTGCAACACCCTCGGCCGCACCGCCACCATCTTCACCCCATTCCTCGTAGTCTTCCTATTCCGCTCTCATGGCGTAGCCGGCGTAGTCGCCCTGATGATCGCCCTCCTCCTCATCCAGATCCTAGCGGTCCACTTCTTCGGCCTCGAACCCAAACTCCGCCGCCTCGAAGAAATGCAATAACTTTCTGTCTTCCGCGCCGTGCTGAGGGATCCCAACCGGCACACAATCCCCCCATATTGTTGTTACTGCATATATATTTATTTATGTGGTATTTATCAATCGACGTAGAACCTTAGCGCCGGAGACGCGTCAGAAGTTAGCCCCGCGCGTAAGTGCTGGGTATGCACCCCCCTCAGGAACTCACGCACCGGAGGTGGGACACGTTCCCACACCTGCGCCGAAAGCGCAATTCACGTCGCCTTCAGAACAGAAGACCGACAAACAACCATCTCGACGGAATTCCAACACGAATGTGGGCCTACATATCCGGGACTTGCCAAAAACTCGGCGCCCGCGCCGTCGGCGAACAACCCTTCCGCAGCCCACAGAAGGACTCTGGCAACAACATGAATATCCCTGCCAACAGCTCTCCTGGCTACTGGCTGGCAGAAGGTTTCCTCGGCCAGCGCACCTGACTTCCGGCGCGGGGGTCGGCCCGGGCTAACAGCGAGAGTAATTTCACGCAAAGCCTCAGGAGCATTCGAATGGAGGGGTTGGCACAGAGCTGGAGTCCGGAAGGGAAACTCAGTCCTCGAATCGGGCGCGCAGCGTGGGATGCCCTTGCAGGCGGCCGCCGATCCATCTCGGGCAATCACCAGTCCTAGAATGGGCCTCATTCCGCGATTCGTGCCAGAACGAGACCTTCGGTTGACGGTGGGAGCGGATTTTCCAATATTCCTAATCTTCATTCATTTCTGAACGGAATATAGCCTGAACTTTCAATACCTTACCTGTGGTCGAAAGATGAAAAGTCGAAAGGTTTATGGATGCCATCGTGCAGCAGAAAGCAGGAACCAGGAAGCTTAAGCTGACCACTCTGTGCACGAACGGCAGCCATCATACCATTCTGGCCTTGGGTGAATCGTTGGACTCCTATCGAGGTTCCTTGCAACCGCCTGAACCAATATCCGTGGATTATCCGAGAGACCCACATCCGAGCGCCATCCGGGTGAATTTCCGGCTGCTTGAACGCCAGGAGTGGTGGCTATGGGCCGCAGCGATTGCGATTACTCTACTCCTGACGATTGGCCTGGCATCATTTCTGCTTCCCAACACGGCCTTTCATCAAGACTTCTACCCCCAAGTTGTCTTGCCGCAGGCCATCCGAGGTCTAGTCGGGCTGATTTTTCTGTTCGACCTGTACACCATCTATCAGCATCTCCTGATCCACAGGATCCGCAAGGAACTGGTAGAACGCGAGGAACTGTTCCACCTGATCAGTGAAAACGCCGCCGACATGATCGCGATCGTGGACATGGATGGGAACCGGATTTTCAACAGTCTTTCCTATCAAAAGGTGTTGGGCTATTCGCCCGAAGAATTGCAGCATTCATCAGCATTCGAGCAGATTCACCCCGATGACCGTGAGCGCGTCAAAAACGCGGCCGAGGATGCGCGGCGCACGGGGATTGGAAAAACTCTGGAGTACCGCCTTCGCCACAAGAATGGCACCTGGCTGGCGTTGGAATCCACTTCGAGCGTGATTCTAAATGCGAATGGGGATCCGGAAAAACTAGTGATTGTGAACCGCAATGTCACGAAGCGCAAAAGAGCCGAGGAAGCTCTGCGTCGCTCGGAGGCGGATTTTCGCTCCGTGGTGGAACACGCGCCTTACGCAATATATCGCGCAAGCGTCACCGGCCGGTTCCTGCAAGTGAATCCGGCGCTCCAGAAAATGCTGGGCTACGAGCTGGAGGAGGAGCTTTTAGGAAGAGATCTGGCAACGGAAATCTTCCGGCACACCGGCGAATACCAGCGGCTGGTCGAACTCCTCAGCCGCACTGAGGAAATCAAGGACATGGAGATGGACTGGAAGCGACAAGACGGAACGCCGATCACCGTGCGTTGTTCCGGACGTCGCATCAACGACGAACACGGGGTCGCGGCGTATTTTGAGGTTTTTGCAGAGGATGTGACGGAAAAACGAGTACTCGAACGCCAACTGCGGACGGCGCAGAAGATGGAAGCAATTGGCCGGCTTTCGGGGGGCATCGCGCACGACTTCAATAATCACCTCGGCGTGATTATCGGCTACAGCAGAGTGCTGAAACGTCAGTTGGGGGAAAATCATCCTCTAACTGAGCATGCCCTGGAAATCGAAAAGGCGGGGCAACGGGCCGCTTCCTTGACGAAACAGTTGCTGGCGTTCAGCCGTCAGCAGGTCTTGACGCCGGCTGTTCTCTGCCTCAACACCCTCGTCGCGGACATGGAAAAAATGCTACCGCCGCTTCTGGGCGAGGACATCGAAGTCTCCCTGGTCGGGGATCCGCATCTTGGCAATGTGAAGGCGGACCAGGGCCAGATCGAACAAGTCATCATGAACCTGGCTGTCAACGCGCGCGACGCGATGCCGGAGGGCGGCAAACTGAAGATTGAGACGGCCAACGCCATCCTTGATGAAGCCTACACGCGCAACCATCCGGGCTCGAAAGCCGGCAACTATGTGACGTTGGGGGTAACCGACAGCGGCATGGGCATGGACGCCGGAACTCTGACGCATATGTTTGAGCCTTTCTTCACCACCAAAGAACGCGGCAAGGGAACGGGACTTGGGCTTGCGACTGTGTACGGCATCGTGAAACAGAGCAACGGATATATCTCGGTGGAGAGTTCCATCGGCAAGGGAACTTCTTTTCAAATTTATCTACCCCGTTATGAGGGACAGCCAGTTGCGGAGGCCCAAACTATCGACCTCCCCGAAAACCTGCGGGGCTCGGAAAGCATTCTGTTGGCGGAAGACTCCGAGGCGCTGAGAAAACTTGCCCAAAGCAATCTTGAATCAGCCGGATTCCGAGTGCTGTCAGCGCGCAGTGGCGAAGAAGCGCTGGAAATCGCAAAACGGCATCCAAGCACTTTTGATCTCCTGCTGACGGACGTGGTGATGCCCGGCATGAACGGCCGGGTTTTGGCGGAACACCTTTTGCCGCGCCAGCCGGGAATGAAGGTCCTTTACATGTCGGGCTATACCGACAGTTTTATTGCAGGACACGGCGTACTGGAATCTGGAACCTACCTCCTGCACAAACCATTCACGGAAGACGTTCTTATCCGCAAGGTCCGAGAGGTGCTCGATGGCGGGAAGCAGTCGCCGTCCGCCATGAAACATGCGGCTGAACTTGCCGGCAGCAATCTCCGCTCCGGTCAGTAGGAGGAACTTGGCGATGCCAAAGGTGCTGCTGGTGGACGACGATGAAGCCTTGCGACGTCTGATCCGCCTTGAACTGAGCGACGCCTTTGAAGTCATCGACTCGGGTGAGCCGGCACAGGGTTTGGCTCTCGCACTCGAGCACAAGCCCGACGCCATCTTGTTGGATCTTCGCATGCCTAACTACTCCGGCTATGAACTCCTTCAGACGTTTACCGCGCTCAGTCACACTCAGAAGATCCCCGTGATTATTGTGAGCGGTGAGGCAGGTGGACAAACAAGAGAACATTGCAAGCAGCTCGGCGCAGCCGGTTATTTCGAGAAGCCGATCGATTTCGAGGCGCTGCGGGCATGCCTCCAGCAAATCGCCAGGAGCAGCCGGTATACGCCCCGAGCCGAAGTGCGGGTACGGTTGCACATCGCCCTGAAGCTCGCAGGTGTCGACACTCAAGGAAAGAAGTTTGATCTGATCGCGACTACTGAGAACGTGAGTATGAGCGGCTTCGTATGCGGCTGCGCAGCGGATCTCCCGGTCGATTCCATTTTAGACGTCTATCTTAAGAGCTCAGGTGAAAACTACGTGGGCAAAGCCAAAATTGTGCATTTGAGCTCGAACGGCCCGCCGCTTCGGCAATATGGATTCCGCTTCATTGAGAAGACTGGACCCTGGGTGCTCCATTAAAAAGTAAGCGAACCATTCTAATGACCAATCGCTGATTAGATGAGGGTGTCGGCTCCCTCTTTCGCTCCAACGGCGTAGTCGCCCTAATAATCACCCTCCTCCCAATCCAAATCCTGGCCTTCCATTTCTTCGCCATCCAACCCAAACTCCGCCCTCTCGAAGAAATGCAATAATTCTCCTTCTTCTTAAAGGTAAGCGCAGGCCTTTAGCCATGCCCGCCTTCGGCCATTGTAGAGCCCGCCTTCTGAGGCGGGCCGCT
>Ga0210401_10000687_pt1 | contig 41137 bp, 41 predicted proteins | sample IncBWH32MmetaG_FD_150866 | JGI IMG/M metagenome (GOLD analysis project Ga0210401, IMG submission 150866) | Forest soil microbial communities from Barre Woods Harvard Forest LTER site, Petersham, Massachusetts, United States - Inc-BW-H-32-M | ecosystem: Environmental > Terrestrial > Soil >... | reverse complement strand
CGAAAACTTCAGCAAAGCAGACGCTCGGTGAAATTGTGGGCAAGTGCACGACAGCACTTGGCCGATCAGGAGCCGTCCCGCGGCTATACGGCAGCGCAACAATGGTCGGTCATTTCCTCTTCCGCTGGAAGAAATTCTGGAAAGCGGCAATCGCCTCGGGCGAGCGCATCCGTTCACCGAAAATGTGATCCTCCTGGTCGATCCGGCGCACCAGGTCCTCGGTCGGCAGCTTCAAGAGTTTTCGTGAGATCGCGACCGCTTCAGGCGGCAAAGCCGAAATCTCGCGGGCCACCTTCTCAGCCTCCACCAGGGCATGTCCCGGCGGAACGATCTGATTGACGAAGCCGGCTTCACGGGCGTCCTGAGCGCTCATGGGGCGCCCCATGATGAGCATGGCAAACGCGCGCTGGTGGCCCGTCATGCGCGGCACCAGAAGGCTCGTCGCCCCCTCGGGGACCAGACCGTATTGCAGGAACGGTGAAGAGAACGTCGTCGTGGTGCTGGCGACCACATAATCGCAGTGGAAGACCATCGTGGTGCCGATGCCGATGGCGATGCCGTCGACGGCCGCGATGATCGGCTTCCTGTTGTTCACCAGCGACTGCAGGAAGATCACCGAGTTTCGCGGGCGTGCTGCGTCCTGTGCCGAGGTGGCGGCCTGCAGATAGTCTCCGATGTCATTACCGGCGGTGAACACGCCGGAACGGCCGGTCAATATCAGACAGCGAATGGACGGGTTTGACTGCGCCTGGTCGATCGCATCGCTCATCGCCAGGTACATATCCTGCGTGAGCGTGTTCTTCTTTTCCGGGCGCCGCATCGTGATCGTGCGCGTCTCGTCCTCGTCGGTGACAATCACATGCTCGCTCATGAGATCCTCCGCGTCATCGCGAGTGAACGGATGACAGCCTGCGCGGGCAAAACGGACCGGCCCCCGTCATGATAGCGCCCACTCCTAGTTCGCCTTCCTTGCGGATTTCGGCCTCTCGGCCGACCGCGTGGTCCCCCACGGATCGTATTTCTCGCTGGGGACGGTATTTTCTCGAGCGCCGCCTTGTAGGCCTTTTCATCCACCTTGGGACGGTTCTCGACCGGAAAAGACGGTTTGATGCTTCGCTCACCGAAGTCCTGCGCTCGTGTCGGCAGGGTCAAGCACGCCAACCCCGCAATAACAACGGCGATGGCTCCAGCTGCACCTCTGTTGCGGATCATTCGCACCTGCTCTTGAACCTCTATTGACCTGACGGAGTACGGAGGCCGTGCCAGGCGTCGCGTACCTGATGGTAATGCACTTCAGGCAGGTAATCGGGGGTGTTGAGATTGAGCGTGTGTACGTCCAGGCGACCGACGGCGCTCAGCAAGGTGTACGACGCGATCACCCTGTCATGCTGAGCTTGAATGAGCCGTGCCCGCGCATTGGTCAGATCCTGCTGCGCGTTGAGTACGTCGATCGTGGTGCGCTGTCCCCCGACGGCCTCCCGGCGCACGCCCTGTAACGCGATCTCCGCCGCACGCACTTCCGATTCCGTGGCGGAAAGCGCGATCTTCGTTCCCTCATTGGAAACCCAGGCGCTGACAACGGCGGTGCGCGCTTGATTGCGAACCTGCTCGAGCACGATTCGGCTCTGAGAGGCCATCTCCTTGGTCTGCCGGGTCTGCGAGGCCGCCATGCCGCCATCATAGATCGGAACGTTGATCTGGCCGAGGATGGAGGCCTGGTCGGTTGCAGTCGTGGTGAGGCTGGTGTCGGTGTCGCGGGTGCGGCTGGCACTTCCCTGCACCGAGACCGTCGGCAATAGCGCGCTTTCCGCCACCTTGATCGTGGTCTGGGCAACATCGACATCGTAGCCCGCGCCCAGCACCGCCGGGTGCTCGTGAGCGGCGGTCTCGATCGATGCGGAAATGGTTACCGGCGAAAAGCGATCAACTGGGATGGCTGCGGCGAGTTGCGACGGCGGCGCACCGATCACCTGGACGTAGAGCGCCTTGCTGATGTCGAGCGCGACCTCGGCCGCATTGAGATCAGCAAGCCCGCGGCTTAACCGCGCCTCCGCTTGCGCCGTGTCGGTGGGCGTCACGTCGCCCGCGGCCAGGCGCTTTTTCGTGGTCTCCTGGATCTCGCGCAGCACAGTGACGTTGGTGCGTTGGGATTCCACCAGCGCCTGGTTGGCAAGCACGTTCATGTAGGCCGTGACCGCGTCCAGCAGCACACCCTGCCCAGTATTGCGCAGCGCCTCGCGTCCGGACAGCACCTGAGACTCCGCGACCCGAACACTATTGGCGGTCTTGTTGCCGTTGAACAAGACCTGCGTCACGGTCAGACCGATCGTCCAGGGGCGCAGCGTCGTGCCCTGGATCGTGTTGTTTGGCAGGATGTTGCGAACCGCCTGCAGGCCGGCACTCAGGCTCGCAACGATTTGCGGCCGATAACCGGAAAGTGCCTGCGGCACGTTCTCGTCGGTGCCGCGTTGCCGCGCGCGATCGGCATTGAGCTGCGGATTGGATTGATACGCGCGGACCAGCGCTTCCGGTAAAGTCTCTGCCGATAAGGGCCGGCCAGCCGCCAGTATGATGATCGCGCCGAGGCAGATCGACATCCATCTCGACGCACGAATGGCCGTGGCGGCACCAATCTCCGATTCAACCGCAATCGTGCTCACGACTCTATCTCGACCATCGCTCGTCATTCGGCTGGAGCCAGTTGCCCTTGCACGGCTGGGTTGGATTGACGACGGCGGGAGAACATCGCGATCAGCGCTGGTAGCGTGATGAGGATGACCATCGGCGCCAGCATCATCCCGGCCACCACCACGATTGCGAGCGGCTTCTGCACCTGCGAGCCGATCCCGCTGGAGACCGCCGCCGGCAACAAGCCAATCCCTGCCACGACGCAGGTCATCAGCACCGGCCGCAGCTGTAGCTCGCCGGTGCGCAGGATCGCCGCTGCGCGATCCATGCCCTGGTCGATCAGCTGGTTGTACTGGGAGAGGATGATGATGCCGTCCATCACCGAAATGCCGAACAGTGCGATAAAGCCGATCGCGGCCGAGACGCTGAACGGAATCCCGGTCACCAGCAGGCCGAGGATACCGCCGAGCACCGCCATCGGAATCACGCTCATGGTCAGGATGGTGTCAACCACCGAGCCGAAATTGAACCAGATCAGCATCGCGATCAGCGCCAGGCTGATCGGCACCACGATCGACAGCCGTCTGATCGCGTCCTGCAGATTGCCGAACTCGCCGACCCATTCCAGGTGCGAGCCCGGCGGCAGCTGCACATTGGCCGCCACCTTCTCCTGGGCCTCCTGGATGGCGCTGCCGAGGTCACGCTCACGCACCGAGAACTTGATCGGAAGATAGCGTTCCTGCTGTTCACGATAGATGTAGGCCGCTCCCGAGACCACCTTCACCGTTGCCACCTCGCTGAGCGGCACCTGCGTGATGCCGTTGGGCCCCTGGGCGCCGATCCTCAAGTTCTGGATGGCTTCGGCGCTGCGACGGTATTGCGGGGCAAGGCGGATGATGATCGGGAAGTGTCGATCACTGCCGGGTTCGTAGAGGTCGCCGGCGCTGTCGCCGCCAATCGCAGTCCGGATGGTCGTATTGATGTCGCCCGGTGACAGGCCGTATCGCGCCGCCCGCGCGCGGTCGATATCGATCTGGATGGTCGGCTGCCCGAGCGAGGTGAACACCGCGAGATCGGTGATGCCCTGCACGGTAGCAAGCTGCGCCCTGATCTTGTTGGCGGTGTCGGTCAGCGCCTGCAGATCGCCGCCGTACAGCTTGATCGAGTTCTCGCCCTTCACGCCGGACACCGCCTCCGAGACGTTGTCCTGCAGATACTGCGAGAAGTTGAACTCCACGCCTGGAAACCTTTCCTGCAGCTGGGCGAGAAGTTTTGCGGTCAGCTCGTCCTTGTCCTCATGCTCCGGCCATTCCTTTGCCGGCTTGAGCGGCGCAAAGAACTCCGCGTTGAAAAAACCGGCCGCATCGGTGCCATCATCGGGACGGCCGTGCTGCGAGACGACTGATTCCACCTCCGGACGGTTCGCGATCAGCTTGCGCATCTCGTTAACGTAGGAATTGCCTTCCTGCAGCGAGACCGTCGGCGGCAACGTTGCCCGGATCCACAGGTTGCCCTCCTCCAGCTTCGGCAGGAATTCCAATCCCAGCAGGCGTATTGCGAAAGCAGTTGCAACGATCAGCGCCGCCCCGCCGACTAGGACGACGCGGCGATGCGCTAGCGAGCGCGCCAGCACCGGCATGTAGAGCCGGTGCAACAGCCGCATCAGAAAGGTCTCGGTTTCCTGGACGTGAGCAGGAAGAACGATGGCACTGAGCGCCGGCGTGACCGTGAACGTCGCCAACAGGCCTCCAGCCAGCGCATAAGCATAAGTCCGCGCCATCGGCCCAAAAATATTGCCTTCAACGCCGCTCAGCGTGAAGAGCGGCAGAAAGGCCGCGATGATGATCGCTGCAGCGAAGAAGATCGACCGAGAGACGTCGGCAGCCGCCGTCAGAATGGCATGGTGTTTCATGCCCATAACAGTGTGGCCGGAGATTGCGGCTTGTTCGCGCTCGGACAGCACTTCGGTATGCGCCAGGCGGCGGAAGATTGCTTCCACCATGATGACGGTGGCATCGACGATCAGGCCGAAATCGATCGCGCCGACCGAAAGCAGGTTGGCTGATTCGCCGCGCAGCACGAGAATGCCGACCGCGAAGAACAGCGCGAAGGGGATCGTCGCGCCGACAATGAAGGCGCTCCGCAGGTCACCGAGGAAGATCCATTGCAGCAGAACGATCAGCACGATACCTACGACCATGTTCTCGAGCACGGTCCTGGTCGTGGTCTGGATCAGGTCCTTGCGGTCGTAGATGCGCTCGATCCGCACCCCCGGTGGCAGGATGGTGGAACTGTTGATGCTGTCGACGAGCTTCTCGACCCGCTCGATGGTCGGGGAGCTCTGCTCGCCGCGGCGCATCAGCACAATGCCCTGGACGATGTCGTCGTCATCGTTCTCTCCGGCAATTCCGAGCCGTGGCTGCTCGCCGACCGAGACCTCGGCGACGTCCTTGACTAGGACAGCAGTTCCTGAATTAGAGGCGACCATCGTATTGGCCAGTGCGTCGATCGATCGGATCAATCCGACTCCACGGACGACCGCTGACTGCGGACCGATATTGACCGTATTGCCGCCGACATTGACGTTCGAATTCCCAACTGCCTGCAGCAGTTGCGGCAGCGTCAGCCCGTTGGCGATTAGCTTGTTGAAATCGACCTGAAGCTCGTAGGTCTTGGTCCGGCCGCCCCAACCGGTCACATCGATCACGCCCGGCACGGTACGGAAGCGGCGCTGCAGCACCCAGTCCTGCAGCGTCTTGAGATCGAGCACGGAATAGTGCGGCGGGCCGACCAGGCGATAACGATAGATCTCGCCGATCGGACTGAGCGGCGAGATCTGCGGCTGCGCGTTGTTGAGCAGCGGTGGAAGCTGCGAGAGCCGGTTCAGGACCTGCTGCAGCGCCTGATCATAAGTATAGTCGAACGAGAACTGCAATTTGACGTCGGACAGCCCGTAAAGCGAGATCGTCCGGATGACGTTGAGGTTCTTGATGCCGGCAACCTGAGTTTCCAAGGGAATCGTGATGTAGCGCTCGATCTCCTCGGCCGACAGGCCGGGGCTTTGGGTCACGATGTCGACCATCGGCGGCGTTGGATCGGGATAGGCCTCGATGTCAGTTGCTGGAACGCGACAAGTCCCCCGACAATGACGGCTGCGAAAAGCCCCACCATCAGGAATCTGCGGCTGACTGCAAAGGCGACGATACGATCCATTCTAGACGAACTTCAAAAACTCTGTGGACTAGCTGCCGGAGGTGGCCGCGCGGTCGATGAACAGGCTTCCCCTGGTGATCACCTTCTCGCCGGCAGCCAGATTACCGCGGACTTCCACCAGATCGCCGTTCGCCAGCCCGGTTTCCACCTCGCGCAGCTCAATCGAATTATCATCATGCGCGACCCAGAGCCGGACATGCTCGCCTTCATAGATCAGCGCCTGCTTCGGCACGCCGACGGAGGGATGATCGCCGCCGGTATAGATCGTCACGTTCGCGAACATCTCGGGTTTCAACATTCCGGACTTATTCTCTATGGTCGCGCGGACCAGCAGGCGGCGCGTCGTGGGGTCGATCGCCGCGGCGACGTAGTCGAGCCTGGCGTTGAAATGACGTCCAGGCAGCGCCAGCAGCGAAAACTCGATCTCCTGACCGACAGCGACATCGGCTGCCTCGCTTTCGCGGACGTAGGCGATCAGCCACACCGTGGAGAGATCGCCGATAACGTAAGCGGGGTCGCTGGCGCCGCTGTTGATGAACTGCCCGGGTCCCACCTTGCGCTGCACGACCGTGCCGCCAATCGGCGAGTAGATCGGCGTGTCGGCGCTGATCTGCCGCGTTTCCTCGAACGCCTTGATCTGCTCTTCGGAGCGGCCGAGGATTCGGAGCCGGTTGTGGGCGGCCTCGACCGCGGTCTCAGCCGCGCCCATATCATTCTGCGCAGCCGTCAAATCCGCCTGTGACTGCTGCCAATCCTTCAACGGCACGGCCTTGCCTGCGTAAAGATCATCTTGCCTCTTTTCGACGATTTCGGCGAGTTTGAGCTTGGAGCGCGCGGTATTCATCGCACTCAACGCCGCAACAAAATCGTTCAAGCTCTGGACAGTATCGGTGGCCTCCACGACAAAGAGCGGCTGTCCGCGCTCCACGACATCGCTTGGTTTCACGAGCAGCTTGACCACGCGTCCAGCGTAGGGCGAAAAGATCGGCGTCGAGATCTCCTCATCGACGGCAATCTTGCCTTCGGCCAGGTGCTCGGCGCGAAACAAATGCTCCGAAACCGCCTCCGTTGCCAGGCTCGCCCATTCGCTGTGAGTCGGGACGTACCGCGGCAGCCTGGCTTTCGCCTGGCTCGATATCTCGACCGCACTGTCGTGCGGCCGTAACAATCGGCTCGCGCCGATTACGCCAAGCCCTCCTGCAGCGATTAGCGCAAGAACAATAGCCAGCTGTCGCCGCGTCCAGGATAAGAACATCATCATGTCGAACACGTGCCTATTGGCTCACGCGCCCCCAACTCCCCGCCAGGACATTCCGTCCCTATTCACTGATCGTCGACTGGCGCCCGCCACATCGGCGACTTCAGCCCGCCGTAGCGCATGGCTCCGAAACGCGAATCCGGCACTGGCGAGACCCGCGCCTCCACCGTCTGCCTGGCGCGCCAATGATGGTGCGTGACGTGCTTTCGATGCTTGGCAACGACCTCGCCGGGCAAGCTCGTGAAGACCGCCGCGCACAGCACCAGCGTGAGGTGACCAACCAGCGCACGCGATGGTCGATCGCGCATGGCCGACCCCAATCTATTGGCTCGGCCACATCGGATATTTCGGGCCGCCGTAGTAGCGAAGCTGATGGCTGCCGGATTGATTCGCCGTCGTCGTCCCGGCGTCACTCGCGCATCCACCGGCTGTCGCGCACAGCCCGACCACCGCCAGCACCACGGCGATCCTTCCTCTCAGCCTGCCCACCACCACGTTCCCCTCTCACGCAAGCGCCCGCGCCGCGGGCGCCGTCCGCCACGCTTCGTCAATGTCAGTATTTTGCAACCACCGGCCCGCCACCGAACTTGTAGTCAAGGCCGAGCAGCACCGTCGAATAGGTGTTGGAGACGTTGTAGGCCGCGACGCCATTGGTCGGAGCGGTGTGATTATAGGTACCGAGGTCGTAGTAGCGATACTCGACCTTGCCGATCAGGTTGTCGGTGATCGCATAGGCCACGCCACCGCCGGCCGCGAGACCATTGCGATGGACCGTGAACGCATCAACGCCCACGCCTGGATTGGTATTGGTATGGGCGATGTCGCCGGTCGCCCAGCCGCCGTCGAAGAACAGCAGCAGGCGATCGACCGCGATGCCGCCGCGGGCGCGCAGGCTCGCCACCCATTTCAGCTTATTGCTGTCGATCTGCGCGAACCCGTTCTGGCCGATCGCATTGTTGTCGGTGCCGTTGACGTTGCCTCCGAGCCCGTCAGCTTCGACACCGAAGACCAACTCGCCGCTCTGCCAATTGTAGCCAGCCTCGCCGCCGCCGAACGCGCCGTGCGATTCCCAGTTGGCGTCGAAATTGGCAAAGCCATTGTTGGGCCCCGGCGGAAACACGAGGTTGTGGTTACCGAAGGCATAGCCGCCGAAGCCACCGATGTAGAAGCCGCTCCAGTCATAGACCGGTGGCGCGACCGGCGCCTTCTTATACATCGGCAGATCGGCACCGACCGCCGGCGAGCCCAGAGCCAGCCCGCCAAGCGCCACGGTGGTGAGAAGGATGCGTTTCATTGTTAGCCCCTGTCGAAGTTTCTATCGCTGTGACGACCCGAAGAACGAGGTGCCTCACATCAGAAGTGGATGATGATGTCCGCCGAACCGATCAGGGCGGTGTTCTTGGTCGGCGCGATGCCGAGGTTCGCGTTGCCATTGAACGCGTTGGCATTCAGCGAGCGGTAGAAGGAGACCTCCGGCCGGATCTCGATCTGCGGCGAGAACCAGTGCTGCCAGCCGATGCCGGTCTCGATGTAGTTCGTCTTGATACCCGTGCGCTGGCCTTCCACGTCGTCGAACCACTCCATACGCCAGGAGATGTTGTTCAGCGGATTGGGCTTGTAGTTCAGGTACCACAGGGCTGCACGCGACTCTGCGGTGCAGGAGAATACTGCGGCATTAGCGCACTGCGCTCCGAACGGCCCGTTGAACGGCATGTATTGCGGCGAGAACGGCGTGCCGCCGCTGGCGAATGCCAGAGCGGCCGCTTGATTGTTGATGTTGATCACGTTGTTCTGATGGACGTCGTACGCCTCGAAGGAGATGTGCCACTGATCGTTGAACTTGTGATAGTAGGTGAATCCCAACCACTGAAGGTTGTTGTAGCCCCAATTGCCGTGGTTAATGGAGTCCGCCACGACGTTGATGTCATCGTTGCCGGAATCGCTGGTCCAGCGTATGCCAATGGTGCCGCTCGGCGTCGCACCCGGATCTTTCGGCATGGTATTGCCGGGATAGAGCGGGTTCGGGAATGGATTGGCGATCTGCTCATTGTAGTGCCAGGGCATCGCCTCGGTGCCCACCGTAAGACCCACCTGCAGGATCCAGTTCTTGTTCAGAGCCAGGGTGCCCTCGATACCGGTGTTGGTGTAGTTGTCGAAGGTGTAGGTCATCGAGTGCGTATACATGTAGTTGTTCGGCGCGAGCTGGGCCTCGATGTCCGGGATCGAGATGAAGCGGCCGACGCGCACCAGCAGGCCGTCCATGACCTGCGGGATGAACACCTCGCCATAGGCCATCGGCATGTCGTAGCCGTAGTTCTTGTTCTGATTCAGAAGCTGGTAGCTCCAGAGGCCATAGGCCGTGGTGTAGCGATAGTTCTCGCCGTAGATCGGCGCGAGGCGGAAGCCCCAGTCGACGTGATCCTTCTGCACCGTGTCGGGCAGGCGCTCGATATAAACCACAGCCTGGTCGAGCTGCACCGTGTTCGGGTTGTAGTCATAGGCCGCCGGCGCATTGCCGCCGCGAACGCTGGCGTTCGAGAAATTGCCGCCTGCGTTGATCCAGCCGTAGACCTGGATGTGGTTATCGTTCATCCATTGACCGAGCTTGGTGTTGCCGACCGCAGCCATCAACGGGCTGTCGATCGAGCTCGGCCGGGTCACGCCGAGCGAGGTCGTGCCGCCATAGGGCCACTCGGTGAATGGCATCGGCGGCGTGGTCTCCGGCGTCGCCGGATAGTAGTCGCGGCGTGACGGCGGCGCCTTCGGATCGGCCGGCGCGGCGTCATGTCCCCATTCGAGCCGGTAGTAATTGACGAAGCGGGTGATGAAGTCGTCGCCGAGATAGGTGTCGAGGCAGGAATAGTTCTTGTAGGGGTCGCAGAAGGTCTTCCCCATCGGCGGAAGCGTATCTGCTGCGTTTGCCGCGTTCGCCAATCCGAACGCCACAAAAGAGACGCCCGTCATAAGCACTTTCTTCATATTATCGCCCCAACGTGTTTGTACGAACATCGCATGATACGCAGCCGCCCCTGCGTACCCTTCGCGGTAATGTTTGATTTCGGGACTGGAAAAAATCGATACGGCTTCTGGCGCGGTTTCATTAAAACAAAATAGCTGAAACGCGCTCTTCGTTGCCTGTTGCCTGCGTAATGTTCATTTGCACGGCTTTTTGCTCAAACTACTGGCGAAATTCGTAGCGTTGCGATGAGAATTGGTACTGCGCTGCAACCGATTTCCAGACCGATGTGTCATTTTCGCAATACGTCTTGCTGCTCAACTGCGCACAATTGCCGCACGCTGATATTTTTTTGCTATGAAAAGCGCAGCGATTGTCTATCGAAGATATATGATCGAAGTCGCTAAGCTTCGCGAATCGAGCGTGTTCGCTCGTTGCGAGGCGTCACCATGGAAGTTGCAAGAGAACTTTCAAACAAATCGGGCTCAGCGGATCGAACGGAGATTTTCAATCTCAGCTTCCTGCCGAGCAACCTGAGCCAGCAGTGTTGCAGCCTGATCGAAAGCTATCATGAGGTGCACGGCTACGCCTGCTTGCCGGACACGTTGTGGAAGTCTCGCCTTGGTCCGTTCATCGAAAGCCATGGGGAGCTCCGACACTTTCTCAGAAAGGCATCGACCACCCGAAGCGCGAAGAAGGCCAATGAAGGCTTCGTGCGAATCGCGACCGCGATCCTGTCGCTCGAGATTCTTGCCAGCAGCTTTGCCGGTTGGGCAGCACTCTACCCGAAGGCGGCAGAGCTTGCGCGCGCAATTCTGAATAGGAGCGCGCCTGGCCCGCGCATGCCATTGATGGAGTTCTACCTCTATCCGCCAAAACATCTCAGCTCGGCAGCCGTGGCATCGCTCGCTCCGCCGGTGCAGCCTACAGGCGATCTGTACAAGGCGTCGAATCCGGAACTTTCAAGCGAGAAGCAGGCCCTCAACTACGTCAGAGCGCTGAGGGCACCCGACAGTAGGTATCCCCATGTTGTAGCGGTATCATCGGCTTGAGCGGCCGCAAAACCAGCTATGGTAAACCCGGTCAGGAGACTATTTCTTTTCTATTTTCTTGCTTGGTGAACAGCATAGATTTTCTACGCCCTTCTGGAGAATGCTGAGTTTGCTGGGTAAGTACTGGACTTCAGGGGCATCGGTCGGGCCAGGCAGTGGACGCGTCTCGCATAAGCGCGATGTTCTGCGCAGGCGCATTACACGCCAAACTCAGCCGTCACGTAAGATCGCAGGATCGCGAACAAAGCTTGCGTGAATGCTCGTCCGTTAGTCTCCTCTACGGAGACGAGTTGCTTGAACTGCCATCGCTCTGTGGTCGAAGGGCTTGCAAAGAAGCAAGCAGACCGATCGAAAACGACATGAGGACCGCACCACCTCTCGGCGAAGAACCGTTGCCGCGCGACGTTTTCGAGGCCCGCGCATTGCCGCTACTTCTCTCCTGCGCCGGCATCGGCTTGGTTACCGCCGCGTTGCTGCCGCTCGGTCAGAGTTTCGCTGCCAACCTTGTTCCGATCGCCTATCTGATTCCCGTCATCTTCGCCGCCACCCGATGGGGAATCTGGCCGGCGTTGGTGGCGTCCATCGCCGGCATCGCAGCGGCGGATTTCTTCTTTTTCCCTCCGCTGTATAGCTTTCACGTGGACGACCCGCAGGAGGTGATCGATATCCTGCTGTTTCTCGTTGTGTCGCTCGTCAGCAGCAACCTTGCCTCGCGGCTGCGGCGGGAGACGAAGACATTGCGCGAGCGCGAAAGCGAGATTCAACACCTCTATGAATTCTCACGGCGGCTGGCCGCTTGCTTCACCGTCTCCGATCTGATCGCGGCGATCGAGGAGCATCTCAAGCGCACTCTCGGACCCCATGCTTCATTCTTCGTAGCCATGCCGGACGGCCATTTCGAACCCCCGGAATCCAAATCGGCACCAAAGGCCGTCCGCGAGAACGCCACCTCGATGGTACGCTCGGTCGGGATTTCCGCGCGCACAATCGTTGATCCGCCGACGCGTGAGGCGTGGCTCGTTCGCGCTATCTTGTCCCAGACTGCACTTCAGGGGGTCATCGCCATCAATTTCGGGCACGGCTCGCGCGATACGATCGAGATCAAGATAGGTCGTGTCGAAGCGATCCTTGAAGAGGTCTCCCTGACGCTGCAACGGCTCGATATCGGAAAGGCAATGGAGGACGCCCGGATTCACCTGCAAGCGCAGCTCCTGAGGGAAGCGTTCCATGGCACCCTTTCACACGAGCTGTGCTCACCTTTGGCGGCGATCAAGGGCTCGGTCAGTGTCTTGGAATCGATGCCGATCATCCGGGCGGAGGACCGCGCACGCACTCTGGTTGAGGCCATATCGGAGGAAACCGCGCAACTTAACGGCTTCATTCGAAGCCTGCTGAATGCAACCCGGGTCACGGCTGGCGGTGTCACGCCGCACCTCGAATGGGCCGACCCGGAAGACGTCATCAACGCAGCGATCACGCGACGGGCGCGGCGGCTGTCGGCGCATCATTTGCAAATGAACTTCGCAATCGATCTGCCACTGATCCATGTCGATTCGGGCCTCGTCGAAGAAGCTTGCGGTCAGCTGCTGGAAAATGCCGCGAAGTATTCCCCATCCCGCTCGACGATTTCGGTCAACCTCGCGGCCGAGGGCGGACATGTGACCCTGTCCATTTCCGATCAGGGCGTCGGCATCACCCCCGACGAGCAACGGTATCTTGGACGCCGCTCGTTCCGCAGTACCCGCCACCAGGCCTCCATTCCCGGCTCCGGTCTCGGCTTTTGGATCGCATCGACCTTTGTCCAGGCCAATGGCGGGACAATTGCCGTCCTGAGCCAGGGTCACGGACGGGGAACGACGGTCACCGTCTCGTTCCCCGCGTCGCACCCCGTCCCCAGCGTCCAGGCCGCACTTTCCAATGACCAAACCCGTTCCAAATGAATAAGCCCGCAAACATCGTGCTTCTCGTCGACGACGAGCCGAAGATCCGACGGTTCCTGCGGGCCGGGTTCGAGCTCAATGGCTATTACGTGATCGAGGCAGAGAATGCAGCGGATGCCTTGAAGGCAGCGACGCTCAAGTCGCCCGATCTGATCGTCCTCGACCTGGCGTTACCAGATCTCCATGGAACTGACGTTTTGGAGCGTTTGCGGTCATGGTCGAACGTTCCGGTCATCATTCTCTCGGTCGTCACGAACGAAGAGGAAAAGGTGAGGCTGCTGCAAGCCGGTGCCGATGATTACGTCGTCAAGCCGTTCGGCATGGCCGAGCTGCTGGCGCGCAGCGAGGCCGCCTTGCGGCGCTATTTCAAGACCGCGACGGAAAGCCCTGTTGTTGTGGCCGGCCCACTGTCGATCGATCTCGTGAGCCGCACGGTCTCGCTGAACAAGATACCGATCCGGCTGACGCGGAAAGAATATCGACTGCTCCACATCCTCGCCACGCATGTCGGCCTCGTGGTCACGCACGACCACCTCTTGAAGGAAATCTGGACCGGAAATCCGCGAGACAACATCCAGTACCTTCGGATCCTCGTCCGTAAGCTACGACAGAAGATCGAAGCCGACCCCAATCAGCCTCGGCTAGTCCTCACCGAATCCGGCGTCGGCTACCGGCTGCAAAACCGCCTCGAACCGTCCACGGCCGAAGAGTTGAAAAACTGATGCTCCGTCCCTCGACCCGCAGGTCGTTCTATGTCACGGTCTTCCGTGAAGCAGGCGACCCGCACGCATGGGCATGGGAAATCCGCCGCAAGAGAAGACCATTGGGCGTCAGGTTGCAGGAGGGCGGCTTTCGGTCATATCAGGCCGCGCAAATCGCTGGACGGCGCGCGCTGGAGGATTTCCTGAACGGGTTGGCGATGGACGTCCCTTCCCAAGTTTAGCCAGCAGCACTAACGGATCGACGCAAACGAGACCGCCGCCGGCTCATCCGCTCTGACCTCCTTTGGAATGGAAGTTGCTACAGCGCGCCACAGGGATTCCCGCGCAAAGGCGTCGTCGTGACTTTCTTTGTACACGCTTCGAAGGAAGAGAGGGTCACGATGACGGCGCGCCTGAGTGTCGTCATCGCGGTCACCAAGGGACGGTCGCTGCTCGCCGATGGATGGGACGTCTTCATCATCGGGCCCGACGGCAGTCGCTACGATCCCGTAGATTTCGATAGACTGTTCGAGATCGAGCCGGACGCTCGAACGGAGACCTGATTCGATCCTGGGATTGCGCGATTCTGAACGGCGCTCCGCGCAAACGCTATTCTCAGGACATCCCTTCGGTGCCGTGCCGACATTTTCGGGCACGTTGGCGCCCCCGGGGTCACGCCTGCAGGCCCGAAGATCGCGCCGGATTCATTACTCTATCGAAATACTATATTTTCTGCGCCAGAAGGCGACCTTGCACAACAAGCGGGCAGGACGGTGCAGTTTCTTGTTCAGAAATTCAGTGTTTTTGGCTTCGAGGGGCAGAATTGGATGCCCATTGTCTTTCTTTTGATCGCGGCCTTCGCCCTTTTCGCATGGCGAACGCGCGACAAGGCCTGAGCTCCACGGTTGAACGCGAAGCTCACGAAATCGCAGCGCCACAGTATTTCCTGTCCAGCGCACCAATCTTGGTCAGCCCGCCACTGCCCGACAAAATGCGACAGCGCCGCGCACCGATGACGCCGACACGCACATCGAGGGCCGCAGCACGCATTGAGCTCGCAGCAGTTGAAGCAGCCAGTTGCCAAAGCCGCGCGGCTGCACAAATTGCTCAGCAGATTCGGAAGGATATTTTTTAGCTATGCTTTTGCGGCGCTTGCGATGTCGCGAGCACGCAACGCACGCGAGAAAAGCGCGCTTCTCAGTTCTACGCCGGCCCATTCGCATCGCGGAATCCCGCAGCCCCATCTAAGATCGAATTGAAACACGTTCTGGCCACAACACGGCCGCGCAGGGGGCATTGCATGCATGGACATTTGAAACTGGCGTTTGGGTTGTTGCTGGGCCTCTCCATGACGGGTGCAGCCTCCGCCGCGGACATGGCCGTCAAGTCGCGCCCCCTGGTGGCTCCTATCAGGTACAATTGGACCGGCTGCTACATCGGCGGCAATACTGGCGGCGGCTGGAGCCGCGTCGATACGACGCGCATCTCGCAGGACGCTGTCGGCCCCGCCTTTGCGGACTACGGTCGTGAGACCGACAACGGCTTCATCGGTGGAGGCCAGGTCGGCTGCGATTTCCAGACCACCAATCTGGTGTTTGGTATCCAGGGCGAATTCGACTTCGGCAACATCAACGGCCGGCATGCTGTTGCAGCGTTCCCGACGTTCTCGGAAACCAACAGCCTTCGACAGATCTATCTGATCACCGGCCGCGTGGGTTATCTGTGGACTCCGCAATTCCTGGGTTATGTGAAGGTCGGCGCGGCCTTCATGAACAACCGAAACCAGGTTTTCCAGCCGAGTGGCGCCCTTTCGGAGTCCGCAACCTTCACCGATCCGGGTATCACCGCCGGCATCGGCGGCGAGTGGATGTTCGCGCCTGACTGGTCCGTCTTCGCTGAATGGAACTACATCTGGACAGAGGACGATTCCGCACACGACTTCCGTGCGGCTCCCGGCCTGTTTCCGCCGGGTGAAGTCATCAACATCAGACAGCGGGCCCAGACCGCTCTGATCGGCTTGAACTACAAGTTTCATTGGGACAACGGACCAGTCGTCGCCAAATATTGATTGCCTGAGTTGCTTTCTGTAACCTCCAGCCACTTGAAAAGCCCCGGCATAGTCCGGGGCTCTTTTTTGGCCATTTCAACGCCCACGTGGACAGCTCGCCTTTGGCCCGGCAATGACCGCGCGCTTCAGGAGACGCGCCCTCGACAGCGTTTTGTGGCGATGCATTGGTGGCGAAACCGGAAGCCGTCTCGGATGCAGCGGCCCGACGCATCCTTGCCGGGTATGAGCATGCGTCGGGCCCAGCCGCGCACCGGGACCGTTAACCGACGTTCGGCTCCCCGCAACAAAGCAAGTGTCGTGCCTGAGACTAAGATTTCGCAGTGACGCCCATGCGGATCGGAACCGCACGTTCTGGCACAGCATCATGTCTCCACAACCGGACCAAGATGCGTCATGGGCACGACTCTTGCTGGATGGGGGCGGGATAGTTCGATGACCGACGAGTTGCGGACCGCCAGCGAGATTGCAAGCTTGATCAAGGCGCGCGCGACTTCTTCGCTCGGGCCGTGGCCGCGTGATTTGCAGATTTATATCTTTAGCGAGACGCCGGGATGGCGATGCGGATTAAGTCCGGCCACGCAGGAGAGCGACGCCGAATACCGTGATGGTATCCTTGGCATCGCGAAGCAGTTGCAGAGGACCGTCAAGCTCGCGCCGTGACGGCTCAGCCGCATTGACTGGTTCCGCCGGGCGCTCCTAGTGTGCCGCAGGAATCGCCATTTCGGCGGTGACCTGCCCCCAATCGGAGCCGACCAATGACCGCGGCTGAACAGCGCGAGACTGTAATCTCGACCACCGAAATCACCCCGGCCGAGACCCCGCCGCATCACGGCACGTTGAGCACAATGGCGATTGGCGCGCTCGGGGTGGTCTACGGCGACATCGGCACCAGTCCGCTCTACACCTTCAAGACGGCGATTGAATGGGCCGGCGGCGAGGCGACGGCGACCGCCGCGCTCGGGATCCTCTCGCTCGTGGTGTGGACGCTGATTATCACCACATCGCTGAAATATGTCGCGATCGTCATGCGCGCCGACAATGATGGCGAAGGCGGCATCCTCGCGCTGATGTCATTGCTCGGGATCAAGCATGGCGAGCGCGCCTTCGTGATTGCGCTGGGGATCATCGGCGCGGCGATGCTGTATGGCGACGGCGCGATTACCCCAGCTATCTCCGTGCTGAGCGCGCTGGAAGGCCTCAAGGACCCCCTCCCTTCGTTCGCACCCTATGTGCTGCCGCTGTCCGTCGTCGTGCTGGTTGCGGTATTCGCGCTGCAGCCACAGGGCACGGCGCGGATTGGCGCGCTGTTCGGCCCTATCATGACCATCTGGTTCATCACAATCGGCCTGCTCGGGATCAAGGGCATTGCCGCGCATCCGGGCGTGCTCGCCGCGCTCGATCCGCGCGTGGGCCTGGTCTATCTGTTCGGTCACGGCTTTACCGGCTTCCTTGTGCTCGGCGGCGTCTTCCTGTGCGCGACCGGCGCCGAGGCGCTGTATGCGGATATGGGACATTTCGGCCCCAAGCCGATCCGCCTGACCTGGTATGGCCTGGTGCTGCCGACGCTGGTGCTCAACTATGCGGGCCAGACGGCCGTGCTCGTGGGTGGCGAGGTCGCCACCGGATCGAATCCGTTTTTTGCACTATGTCCCGCCAGCCTGCAGCTCCCGCTGGTCGCGCTGGCGACCATTGCCACGATCATCGCGAGCCAGGCGATCATATCGGGCACCTTTTCGATGACGCGCCAAGCTATACAGCTTGGCCTCTGCCCGCGCCTTCACATCACCCAGACTTCTTCGCAAGGCTACGGCCAGATCTATGTCGGCTTCGTGAACTGGACCCTGATGGTGCTGACGCTGGCGCTGACGATCAGCTTCCGTACCTCCGACAATCTCGCCTCGGCGTTTGGCATCGCGGTGGCGCTGACCATGTTGTTGACATCGATGCTGATGTTTTTGGCGATGCGGGAGGTCTGGAACTGGAGCCTGTGGCTCGCCGCCGCGGTGGCCGGAGTGTTCGTCATCGTCGATTTGTCGTTCGTCACCGCCAACATGATGAAGGTCATGCAGGGCGGCTGGGTACCGCTCGTGGTCGGCGCGGTCCTGTTCTTCCTGATGTCGACGTGGCACCGTGGCCGCGTTGCGCTCAATGAGCAGCTTGAACGCGACACCCTGCCGCTCGCGACCTTCATCGCACAGATGTGCAAGAAAGAACGCATTCCCGGTACCGCCGTCTACATGACGAGCCGGCTCGACATGGTGCCGGTGCCGCTTCTACACAATCTAAAACACAATAAGGTGCTGCACCGGCGCGTCGTGCTCCTGCGCGTCATCACCGCCAATACCCCTCGGGTGTCGCCGCAACGCCGTCTCAAGCTCGCCGAGCTCGGCGACGATTTCTACGCAATAACAGCCGAGTACGGCTTCATGCAGCATCCGAACGTGCCGCGCGTGCTGTTCCGCTGCGCCGGAGAGGGCCTCAAGTTCGACATGATGGAAACCTCGTTCTTCGTTGGCCGCGTCAAGATCGTGCCGGCCAAACATTCGAACTTCGGCCGCTTCCGTTGCCGGATTTTCGAGGTCATGCACCGCAACGCGCTCGCGGCAACCGATTTCTTCCGCATCCCGCCGAACCGGGTGATCGAGCTAGGCAGCCAGACGGAGCTTTAAGACGGCGACGAAGCTTGCGCGCGGAATGAATAACACATGGATCGTTCCGACAAGGGCGTGTTCCAGCCCATACGAAACTGCGTCGCAACGAACTATGACCAGGATTAGGCTTCGATCGGAGGCATCGATTTTGTCACATCATCCGCCGGTCTCAGACGATATCCAACGCCCGTTTCTGTCAGGATGTACTGGGGACGATCAGGATTAGCCTCAATCTTTTGCCGCAGCTGACGCACATAGACGCGCAGATACTGTGAATCGGTGCTTTCGTCCCACAGCTCATGCAGCAAGAAGCGGTGAGTGAGCACTTTCCCGGAGATCGTATTCCTTCGGCGACAGCTTGACCTCCTCATCGCCGACTTTGACGATCCGACGCACGAGGTCCACAGACAGGTCGCCTGAACGAAACACCGGACGTTCCCCCATCGCTTGCAACTGATGTCGCAGCGCTGCCCGAATTCTGGCGAGCAGTTCATCCGTTCCGAACGGCTTCGTCACGTAGTCGTCGGCACCACAATCAAGCGCCCGCACCTTGCCGGCTTCGTCGCCACGGCTCGACAGCACAACGATCGGGACGCTTTCGCTGCGGCCGCGAATCATGCGCAACAGTTCATGGCCCTGGATGTCCGGCAGACCAAGGTCGAGAATGATCAGCGCTGGATTCTCAGACAGTAGACGGAGCGCCTCCTTGCCGTTCGCCGCCTCGACAATCTCATACCCCTGACTACTCAATCCCATTCGCAACAGCTTGCGTATCGCCGCTTCATCGTCGATGACCAGAACTCTGATTGGAGTTGCGGTCATGGCTGCGCTTAATGATTCATGACCTGGATGGCTCGATCGTGTCCCATCAGGCAGTACTCGATTTCACCTTGAGGCCGCATCGAGCGCGAGATTGAGAGCCAGCACGTTGACGCGGGGCTCACCGAGCAACGCAACAAACCGCCCCTGGGTGTTCCGTGCAACCAGTCCGCGAACCTTCTCTTCTGGGATGTTGCGCGCTTTCGCAACCCGCGGCACCTGGAATAGCGCGGCCTCCGGCGAGATGTCGGGGTCGAGGCCGCTGCCCGACGTGGTGACGAGGTCGACCGGAACGGGCATGGACGGATTCTCGGCTTTCAGCTTCTTAACATCGTCCTTGACGCGGTCGGCCAGCGCATTGCTGGTCGGGCCGAGGTTCGAGCCGCCGGAATTGGCCGCATTGTAGGGTGCCGACACCGTCTTGGTCGAATCGTTCGGGTCGGGCGCCGTGGTCGCGGACGGACGGCCGCGAAAATATTTGTCGTCCTTGAATTCCTGCCCGATCAGGGCGGAGCCGATCACCTTGCCGTCCTTCTCGATCAGGCCTGCCTTGTGCCTGCCTGGGAAAGATCAGGCCGCCGATCCCTGTGATGGCCAACGGATAAGCAAGACCGGTGATCAGCGTGAGCGCCAGCAAGAGGACGATGGCAGGACGGATTTCGCGAAACATTGTCGTATCTCCGAAAGGCTTCCGTTATTGCGAGCGAAGCGACTCGTTTTCGTCATTCTGGGACGGCCCAAAGGACCGGACCCGAAATCTCGAGATTCCGGATTCGCTCGTTACACTCGCGCCCCGGAATGACTGCTTCTCTCGTCGCTTCGCTCCTCGCAATGACGGTTGTTGTCAAACCAGGTGCAAGGCTGCGACCGCGAGGTCGATGGCCTTGATCCCGATGAAAGGAATGATGATGCCACCGACACCATAGATCATCAGGTTACGCCGCAAAAGCGCGCCGGCTCCGATCGGGCGGTAAGCCACGCCCTTCAGCGCGAGCGGTATCAGCGCGATGATGATCAACGCGTTGAAGATGATGGCCGACAAAATCGCGCTCTGCGGGCTCGTCAGGTGCATGACGTTCAACACGCTCAGCTGCGGGTAGAACGCAAGGAACATCGCGGGAATGATGGCGAAATATTTCGCTACGTCGTTTGCGATCGAGAACGTCGTCAGCGCGCCGCGCGTCATCAACAGCTGCTTGCCGATCTCGACCACCTCGATCAGCTTGGTCGGGTTGGAATCCAGATCGACCATGTTGCCGGCCTCGCGCGCCGCCTGCGTGCCGGTGTTTATCGCAACGCCGACGTCGGCCTGCGCCAGCGCCGGCGCGTCATTGGTGCCGTCGCCGCACATCGCCACCAGCTTGCCCTTGGCCTGCTCGTCGCGAATGAGCCGCAGCTTGTCTTCGGGCGTCGCCTGCGCAAGGAAGTCGTCGACGCCGGCCTCGGCCGCGATTGCCGCTGCCGTCATCGGGTTGTCGCCGGTAATCATGATCGTACGGATGCCCATCCGGCGCGGTTCGGCAAAACGCTCGCGGATGCCGCCCTTGACGATGTCCTTGAGCTGGGTGACGCCGAGCAGCCGGCCGTCCTTGGCGACCGCCAGCGGCGTGCCGCCGGCCTTGGCGATGTCATCCGAGATCGACTGGATCTCTCGGGCCACATCGGAGTTCGGGGTTGGATGAATCGCCCGCACCGTGTTACCACTCGCGACAGCCTGCGAGCCGCCGCCAACATAATTGAGGATCGCATCGACTGCCCCCTGCGCACGGACGAGCCGCCAGCATCGACACCGCTCATGCGGTTTGTGCAGAGAACGGAATGACGCAATAGAGAATGATTTGAAGCCAACCGATGACGGTCATGGGATCAAGCCTCTAGAAGGTGCGCGAGGAGCCAAAAGCGCTCAGAACCGCTCGGGCCGCAGCAGCGCGTAAATCAGGTAAGCCAGCAGGCCGACGGAAACGACGGCAGCCAGCGAATAGTCGAAGATCATGACCATTCTCCTTTAGAGTCGCTCGCAGGCATAGGCGTAGCTGATCGCGAGCGTGAGGAAGCCGAGCGCGAGCGCCAGCATCAGAACGTCCATCGTGGAGTTTGCTCCTCGCGCGCCTGGTTATGATCGCATAACCATCGCTGCATCTCGGCAAGGCAGCTCGAGATACATCAACCGCACGAAAACGCGCAGTTCCCGGCCTTGCCGTCTTGGAATGGCGTGAGTCCCACCAAACGGATATGTTTTCGAGATGGTCGCCGCAGAAAAGTAATAAGAATTTCGTTAAGAGCGCCCTCTCCATCCGAACGACGAATGGCTTTGTTGATAGGTGAGGAAACCTGACTCTTTGATAGAGCGAGGGCGTTCGCATCCTTATCGAGCCCCTATATTTCAGCACGTTGATCCGTCTTGTTTCTTAACGTCGTCCGAATGATCTTCGTACACAAGGTTGCAATCGCGACCGCGCCTTCTATGGATATGCGGGGTGAGACAATGCTGCATCGCTCAAGCTTTCATGATCCCGTCGCACTTCCCGACGCGCGTGTGGCCACGACAGCCCTTCTCCAAGAGTTCATCGGCCAAGTGTCCTCGCGTTTTTCGTCACCCGGGCAGCGCACCAAATCCGCCCGCATCGAACGACTGATCCAGGCCGGCGCCTGGATCGACGCGGCGCTGGCTCTGATCGACCTCGAGCTTCCGAGCTGGCGAGTGCAGCGGATCGCCTATGATGGCGGCGAGTGGCACTGCGCTCTGTCGCGTGAACCCGAGCTCCCGGACTGGCTCGACCAATCGGTCGAAGCACGGCATGCGGATCCTGCCCTGGCGATGTTAAGCGCGCTTCTTGAAGCGCAAAGCTTCCTCGAGGCACAAAGCCTCGCCAAGCGTTCCAGCAGACCCAGCGTCCCTGCCGTCCCCTGTAGGGCCGACTCACCCAGCATGACGACGTGCTGCGACAACGTCTTCTGAACGTAGCACGACCACGGGAGCTTGCATCATGGCACAACCGCAAGATCTGTCGCGTGGATTGGTCGGGCCGCGTGCTGCTTCGGTTCTGCGTGCGCATGATCATCCTGACCAGCTTCGCCGCTTTCAGCAGCATCGGCTTCGACAAGAGTCTTTCCGTCTTGCTCTGGAGCGAGAACTTCATCTCCTCGCCGCAATAGATGTGGGTCCGACCCGGACAATGCAGCAGGATGTCGAGTTCGGAATCATCCAGATCGTCGATATCGCGCTCCGTGCCATGTCCCCCGCGATCAATGATCCGAGCACGGCGATCAGCTGTGTCGACCAGCTCTCACGCATCACAATCTGCTGGCTGAGCCGCGAGCCCCCAAAATCGAGATATTATGCACCGCCGCACGTCCTGCGGCTCGTGGTCCCCTGGATAACGTTCCAGGGACTTCTCGACACCGCGTTCGATCAAATTCGTCACTATGCCATAGCAGACCTGGCGGTAAGTTTGAGATTAATCCGCGCCTGCCATGATATTGCAAGCGCCACCAAGCGACGGGACGAGCAAGCCTTGCTCGTTGCGCTCGCGCGGCAAGTGCTGGCCGGTAGTTCAAAGCACCTTTCCGAGAACGAACTGAAACCATTGGAGCAGCGTGTCGCGTCTTTAGAGGCGTCTATTTCAGCCGAAGAATAGATCAATGAATGCATTCACAACGCAACGGCGCACTGAATATCCAATTGGTTACGGGTTGAAAAATGGCCGGGGAGAGATAGTCCCTACCGTCAGCTGCCGCGATCGCAAATCGCCAAGCCGGAACCGACCTCGTTCAAACGACTTGCCAAGCCGGAAAGCGATTTATGAAGAGGACTGCTTCGCGTGGCGGTATTCACGATCGGAAGGCAAGGCAGATAGCAGTCCGCGCGAGTTCGTCGCTGTCCCGCACGATCTTATGATACTCTTATGCGGCGAACCTCGCGTCGCTCTCGCAACTATATGCGGCACGACCGATATTGCCTGCATGGACGAAGCGACCTCGCGCCAACGATAGATCATCCGACCACCAGTAACGGACGAGCGCGGTGGACGGGAGAGTCACCGCCATGCGGTATGCGTTCATGTCCAGGACGCGGGCGGGTCCGAGCAAGCTTGAACAACAGGAACAGGTGATGTCATGGCTTCCCTTCAGGTCGCCACTGGCGACAGAATTGTTGAACCGATGATCGCGCTTGCGGGCTGCTCGACGCAGCATCGCATCGTCGTCGCCGGCTCCAAGAGCATCGAAATGATGCTCGACCTGCGGCGGCGCGGCTATCTTCGCGCGGCAGCGACGGCGAACTGCGGCTGTCCGACCGGACAGTACGACGTCGCGCTGGTCGATTGGCGGCGACGCACGCTCAACGCGCTTGAGCCGGCGCTGGACTGGCTTGTCGACTTCCTCAGTCCCGGCGCGGTGCTGGTGGTGTGGGTCGACGCTCAGAAGCCGGCCGCCAACCAAAGCCTGCGCGCATCGCTCGAGAAACGCGGTTTCGTGATCGAGCAAGGCACCGTTCACGACTGCGGTTGCGCAGTCGCCGCACGGCGGCAACAGGCCTATCCACTACAACAGGCCGCGTAGCGATTTGTCACCAACGGGGAGTGAGCGACGGTCGGATCCCGCAACTTCGTTGCGGATCTTCCGGCGTCACCTTACGGAAGGAGATCGGCATGGCGAAATCGAATGTAAGACGTACCGTCATTCGCGAATGGATGGCGCTTGTGCGCGACAAGCGCCAGTCCGGCGGCCAGGCGCATGCGTTTGTGAAAGCCGCAGCGGAGCGGCATCAACTGCCCCGCAGCCGGCGAACGCCACACAAGGTCATGATGGCTGAGACCACGCACGGGTCGTCCCTGACCTGTCCGCGCGGCTCATGCTTTAGGTGACCAGCGGCAATTCGCGTTGCCGCTGGTCGCCCGCCCAGCAACGTTAGCTGCCAGGACCCGATCCATGATCCGCGAGGTGCTTGGCGCGCCACTTTGGGCCAGGACCTCGCATATAGTGATCTTCCCGTCGGTATGTCGTTGGCGGCCCAGGACACAGGAAAGTCAGCAGCAGGCCGCCAACATGGCGGAGAAACCCCGCAAAGGTTGCGCGCGAAATTCTGGTCATTGCCTTAACCCCACTCGCTGTGACCGCCACGGGCGCAGCGTTCTACCTCGCGCCGTAGCCGGCGCAGCTTCGCGGCAGCGATCCCTTCGACCACCTTTCTCAAATACCGATTGACGTGATTCGACGCGGCGCGCCCGCGACCGTGGTCTATACGGCTAGCGCCGAACAAGTGACCCGATGGATACGACCAGACATCCTCGCCAAAGCGCATCCCGCGGTATTTTCCGTCGCTCGTCAGATAATGAGCCATCCGATCTCCACGCCCGACAGATGGTTGAGATCAGGATTGCGCAGGCTCGTATAGGAAATCGAGAGGGAGCCGCGCCTACCCGCATAAGCACAACATAAAGAGAGCGCCCTTATGCGTTCCTTATGACGCGCGAGAGCGAGCCATCTCGAATTCCTATGGCCTCGTCTGCACATCATCCGGATCAGATTCGAGGAGGCCACAATGGCCGCAATCGCCTTCAATACCGCATGCCTGAGAATGCAGCTCCTGGCGCGCGCCAAGAGCGTGCTTGCCGCATGCCGCGCCCAGCTCGACGCCTTCGTCAGCAGCCGCATGCAGCATGCCGCCGCCGTGGCCGGCAATGTTCACCCGCGGCAGCCTGAGGGCACGCCTCCCGTCGCAGCTGCCGACCAGTCCAAAGCATCGACGAACCGGTTCGATCTTCCGGCTCCGGACCTGCTCAGTGATGCGCTTCCTGCCTTCTTCATCGGGCGCAACAAAGCAGGGCTTTGGGTCGCCCGAGAGGCGCAGGGCCGAGCCGGCGGCCTCTTCCTGTTCAAGAGCTCCGCGATTGCTTTTGCGTGCGCCCGGAGCTGCGCGACGATCTTCCCGGACGAGAGATTCGAACTCGATCTCGCCAACGAGGGCAATCCATTTGCGACACATCCTGCAAGTCTGGTCCGGTATGCGACCTGCCAGACCGCGGAACGAGGCCGCTGATCATGGCAATGCTGGCGCATGGTTTCGAGCGGTCGTTCCGCCCGAGGCAACCGCCGGTTAAGCCTGCCGCGGGAACCACGCGTCTTGCGACGGTCAAGCGCTTCGGTCTGTATGCGCTCGGCGCACTGCTCGGTGGCAGCGCGGTTGCCGCCATTATCGCCCTCAAGACCGCAGCCTATTTCGCGCGCTTCCATCTCGGCGCGGGCTGACGCCTGTCATGCGACGCGGCACGAGTCTCGGCGGAGCGTGAGCAACCGCGCTCCAACACCGAGTTAAACAGCGCTGCTTGTTGTCGCCGGATCGATGTGTAAGCCAGATATCGCGCAGGGCATCAGCATCCCAATCCATGCGACCCAGGATCGCCTGCTGCCGCCATGGGCCGGGATCGCCAGCCGCCTCCGCGCGCATCCAACCGGTCTTGCGTTGCTCATCTCCGAGCAGACCTTCCAGGAACAGACCTGCATTCGTCGCACCACGCTCTTGTCTGAACAACGGACGTATCCGCTTCTTGATCTCCCGAAGCGACACCGCCCACAACGCAAGCGTCTCCTCAATCGACGCTGCCCGCGTCCACGATCTTCGAATCATGGTTGCCCATGGATTCAGAAGCCCACAAAAACCGCAACTGTAATGCTAGGCCAATCGAACCGGTTCGCCCTATTTGTACGCCACAGCTACCCAATAGCCATACCTGCGCAGTTGGTTTGTTGCTTGCGTGAAAAGCCTACGATCTTATTGCCTCAGACCGATCCTGCTTCGGACGGAAGGCATGCCCGGCAACGACGAAAAGACTCGGATCGAGGCATTTGCGTCGCCAGGTTGCAGCAAAATGACGCCCGCGACAAAGCCCGGTCGCAAGAACCGTGGCGTCCCGCCGCCCGCGACGTTCGATATCGATACGCTACCGGGCAGCTCTAATTTGACGGTATTGGAGGCGGCCGCCGTTATCCGACGCACGCCCGGAGCGCTGGAGCAGTGGCGGCGCGATCCGAACCACCCCCTGAAATGGCGTTACGTCGATGGCCGCCCGCTCTATCGTGTCGACGCAGTGCGCGACTATCTAGCGGGGCGCGATAAGAGCGCTAAGCCGTCTCGGCCGCATAATGCTCGCGGAGACGGCCGAGCAACTCGGCCTTGATCGGGTCGAGTGGATTCGTCCGCTGCAGGCGCACGACCTTGCCGACCCGTTTCGCGCCGACCAACTCCGCGATGTAGTCATGAGCCGCTTCGAACGCCATCCTGCGTATGATCCACTGTTCGTCGTGATTGTAGACCTGATCGATTCCGCGTGGCTTTTGTCCGACACACAGCCGCTGGATTTCGTTGTCGTAGCCGCAGCGCGACATGATGGTGCGCAGTGTGCACCGCAGATCATGCATGGTGAATCTAGCGACCTCGGCTTCCTTGATCAGGCGCGCAACCATCTTGGTGAATCCCGACATTTGCCCCCCGGTCTTCGGCGACGGGAACACATAGTCAGAAATAGCGCGCTGAAAATGTTTCGCCGCTGCCAGCACTTCATCGATCGGCTGCGTGCGCGGCACGTCGTGGTGTAGACCCATCTTGGTCCAGGCTTCGTCGAAGGTGATGCGGTCGTCCAGGATATGCCTCGACCATTCCAACATCGTCGGCTCGCTGCGGCGCGGACCACCGAGCAGGCACAGCCGCGTCAGCTGTCCAAACGTGCCGAGCTTACCCGCCGCCTTCCATACCTTGATCACTTCATCGTCGGTGAGCACGCGCCCCTTCTGTCGGCGCCCGACCCGCTCCGCGCGAGTCTGTTTTGGATTTCGATAGCCGGCGAGAACGTTGTTATCGACAAAGCCTCGGCTCACGCACCATTCCAGAAAGGTGTGGGTGTGCTTTCGCATATCGTCGGCAGCGCCGCGCTTGCCGGTGGCGGCGATCCTGTCCGCGTCCGCGATGATCTGCCGGCGCGTCAGGGATCTGATGTCCTTGGTCAGATGCCCGGGCAGGCCGCGCCGCATCGCCGACAGTGCAACCTGCCAGTTCACGATTCCGCGCTGTAGCAGCGCCCTCTCATACGGCCCCTTCGCCTCGATCAGCTCGCCGAGCGTCTTCCGCTCTTTTACGGCCAGCTGTTGCTGTTTGGCTTCGCGCTTGGCAGCATTCGGGTCGCCAGTGCGCACCAAATCACCGGTCGCGATCTTGGCGGCGGCGCGCGCGTCCTTTTCCTTGAACCTCGGCCAGGCGCCCAGCGTCTTGCGCTGTGTGCCATCGACACCCGGCTTGGTGAACAGATAGACCCAGCTCTTGCCGCCGCTGGCGCGGACTCTGAGCGCAAGGCCCGGCTGTTCGCTGTCGTAGAGATAGACCTGCGATTTGCCGGTCGGCAGCTCGACGCGCTCAACGGCGGCGTCGGTGAGCTTGACGAATCGCTGCTGCGGTTCGGACCTGAGACCTTTACCCTTGTCGGGGTGAGACATGAGACCTTTCCCGCGATTCTGTGCCCCCGATCTGTGCCCCAGGGGAGAATTAGCCTCGGGGCACAGCAGGGGCACAGATTTTGACCTATGGCCACGTGTGGCCGATTGAGGTCAAATATTGAGGAAATACTTGCACTGCAAGGTCTTTTTCGATTCCGCGTATGGTCTGCTATGGCCGCCTTGGAGCCGTGGTTCTTCCTTCACACGGGAGAGGTCCAAGGTTCGATCCCTTGTGCGCCCACCATTTCCGCTCATAAGAACAATCAGTTAGAGAAACGACACTTGAGACCGTTTTCCGGGGAAACGACAAAGGCCGACAGATGACTAATATTCTTCTGACTGGGGCCGGTCTTTCTCGCAACTGGGGCGGCGCACTGGCCAAGGACTGTTTTCGCACTTGCTGGGCGGCACTGACCTCGACGACACCGCTCCAGTTGTTGCGTGATGAGATCGTGGCAGAGTTCCAAGTGGCGCGCCACTCGGAGCACGTACAAGTCCCCCTGTGCCAAGGCGGACGGGGCACGGTTAACCAAGCTGGCAGGAACCACCAGTCTCCGGGAAACGCGGCGACATGAGGGGGACCAATTGCCAGGCTTTCCCGGCGACGCCTCGCACTGCGACGCTTTTGTCGGCCCGTTCGGGGGCCATGGTGGGACGCCCGTGGCGCTTGCGACCGCTGAGCGTGCTCACGCTGGCGAAATCCGAAGAGGGCGCGGGCGTGGATCGGTGTCTGACTCTTTTTCGGGCCGTCGATCGTCTTAGCTTCACACGGACGTTGGAGCAAAACAGATGAGCCTCAAAGATAAAAGCGCGGTTGTCACCGGTGGAAGCCGCGGCCTTGGTCTGGGTTTGGTTGAAGCGCTTGTTGCTGAAGGTGCAAAAGTCACCGTGGTCGCTCGGGGGGCGGACGCACTCGAAGCCGTCAAGGCCCGGCTCGGAGTAGCGACCATCTCGGCGGATGTAACGGATCGCGCTACCGCCAATCGCATCCTCGCCGATATCCAGCCGGATATCTTGGCACTCAACGCTGGTGCCATGCCGCGGATGGGACGACTGGATCAACTGAGCTGGGAGGACTTTTCCGTGGCTTGGGAAACGGACGTCAAAGCGGGCCTGTTTTGGCTACAGGCAGCACTCAATCTGCCGCTAAAGCCCGGAAGCAGGGTTCTGGTCGGGTCGAGCGGCGCGGCTGTGACCGGCTCGCAGATGTCGGGCGGCTATGGCGGGTCCAAGCGGATGCTGTGGTTCATGGCAAAGTATGCGAACGGGGTTTCGCAGGAATTGAACCTAGGCATTCGTTTTCAAGCTATTGTGCCGAGACAGATGATTTTGGGAACCGGAACCGGAGATGCGGCAGCCGGCGCCTATGCGGGCGCGATGGGAATCACGCCCGAGCAGTTCGTTGCCCGATTTGGTGCGCCTATGCGCCCGAGGGAATTCGGCGATCGAGTCATTTCGGTCTTGGAAGACCCGGAATACGCCGATGGCATCGTGTTCGGCCTCAACGGCGATGCCGGCGTAACTGTCATGGAGGGGGCGGCAGCTTGACCATCGGGGAGCACTCTTCAAACGCCGAGCGGCGGACTGAGCTTCTCGCCCTGGCTGGAGAGTTGCGGCCTGAGCTTCACCGCTATTGTTCACGTCTCATGGGGTCGGTGATCGAGGGCGAGGACGTCGTGCAGGACACACTTGCCAAAGCGCTCGTCGCTCTCGATGGACTGGCCGAAACGCCCCCGCTTCGCGCCTGGCTTTTTCGGATTGCCCATAACCGCGCACTGGATGTATTGCGCAGCAAAGCCATCCGAGCAGCCGAGCCGATAGAGGCAGCACACAATGTCGTCGACCAAGCAAATCCCGATCCAGTGGGGGAGTTGATGCGTCAGGAAGCGGTGAGCACCGCGGTATCGCGCTTTGCAGAGCTCCCAATTCTCCAGCGCAGCGTGATTATCCTGAAAGACATTTTGGATGAGCCGCTCGCCGAGATCGCTTTACTCCTCGATCTCACCGTTGACTCAGTGAAAGCGCATCTCGCGCGCGGGCGCGCTCGTCTTCGCGAGATCAATGCAAAATCGTCCCAGCTTCCTGAAGCCAAATCGCCGTCCGCCGCCGTGGCGCGCTACGCCGCTCTGTTCAACCAGAGGGACTGGGAAGGCCTGCGCGCGCTGCTGGCAGATGATGTGAAGTTGAAGCAATCGACTCATCCCGTCCGTGTCGGCTCAGCGGATGTTGGAACGTTCTTCAGCATTTACGCGAAGATCGACGGGGTATGGCTTGCGCCTGCCTGGCTGGACGGCCGGGAGGTTATCGCGGTGTTCGAGAATCGCTTGGACACCAAGCCCAGCTATTTCATGTGGCTGGTGTGGCGCGGCGACAAGATCACGTTCATCCGCGACTATAAATATGTGCGCTACGTCATGGCGGACGCAGAGCTAACGTTCTCACCTGACGCAGCCTATGTCGGCGGGGACGGTGCGTCCTGACCAAAAGCCGCTCCCCATTATTGCTCCCGAACGCGCCTTCTCACCAAAGTTCTCGATGCGGGGCTAAGGCAACACGGGACGCGCGGCCGCGGCGCGCTGGGAACGGACGTTCCACGATCCCATTGTCCTTCCAAATCAGGCGACTCTTTTAGTCTTTACCTCAACGACATCTGGCGCCTCGGAAACGGGGTCTGGCCCGGCTTGGATCATGCCGTCGTCACGAATACGCATCCCAGAGTGAGGATCAATTGCCAGCCGCTCGAAGAGCGCTCGCAGTTCTGGCCGGAGGCCGTCGCCACACAGAGCGGCGATAGAATGAAACTTGTGCATGTCGTGCTCCTACGTGTGTTACGCCACGATAGGACTTCGCACGGGTCGATCCACCCGATTTACGATTGGCCCACGACGCCACCACGAGTCGGCTTTGGGGTCAAAACCGGCCAACAAAAGAGCAACTTTGAACTCCCTCCGAATGAGTGGACACCTGTAATAGGCTCAAGGAGCCAGGCGAAGCAGGTCAACGTAAGCGTCTAGACTGGATGCGGCGCGCACTCTGCCTGTTTGAGAGGGGCCGCAAGACTCATCAGACTTTCTCGGCGCGAATAAGTCGCCGATGACGTAACGACGGGCTTGTTGTGAGTTGTTGAATGGGCAAGCGCACGCAGACACGTTTTTCCGCGCGAATGATCCAGGGCGCCAAACCTTCGGAGATGCCCGGATTCGTCGCGCCCCAGCTCGCGGCCTCTCGCTCCAAGGCTCCCTCGGGCGACCAGTGGCTTCACGAGATCAAGTATGACGGTTACCGCGTTCAGCTGCACGTCGACAAGCAGCGGCGGACCATCTTCACCCGGACTGGCCTGGACTGGACGAACAGGTTCTCGGTGATTGCCGGCACCTTCGATATCCCCGTCGAGCGGGCGATCCTCGATGGCGAGATCGTCGTGGTCAAAGATGGCCGCACCAGCTTTTCCGCGCTGCAGGCCGAGCTCGCCAAGGGCAACCAGGATAGCCTGCTGTTCTATGCGTTCGACCTCCTGTACCTGGAGGGTTTCGATCTGAGAAAGGCGCCGCTGATCGAGCGCAAGCGCATCCTCAAAATGCTGTTCGACGAAACCGGCCTGGCGAGCCCGATCATCTACAGCGAGCATCTGCGGACGGACGGCAACGCGATGCTTGCCCAGGCTTGCAAGCTGAAGTTCGAAGGCATCATTTCCAAGAGCGCGGACGCGCCGTACCGGTCTGAGCGCAGCGACGCGTGGATCAAGGTGAAGTGCCTCCAGCGCGGCAAATTCGCGGTGGTCGGCTTTGTGAAGGACGCAACCGGCGTCGCCGCGCTGCACCTCGGCAGGCAGGACGGAAAAGAGCTGATCTACGCGGGCAAGGTCGGAACGGGCTGGTCCCGGACCATGTCCAGCCAGATCCGCAAGAAGCTTGATACCGTGGTGATCCCCACGTCGAGGCTGACCAAGCCAATCCGGGACCCGAAGGCCACGTGGGTCGAGGCGAAATTCCTGGCCGAAGTGGAATACCGCGACATCACCGCCGATGGCCTGCTCCGCGCCGCCTCGTTCAAGGGCCTCACCAAGCGGGCAAGCCGCTCTTGAAGTCGTCTCCTCCATTCAAGGCAGTCGATCTGCCCCGATGTGTGTTCGCGACGGCAAATCCCTCGATGGACTCCCGAAATCGGCTCACCGAACTGACGCGCACCCCGCACAGCTCGGCAGCCTCCTCATGGCCGTGGCCCGCCTCGATCCGACTCAATCGGAACGGAGGCTCCGGCACGGCGGGAATCGGCTTCCGGCACTTTCCGGAACAGTGTACCATGTCAGCACATAGGGCTCATCCGAGAGCAACCGGTCGGTTACGGACCCGCGGGAGAGAGCAATGGCGGACCAGGTCCAATGGCACCTTTCCGGTGATTATTTTGAGAATTGCAGCTGCAGCGTCGTGTGTCCGTGCCTCGTGTCAGCAGCCGCTCCGCTGACCGCGCGACCGACCGAGGGTTTTTGCAACGTGCCGCTGCTGTTCCACATCGACAGCGGCCGCTATGGCGACACAGCGCTCGACGACCTCAACGTGGCGGTCATGCTCCACGCGCCCGGGGTGATGGCGGAGGGAAACTGGTCGGTGGCCGCCTATATCGATCAGCGCGCCGACGACCAGCAGACCGAGGCTCTGGGCGCGATCTTCACCGGTGCCGCCGGCGGACCGATGGCGGCGTTCACACCCCTGATCAGCACCAATCTCGGGGTGCGCAAGGTCCCGATCACATTCCGGATCGACGGCAAGACGCGCTCGGCGGAAATCCCGGGCATTCTGCACATGTCCGTCGATCCGCTGCCGACCATGCATCCCAGTGGGGAGATGTGGGCGAACATCGGCCATCCGGTCAGCCCCGACAGGATGGCGATGGCCGTCGGAGCCGCCGGCAACACCTACAACGATCACGGCATGCGCTGGGACAATTCCGGCAAGAACGGCCTCTACGCGTCCATCCGCTGGTCGAATTAGCTCTACAGCGTGATAAACGGCCATATCCCTCATCCCGAGGAGCTTGCGAAGCAAGCGTCCAGAAGGATGAAGGCCCGGAATGTTCGAGACGGCGCTTTCGCGCCTCCTCACCATGAGCTCCCAGCTCCGAAACCGGCGCTGCACACAGGCCATGAACACGGTATCCTGGCAGCGGGTTCCGCCGGGAGCAGTGTGGCCGCATGATCCTCTGGTGCACTTGGTTGCCGGGCCATGAGGTTGGTTCCGATCGCGTGCGATTGCACATTTTGGCGAGCATTGCGCTTCCCGTTGGAGAGGTTTGCAATCTCAAAGAGCGGTTGGGCTCTTGGCGGGACTTCGCACCAAAATGGACAGCAGAAGGACATAGGGGCTCGAATGAGTGACTTGACGGTGTTGGATCCGCGTGCAGCCTTTGTTGATGTCGGTAGCGAGAAAATGCATGTGTCGATCGCGGGTGGGTCACCCGCGGTGTTCGGCACGGTGACCTCGCAGCTGGATGCGCTGCGCGACTATTTGGCCGAACATCAGGTGCGCTCAGTCGCGATGGAAGCGACCGGGGTCTATTGGTTACCGCTCTATGGGGTTCTGGAAGCGGCGGGCATGGAGGTGGTCATGGTCGATGGTCGCCAAACGCGCAATCTTCCGGGGCGCAAGACCGACATGAAAGACTGCCAGTGGGGCGCCACGCTGCATGCGCATGGCTTGCTGCGGGCGGGCTTTGTTCCCCCGGCCAATATCCGCCGTCTGCAGGACTATCTGCGCCTTCGCGGGGACCACATCGCGGCGGCCGCCGGACATGTCCAGCACATGCAAAAAGCGCTGGAGCGGATGAATATCAAACTGCACGACGTCATCAGCTCGCTGACCGGGGCGAGTGGTCTGGCGGTGATCCGCGCCATCCTCGCCGGTGAACGCGATCCGCAGGTCCTGTTGGGTCTATGCGATATTCGAATCCGCAACGTCAAGGCTGAGCGCGTCGTCGAATCACTGCGCGGCGACTGGGCCGAAGAACATTTGTTCGCCCTCGCGCAAGCCGTTCAAAGCTGGGACCATTGTCAAGGCCTCATCGCCGCCTGCGATCGCCAGATTGCGGTCGTCCTTGGCCAGATGCCGGACGCCAAGGCGCCGCCATCGGCCGCTTCGACAAAGACAGGAAAACCGCGCACGCGGCCGGGCGTCAATGCGCCCGATATCGCGGATCTGCGGGAGATTCTCGCGCAGATCTGTGGCGCCAAGGATCTGACGACACTCCCCGCCCACAGCGAATACAGCGTCTTGCAGCTCATCGGCGAAGTCGGCACGGATCTGACCAAGTGGCGGACCGAAAAGCACTTCACCTCGTGGTTGGGGCTTGCTCCCGGAAGCGCTCAAAGCGGCAAACGCAAGGCTTCGGTCAAACGACGCCGCAACCGAGCCGGCCAGATTTTTTGTGTGATGGCCCGTGCCTTGGCGCGCAGCAAATACGTCGCGCTCGGCGGCTTTTACCGCCGCATGGCGGCACGGCGCGGCGGCTTGGTCGCCAACAAGGCCCTGGCGCGGAAACTGGCCACACTCTTCTGGCGCGTGATGGTCAAAGGCCTCGACTTCGTCGAGACAGGGGTGGTTCAATACGAGGCGAGGGTCTTGGAAACCAAGCACCGCATTCTGCACCGACTGGCTCGCCAGCTCGGCCAGAACATCGTCCCCAATCCAGCGGCCGTCGTCTGACAGCGTGTTCATGGAGAGGGACCAGTCGTGATGCAGCTACGGACACGGCCCTGCGACAGGGCCGGCAACGTCAATCGCACATGACCGGCGGCACCTTGGAGACAGTGCTGCGGCGGGATCGCCTCATCGTCGCCGGCGCCCTCGGGGCGATCGTTGCGCTCGCCTGGGCCTATGTGCTCTGGCTCGCCAACGACATGGACATGGGCGGCATGGACATGACCGGGTTCCGCATGATCCCGGCCGGGATCGGAATCATGTTGCCGGCCGACGAGCCATGGCGAGCGATCGAGTTCGCCTATGTGTTCCTGATGTGGGCGGTGATGATGGTCGGCATGATGGCGCCCTCCGCTGCGCCGATGATCCTCATGTATGCCCGCGTCGGCCGGCACGGCAGGATCGCGGGCAAGCCGCTCGCCGCGACCGGCTGGTTCGCCGCGGGTTACTTTCTGGCCTGGATCGGCTTTTCCCTGGCGGCAACGCTGGTGCAATGGGCGCTGGAACGCGAGGCCCTGCTCGATCCCCGCATGCAAAGCGCCAGCACCACGCTCGGAGCGGTCGTGCTGATCGCGGCGGGCGTCTACCAGTGGACGCCGCTCAAGGATGTTTGCCTGGCAAATTGCCAGACGCCGGTCGGATTCCTGATGCGCCACGGCGGTTTTCGCGGCGATGTGGCGGGGTGCCTGGGGCTGGGGCTGCGCCACGGAGCCTATTGCGTCGGCTGCTGCTGGGTCCTGATGGCGCTGCTGTTCGTGGTGGGCGTGATGAACGTGCTCTGGATCGCGCTGCTGGCGCTGCTCGTGCTTCTGGAGAAGCTTGCGCCGTGGGGACGGTGGGTCGCACGCGCTGCCGGGGTTGCCTGTGTCGCCGCGGGGATCTGGATGCTGTCTTCGGCGCGACTTTAGTGGGCCGGTCGCCGGCATTCGGATCTTTTGCGCCTGTCATGCAGCACCGGCGAAGGCGGCCCCACAGCTCAGATCGCAAAGATCCAGACCGCGATGATGGTGCCGAGCGTGGCGAGGCCCGAGATGGTCCAGCCGGCGGCATAGGCGCCGCCGTCCTCATGCGTGGAGGGCCGCCTCTCCACATGCAGTCCTTGCATTTGCCAGTTCATGGCCGTGGCTCCAAACGACCTGCCCACCAAGACAACTACGCGCCGCGCGCGGGGTTCCGGGCCGCGCGCCTTGCGGTCAAAAGAGTCAACAAGATGACCCTCTCACTCACAAATAACTGATTGCGACAAGAAGTCCGTTCGCTCCGCGGTTCCGTTATGGTGCGCGGGTTCAGAGGAAACACGGAGCTTTTCGCATGCGCAAAATCATCATCGCCACCACCGCCCTGGCCTTCCTGTCGTCGAGCGCGTTCGCTCAGGACAAGGGCACTGCCGCACCCGCGGCGGGCGGCGACAGCATGAGCAAGAGCGATATGTCGAAGATGAAGAAGTCGAGCAAGAAATCGAAGAAATCGTCCGCAAAGAGCGGCGACGACTCGATGAGCAAGCAATAGGACCTGATCTCCAGGTCCGGACGCATCGAGTCGGCCGCCCCAAGGGGCGGCCTTATTCGTTCTTGCCGGGCCGCTCCTGCGCCGTTCCTTGCCTTGCCGCGACCGCGGATGACGAGCGCCGATTACGCAGCACCGAGCCCCTTGTCCCGCAGCCGCTCGGCGAACCAGCCGGACAGGGCTGGATCGATCACGCCGCCGACATAGGCCTCCGATGCGGTGACATTGGTCTTGCCGAGAGTCAGCAGCACGCCGACCCAATAGGCGAACCAGAGATGCGGGTCGGTCAGCGCGCGCAGCTTCTGCTGATCATGCTCGAGCGCGTGATGATTGGCCGCCTTCCTGACCTCGATGGCAAGCAGGTTGTTCGGAATCTCGCGCTGGTGCACGACGATATCGGGGTAGATGGATTTCCCCAGATGGTCGTCGGTCGAGACGATCGCGCCGCGCGGCAGGCGAAGCGTCCGCTCGCCGAGCCGGTTATAATCGCAATCGACCTTCCAGCCGGGAAAATGCTTTTCGACATGGACCGCCAGCCGGTGCGTCAGCGCGCGCTCGCCGAGATCCCGCTCGAACAGGAATTTCTCTTGCGCATAAAACTCCTGCAGGGCGACGACGAGTTTATTCAGCTCGGTGTGCATGTGGCCCCCAGTCGCGTCGCCCGGAATGACCCGCCTAGATTGCCCCGGAGTCTGGCTGCTCGCAACGACGGAACGCGCGCAGTCCGAGCGCCCGGCCTCTCACCCTACACCTGCACTTCGATCAGTCGCGGCCCCGGCTCGGCGATCGCCTCGGCCAGAGCCAGGTTGAACTCGTCGGCGGTGGTGACGGCACGGCCCGCCACGCCCATGCCTTTGGCCAGCGCGACGAAATCGAGGGTCGGGCGGTCGATCTTGAGCATGTCCAGCGCCCGCTGTCCGGGCTCTCCGGCGCCGACGCCATCGAATTCGCCGCGCAGGATCTGGTAGATCCGGTTGGCGAACACGATGGTCACGACATCGAGGCCCTCGCGGGCCTGGGTCCACAGGGACTGGATCGTGTACATCGCGCTGCCGTCGCCGACCATGCAGATCACCTTGCGGTCCGGGCAGGCCACCGCCGCGCCGGTCGCAACCGGTGTCGAAAAGCCGATCGAGCCGCCCATGTTCTGCAGCCAGTCGTGCGGGGCGGCGGCCGCCGTCGGCGGGAAGAAGCCGCGCCCGGTCGTGATGGATTCGTCCACCACGATGGCATTTTCCGGGATCGCGCACGCAAGCGCCTGTGCGATCGAGGTGTGGCTCAGGCTGCCTGTCGGCTTGACGAGGTCGGCAAGCTGCTGCGGCTTGACGTCCTTGGGGCCCGCGCCAAGGCTCAAGGCCAGCGCCTCTAGCGCCGCCACCGAGTTGTCGCCCCACGCCGTCAGGCGGTGGACCTCGCAGCCGTCCGCCTTCAGGAAGCTCGGCTTGTTCGGATAGGCGAAAAACGCCACGGGATCGTTGGCCTCGACCAGCACGATGTGGCGGAAATTCTTCAGGATCGGCAGCGCCTGCTCGATCACATAGGGAATGCGGTTGATCGAGAAACGCCCGCGCCCACGCGCCATGCGCGGATGATAGGTCTGGCCCATCACGGTGCAGCCGGTTCGGCCGGCGATCTGCTGCGCTAGTGCCAGCCCCTGCTCGGTCAGCCCGCCATTGGCGACCAGCAGCAGGGTTTCGCCGCCGCTGCCGTACAGCACCTTGGCCGCGGTCTCGACCGCGTCGGAGGCGTAGCCGGGACGCTGGCTCGGCGCCGGGACCGTCGCGATGCCGTCGGCCTCGTTCCACGCGGTGTCGGCGGGCAGAATGAGGGTGGCGATCTCTGGCGGCGAGCCCTTCGCCGCCGCGATCGCCGCGGCCCCGTCGGCGGATACCGATTTTGCGTCGGGCGAGGTTTTCACCCAGGCCGACATCGGCCGCGCCAGGCCCTCGATATCGGAGGTCAGGGGCGCATTGTAGCCGATGTGATAGGTCGCGTGCTGGCCGACGATGTTGACGATGCCGGAATGCGCCTTCTTGGCATTGTGCAGGTTGGCGAGGCCGTTGGCGAGCCCTGGACCGAGATGCAGCAGGGTCGAGGCCGGCGTGCCCTTCATGCGGAAATAGCCGTCGGCCGCCCCGGTCACCACGCCCTCGAACAGGCCGAGCACACAGCGCATGCCCTCGACCCGGTCGAGCGCCGCGACGAAGTGCATCTCGGAGGTGCCGGGATTGCTGAAGCAGACGTCGACGCCCCCCGCGACCAGCGTCCGTACCAGGCTCTCCGCACCATTCATCGTTCCACTCCCGTTCGCGCGCTCACCGCGGTCGAGGGGCAGATCAATCATTGTTCGGGCCATCCGTCAAAGGGGCTGATGGCATTGCAGCCATGGCGATGGATGTAACGGATTTCTTGCCTAATGCTCCGTGCAGCCCCCTGCCCGACCGTGTGGATTCGGTCACGCGCACCGCTCAAACCTGCCGGCTCACAGGGCCGTGGCTTGCGGAATGGGTCGGTTTATGGCCAGCTTGCTTTGGGCGATTCCGGTAGCCAGCAACAGATTTCCGCAACCGCGTCGGAAACTTTTAGACGCCCGTAAATTTATAGCTCGGTTGTTTCTTTGTAGGGGGGTGCAATGGTGCGTGTTCGTGTAATGCTGATTGCGGTGGCCGGCCTGCTCGCGGCGAGCCATCAAGCAAGCGCTCAATGGATGGACACCCGCCAGGCCATGGGCTTCGGGCCGCAATTCTTCGGCGGCGCAAGCCCGATCCCGCGCGAGAACGTGTACTATCCGAGCGACTATGCTCCCGGCACCATCGTCATAAACACCGCGGAGCGACGGCTCTATCTCGTGCAGGGCGGCGGCCAGGCGCTGCGCTATGGCATCGGCGTCGGCCGTGACGGTTTCCGCTGGAGCGGCATCCATCATGTCTCCGCCAAGAAGGAATGGCCGGAATGGACGCCGCCACGCGAGATGCTGGCGCGGCGTCCGGACCTGCCCCGTCACATGGTCGGCGGCATCGAGAACCCGCTCGGGGCACGCGCACTCTATCTCGGCTCGACGCTCTACCGCATCCACGGCTCCAACGAGCCGGAGACGATCGGACAGGCGGTGTCGTCGGGCTGCTTCCGCATGACCAACGACGATGTCACCGACCTCTACAATCGCGTCTCGGTCGGGACGCTGGTGATCGTGAAGAACTAGCGCCACGTGAGGTCCAGGGCCTCCGCTCTGATTCAGTCGGCGACGACGTCCCGCCTGCCGCGGCTCCTCGCGATCATCCCGGTGTTGCTTGCGTTGATCGGACCAATTTCGTCGTCAATCGCGGCCTCCGAGATCCCGCAGATCGCCTCGCGGCAGCGCGCCGAGAAGAAGAGTTTTACCGATGCCGAAATCCTGGAAGGGTTTTTGAACACCACCTTCGGCGCGGAATATCATTTGAGCGGCCGGGTCGACCGCATCCGGAAGTACACGCAACCGGTGCGCCTGTTCGCCGATGGCCGCCGCGCCGACCGCAAGGCGCAACTGGCGAAGGTGGTCGCCGATATCGCAAGCCGCGTGCAGCACCTCGATATCGCGATGGTCGAGACTGCCGAGGAAGCCAATGTCACGGTCAAGCTGGTGCGCGACCGCGAGCTGTACCGGACCATCGCGAGCCTGTACGGCAACGACCGGGCCAGGGACATCAGGATTTCGCTCGACCCGCAATGCCTGACCGGCTTCCGCAAGAACGACCGCTACGAAATCGAGCACTCCGACGTGATCCTCACGGTCGACAACGGCGATTTCGTGTTTTTCGATTGCGCCTATGAGGAGGTGCTGCAGTCGCTCGGGCCGATCAACGACACCAGCGCGACGCCGTGGACCATGTTCAACGACGATGTGTCGATGGGCTTTTTCGACGTCTACGACCAGTACATCCTGAACCTGCTCTACGACCCGCGCATCAAGGCCGGCATGACGGTCGAAGAGGTCAAGGCGGTGCTGCCCGACGTGCTCAAGGACGTTCGCGCCTTCGTCAAGAAGCTCAACAACCTGCCGGAGTGACGCGACAAGACGAGGTTGAGCTATCGCAGCAATTCACCTCTCCCCGCTTGCGGGGAGAGGTCGCATCGCATCGTTAGATGCGATGCGGGTGAGGGGGTCTCCGCGAGTTCGGTCCCTTGTGACTCCCCCTCACCCCAACCCTCTCCCCGCACACCTTCAGTTCGGCAGCAGCTGTGCACTTTCTGATCAAACGATCAGCTCTTGCAGATCGCCTTGAGCGCGGCCCATTCGTCGTCGCTCAGGAGCGGCGGGCCGCTCGGCGGGGCGTCCTCCTCGCTCATGCGCTTCAACCGGTCCTCGGTCAGCGGATGGCTCGCCAGGAAGGACGGGACCGTGCCGGACTGCTTGCCCGTCACGCGCAGCAGCAATTCGCCCATTGGCTTCGGCGATCGGCCAAGCTTGTGCATCACATCGATGGCAAAACCATCGGCGCCCTCCTCCGCCTCGCGCGAATAGGACGCGGTGACGAGCGAGCGCGAGGCAAAGATGACGGCCCCGGATCCCGTGACATCGCCAAACAGGAGCCCGATCAGAAACGAGGTGCCGCCGTTGTGGATCAGCTCGCGGATGCTGTCGCGGTGTTTCAGATGGCCGAGCTCGTGCGCAAGCACACCGGCGATCTCGTCCGGACCGTCGGCCTTTGCCAACAGCCCGCTGAACAGAAAAACCTTGCCGCCGGGCAGGGCAAAGGCGTTGGGAATCGAGGTCTGCAGCACCGACGCGGTGACCTGGGAATCGAGGCCCGCGGCGTCCCGCAGCGCCTTGACGAGCTTGGCGAACGACAATTGTCCCGCCGGATCCTTGCATAGCTTGTCGCTGAATAGAGTCTCGACCTGGACCTCGGCGGCATCGCCGAGACGCCGCTCCAGAGCGCGTGGCACCATGGGCGTCAGCCAGTCCGCGGCAAGCGGGATTACAAACAGCACCAGGGCGACGATCGAGGCCGCGGCCGCCAGCGACCAGCCGACGATCTTGGCGATGCCGCGCCTGTCGATATGGGCGGCACTGAGCTGGTCACAGCGCGACAGCAATGCCGCGGCAACCGCCGCATCGCGAATTTCAAGGCGTGCCAGCGCCGGCGCCGACACGCAGGCGACACGTACGATCCCCGGTGCGCCGTC